>Ga0265797_10001071_pt1 | contig 49315 bp, 41 predicted proteins | sample P2T30metagenome_FD_192433 | JGI IMG/M metagenome (GOLD analysis project Ga0265797, IMG submission 192433) | Plant litter microbial communities from East Loma Ridge, Irvine, California - P2 T30 | ecosystem: Environmental > Terrestrial > Plant litter > Unclassified | place: USA: California...
GACTTCTTATTACTTTACAATGGCGCACCAGAACCGTCTCGCAAATGCCCACGTCCTTGTCTTTGGCGGCACTTCCGGGATCGGATATGCCGTTGCCAACATGGCCCTCTCAAATGGTGCATTTGTAACCATATCTGGGTCGACCCAAGCGAAAGTTGATACCAGAGTCGAAATGCTGCGATCCCTGTACCCAGACTACCCAGGCTCTAATGTAGCAGGCTTCGCCGTTGACCTTCTCGACAAGGAGAACTTGGAATCCAATCTGAAGGCTATGCTCGATAAGGCGACCCAGGGCAGCAAGAAGAAGATCGATCATATCGCGTTCCTAGCAGGCGATTCGGTTCAACGGCCCAAGATTGCGGAAATAGATGTCAACACGCTGATGAACGGTTGGACAGTCCGCTTTGTCGCTGCTTGTGTGCTGGCCAAACTCATTGAGACTGGTGATTACATGCACAAGTCTTCCAACAGCTCCATCACAATCACAGGAGGTACAACTACGCACCGTCCAATGCCTGACTGGACCATAACCGCAGCACTTGGTGCAACGCTTGAAGGCCTGGCTCGCGGTCTTGCGGTAGACCTTAATCCCATCCGCACGAACATCGTCAATGCCGGCGCAATCCATACGGAACTATTACAAAAACTGATAGACAGTTCTTCTCCCGAAGCCATCGAGAAGTTCAAGAGAGGAGCTAGTCTGCTGAGAGAGTTTGGAAAACCAGAAGATATCGCAGAGGCGTATGGTTGGGTCATGAAAGACAGATTCGCGAACGGGACAGTGGTAAACAGTGACGGCGGACGTATGCTGGTTGGTCCAGAGTGAGAAGTGCCGAGATTGGACTACTGCGATACAGACACGTAGCATCATGTCTCCTTCGGAGACGCCATTTATTATCAACTGCACCATAAATATTGTCATCGTTACTGGCGCCTTTTATGAGAGATCGACTTCGATACCTCTTCTCTCAACCTCTTGTTTGACGTGATTCCATTTAGTACAATCAGCCAACATACCCTTGAATCCACGCTCTCGTAGACTCTGAAGGTCTTCTACGCTTCTTTGCAAGTCATGCTCTAGCGCTATCTTGAGCTTCAAGCCTAGAAAGCTGAAGACCTCGTTCATGCGTTCGAATACAAGGATAAACAAGTCAATGTCTTCTTTGAAGCTACTATCGTCAGTCAGGCGCCACTGGATAACAAGGACAATGGCTGCCGCATAGAGCGACGATCCGATATGCGCTGAGAGCAAAATATCGATGGATATGCGTGACGTATCTTTGACGAGTTGCGCAATATTACGAGCCGCTGTTACAGCTAGTGTAAACTTTGAAGCTGCCTCCTGCACCGAAAAAGCTGTGTTACTTTGGTAATGAAGTAGAATGGCCATGGTGTCGAGAATGACATGCAGCCAAACGACATGACCGCGGTCAGCTGGGGGCGCTTCTAGGACCGAACTTGCTGGACGCGGAAGACTTAATCGAAATTTCACAATCATATTGTCCAGTGCAGTACAGTCTTCAGCGTATTCGAGGCTGTCCGAAGCGTTGTGTAGGGAATACAGCAGTTCGGAAACTCGACCGAGTAAGACATGTGCAACGATCACATAATGGAAGACGTTCAATGGTCCTTCTGCAGCCTTTACGGATTCTATGAGGCGCGATAGGTTCCTGGTAAATGGCAGGTTGTTAAAAGAGCTGACTTCCAAGTCTGGATCCATGCTCTGAAATAGCGTATCAGCAATCGGTATATCGACCTTGAACTGCATCTCCGGTATCGCGTTAGGCCATCCTGTTGGCCATGAATTCATCCGATCCATTATGAACAGCAACCAAAGTGATCTTCGGTACTCTTCTCGCTCAACTGTCGAGTGAGGTTCTGTTTTGCCAAAAACATATGAGTTCTCATTGTCAATCCTCGCGTTCAATAGATGGTCGCTAGCATCCATACGGTTTAGGCCGAGCACGACTGCTTGTCTCCAAACTTTTCCCAAGAAAAGCCAGCTAGCAGAGTAGTCACCGATGGTCCAAGCATGAAACACAAGAAGTAATACAGCCTGAACTGTGTGCAGAGGATGCTCCGGTTTTCGCCGGGTGAGTTCGTAAGAGAAGCGTGCTTGCTCGTACCAGTCTCTCGAGCGCTTCTGAATGGACTGCTCAGGGTGGTGTCTGGCCGCTACACAGCAGATGGCATACAGAAGAAGTGGTGCGTCTTTCTCCAAGTCGCCACGTTCCAACTTCGCCAGGAAACTCTTCCTATGGAAACAAGGAAAAGTGTGGTACAGGTGCTCGAAAAAGAGCTCGACGAGCTGGAAAATGACATTTTGTGGCGGTAGCTGGAAGCTGTCTATTGTTTGGAAGTCCAGCATATCGTCCAACTGCTCCACAGCAGATGCCGGTGTAGGGTATGGTATACTGAGAGCTATGGATGTTGAAAGGCGAGCACCGGGAAACTGGATGAGGTCCGGTGATTCCAGCTGTATTGGATCGAAGCCAAGAGCAGAAGCTGGTGATGCTGGTGCATGATGCTCTAAACGACTTGTAGATGGTGTGTACTTGTCTCGACTTAACTTCGGCAACGAGTATTCGCACTTGAGATTCCATCTCCTACACAAAGAGCAACTCGGGTGTTCTGCCTACAGTAAGCGACTTATCGTCAGCTCTCGTCCGACATGCGACGATGATGTGGACTTACATCGCATCTCTTTTTACGCTGCCGACAGCTTTTACAGGCCTGCTTGCGTTTACTGACAGAAGCAGGTATGGTTAGTGTCTGCATTGCGCTAAGAGATGACGTTGATGCTGAATAGATGTAGCGTGCATGTAGGTGCGTACGTGGAAAAAACGGAACGGAGTGGGCGCCACGCACTAATCGTTTACGGGTTTAAGCGGATTCGGGCGGATTTAGCTCAGACTCAAGCCCTAAATGTATGTGAGGATACAAGCTTTATGCTTGGGTGATGCAAAGCTTGGAAATTTATCTTGCAGATTCTCGTCGGTAATTATATATAACACATTACTTCTTGACGTGTGTACTGATCTCTAAGCCTTGTAGCTCGTGCTTCTATCTTCGTCGCCAGGAACATCTCCTAACCGCATACCCCACGACTTCGTATAGCCTGCTACTGATGCCGGCTCGACCAGGCCAAGTACTTTAATACTTTGCTTGATCTTTTCATGTCTGACCTCCCTCTGGTGCCTCCGCCAGGCGTCGCGCATATCCCGTGCTCTATCCATGAGACCACGACTTACAGTCTCTTCGGCTGGTAGTATACTGTTACATTTCTCTTCAGTCCACATTTCGCTAGCCTGCGATGCTGAACGAATTAGTCGAGACTCCGACATATTCACTAAATTGACCGGAAGCGGCGGTGGGATGTCGTAAGGGAAAGGAGAAGACGGTGGAGACGAATTGTAGAAAGATGACCTCCGCCACGGGTAATCAGACACTGCACTGGACTTCTGTCGGTGATCCTCATGCGTGGTAGTACCGTAGTCGTACGTTGCCTCAGAGTGTGATGTGGTAGCTCGAGACAGGCGCACCAAGGCAAATCCTCTCGGAAGTCGGATCAGAAGACTGCCATTTCCCTCTGAAGACGAACCCGAAGCCAGTCTTCGGGATGTTTGGGAAAGGTCTCTGCGCTCTGCCAGTTCCATAGACCCAGCACGTCGTTTGCTCCCTCTCAGAACTTTTGCATGAGATATTATGTCAGGAATGCGCTTTCGACGTCGATATGTCGATCCTTCTGTAGCGCGCGGCGGTAGGTTTTCGTCAACAGATCGTCGTCTACCCTCTCGATCACTTTGACGTAGTGATGTCCAGCGGTTTGATTGCTTGTGCTTTGATCGCCAGCCGGAGCCTTTTCCCCATGCTAAGGGCTCTGGTAACAGCTCATGTGTTCTCAATCGGAAGATTGGAATGGATATGCAGCCGCAGGTAAAGAACCCTGATGAAGTTGCACTCAACGAGCTGCTTCGAGGCCGAGGAGCCCTACACTCATGGTACTGATCCGCCAGCACGTCATGATAATCTTGCGAGAAGCTCAAAAGCTGCATTCTATCACTCAGCTCCTCATCTTCGCATTCATCGTCCATAAAGGGGCTTGTGCGATATAATGGTGGGATCGTCTTTCCTTGCAACGATCGGGATATTTCTGCAATATTGTCGACGTGCGGGGTGGAAGACCAGTATTGCCATCCAGTTCTAGTATCACTTGGCAGCATTATTCCCAGTGATACATATGCTTTCGCTCTTCTCGATACATCCGATAATTGATATATTGTATCTGCAGAAGGATTTTCGCAGGTCTGTAGTCCTGGCTTCAAAGGGGAGTGTGAAACCGGATGTGCAGCCTCAGTATTAGTTGAAGAACACACAAGTTGATTGTCTCTGATAGGCGAAAGAAGAATTTTTGAGTCTCCCTCAAGTGAGGGCGTCTGGACAGGCGGAGATGTTGTCGAGAGTGGTGGTGGTTCTGGTCTGCATTCGAGGATTGGATGTATTGGCTGCAGTCGCGGAGATTGAAAGGTTCTCGTCTCGAGTGGCCAGGATCCAGACTCTGCCCTTGAACTGCAGGTACTAGGAGAAGGCTCCGGGATCAATGGAGAGAATGTACGAGCCGTAGAGACTGGATTCTTCGGAGAGGGCTGACTAGGTGAGCTTAGGTTCCAATCAGTAGGCGCTCTCCAGGACGTGACATGAACAGCGCTATCTTTCGGCTTCGGATTCGGTGGCACAAACAATGGTGGTAATGTCTGGTCACTTGGAGACAACGGTGAAATGTCGCTCCATGTGTTTGGATTTGGTGGTACTGTTTGTATGAAGGATTTGAAGGATCCCACGGTTCTGTCCATGCTTTTGGGCAGTGGTGATTTCGAAACGCGATGACTGACAGGGAACGATAGATGCTCTCGCCTTTCCTCGGTCGTCGTGAGCAATTACAAATTAATAAAACACAGTACTCGATCTAAAAGCCTTCTAGAAGACTTCCAAACAAAGAAGAAGGTATGGAGCATCACGCGTGTTGATTTACAGAAGCGGATTCGCTTAGGGGTGCCCTATCGCAAAACAAAGGTCAATAGCAATTCCAATTTGGAGATTGCGGGACGAACGCAGCCACGCTTTGGCCCAAGCAAGACCTGTACACGGTCGCTCCGCTGCCAGTCCGTCGTAAATATCAACATTGCTTCTCAATCGGTGAAGCACCAAGGCGTCCGGAGCGCGGACTTGTGGTCCCCAAGCACATCTGGGCAGTCCCCTACTGGCTTCTTGTGGGTATATCTAGATTCAGCCATCGCCGAACGCTAGTTTCCAAAGGTGAGGATGCGTTGTTCAACACTAACTCGTGGTTGTAGGTGGTATACTGGCCAGTCTGACATGTTCACCGTTGTTGGCTGAAGTTGGTGGGACAAGTGCACACGTCACTTTGCTCATCTCAGCAATGCCAAGCCTATGCGCCGGATCTGTGACTAGCGCTCAACCAGGGCCGAGGACTGCCCTTCGACAACCATGATCTGCACTGCTCCTTGCGTACATCGATATGCTACACATCTTAGTTTGTTCATTTTCACAACGCCATGATTGATAAGATGGACATCTGTCTTCCCAGGCAACAACATTTTTGTGATTTGATCGGGGAGACTCGAAAGTCCGCCTGTTCAGGTTGGCCTAAGTCGGGTGAATAACTCCCCGCCTCAGCACTGGGTGTGGTTCGTCATTAGGCATCGCATGTGCGCTGCACGTCTTTGCGCCATAACGCCATATCGCATTTTGAGCCCGATACGAGCTATTCTGGACTGTTTGCTATTGGTTCGGACGACGAGTCTACAGATTCTGGCCGTGTCGTTGGGATGACTGTAAGCCAAAGTCTTGCTGCACTGTCCACCTCTTCGCTTATCGCGAGGTAATGAAGCAAAGGGGTTAGTGCGAAGACCTGAGGCTGAAGTAAGATGCCCGGTAGACAGATCCTACACTCAACGTTGTCCCGAGATGTGTGTGTGTATGGAATTTTAGCGCGCTGACTTTACGCCGACGAAGTGATTTCTTCGTCCGTCATGTCTCGCAGTCTTGATATGCCACAAGTATATCTAGACCGATAGTTGCGCCATGGAGAATAATCAGCTGAACAACCACAGCTTCAGCATTTGCATAGCAAGCCTCTTGACTTCAGCTGTGTGTCAGCCTCGTATCCACCTCACATACTTGAACTCGCCTTTTTCGCAACTTGTTCAGTAACCACCATACCATGGCCAACCCTTCTTCGCAGTCCATTGGGGACGACCTAAAGCCCGAGATACCTCAATCAGAGCCTTTGAGCGATTCAGCGTCTGGAGAATTGAGGGCGCCGGAGCCTGAGAAGTTTCAGCCTGGATGGCGTTTCCTGGCTGCTTTTGGTAGTCTCTGTATCATCACACTCATGGCCGCATTGGATGCAACTTCGATCTCAGTTGCGCTGCCAGTAAGTTGGTCAGACCGACTGTTCTTCACCGTGCTAAAGTTCTTAGATTATGGCTAAAGCATTGGGCGGGTCTGCTATTGAAGCCTTCTGGAGCGGAACTTCTTTCCTGTTGACATCGACTGTCTTCCAGCCTGTCCTCGGATCGTTCTCGCACATCTTTGGGCGCAAAGCACTTATTTATGTCAGTCTGGGCTTCTTCCTAGCTGGTTCGATCATCCCCGCCGTGGCCAATAACTTTACCGTCATCCTGGTTGGTCGATCGATTCAAGGAATTGGCGGTGGTGGCATTATCTGCTTGACCGAAATGGTCGTAGTTGACACCGTACCACTTCGAGAACGAGGAAAGTGGTTCAGCTTCTTCGGAGCTATGTGGTCGGTCGGCACAGTGGCAGGGCCTCTACTAGGTGAGTCACACATGCTATATCCCAATAGCTGTTCTAACATTACACAGGAGGTGGGTTTTCCCAAAACGTGTCTTGGCGCTGGATCTTCTGGATCAACCTGCCATTCCTCGGTCTCGGTGCTGCCTTGATCACTGTCTTCCTCAAGCTCAACCAGAAGCATGGCTCCTTCCTTGTCAAGCTTCGAGAAGTTGACTGGATTGGCATGGTGCTGTTTCTCGCCTCCACGACCGGCTTCTTAATTCCTGTCACCTGGGGTGGAGTACAGTATCCCTGGGACTCGTGGCGTACGCTTGTACCACTCATCGTTTGCGCCGCGGGTATGGTCGCATTCGTTGTGTATATCGAGTTCTTTGCCGTCAATCCCCTCATCCGCACTTCGGTGTTCAAGAACATGTCAGCCGCCATACTTTACGTCTCTACGGTTATTCATGGAATCATACTGTGGGCTATCCTCTACTACATGCCACTCTACTTCGAAGCAGTTAGAGGTTTTGGTCCGATACTTGCTGGAGTTGCAATGTTCCCTTGGACCTTCACCGTGGCCCCAGCGTCAGTCGCAACTGGTATCGCCATTGCAGTCACGGGACATTACCGATGGGCAAACCGCGCCGGATGGTTTCTCGCTACACTCGGTATGGGTCTCCTTATTATTCTCAAGCCGAACACGTCGACAGTCTCTTGGATCTTCCTAAACCTCGTTGGTGGTGTGGGGACGGGTATTCTGTTCCCTGCCATGGCTTTGGCCGTACAGGCTTCAGCAACTGCCAAAGACCAAGCCTATGCCGCGAACATGTTCTCCTTCTTCCGCGCTTTTGGACAAACGCTTGGCGTTGCCATTGGCGGTGTCATCTTCCAGAACCAGATGAAAAAGAAGATGCTCACGTACCCTCTTCTTGCTGACCTGGCAGTCGAGTACTCTCGAGACGCAGCAGGCCTGGTCCAAATCATCAAGGAAATGCCTGGCGGCGACATGAAGGAGCAGCTCAGGGAAAGTTACACGGATGCCCTAAAATACATCTGGATTGTCATGTTGGTGTTCAGTGCGGTGGCCTTCCTCGGCAGTTGGTTCATCAAAGCCTACGACATGAATGGTGCTATGGACACTGAGAGGGGATTTGTAGACAAGGACAAGGTTGGGGATGTCGAGAAGGAGCAGTCGATGATGTAAGAAGGCCGAGTGCCGACATGAAGCAGTTCTTGTTTTTATAAGCATCAGCGCGGCGTTTGGATTGTTCTAATAGACGGACACATGACGACAATATCTCTCAGTACAATAATGTATAGTTTGTCTTGCTACAAACGTTGTCATTGCCTCGTATCGAAACGCGTTCCATGGTCTAGGTCCAAGAAGGCCTTGGGTGTATTTTTGGTACGGACGGGTCGGACTTTGCTCGACCGGGTCAAGCATAACGGTTGGGTCTCAGGAGCGGCCGGGATATGTTGGTGAAACACGCCGTCGTGGCCGTTGACAGCGATACGGACCAGGGTAAAAGAGGTGGCCGTGCGTTACGATCAAGAAAATACATGGCGATCACATCATCAGCCTATCTTATCAAATAAGTTTGAGTGATGTGGCAAGAGTGATGCACGAGTACATGACAATGACCTTGTGCCATGATGGAATGTGAATTGCAAATGTCGCTGCATTCACGATGTTCAAAGTGGAGTTCTGGGCGCCTGAGGCATCAATGCCAAACGCCTAGGAGTCTCGGGTGTAAGAAGAAAAGGCGCCGAAGAGCAATGTTAGTGAACAAGGCGGTTGGTCGATGAAGGGTGAAAGCAGTGGAAGACATGTGCGACCATGGTCACACAAAGACGATTGATGATTTGGATACTGCACAAGAACATGGTACTACCCCAGCCACGATGACGGGATGGTGCGTCGTCAACTTGTTAGTCGCACCGCCCTGCAGCGGCTATATAGCGGGCATTACGAGGTACTCGTACTGGGATAAAGGGGCGAGTTGGATGACGACGGCGCAAGAATCGACGCGTCCTGGTCTGCTGCTCCCAACAACGGCCGTCGTCGAGGAGACTCGAGAAGACGTTACCGCGAGTACCCTGCATGCTTGAATTGAACGTGTCTGTTCTATCGAATCGATATTCAATCGTCGCAGTTCGCACATGCACGCTACTGCAAGCTCAATCTTAGGATCCACTAGCCCACTGTCTCCACCAATCACGTCAGCACTTGGCAGCTTCTCATCAGCGCACAGCTCCAGCCCCGGGCGCCCCTTCCCTTCGACGCGATTGACGGCTCTTCTGACAACCCTTCCCAAAAAGCAGTGCCACAGCGGGAAGCCGGCTCCCAGACACCCTCACGCACACGTATCCCTCACCTCAGTCATTCGTTTCAGAAAGAATCCAGCAAAGAAAGCAGCAATCCAGCAAACTGCACCTAATACAACCCCCCGGTACCATCACCGTCACCGTCACATTCACTTGCGCGCCAAGCAAAGCTCCTTCCGGCAGCTCCTCACCCGTGAACGCCTCCATCGCAGCAACGTCCGACTCTCGCCATTCTCGCACCTGCCGTATATAATCGACTCGAGAGGCAATCGCGCGCCCTCCCCTAGGCTAATTGGCAGCGATACCGCGACCTGCAGATCCTCCAACCTGCCCGATCCAGCGATCGCGACGACCCTGAGCAAACCGCACCTGCCTCCCCACCCACCGACACCCGTTCCCATGCCTGCCGTGGCCTCTTCATAACAGTCGCCCTCGACACTCTCTTACCACACATTATTCTTCACAGCGACCTCGCTACCCATCGCTGCCATGAAGGAGTCATTCGCTGACCTTCTGCGCACGGCGGCCGGCAAGCTCACCCTTTCGCTGCTCGTGGCATCGCAAGCTACCGCATATAGTTTCAAGCCTGTCCCGAGCCCCAACCTCAACCTTGACGATCTAGGCCGGATAGCCTTCGCTGGAGACTTTGACTCAATATCACTATACCAATATGAAGGCCAAAATCAGAACACTCCTGGCCGCAAAGGAGCCCTCCTTACACGCTATCCCAATGGCGTATTCGCGACTATCAACAGCACAGACGGCGATATCAAGGCCATGTGCTCCCTTCAGGTAAATGGTGCAGAGCGGATCATGTTTGCAGGCAATTTCACCGGTGTCGACGACCTGAGTACCCCTGGAGGCATTGCGCTGCTCGACCCTGCCAACGGCAACATAGAGGCACTGGAAGGCCTCACCGGATCCGTCAACGCACTCTACTGCGATAGAGCTGGCAGTCAAGTCTATGTAGGAGGCAGTCTGGAAGGCGCAAACTCATCCAACGCACTCATCTGGAAGAACGGCTGGGAAGACCTGTCGTTCAACGGCTTCAACGGCCCCATCAACTCGATAATCCAGTCTAATGACAACATAATATTCGGAGGAGAGTTCAACGGCCTAGGCGGCATGAATGCATCGACTGTGACCAGCGACAACAACACCCAAATCATCCCCATTGGAAGCGCAGACATCTCCGCCCAGACGAGCTCTGGCCAGCCCGGATTCTCGGATCCCAAGAGCATCGCATGCAAAGCCGACTTCTCCACACAGGGCGCCGATTCGACGTGGCTGCTCTCCGACGGAGCACCCGGATTCTGGAAGGCCGACTTTGGCTTCGGTTTCGAGCCAACGAGCATGAAGCTCTACAACACGGACTATCAGGGCCGTGGTAGCAAGACTTTCCGCTTCACAGCTCTTCCAGACGGTGGAATCCTGAACCTGACTTACACCGACCCTGAGAGCGGACGACCGGCCTTTTGTGACGCTAGATGCCCCTTACCCGAGGGCAACACCACTGCGCAGGAGTTCACCTTTGTCAACGTCGTGGGCATGAATGCCTTCAGGATTGACATCTCGGACTGGTGGGGCCAAGGTGGCGGTCTAAACGGCATCCAGCTCTTCCAAGACGCCATGTACTCCTATGCAGTTAACGAGTTCAACGAGCCTGAAAACTGCGGTCCTACTACGTCCAGGTCGGAATCCACCACGACTGGATCATGGCAGATTTCCCCATCGCACGACAGTTCTTCCGAGTATCTCACCACAACTCTGCAGGGCTCACCTATCAACCCTGATGCTGCAAGCGTTACTTTCTTGCCCGATATCAAACAATCTGGCAACTACTCAGTGACCATTTACACGCCTGGATGCCAGGGCGACGGCACCTGTGGCACCCGTGGTCGAGTCAATGTTACGACAATAATGGACGGCCAGAGTGATCCCGGCCATGAGCTGTGGCAGACGAACAACTTCGACAAGTACGATGAAGTCTACAACGGATACATCGATGCCACCGATGGTACCCGTCCACAAGTGATTCTTCGGCCCGCAAGCAACCAAGGTCCTGGTCCCTTGACTGTTGTCGCACAGAGGGTGCGTTTCACGCTTTTGAAGGCCACATCCGGTAACTTAAACGGCCTTTTCGAATACAAACCTGGTCAGACTGTAGATGCAGATGACCTTGCGGATTCGGTCATCAACGCTGCCGGCGCCAGCCTTGCTCCACGTGAGAAGGCTCTTATTACCACTGTCACCACGGGTGGCCAGACCTTGTATGTCGGCGGATCGTTCAACAGCAGTGATGACCGCAACAACATCTTCGCAATTCCACAGGGATCAGCGCAACCCAAAGCACTTCCCGGTAAGGGACTCAACAACCAGGTCATGACAATGTTCCACAACGCTAGTACGCTTTACGTTGGTGGCAACTTCACCAACACTGCAGAGAACAACGTAGCAGGCCTGGGTGGAGTCGCTGCTTTGACCAACGATGAGTGGCAACCCCTTGGAGCCGGTGTTGACGGTGTCGTTCTGTACTTGGTACCATTCTCGCTCAACGTCACGGTTAACACTCCTGAGGAGGTCCTCGCTGTCAGCGGCTTCTTCAGCCAGGTCAACGGCTTTGGCGATAACCCCAGCACCAGTGTTAATGACTTCGCCATCTGGGTGCCTTCTCGTAGCAACTGGCTCCACAACCTCGATTTCCACTCTCTCGCCATGTCCGGCAGATTGATGACATTCGCTGATGTCCCCGGAAGCGAACGTTGGTTTGGCGGATCGGTATCATCTGGCGCCCTCCTTGCAAGTGGTACTGCTGAGCTAGAAACTGGAGATGACTTGTCTCTCCAGGCCTTCCCCGTCAAAATTCAAGCGCAACAGCAACAGCAGCAGACTACCTCTCGCAAGCGAGCCATTGTTCAGGGACAAAACCTGAACACGACCGGAGTTCGTACCGGTACTTTCTACAAGGAGAACGGCATGAACAAGACTATCCTTGCTGGTCACTTTGCAACCACGGGCGCAGATGATCGTAACATCACTAATCTCATCATCATCGATGGCAACGACTCCGACAAGGTGACCGGCTTTGACAACGAGCTCGATGCTAATTCTACCTTTGCAGCTGTCGCTGTACTCGACAATGTCTTGTACGCCGGCGGTATGATCAGCGGTCAGCTTGACAACGATCGCATTGCTGGAATTGTCGCCTACGACCTCAGTAGCAACGCATTCGCCAGCATCCAGCCGCCACCGCTGCAGGGTGTCAATGTCACCGTAAACGCCATTGCCCCACGACCAAAGTCCCAAGACATCTTTGTCGCAGGTCAATTCCAGTCCGCTGGAGCCTTGAGCTGTGCTGCTGTGTGTATTTGGAACACCGAGCGCAGCCAATGGACCGCACCCGGCAACGGTCTTTCTGGCGACGTCTCAACTCTCACTTGGGTTGGCGACAACAGCCTCCTCATCGCTGGTAACCTCACCTCAGGCACCAACGAGACCAAGATCCTCACCTACGACTCATCAAGCAGGCAATTTGCTGTTGTCCCTGGTGCCAATGACCTCCCTGGTCCGGTCACTGCGCTTACCATCGCCAATAGTGGCGGAGACCAATTCTGGGCCGCTGGTACCGGAAGCGACGGCACTGCTTACTTGCAGCGATTTGATGGTACCAAGTGGGTGCCTGCTGATGGGTCCATGTTCGGCGAAACGACAGACATCCGCGGCATTCAGGTTCTCACTTTGTCTGAAGATCATGGCAACTCCGATATTATCGACCGCAATCAAGATCTCCTCCTTATGGGTCGGATCAATGTTACTACATTCGGAACAGCATCTGCTGTGCTCTTTAACGGCACTACGCTCACTCCTTTTCTTCTCGCTACTAAGGGCCAGGATGGTTCGACGGAGCCTGGAAGCCTATCCTCTGTGTTTGTGGAGAACCCCAACTCGTTCTTCAGACAATCCAGTGAGTCATTCAAGCCAATCCTGCGCATAGCTGGTATACTAACGAATTTTAGACAAGCACCTCGCACTATGGGCCATTGTCCTCATTGGCCTCGCCATCGCCCTAGTCCTTACCTTCCTTCTCGTGGTCATCGGCATAGTAATCGAATGGTTCCGCAAGAAGCGACTGGGTTATTCCCCGGCCCCGACATCATACCCAGACCGGCTAGGCAACGTAGGAAGGCTACCGCCGGAGCAACTGTTCGGAACCCTGTCAGGACCCAAGGCTCCAGCAATTTAAACGCCTCTAGACCTCCTGATATATCGAGGAATACTGATGGAGAGGCACAAGGCACATCCAGTGGCCCTGTGGTTGCTAAAGCTGATGTTTCGGCACCTCAGGACACGGACAATGGCTATGCGGTCGCTACGACTGATAGTAGACCTGTACAATCTGTTGAGACTCGCGTGAGTCAGTCACTACTGCTGAGGCCGGATCCTACGGAGGAAATGGTTTTCCAAGATTATCTCCATGAGGTTGATCGCCTCCACCCCAACTGGCTACCCCGTGTTTACTTTACAGGTGTTCCCATCCGCTGAGGTTGTTAATTCGACTCCTGCCTGCATCGCTTTCGTTCGGTCGGTTGCGATGGACTAGATGGATGGACTCGCGCCTACTGTTTGCGATCATCGATGGGTATTTGGTTGTTTTTTGACTCTATGTCGACCGCTACACGGTCGCTGCATCTTTTCTCTTCCAGTGTGTTTGATACCACGCGGCTAGCGCTTTACGCAGCCCACCATTATTTCATTGCCTTTTTCCTGTCTCCACTTTCCCTTGCATCGGTGTTTGCTCTGAGTATCTGCAGATGACACTGAGAGCATCCATTTTCTTTACGTGTCAGTGAGCTTGTGCGTGCGTTGAAGATATACGGTCCAGTAATGTGTACTTCGTCAGTGGGTCGAATCGTAATTAGAAGGGAAATGATGGTGGACGGAAGATGTTGGATGCGTGCTAATTCACGCTTGGAGTGAGTTGAGGGTGAGAGGACCGGAGGATGAGGCAGAGGTGGAGAAGTCTACTGAGGTGCATGTACTCTAGTGTCCATAATAAACTCTAGAAGTACTTACTGGGTTTTGTGCTTTTGGTGCAAAAACATGGAATGCAATGAATAGCTTCACGAGTACGTTTTGTGGGATATCGAACCTTCAAATCTATTTTCTGCATACGATGGCACATGGATAACAAGCATACATTATGGTACGCAGTCTTGTGCCTTGATCACAGCATACTCAAAGCAAAGGTATACACAGTCTTCCATCATCTTAGCCTACCAACAGGAGACATAGCAGGTACCTTTAAGATGTGTTTTACTCTAGACCTCAACAGTCATGCGCCACTGACTCTTGCCATTGAGATGGAAGACCTACAATATAGAGAATACGACGAACTTCAAAGACGATAAGAGCTCTTTTGAAGCTCAACACGGCGTCCGAGAGCTTGAGTTGTGTGTCTAGATAGGTACAATGAGGCTAGCATGAATGCGGGAGCATAGAACCTGAGGATGTTTGACGTAACATATGTGACAAATCTCATTTTTTGTTCTATAGCTGCCCGAGAATTACCTCTTTCTGTCTCGTTGTGAACAATGGCCAGGCGGATGACCCGAGCCCAGTTCAACAGAGCACCAGATTCCTTTGTTTACTACTTGTATAAAGTATCTCGAGTCTTTAAGATAACTTCCATCTCGCGACCAAATAGCTGGAATAATTCCCGTTTTATTCTGACAATGTTCACTGCATCACCTTGCAGGTTTACATTATTTTGACCTGCAGCAGCCACCAGTGTAATCCGCTCCAGTCCACCGAACGTGTCAACGATGATCATCTCACTGCCCTTGAAGTGTCTGAAGCAACATATCGTAACACTGATGTTACGTACTGCGTTGCGCTGGCTCGGCGAGAACAATTCGCATCTCTGAACTTCGAACCTAGACCAAAAGTAGCCAAAGAATTCGTTGAGACTAAAGAGCAAGATTGCAGACTCCGAGTGGGTCTGTCGGCAAGTGTAGCCAAGTGCGAAGAGGTCACCCTTGGATGTTTGTTTCCCATCAACACCTCGGATAATAAGCCTTTTGAAACTGGGCTGGTGCTCGTTCAGATAGATGTGATGACCGCCAAGAGCGTATTGGTAGATCTTGTTGCGGATTTCTCCAGGTAGTTGCAGCAGTGGTGAAGCTTCTTGGTTCTGTAGGAATCTAGGCTGGTGAGTCAAGGGCCCGATGGGAAGGGCAGAATCGTCATGACCAACACTTACATGGCATCTGCCTCCTCCTGCGAATTTCGTGAAACATGATCCCCTGCGCGAAGCGTCTTGCTATTTGGAAGTTCCATGTTTTATGTCGAGAGGGTGTTAGAGATAAACTACAGTAAATTGTTGCTCACGGGAAATAGAATAGGGGAATGCAGCCCTAGTGCCCTTTTTATACTGGAGTTTGTGCGATAATGATGAAGAAATATGGTTACCTGGGTCAGGTGAATAGGCGAGTGTTTCCTACGTCACGCGGTAGAACGAGATATACTCTCTATGTAAGTAAGCTTTGACCCCAATACACAGGAGTGAACTAGTCATGATGAGATCAGAAAAATGCTGCTCATACTCAAATGCATTTTCATCATAGCTTTGAATCGCCAGAGGAACTAAGGTACTGTTCCTCTTCTTCCTGACGCACACTTTGCCACATGTCTGCAACACGCCATAACTTTTGCATCCCAATACTCTCCAGTAATGCTCCTCTTCCACTGCGATACATCTCGTCGTATCTATCGTCGTCTACTTCAACTGAACCGTCTTTGTCGAATACTACCATTTTACCATCCTCAACCCACCCTTCACCGTGAACATATTTAATGAACTGGTCTTGCATGGCTCGTGCTATTTTTCGATCTTTATCACTGAAGTGAGGGTCAAAGTTCTGCAGGAGATAAGCGACGTCGAGCTCGTGAGCTGCAAGGCCTTTGTGGGGGCCATCTATTGGGTTAGGGACGTGGAAGTGGTATCGTGAAGCAGGTCTTGGTGGTGAGCAAGCTTTCCATCCTCGGTACGCAGCCAACGCAGGCAGATAGAAGCGTAATTCAGATCCAAGTATTAACATGCGGTCCTCTTTATCTTTCTTGGGAGACTCGCCATCGAGACGATATGCCTTCAGCAGTTCGTGCGTCTCAGCCGGTGACAGATGAGTTTGACATGCCTTCCTAAGGCGCCCATGGCTATCAGGTTGAGCAAGGAGTCGCCCGATGACGATGAGCCCATCGTGCTCTGTGTCTCCTATCACGAATTCTTTGCACCAGGCTGGCTTATGTATAGCGCTTGATCCATCCATTATCGTCTCGATCGTGACTTCACGCGTTATGAATTGGCCGTCAACTGTCGCAGCGAAATGCTGAGCTAAGGGTAGCTTCTGAGCCAACTGTTCCGCATCGGTGTTCAACAGGATCTTTTGTCTGCTCTCGGTGTCCTTGACATCCAATTTAAGATAGGTAGACTGGTCCTCGTACATCTTCTGTTGCCACCATCTGTTCCTCCATTTACGCAATGTTGCTTCCCCACTCATGACGATAACCCGGTCGAAGAGTCCCTCTTGCCCGACATTGGCGCAGAGTAGAGTCGATAGTGATATCGCTCCCGCCGACTCGCCTGCAGCAGTGATGTTGTTCGGATCCCCTCCGAACCCAGCAATGTGCTTTTTTACCCATCTGAAAGCTAGTACCTGATCTTTGTAGCCCATATTGCCGGCTGCGCCAATCTCGTCACTAGCGAGGAAGCCGAAGATGTTCAGTCGATAGTCCATCGCGACACCAATGAAGGGTTTGTCGGTTTCTGCACCTCGCTCGACCAAACGGCGTAGATCATACTGTGGCCAGCTGTTCGATCCGATGCTGAGACCACCTCCATGTACCCACACAAATACTGGTAACCCTCGTCTTCTGCTCTTTTCATTGCTCTGAATACCCTTTGGAACTGTGACAATCACATTCAAGCAATCAAACTCGTTCATGTTTTCTGTTTTCCCTTGACCATGGCCGCAAGGTAAGACAGCGTCTCCGATCAAGGTCAAATCCCATGCTTGAGCTCCATGCAATTGTGGACATGATGGACCGAACTGGGTAGCATCGTAGACTCCGTCCTTCCCAACTTCTAGTTTATCATCAGGAATCGGTTCTTGATATCGTGCGGGTATTGATGCGTATCTGAGGTTGCGGAATTGGATTGTCGATGCTGAAGGTTCACCACGCAGGGTCCGCCTTAATGTAGGATGGTGCAGGTTATTCTCGTCGGCTGACATTGCTCTTTGTTACTCCGCGTCGTCTTCTGAGACTGCTGATCAAGATCTTGGGAGGTACGCCAATTTACATACCACCCAACATCTGCCGTCGTTGGCCACCCCGCGTCATTCCCCAGAGAGATGGCATGGATGTGGGGAGATGTGGGGCTGGACCTCGGCAACGGGACGGAGGCATCTTACGGACGCAAACTCGATGCTGTTGAGCAGGAGGTATTACTGCATGGACTGAATTGTGGCGTTGAGGTTGAGGGAGGATGGAAGAGGCACGTAGTCATCCGTAGACGCACTCGTTGCAGTCTGACGCGCTAGGCATGTGGATGTCGGGCATCTTCGGCCCAGTCGCGTTCCCATCAGGCCAAATTCTTGTGCCAACATCTGCTGATTCGGTCGATGGTCCTTTGTCCCAACCATTCCATTTCCCACGAAGAAAGTGACTCAAAAATGTTAGCAGGAGCGATAGTGCTAGCTAAGTAGCAGACAACAGCAGCAACTGATGAGAGTAATAACCATTTACACAAGCATAGCTGGAGACTACTACGATACAACAATGACTTTACTCTCTGAAGAGGTTCAGTGCAGAATGATTGTCTCTGCATGTACCTGTGTACACCCGTGAACCGATCAAAGCCTTATGACGACCTTCGTCTCCTCACGCCTGCTGAACCGCGCGTAGTATTCTGGCGCATCTTCAATGTCAATGATACTGCTGACAATAAACGAAGGATGAGCCCGACCAGAAGTAATGAGAGGTACCAGTTCCGATGCAACACCCTGTAGGGGAAGCACAATACCGCCGTTGATAGCAATTTGCTTCGTATAAGCCGTGCCAATACTGAAGTCATTCAATGTGTCGTTGAACAGACCGACGATACCCATACCACCTCCGGGTGCCGTTACCTGAACCATTTCGCGTAGGGTGATGGACGAGTCAACCGTGCCGTCTGCGGTCTCAGCTTCGAAGCCTACACACTCAACGCTTCTCCGGACACCTCCAGGTTCCCTCTGCATGATCTGATCGACTGCAGATGAGTTGCGGTAGTTAATTGGTATAGCACCGATGGATGCAGCAAGGTCCAAGCGGTCTTGCACGTGGTCGACACTGTAGACGCGCGAAGCACCACGAATAACTGCCGAATACGCGGCCAGGAGACCGACTGGCCCGGCTCCAAAGACGGCAACGGAGTCTCCCGGTGTGAAGCCGGACCAAGTGACACCAGACCAAGCAGTGGAAAAGATATCGGAAACGAACAGATAATCGATGAGTGTCGATTCACTTGTGGATGCGTTGACAGGGACTGGGATCAACGAGTTGTCGGCGAACGGGATTCTGGCATACTCCGCTGTTGTTCGAGTCAGCATATTGTTCTGAAGATTAACAAGAGAGGTTTGAGGGAGACTCACTTTGCACACCAGGAAGTACCTCCCCCACTAGGCCGCCAAAGCCCAGCGGCGGATCATATACATCAGGCTCCTGAGTCCAGTGTCCGTTGTCTAGGTTGTCTGGAATGACTACGTAGTCACCCACGCTCAGAAATTGGACGGCATCCCCTATCTCTGTGATGTAGCCGATAGCTTCGTGACCGTAAAAGTATGGCTGCTCAGGCGAGCCTGATTCCACGTGATAGGTGTGCATATCGCTCCCGCAGATGGCGGTCATGTTTATTTTGACGATGACATCCGTGGCATTGAGGATGGTCGGAACGGGTACGTCGACGACAGAGACATTGAGGGCTTGACCGAACTGTGCGACTGCGCGCATCATAGCTGTAATATTCGAAGCCATGTTGCCGACAGAGTTGTGATGAAAATCGAGGATGGAGTGAGTGATAGTGTTGTGGCAGACACATTACAGCCATCTCTCTTATACACATCTCTTCTGTCATGACGAAATCAATCAGGACATCATCGTCAAGCCAAGATCCCATGAGTTCGGATGTTATCTGGGAATTGTGGTCCTCAGCTAGTGTGCCAACGGTCGGAGATAATGGAAGGATGACTAGGCTGTGCTACATACCTCTCTTCCCTATCAAGGTTGAAGTTGAGGTTGCGTTCCACTTAGTACCCTTACTTGCTATTGATTCGTAGATCGCGATGTCTAATGTTGGGCGCTCACTGTCTACTCTTTTGGCAGACGGGACGTAACATAGGGTCTCGCATGGTGATAAAACTGGTGTCTTCTTGTCCCTGATTCCTTCAGATCTGACTGCTCGATCAAACCATGTTGATTGGCAACACCAAGTGCTTCCTGTACTATGTCCGTTCGAGATCCAGTACACAGAAGGATCCATCGGGCAGTGCATGCCGCGCGGCACTCCCGAAACCAGTACACAACCTAGGTACCCGTGGCGATCGTTATCCCGATGGCAGTATGTCATCGTGCTTGCTCAGCTGCGCTAGTCGTGCGAAAGCGTGAATGAAATGGACATGGCTATTTCATTCTGCCGCCTGAGTGTGTTAATTACATCAGACAACTACCTTTCAGTTGAGGATGAAGGTGATGGTAGACAGCACATTCGGGGTTTGCCTAAGCGTGTAAGCAGGTTGCATTAGCGTCTTGGCAGGTCGCTCCTCCCCGAAGTCTGCTGTGCTATCCCAACGCCAATCATGACCTCATATCCGACATCTCTTCCTTGGTGGTTTAAATGTTGCTATCTCCGGGTCATAGTAGTACTTCGCGATTTGGATGGTCGTCTTGCTAAACCTGTCAGCTACGTGCATGGTCCGAGCCCATAACTCCATGAGTTCCTGGCTGACTGAACTTGGGAGAAATGTATGTACGCCGGCTTATATTGACACATGGGCGGTAGGCCTTTAAAGGGGCTAGGGTTGGTCTTTGAAGAAGCAACTACTCGTTCTGCCACTCAATTCAATCCCCTCCGAACTGTTCACCAAGATGCCTGGCTCTTCACCTGCGAAGCCCGTTGACTGTACGATTGATTTTGATGCCAGTCATCTGGTAGGAAAGACCGCTGTCGTTACTGGAGGTACGCATCACTCTTGAATCTACTGATGCAATTACGACAGCTGTTTCAACTACAATCATCGGAAGAAATAGCTAAGTCAATATACAGGAGGTAATGGTCTTGGGGAAGCCTATGTTCGAGCACTGGTCAATTCAGGGCAGGTCTATCTTATTATTCTTCTCATCACGAAACCATGAGCGACTAACAGGAAGACAGATTGAAGGTATGCTTCGGAGATCGTGATGCCCACCGAGGAGAGCAGCTCGCTTCTGAACTCAAAGACTGTCGCTTTGTGCACTGCGACGTAACAAACTGGGACAACCAACTTCGGCTGTTTAGCGAAGCTGCCTCGTTATCTTCCTCTGGGAAAATTGACTATGTAGTCGCCAACGCGGGTATCATACATGCAGACGATGTATTCACATTCGAAGGTAAATCCACCATCTTGCAAACTCAGTCGGACTCATACATCAAGCTGACCACCCACAGGTCCCAACCAGACGCCCAAGAAGCCAAATCTCGACATCATCGACGTAAATCTCAATGGCGCGCTCTACACCAGTAAACTTGCAATGCACTACTTCATGACCCAAAACGGCACATCACCGAATTCCTCCCAAACAGACACCTGTCTGATCCTCATTGGCTCAGGAGCCGCTTACCTCGACTGTCCACGCGGACCCCAATACAGTGCCTCCAAATATGCGATGCGCGGTATCATGCACTCCCTGCGTCGTACAGCGTACTACTACGGTTCTCGCATCAATATGATTTCGCCATGGTATGTGCGCACGAAAATCCTGACGGATGACGACTTTGATGCGGTGGAGAAGGCGGGTGTACAGCTTGCTACTACAGAAGATGCAGGGCAGTGTTTGCTGAGGATCTTGAGCGATGGTAGTATTAATGGGCGGTCACTTTTCATCTCAGCAAGAAAGTGGGCACCGAGGGGTTATATTGATCTGGATTTGGATGAGTATCCTGGAAACGATCTGTTGGAGGAGATTCAAGCTGATCAAGTCAAGTTTGCGCCTGTGGAGGCGGGCTTGTTCGTCTGATCATGCGTTTGGTAGCATAGAACCTTCCTCCCTACGTAACTCAGTAAAGCATGGGATTCTGACAATATGGTCGGAGCATAATACGCATCTCGCCGCGTCTCATGCCGAGAACGCAAGCATGTTTCATAGTATCGTTATGTTAAGCGCGCGTATCCACAGACACACGTACCTACTCATCATCCTCATCATCCTCGTCCTCCCCAAATTCAACACCATACTCGGCACACACATCCCATCGATCTCCCTTCGCACTCTTACTAACATATTTGGTAAACCTCAACACACCACGATCCCTCAATACAATAGCCAAATTGTTCCACGCAGCTGGCTGGCTGAACAGAATACCATCGTCCTCATCATCCGCTGCAGACTTGTAGATTGCAGGATCAGCTTTCGCTTTGCGACGCTGACCAGCACCAGTGGAGGTCGAGGCTTCAGACGTAGGAATATTGGGGTGGTCGTTGTCTTCATCGCCAGCCATGTACATCTCGTAACCGCCAACTTCTTCTTCAGGCTTGGGCTCTGGCTCCTTTGCTTTACCATTCTTCTTGCTCTTTTTGCTGCTGCTGCCGTTTTTCTTGGATTCTTCAGGTGCTTCTTCAGGCTCTTCATCTTCATCACCCCAGCCGCGGGAGGGTGTGATGCCCAGGCATACTTCGAGCTGCGGGTCTTCTTCTTCGTATGCGGTCGCGAGGGTGTAGTCGAGACCTCTTCGGAAACGGCGCGCAAAGATGTTGCTCTTGGTCAGTGTGATACCAGTCACAAGCGAGATCCACTTCATGAACGCTGGGTGTGGGAAGAGGATGTCCACGAGGTCGTCGTAGGGCGTCATGCCGTCGTTCTCGGGATATGGTGTCGTTGGTATCGGTTGGATTGCTTTCCGATAGAGATAGCGCTGCTTATGCGGTGGTCTTGCGACACCAACCATCGACTCTTTTGAGTGTGGGTTGTTGGGTAAGCTTGGGTTCGCCTCGTGGTCTTTCGACTCGAGGTACTCCCGTAACCGCGCAGAGAATTTGTTGGATAAGAATTGCGCAAGTCTTAAAGAAGACTCGTCGCCGAACATGTTGGACAACTCCTCTACTGTATCCGGTACCAGATAGTTAGGGTTCATGAACTTGATCAAGAAATCGATGTCGTTCTCAGTCAGCTCATCGTCCTCCTGTTTCGCCTGCTCTTGCCAGTCTGGGTTGTCTACCCAATGCGATTTTGGCTCATCGAAGATGTCTGCCTTGCCTCCTTGCAGTTGAGCAAGCGAACTCTTCTCTGCCAGCTTCTCCTCAAGACCCTCCTCGTAGCCTTCCTCGCCCTCTTGGGGAATGTGGAACCATCCGCTGATGGCCATGCGGATACGTCCACCATCCTCCTCTGCCTTTTCTTCCAGGCCTCTCCTGTAGACCTCTTCGACATCGTGGAAACTCTCTCCGGGTTGAACAGTGAAGAAAGAGAGCTGATTCCAGGCCGGCGGTATCGACAGCGAAAAGTCTGGTTGCGGTACCCTAACTTTGTCGCCTTCTGGTGTTTCAAGATGCTCCGTCGGGTACAGTCGTAATGCGCCTCCCCATTCAGGCTTCCATGGGATATCGGGATCTAGCAAGTATAGAATCCAGCTTACGCGCCGACTTCCAATGACGTCGTCGTGGCATAACAAATGACACCCTGGTGTGTAAACATTCTGCGCTGCGGTCAATGCAATTCCTTGTATGGTGAGTTACGAAACCTACCACTGCCATATCCGTCTTCACGCCGCTCAACGGCCCAGATCCTGTTATCGAAGACAGATACTTGCGAAACGCAGACGAGTACAGCGAGTCGCGGAGGGTGAGCAGGGAAGGCAAGCGCTTGAGCGCACTGTCATGGAGACCATCGAGGTTTGCGAGATCGCCAGATTGGTGGATTTTGTAGATGTCTGTCTCTTTGGGCGTGAAATGGATGTGCTCGCGAATTTCGTTGCGGACATTGCGGAGGAGCGTATCGTCGACGAGATTGTGAATTACGGCGTGCTTGTAGCTATGACTTGAATTAGCGCTATCCAGCTCAAGGAGGTGGAGATTGGCACATACGGCTGGGAACCGGCGTACTCGCTCGTATATGTCTCGAGTACCTTGCCGTCGAAGAGACCGTCGCGGAAATTCTTATGCGCTTCGTCATCGGAGATAGCTCTCTTCTTTTTCGCCTTGCCATTGGCAGGCGCATCATTCTTGCGCTTAGCCATTGCGGAAATTTAGCGACAATTTCAGGTTTGCGGGGAAAAGGTTCAGTTGTCGCGCAGGAGCAATCAAGGGAAACTTGAGCATAAATTTAGTCGGCATTAAGCTTTGAACATCGCCGATGCTATCGCCTCCCTCACACCACAATCTCTCCACCTAGCCCACTACAGCATAACCACGAAGATTAATGCCCAGCGTGGACGCCTTCTCCTCATGTTCACCGATAACAGATCAGCCAGATCGCGGGCAGTGCTTGCAAAACTATAATCAAGAGTCCACGACCTCGGTCACGACTGGTAGGATGGGTATTCGCTAATGTGCGGAGTGCCAGCCACTCCGGTTGGTCGACACCCGGAGACCACACGTCCGGTGGCGTCGATCGCGTTAAACTTTACTATCATGGGAGATCAACTTGGGTCGTCATGCTTTCACATGATGAGAAGTATAGACAAACAGGATATCTGTTTAGGTGGTCATGAATAGCAACTGTCTATTGGGTATCTCAAAATCGATCGACGTGCTACGACTAGGGACGTTTATCGAAAGCGCTACGCGTCTCGATACAGGACTGTTACGAGCGCCTGGTGTGATGTTGATCTCCGCATGAGTTCAGTACAGCTGAGTAGGTCGCGTGGCAGTGGTGACCACGAAGCCACAGTCTGCGACGGCACATCTTATTCCTCGTGGCCTCCTGCAAGCAGCTTAGCCATCTTCTCCTCCAGCATCTTGACATCATTCCCAACAGTCTTGACGTTGTTGACCATGGCCGTCTCGGCTGTCTTCATCTTCTTCTCCAGAACCTCAAGTTGGCGCTCCCACTTTTTGATTTCTTGTTCTTGCGTCGACTGCCTGCTTTCTAGCTCTGTTAATACTGTATCGGCTTGCCAAGCGCTTGTATGCACGAGTCGCAGTGTGCGCAGACGCTCTAGGACCAAAGGCAGAATGGGCGATAGCTTGTCAACAGAAGGCAGGGTGCCATACAGCGCATTGATCTTGGCATCCTGGTCTGGATATATGGGAGCCTTGTTGTCGCCAGAAGTCGAACCAGCTTGTGCAGCTTCCTGTCGAACCTCCTTCAGATGCTCCGCTTCTGCTGTGAGCTTCTTGACGTTCTGTGTAACGGCATCCATATTGTTGGCAGAGGCGTCTCCAATCAAGCTGAGTGTCTGTTCCAACCTCGTCAGGGTAGTGGCGACAGGGAAAGGCGTATGGTCGCTTAGATCCGGCATTGTGTTTCCGTTTAGGCCCAGATTGTTTTCCATCTGAGTAATTCGCTTGTCAAACTCGGCCGCTTGGTTCAGCACAAACTCCAGCTGGCTCTTTTGTATCTGGGTGCCAGGTAGCGGCGGCTTCTTTGCAATGGCATCGCTGATCTTGGGGCTGGGTTCAAAGGGCTTGTAGCTCTCAAACTTTTGTACCGTCCGATCAAGTATCGCCTGTGCGCCCCGAGCACCGCCCTTGTGTGCTGTGTATATCGTGTCGACTTTGCTCGCTATCAGCTCCATCATCTCCTTGGGGTCTTGCTCCTCAATCTTCGACTTGTCCCCGCTCTGCACCCCGCGCTCGTACTCCTCTTCCAGCCCAGCTAGCTCCCTCTTGATCCGCAACAGCTTCTTTGCGAAGCTTTCCTCTTCTTCGTCGCTATCATCTCCTATTATCTCGCCTCGCCGTCGCTGGCGCTGTGTCGATGTGCGGTAGGATTGGCGTTGTGCGGTGATGTTGTCTGAGAAATCGACCCCGCGGGCGTCTATTCGTGAGGGCTGGAAGCGGCTGCGGGCTTGGTCTGGCTGGAGCCGTTGGTGACGGACTGCTGAGTCCCTGGGGTCGTCATCGTCGCCTTCCCCATCGGATTCGGAAACAGCGGTGGAGGCTTGTATTGTAGACACGTCTTCGGCGAGTTCGGGCGTCTCGTATATGTCCGGGGCGGTGTCAATGCCTGGGAGATTGTCGTACTTGGGCCGTGTTCCTTCAGACATGGCGGTTGAGTGCGTAAGAGCGGTATCGCTTGTTTGGCGCAAGTTGGGTGAGTTCGAGGGGACGCGTCCAAAGTGGCAGTCGCGACTCACGCTAGTCCCCGCATGGCATAGTTGGCATGTGTTGTACACGGAACAAGTAGGTGAAGATATGATGAATGGTTTGCTCTTGCCTGCATTTAAGGCAGGTTTCAATCGCTATCTACATGGTCTGCACTCAGCGATACTAGACCTCACGCCGGACACAAATGACTCTCTTCGAATGACTAGACCCACGCACGTCATGTTTGGAAACAACTGCTTGACCTTGTCTATGCTTGAACCTTGAAAGTACGACCGCTGGCTGTCTTGCGCTCCTTCTCCTCTGCCTCGGGTCGGGCTCTGCGAAGAACTATATTTTGTCAGCACAAATATGACACAAGTAAGACGGTGTAGAATACCTTGGAGGAAGTCTGCAGTCCGCTTGCGCATCCTTGTGTGGATGAAGGCCTTTGAAGCCTTGATGTGGTAGTGAAAGTAGTCTCGGAAGGTTTGGATATGCGAGATAACATCCTCGCGCCGTTGCTTGGCAAGATGGCGAGGGAAGAGCACTGCCAGAGTTAGCCGGGAGTACAGCAAGTGGGCTTGGAATGCGTACCAAATGTGATGTAGCCGATCTCAGCTGAGCCAGAGTTGTCGACTCCTGGGATACCTTGCAGCTCTAGGGGTGGGTCGTTCCTGAAGAGTACTTGTGGTGCGTTCTGAATAGCTCTCCGTCTGGCGTCGACGAACTCCTGGAGGAACACCTTTCCGAATATCCTGTCTGTCTCTTCCCGGAACACAGTGGAGAAGATGACAGTGACACGGTCGTGGCTGGCCTTGATGTAGATGGCCTCCTCCTCTCTGTAGTGGATCGCGCGCACGGCACCTCCTTCTGCTACACCCTGCGGCGCCGACTCAGATGTGTATTTGGAAGCTTCTTCCTGCAATTCATGGAATTCGTCAAAGGCCTGCTCGAAGGGTGCAGCCATGGCGTTCCGCTTTAGGAGGGACACACGTCGGACCAGGTCTTCTTTGGCCTCTGCACAAGGTCAGCATCTTGCTTCACCAGTCTGGGCATGCACCGTACCCTGCTCTTCCGGTAGGTTCTCCAAGTCGACCAGCACCGAGAAGTCGTAGCCAGACTCGGGCTCCACGATGTAAGGCCCATACTCTCGCTCCAGCACTGCCTGCGCGCCATACTGGACCAGCTCCTTGAAGCACTTGATGTGCAACGACACTAGTATCTTTGTCTTGCTCTCCGGTGTCGAGATGTGGAAGGTGACGCCGTCAAAGTCGGAGACGACCTGGTCAATGTTGGCGGTAGCTCCTCTATGTGCTGTTAGCTACCTGGCTGCTGCTGCTGCGGAGCGGAAGGCAGCGGGGTATTGCGCACCCATTGATTCGTTCCCTGAGTAGGGACTCGATAAGCACGTTTTGGTAGTCGAGAAGAAGCATGTTGGTGGTTCAGCTTCTGGTAGGCGGGTTGGCTTGGTCGGGCGGGCAGCTATCGAGGGCGGTGATGCGGAGGACGGAGGTGTGCTGTGATGCTGGAAGGTGGGCCTAGCGCAATTCGTGGGGTTGGCCCTTGTCTAAAAAGTTTCGAGAAAGTAACCAACTCCCAACCCGACCGTTACCAGTGGCGCATACCCGTGAACCTTGTATACGGAGCGCAATGACCTGAAGACACTGCTTCTGAGCTTCTTCCAATACTCCCGTCACGCGATATCCGATTTTTTTCTAGAGGCGGCGCAAAATGGTCAAATCCTACAGGTAATGCGCACATGCAGCGCAAATGGAACAGAGCTCGTACTGACTGCCATGTAGCAAATATGAGCAGACCGATGCCTTTGGCGTGGTCGCGACTGCCACTTCCAACATCATTTGGACCCCAGAAGGCCTCACCCAGCCCGGTTCGAGTCGATCCGCAGGCGCCGGACGCGCATACGCCGCCGCCAACGAAGAAGTGCTATGTTGGGATGTAAAGAAGGGTGAACTCATGAGCAGATGGCGCGACAATACCTGTACCGAGGAAGTAACCGTCATTTGCCGGAGCGAAGTCGATCCAGATGTCTTTGCCGTGGGTTACGCCGACGGAAGCATACGCATTTGGGATGCGCGAACGTCGACCGTCATCATCAGTTTCAATGGACACAAATCTGCAGTTACCGTCTTGACTTTTGACCAAAGTGGGGTACGCCTGGCGAGTGGTTCCAAGGATACGGATATTGTGGTTTGGGACCTGGTGTCGGAAACCGGCTTGTTCAAGCTGAGAGGGCACAAGGGCCAAATTACTGGTCTACAGTTCCTCCACCCCAGCAGTGCTTCGCAAGAAGATGGCGCAGATGACGAAGAGATGGACACGGACGCAGACCAAGCCTTCTTACTATCTACCAGCAAGGACGCTTTGATCAAGATTTGGGATGTTACCACTCAACACTGCATCGAGACCCATATTGCACAAACCAACGGAGAATGCTGGGCACTCGGCGTTTCGCCCGATGGCAGCGGTTGCATAACGGCAGGCAACGACGGCGAGCTCAAAGTGTGGGCTATTGACCTGCCGGGCCTTCGAAGAGCAGGCTCAACTATTGGCGAAGGAACAGAACAAGAATTTCTCACACCCAGAGGCATACTATACCGGACAGGCAAGGATAGGACACAAGGCATCTCTTTCTACGCCAAGGCTGATTACATTGCCGTACATGGCGCAGAGAAGGCTGTTGAGATATGGCGGATTAAGACACCAGAAGAAGTCCGGAAAAGCTTAATCAGGAAGAGGAAGAGAAGGCGGGAGAAGGCCAAGACTGAGACGAACGGGGACGACGACGCTGATGCTGACGACAAGGTCAACGCCGCCGATGCTGAGATAGGCGAGGTCTTCGTACCTTACGTTACCGTACGGACAGCTGGAAAAGTAAGATCGGTCGCATGGATGCACATCAAAGGAACGAAGAAGCTGCAGCTACTGATCGGTACCAACAACAACCTTATTGACGTTTACGAGATACCCCAACGAAGCAAGACAAAGAGCGAGGAAGCACCCGAGTACAGCCGCACACTATCCGTCGAACTCTCTGGTCACAGAAACGATGTACGGGCGCTCGCACTCAGCTCCGATGATCGCATGCTGGCATCCGCGTCGAGTGGTGGACTCAAGATCTGGAACGTCAAGACGCAAAATTGCTTGCGTACCCTTGAATGTGGCTATGCACTTTGCTGCGCTTTCTTGCCTGGTGACAAGATTGTTGTTGTCGGAACGAAAGACGGAGACATTGAGCTGTACGACATAGCGGCATCCACGTTACTAGACAAAATCGACGCACACGAAGGAGCCGTTTGGACTATGCAGGTACACCCTGACGGAAAATCTCTCATCACTGGCAGCGCCGACAAGTCCATCAAGTTCTGGAACTTCGAGATCGTCCAAGAAGAGATTCCAGGAACGAAACGCACGACACCTCGCCTCAAGCTCGTCGAGTCGCGCATACTGAAGGTCAACGATGATGTTCTGAGCGTGCAAGTTTCGCCCGACTCTAAACTCCTCGCCGTAGCAACGCTCGACAACACTGTCAAGGTCTTTTTCGTCGACTCGCTGAAGCTCTTCCTCAACCTCTATGGCCACAAGCTGCCTGTGCTCAACATGTCGATCTCCAGCGACAGCAAACTCATCGCGACCTGTTCCGCGGACAAGAACGTCCGTATCTGGGGTCTCGACTTTGGCGATTGTCACAAAGCGCTCTTTGGTCACGAAGACAGTATCATGCAAATATCCTTCATCCCCCACCCTGTCGATAACGACGAACGCCACATCTTCTTCAGTGCCTCCAAGGACCGCACAATCAAGAGCTGGGACGGCGACAAGTTCCAACAAATCCAGAAGTTCAAGGGTCATCACGGTGAAATCTGGGCCATGACTGTCGCTCGAACAGGCGATTTCATCGTCACAGCGAGCCACGACAAGAGCATACGCATCTGGACCCGGTCTGAAGAGCCCATCTTCCTCGAAGAAGAACGCGAACGGGAGCTAGAAGAAATGTACGAAAAGACACTAGCCACCAACCTCGAAGACGATGAGGACATGACTGGCGAACGCGCCGAGGCAGTCGACGCCAGCAAACAAACGATCACCACCCTCACAGCCGGAGAACGAATCCAAGAAGCCCTCGACCTGGGCATCGCCGACCTAGACGTTGTCCGAGACTGGGAAACCCAACGCAAAACCAATCCCAAAATCGCCCCGCCACAGCGTAACCCCCTGTTTCTTGCTCTAGGCAATATATCCGCTGAACGACACGTCCTCAACACCATGTCCAAAATTCCTGCTGCTCAGCTGCACGACGCGTTGCTCGTTCTACCCTTCTCATCTCTACCCGCTCTCTTCACTTTCCTGGCTATTTGGGTGCGCAAACAGTGGAACGTAACACTGACTTGCCGCGTCCTCTTCTTCATGCTCAAAACGCACCAGAAGCAAATTGTTGCCAGCAGAGAACTCAAGACGGTGCTTGAGCTTATGCGAAGTGACCTCAGGAAGACGCTGGTGGGTAACAAGGATTTGATTGGGTTCAATGTTGCGGCGTTGAGATTTGTGGGGGAGAGGGTGGATGAGGCGAAGTTGGTTAGGTGGGAGGATGTTGATAAGCTGGACGAGGAGAAGAACAGGAAGAAGAGAGGGTTTGTGGATGTTGCGTAGGTCGGTGGATGAGGTTGCATTTCGAGGCGTTTTCTCTCTCTCTTAAACATTTGGGTGTCAAAAGTAGTTATTCGGTGTAAAGATCTACGTTGCGAATGCTCATTCATCGTATTTGAAAGGGTTTACACTTTGTTGAGAATGACTAAATCAGACGTAATGCTTCGTGCCGACCGGCCGTGGTTCACTTTCGTAGTGAACATGTCTAATCCCACAGGTGATTGTACAAGTCTTTACAGACGTGCTGCCCAGTGTCCACATACACACACAGCATATCTTCGCGCTCTTCTACTACCAAAGCTGTTTCCAATTCAACGTCTATCCCATGGCCTTCAGGAAGTTAGCCTCCTTGATGGTAGCTCTCCTCTTATTCCTCATCGCCTTTGTCAACTCCTCTCGCGCATCCTGCGCCTTGATCGACCCCTCCAGACTACCGTCTCCAGCCGGTAAATCAATAGTTTGCTCGTACAACGGCACTTTTGGTACCATCATCTCTGGGTTCATGGCTTGTTCCTTACGGAGGCGCTTCGCAGCTAAACGACGTTGTTTCTTTGATTTCGCTGTACGCTAGTTAGCAAAGTCGGTCCTTCCGCATAATATAGATACGGGTAGGCAGATCCAAGAGAAGACGTACAGAACAAATCTCCCGCTCCAGCCTCGGCCTTCTTCTCCTGTCGGTCCAATATCGTCCACAGCCAACTCGGGTATTCGTCATCAGCCAACGCAACAGGGTCCTGTCTATCTTTCAAGAAATTCAATCCCTTGAGTGGTTGTCCAGCCGGTATACTGCTCTTTACCAGCGGCGCAGCCTTCTTCTTTGCAGCCTCCGCAGCCGTAGCCTTGAGATCCGGACTCGCAGCTGGCGTTAACGGCTCGCTAAAAGGCTGTGCGGCGGATGTAGAAGTTGCGGTTGGCGGTGTGTGCGAGGATGTCGAGTCGCCTTGGCGACCTGCGGATTGCGTTGCGGTGCTTGCGGAGATTGGTGTTGCGTTGCGGAGGGGCGTTGTGGTGGTGAGGAAGCGTGAGGCTTGTTGTGGGCGTGGGAATGGGGTTGTTTGTGCGCGCGAGGCGGCCCGGAGACAGGTTCGACATATCATCTTGGCCGTGTGTGTATGTGTGGGCGTGGCTTTCAATTGGATCTCTCCTTCGTTGTACTGGTCAAAAGTTTGAGATGCAAAGGGAAGGATGCCGAGGTGTTTCGCCGATTCCGGATCACGCTAGAGCCATCCTTGTCTCCATGCCTGCCTCCCGCAGTGTGCTCGATCTCGGGAGCGCGATGCATGGTGCATAAACGCCATCCCATGCTTCGTCGTTGTTGCCTGTGTTTGAGTCTCACATGTGGCTATCGCTACTGTGATTTTGGCAGGTGCCATACTTCAAATGGCACCTTCCGGATCCAGCACGTCCCATGGACAGTGTATGATAACAAGATAGCGGAAGGACATCACCGATTAGGCAAACACAATCAAGTGCACAAGGGATGGATAGGTGTATGTATACATTTTGATTCCGAAGCATGGTCGTCTGAGTCAGACATGAACGCAGTGTAACCACCACGTCCAGCAGACCCAGACGCATGCATCGTGTTCCTCCAATTCCGCCTGCGGCTGACCGCCTCAATAACATCGTACAAGACAAACGTGAAAGATTCGTTAGAGATAGTGTGGGATTAGTGCCCAAGCTTGACGCTGGTATTCCGGAACGCCTTAGTGTGTTCCTTCCAACCATGCCAGCAGATCAAATATGAGACAAAGAAAAACTAGAATTAGACCAAGGAGTGGTGGGATCAAAGTCCGCAAGTATGTACACGGAAGCGAGAGCGTAAGACATCGTCTAAGGTATAGTGCCGAGAGCAAAAGAGGCCGTCCAGGAAGCACAGTAAAGAAACTTCTCAGATCCAAGCCATGGGAGGAGCTTGGTGCGGGACGCCGAACCGATGGCTGAAAAGTGGTCGGATCTCTGAGAGGTAGTCGGCAGCACAGAAGGACGCGAGGTTCTTTGAGCGCATAACCGAAAGGTCAGCCTCGGCCTCTGCATCTCGTACTACGCCGCCGAATTCCTCAACAACCTCGTTGAGTTGCTCCAGTTCGCGGCCAAAGGGGTGACTCTCTTCTTCAATCGTGCCTTTGAACATGTCAAGTGAAGATCGCTGCTCGCGAGAGTGACGTGCAGAACCAACGCTTCCACGCGAGTTCACACTGCCACGAGTACCGACGTTCTGGAGAGATCGCTTGTGCGCCAGTCGCTCGTGTGCACGTTTGCTGTGCGAAAGAGCCCTTTGAGGAATAGCAGGCACAGCCTCTACTGGCTCCTCCTTGACTTGCTTGAGACTGGTGGTTGACGCAGACTTCTTGAGTTGCTTGCCAGCGGAGGAAAAGTAGCCAGAAAGGTGGTTGGGCGCAGGCGAGCTGGGTGAAGACTCCACGGAAGAGGCATCCGTAAGGGTAGTGTCCCTTGATCCATGGGAAGAGGCTCGGGAGCGTGTTGACACACTGTGGTCCGAGTCGTCTGCCGAAGAGTGGCTCAGAGAGGTTGATGAAGAAACATTCCTTAGGGTCGAGATATCGGGGGCGTTGTACGAAAGCATGTTGGTAGTGGATACCAGGGCGATAGGAAGGGATATTTTCGTACGGTCAAAGTTGTTGGGGGCTTTGACACTCTGGCTACGAGTTGGTGATACCGGAGACTCTTTCGGGTCGTCAGTCCGCTTAATGCGCCTAGTCATGGCACGAGCGAGAGACATATTGATGGATTAATTCAAAGCAGAGGTGCGATATTGCAAATAAGGGTCCAACTGTCGGTCCTGGGGCCGGTAATTCAGGCGGTGACTGTAGTTGGTCGCTATCTAGGTGAGCTGCAGATATGCGGGGTATTGCCGGATGTAGATTGCGCTTGGTGCTGGCACGAGGTCCAAACAGTCGCGAGCTAGAGTAGCACTAATGCGTTTGCTACGTTAATCTAGAAAGAATCTGGAAAAGATCACGCTGTGCTTTCGGTGGTGTATTCGAGACGCGTGACCTTATCAGTGTAACAGTGCACTGGACTTGGGAGTTGTATCTGTTGTACAGATGACGCTAAGATGTTGGCTTGGGGTCCGGCGCAGTTGATTCCAAGGTTCCGATCGAGTCCTTGGGTTCCTTTGATGGTCTTTTGGGTTTTCTTAATGTTGGCTCTGGGGCGCGTAGTGATGAAGTGAAGAATGAATCGTGGATATGAAGAAGGATAGTCTGTCAAAGAGTGTAGAGACCAGCTGTGTCGTAAGGAGCGAACACCGGGCCGCGAAATGAGGGAGTGATAGCTGCTGTGGAAGGCAACGAGCGCGTAAGGCAAAGGAAGGGAGAAGGCCTGAAGAAGAGGGCGCGCGATAGAGCGACTGAATGGGTTGAAAAACCAGCATCCCCGGGGCGGCAGGCTAACCAAGCCGCGTCGACATGTCTCTCGAAGATTGGTAGGAGTGACCGGGGCAAGGCCAGAACCAAGCAAAAAGCAGCAAATCAGAGTGTATTGGTTCCTGGGGTGCTGAGTTAGTGGCGTCGACACAGCCCGGCTAAGTTTAGCGGGCACTATGTTTTCTATAGCTGGCGAATGGGATTGCCTCGCAGAGAGTGCATCTGCCGCCCATGCGTCTCAGATTGAGCCGGGGCTCGTTGGCCTGTTTAGTTGATCCGCACGCTTTCGTTGGGGCTCCAAAGGCCCGCTGTTTCAACGCTGCCCACAATCAGAGATCCACTACCGAGCTGAATGAAGGGCTTTCCCTATCTTGTCGCACGGCATTGACATGTGAGATGATTTGGGTGCATGGCGGATAGGTGAATAAAAATTGCAGTCGGAGGCCGGTGGCACAGTTGTCATTCTGCCTAGACAGCTCACCACGCATAGCATGGGATATGGATAAGCTCCGATGCCAGCGAAAACGGTACCGTGGTTGTGTTGGCGACGGCGCAATCTGTCAACCCGCTCCTAATCCGGTCACCTGGCACTCTCGAACCTTGTGCAGAGGCGCCAAAAGCAGACCTCTCACTCGGTGCCACAATCGTACCTCAGGGACGCACGAATGACAGTAGTCATCAAAGGGACCGATGGCATGATGATGGTTTTGACCCTCCGAGGTTTCTGCCTCGCGTGGCCTTGGTGGTTTCGAAACTGATAAGGGCCGAGACGAGGGAACCTTGGGAATGACGATCTCGCCGTCATCTTGCGAGATCGAGACTCTGAAGCAGCGTCGTCGTCGGGTCCACATTGTGGAGATGTTGGTGCCCTAAGCTGCAAACGCAGGCAGATCAGCCGGTCGCTTGTCGGCTGCGTGGTGTGAGTTCGCCCGCTCGTTCACTTTGCTTCGTCACGCTCGGGCGCTGGCACTGAAAACGAATTTGAGTTTATCGTTTACCGTTGCTCGTGGTGATGGTGATGTCATTACAACGTTCAACGATGAATCGTGTTGCGACACGATGAGGCTACCCGATTCAGATGAGATGAAAGGAGCTGAAAAGCAAGGGCGAGCTGTCCAGGTCGTCGGGCAATTTTTGAAACGCGTGCGGGACCTGACTCGCGAATGCGACCCGCGAAACACCACCGTACAAGGGTCTCTCGAGCGTTGCGGGGTCAAGCTTCACAAATAGCTTGATTGTGCAACATGTAGGTAATGGTGCAAATGGTATCAGATCTTGGTACATTCGCCACGTTTTGTAGGTCCTATATGCCCAGGGTATCATCGTCTACTCCTCCATCGACTCCCAGCCCTTCTCGGCACCCTCCTCCTCGCCCTCGTCGTCGCTCTCGCCTTCCTCACTATCAGAGTCTGTGTCCTGCTCCTCAAGACCCACGAGCCTCTCCTTGCCATCTCCTCTAATCGCAGGCACCTTGCTGGCAAAGGCTGCACGTACGGCTGCGTTGGTGCTCGTGTCCCAGATCTGTACTGCACCTTTGCTTCCTGCGACTGCCAGCCGGAAACCGACTTCTTTGTCGGGTGCAAAGGATGTTGAGAAGACGCGCCCAACACCAAGATCCCGTGAAACAACCATGCTTGGTCCGTTGTCCTGGATGTTCCACAGTTTTACTTGCTTGTCTGTTGAGCCTGTGACCAGGTAGCCGGGTATCACTGGGTTGATGTCGAATGAAGAGATGGATTCGTCATGTGCTTGCAATACCCATACCGGCTTTGAGGCAGAGGGGTCTTTTGGCGCATTGCGAACGTCGTGGTAGTGTATCATACCATTCTCAGTAGAGACCTGGGATTGTCAGTACGACGTGATGGAACTCGTGTTACAAGACTTACGTAGAAGTAGTTGGGGTCGTGAGGATTCCACCGCACAGTCTCGACATCACTCTCAACACCCCATCGTGGCGCCTTTGCGTCGGGTGCACGCACGTCGGCTGCCACAACAGTTCTGTCGTAGCTACCACTAAGCAGTGCAGTGGCCTCGACGGGATGCCAGGCTACGGAGCAGACCTTATCCGTGTGGTACGTGTATGACTTGGCACACTTTGTCGTGTTCAGGTCCCACAGCTTGATGGTCTTGTCTGCGGATGAAGAAGCGAGGAAATTCCGATGTTGTCGGTTTGCTGCAAGTGAGAGGACCGAGTCGACGTGGAACTCGTCGTTGGCCTTCTTCGACTTCTTCTTCTTCTTTTTAGGCTTGTCCGCCTTGTCCTCGGCGCCTTGTCCCAGTACTGCGTCTGGATACATGCTGTCTACCACGTCCAGGTTCCAGATCTCGATATCGGGGTCCATGGTTCCAATCGCCACGTAGTTGCCCCTGCCTTCACTCGTGCCTATAGACTTGCCCACAGGCAGATCTAACCATTCGACGGCAAGCGGGATGGCAGGCAGCATGATGTCGTGGTGCACGTAGAGATTGTCATCCTCGTCCTCGTATACATAGACTTCGAGATGGGCGACTTCGTCCTCTATGCGACCAGCCAAAACTAGGTTGTCTGTAGCCAAGATTTGAAGCTCTTCGCGATCTTCTTCGTCCTCTTCCTCTCCGCCCTGCATGGTGATGTACGGATCGTCCTCGTCGTTCTCGTGGAAGACTAGGTTCTTTGCGTTTCCGAACATGGCCATGGTGTCGCCCTGGTCTTCGGCAACATCGTCGTCGTAGTGCTCGAGGTCGTATTCCTTGAGGTCGTCATCATCGTCCCTCGAGACTTGTCAGCATGGAAGAAATAGATTTTTCGGGCGCACGCACTCATCATCCTTCTTGGACGCCTTGGACGAGGTGCCGTTCTTGACCTTCTCCTCAGCCTGGGCCTCCTCGAGCTCCTCCTTGGCGTCCTCGAGTTGCAGGTTGGCCAGCTTGGAGATGCGCTCGTATTCGTCCTCGTCGAATTGGTATCTTGAGGGGAAGGGCGCCGCAAAGCCACGCGGCACCCATGTTGTCGCCGTAATCATAGACATTGCGCTGGTGGTGTGAAGTGAAATGCGCAGTGAGGGCGCAAGTGCAAGGCGCGTGGGGAACTTTTTCAAAAGTTGGAAATAATTTTGGGCGCCCCGCAACGATTGGCCGAAGCTCCTGGCCCGCCTATCGATACTGCGGACCTCCGAGCATCAACTTTCTGGACATGCCGACTTTCCAACCACAACAACGCGCCACACCGCCCCCTCTACAGCACACCATGGAACGCGGCCACAGCCCAAAGCGGCGCAAGCTCGACCCCGAGGAGTACTCCATCGCGCCCCGCCCCAAGTTCCGCAAGCCGAATCACCCAGCATCCTCCAGGGCGCACCCGCCCAAGTCGCAGGACAATGGCGCAGACCCGTCGCAGAAATCCTTCGACGGCCCAGAGCCGCTGGTCGAAGACTTTGATTCCATGGCCCTGGATCGCGACTGGTACGGCGGCGAAGAGAATGGACACACGTTCGGAGACGACACCCACAACCCGTTTGGTGGTGCTGAGAGCACATGGCTCGATGCCCAACGAGAGGCTGCTCTCACCGAGAAGAAACTGAACAACCGGGCCAGCATGAGGGCGCAACAAAAGCAGAAGGACGTGGACGCTTGGGAGACGAACCGCATGCTGCAGTCTGGAGTCGCCCAAAGAAGGACGTTTGACGACGACTTCAACGACGACGAGGATGCCATGCGCGTCCATATCCTTGTCCACGATCTGAAGCCCCCGTTCCTGGACGGCAAGACCGTCTTCACAAAGCAAATCGACCCTGTTCCAGCAGTTCGCGATCCACAGAGCGACATGGCTGTCTTCAGTAGGCGCGGCAGTCGTGTTGTCAAGGAGAAACGACAGCAGAAAGAGCGTGCCAAACAGACCCAGGAGGCTACAAGTGCCAAGGGAACCACACTAGGAAACATAATGGGCGTCAAGGAGGAAGACACGGATAGTGCCGCCCCAGGGCCCGAAGACGAGGAGAAACAGGGCGGTAGCAAGTTTGCTCAACATCTTAGCAAGCAAGAGGGTGCGAGCGCTTTCAGTAAGAGCAAAACACTACGGGAGCAGAGACAATACCTTCCCGCCTTTGCAGTCCGCGAAGATCTCCTGCGCGTCATTCGAGACAACCAAGTCGTCATCGTCGTCGGTCAGACGGGCTCGGGAAAGACGACTCAACTGACCCAGTTCCTGTTTGAGGATGGCTACGCAAAGCAAGGACTTATCGGGTGTACACAACCTCGTCGCGTTGCAGCTATGAGTGTTGCAAAGCGCGTCAGCGAAGAGATGGAGGTCAAGTTGGGTGGTCAGGTCGGATATGCCATTCGTTTCGAGGACTGCACCAGCAAGGAGACTAAGATCAAATACATGACGGATGGTGTGTTGCTCCGAGAGTCGCTGGTAGAACCAGACCTGGACAAATACTCCTGTATCATTATGGACGAGGCGCACGAGAGAGCTTTGAACACCGATGTGTTGATGGGTCTGCTCAAGAAGGTGCTGGCGCGGAGAAGAGACCTGAAGTTGATCGTCACATCAGCTACTATGAACTCAGAACGCTTCTCGCGCTTCTACGGAGGAGCTCCCGAATTTATAATTCCAGGGCGAACATTCCCCGTTGACATTCAATATTCGCGATCGCCATGCGACGACTATGTCGACGCTGCGGTCAAACAGGTTCTTGCCATACATGTCTCCCAGGGACCTGGCGACATCCTCGTTTTCATGACGGGCCAGGAAGACATTGAAATCACATGTGAGCTTGTAGCTGAAAGGCTCAAGCTTCTCAACGATCCGCCAAAACTTAGCATTCTCCCCATCTACAGTCAGATGCCTGCTGATCTGCAAGCAAAGATCTTCGACAGAGCAGCACCAGGTGTACGCAAGGTCATTGTGGCTACCAACATTGCAGAGACTAGTTTGACAGTGGATGGCATCATGTACGTAGTAGACGCCGGATTTTCCAAGCTCAAAGTCTACAATCCAAAGATGGGCATGGACACACTCCAGATTACCCCCATTTCGCAGGCCAACGCCTCTCAGCGTGCTGGACGCGCTGGACGTACCGGGCCAGGAAAGTGCTTCCATCTATATACCGAGCGAGCCTTCCGAGACGAATTCTACATTCAAACCATCCCAGAAATCCAACGAACAAACCTCGCCAACACCGTCCTGCTTCTCAAATCACTTGGCGTCCGCGACCTACTAGACTTCGACTTCATGGACCCGCCACCCCAAGACACCATAACAACCTCGCTATTCGATCTATGGGCTCTCGGTGCCTTGGACAACATCGGCAATCTCACCGACCTCGGCCGCACCATGACAGCCTTCCCCATGGATCCGTCTCTCGCCAAACTCATCATCACAGCCACGGAATACGAATGCAGCGAAGAAATGCTCACGATCGTTGCCATGCTCTCCGTCCCTTCGGTGTTCTACCGTCCCAAAGAACGTCAGGAAGAATCAGACGCTGCGCGCGAGAAGTTTTTTGTCCCAGAGTCCGATCACCTCACCCTGCTTCACGTCTACACACAGTGGAAAGTCAACGGCTACTCCGATGGCTGGTGTGTCCGCCATTTCTTGCATCCGAAAGCGCTACGTCGTGCCAAGGAAATCCGCGATCAGATCTACGACATCATGTCCAAGCAGAAGATGAAGCTCGTCTCCTGCGGTACCGACTGGGACGTTATTCGTAAATGCATTTGCTCGGGCTACTACCACCAAGCTGCCAAGGTGAAGGGTATAGGCGAGTACATTAACCTTCGTACCAGTGTTACTATTCAGCTTCATCCTACTTCTGCTCTGTATGGCTTGGGTTACTTGCCTGATTACGTCGTGTATCATGAGTTGATTCTCACGAGCAAAGAGTACATGTCGTGTGTAACTTCTGTTGATCCGCATTGGCTGGCAGACATGGGTGCTGTCTTTTATAGTATCAAGGAAAAAGGCTACTCTGCCAGGGACAAACGTATCATGGAGACCGAGTTTAACAGGAAAGCTGAGTTGGAGGCGCAGATGGCAGTCGATAAGGCGAATGAGGATCGGAGGATTGCAGAGGAGGAAAACGGACCTATAGTCAAGAAGGCAGGGGTGGTAAAGAAGAAGGATGTGGACGAGGATGCTGTGGTCAAGAAACCGGTCATTGGAAAATCAAAGTTCAGACGCAGGTGAAGGGAATCAATCGCCTGTGTAGTTTATATAGACAGCCTCAAGAAGTCCTGAAGAAGCCTATATATGCTTCCAAGAAAACTCTCACTCTTGAAAGGTTATGAACGTGAGGCTGGTAGGCATTCAAGATGATGTAGATCACCCAGAAGACCCGATATATAAGGCTGATAAAGATTACTACACTTTGCAGGGTACCAGTGGAGAGTTGTATAACGTCAAGGTCGTCGAACATGGTCTTAAACATTAGACTAGTATCTGGTATGTGCTCATGCTACGTAAAAGGAAACAAAAGAACTCAATATGCAACGCCTAAGGGTATGCGTAGGAAAACCTGATAACAAGAAACAAAGATCAACTTTGGAAAAGAAAGATTTTCCGCAATTGCATCTCTACTATACGGTGGTGCATCCACTATGTTGTGAAGCATAATCTCCGCTGTAGATAGATACTCCTACTGCTCCTTCTCGGGTTCAGTCTCGCTCTTGACCTTGTGCGCAGCCTTGACGAGCTGCTTGAGACGCTTCTCCATGACGGTGCGTCCATCGAGTGTGTTCCAAACCTGGTGAGGCGCCTTGTTGACAACATCCCAGCTGACTAGGTTGTCTGTCAGAGTAGTGAGGTCCTTTTGCTTTCGCTCCCATTCGCTGTCCCTCCTGACTTCGATGCCACTAGACACGACGACAAGTGGAGTGTTGGCGCTCTGGATATTCCTAGCAGAGGAGACCTCGTTCTTGGAAAGGCTGTCTGCGACGAGGTTCTCTTGCAGCTGCGCCTTGATGTATTTGCCTGACTGGTATGCGTTGCGACCGTATACACGGTCCTCACGTGTGCGACCCTTGAAGAGTGCGCCTGCAAGACGAACAGTACCAAGCGGCGAAATGATACCCCAGGCCCAAAGGATGAAACCACGTCCTGCGCCGCCGTAACGGTGAAGAAGGTCCTCGTGAAGGGGGTCGACCATCATGATACCAACAACCTGCTTCATGTGGCGCGAACTGAAGATGCGGGAAACGATGCTGCCAGTACCAGCGGAAACGAGAATCCAAGGTCCCTCTTCTCCAGACTTGGCAAGAGCTTCGGAGAAAGCGTCCGCGGACATGCCGGCTGAGTGTGGTGAGGGTGCATTGTCGGAGAAGGCGTAGCCGGGACGATCCCAGTAGCAGTAGCGGGAGATGGTACCGTTCTTGTAAGCTGCGTAAGCCCAGTGCTCGAAGTCATACTCCAGTGGCGTCTCGCCGGCCTCGAGGAGAATAGTAGGGTCCTTGGATCCGCTGGTTTCAGACGCGTTTCCGACACAGGCGAGATGCACGGCGTACTTGTCGCCGTCTACAAGGATTCGGTCGCCATACATCTTGAGTGTTGCGTCGCGAGCACGCATGCCGAGAGTTCCGGTCATTAAGATGACAATGACAATGAAGATGACGGTGAGGATTGTAGCGACAGTGACAGCGAGCCATTCCTTTAGTGTGCGGCGTGTCTCAGCGCGACCGGTAAGACGTTCCTCCTCTTCATGCTTGCCGTATGCGACGACACGGTCAGTCAAAATGCACCAGACAGCCATGACGAAAGCCCAGACGACACTTGCAATACCAACCCAACCTTCCTCGAGCCTGATGCGTGGTACGGCTAGGATAAGGATCATGTCGATAGCCAAAAGTCCGGCGATGATGGCTGTGGTGATGCGCAGACCTCTGGCAGGCGTAACGAAGAAGATGGTTGCGACGAGGAGATTGCCGAGGGTTAGACATGTGTAGGCAAAGTCGAAGAAACCGGATCCGCGAGTGTGTAGGCCAGGAGGGGAGACGAAGATGGATACCAGCAATAGTACCCACCACAAGAAGGTGATGACGAGGAAGAGGATGGTCAGGTAGCGCATAGCGCGAACCGTCCAGAGGTTGTATGGCGATACCTGGCATGGTTAGATAAACACTTTGTATGAAGACTGAAGAACATACTGCTGGATCATCTGGGTCAAGGTAGCCGTCTGAATTGGGCGGTGGCCTAGGACGGTCGAGAAGCCGGGTCCTCTCGGTTGGCTCTTCGCTTCTCCTCGATGGTTGATGGCTTCTCCTGGATGACCTCGACGCTCCATCGTCATTGGGAATTGGATGTGGTTCTTCAGCCCTCAGGCCGTCCTGGTCTCCATTGTCCTTGCCGCTCCACATGCTGGGCATTCCAAGCTATTGCTGAACTAAAAACAGTTGCAGTATAACACTTCAGGCGGACAATACCAGTTGTCAAGGATGCAAAAGACTCTGCAACAGGTCCCGGAAAGTTTTGATAAAATGAGAGCTCTTCGAAGCTCGTGAAGCATTCATAATGCGACTGGGGGCGTGGAGGTTTTACTCGCGGCTGGGACGCTAAGACAAAGATCGACCGACGTCATTATCACATCCATCCGGGTTCGCGACTAGCGGCACATCAAAAGCCTAGATCGTCCCGCGGAAACCTCCAAGCGATCCGTGAATTCGCCAACCAGCTCGACGGTACGCCCAGCCTTGCGCCGTATCTCACTGTCATCTAGACGCCGCTGCGTCATTGGATTGCGAAACGGGGTCCGCGATGCATCGATTCTTCCTTCGAACGGCTGCGTGTTAGGACATTTGGCGTTGATCCCTGCCATCTACCAGATAGAACCCCACCCGTGTCAAATCCCCTCACGCCTCCAGGCCACGACATATTGGAAAGCTGAAGACACGCTAGCTGTCCAATCACCGATGTGCGGATCTCCACGCTTCACCAAACCCTGATTTCCGACACAAACAGCCTCGTCCAAGCCACACACCATGTCCAGCTTGGCTAGAGAGTTCGCGAAGACCAAACTTTCTTCCCTGCCACCGCCAGAGCCCTTGCAGGAGGAGCCTCCCGAGTACGAAGATGACTCGTCCTCGGCATCGTCAATGTCTAGCACCGGTACTGTCAGACCGTCAAATACACTAAGGCCCGCCCCCGCAATACATTGGTCCGACTACTATGCCCAAGAGTTCTATCTTGAACAGGACAGGGATGGGTCAGGACATGCCAAGTTTCATGTCTACCTCACACCACCAGCGACAGCCAAAGCACCCTTGGTAGTACTCCATCATGGCGCAGGAAGCTCGGCAATGACCTTTGCGCTGGCGGCCAAGGAGATTCGCAGGGCTATGCCAGAAATCGGGATACTGGCTGTCGAAGCACGCGACCACGGAAGTGTAGTATGGAACGCTAGTGGGGAGGTGGACAACGACCTCAGCATTGGGCAGCTTAGTGAAGACCTAGTGGACATGCTGTCGCTCACCCAGAGCAAGATGAGCTGGAAAGAACTCCCTCAGGTCGTCCTGATAGGGCACAGTCTGGGCGGTGCTGTTGTTACTGATGCCGCGAACAAGGGCCTACTGGGAAGTAAGTTACTAGGCTTTGGAGTGCTTGATGTCGTCGAAGGATCAGCCATGGAAACGCTGGGACACATGCACACGTACCTTGCGAGCAGGCCCAAGTCGTTTCCTTCGCTTCCTGCTGCTATCGAGTGGCATATACGATCACGGACGATCCGCAACCCACAGTCGGCAAGAGCAAGCGTACCGAGCCTGCTGTTACAAAACTCAGATGGGCGCTGGGCTTGGCGGACAGAGCTTGCGAGCACAGAACCATACTGGGAGAATTGGTTCACTGGCATGAGCAGCAAGTTCCTCAGTGGAAAAGGAGCCAAGCTTTTGCTGCTCGCTGGAACCGACAGGTTGGACAAGGAACTGATGATTGGACAGATGCAGGGTATGTTCTACGGACTTGTTGCTTTTGTGTGTGGTATCTAATATAATGCAGGCAAATTCCAACTCCAAGTTTTTCCCGCCGCTGGTCATTTCCTCCACGAAGACCTCCCTGAAAAGACGGCTGAAGTCGTGGTCGAGTTTGTGAAGCGCAATGACCGCAGTGCGCTTATCCTTCCGCCCAAAGTCTCTGATCTCCTTGCACAGGGCAAAAGAGTATAAGCTCCCTAGGCACATGTTCTTCCTCACCGCGCGCACCCTAATTATCTTGTAATATAAATGGCATACAACTGGGGTAGGTTGCGCCCTCTCAACTTTTGCTTTCAGATCTGGTCTGACGGTGTCCAGTGGTTCGGGTATCGCATTTTGATCCAGACCTCAACCTAAGCCTTTTGCTAGCTATCATGGCGAAGTTGGCTCTGAAGGCTCTCCTCCATCCGGCGCATCCCCGCCTCCGTCAGCCTTGGACTTGTGCTTCCTTCTCCTCTTGCGAGGCGCAGATTCTTCACGTTCGCCTCTCTTCTTGTCACCGTCGGTCTCTGATGTGGATGGTCGCGTCTTCTTGGCAGCACTTGGCTGGGCCGTCTTCTCCTTCTTCGGCTTCTTGACACTCAGCGGATTAGGTCCCTTGGGCCCCTTGCGCTTCTTCGCCTTGGGCCTCGCGTCTCCAGTAGCCTGATCTTCAATAGATTGATCGCCTTGTCCAGCTTGTCCCTCGTCTTCTCTCTTCCTCTTGGGCGCCTCGTCTGGCTTCCGCTGGCCTTTGAGCCCCAGTTTGAACTTTGACTTTTCCTCTCGCTCGCGATGTTGCTCCGTCGCCTCAGCCATAGACTCCATGAGAACTATAGACTTGGACAGGTATATGATTGGCACGCCGGCGATTTGTCGCATTTTTGCGCGCGTGTCCGGGTCGTTGGCCGCAACCACATATCGATGCTTGTTGGTCGCATTGTCCTTGGGGTCCACTACAGAGCTCAGACATTCCAGTGTGCTCAGCGGCTTCTCCAAGTCTTGGTGGTTGCACCGCCGGCGCTCGTACTCTTTGGCTTGTAATATGAGGGTCTCGTTCTTCGGTTCTGCGTTGTAGAGGTGTCGCATGTCGCAAGTCGTGATCATGGGCTTTACCTGCGCGCCAAGCAGCTTTTGCAGTCGCGCGAGCAGGTCGATTTTGCACGAGTAGGCATCTTCGAGGATCTGTGAATCAAGCAGGACTTGATAGGGTTCGCGGAAGCCGAAGTTGAGTTCGTATTGATGGAGCTGCTTCTTGTACGCCTATCTTAAGATGAGTAAATTGTTCAGGTGGCTGTGACAGACTGAAGTTGGTTACCTTGGCGCGCTTTAACTTCATTGCGACTTTGTGTGTTGGAGCAGTTGATTGTTCGCGGGGAAAAAAGTTGGATGCGGCCAAAAGTTCGAGCCAAGGGCGGAATCTAGCGCACCAGCCACGCGTGCCACGCTACCGTGGTATCCGACATCTGCGGCTTGTACCGTTGCTCTCCGCTTTAGTAAATCCGCCTCTGGGCATTGCACGCCTGCTTGTATATTCTCGGACACATAGTTGAATTCTTTCCTACGGCGGCTCCCTGCGCGTTTTCCTCTTGATACGACTGCGAACCTGTCTCTCCATGCGTTTCTCACGGTAGTCCCCACCAGTATGAGCGAGAACCCCGCCGAGGCCCCCAAGAATGAGGGAAATAATGCCGAGACCGCGGAGGTGAAGAAGGAACATAATGAAGCGATTGAATACGATGATTTTGGCTTGCCCATCAGGAAGCGGAGGCCGCGTACGCCCGTCCAAGACAGTTCGGATTCCGAGGGGGAGCAGTTTGAGGATGCCGTAGCTTCCACGCCCCCGAGCCCGGACAAGGTCGCGATTGCGGACCAGGAAAAGGAACAGGTCAAGGCGGACGATACACAAACAAAGCTTCCAGAGACCGTTCCTGAGGGCGCTGAAACGGAAAGCGATGCGCTGCCACATGTCAATGGGCAGGTAAAGGAGCCCGTGGAGAAAGCCGACCCAAACCTACCCGAGGACAAGCCAGTAGAGACGAAGCAAGATACACCAGAGACTACAAAGCCTTCCGAAGCCACCGAAACACCCACAAGCACGAATACAGCACCTTCACACCGCCTCCAAACAAGCGTCGCGAGCGTCCCGACTATATCCGAGTATTCACATCAGCATGCAGTCATACAATCGCAGAGGGAAGTCAAGGACGAGAAGGAAGAAGAGGACGACGGTGAATGGCAGACGATGCCGGCATACGCGCGATACGACATGTACGACGACGACAACAGGCTCATTGCGAGGGAAAACACGGAAGAACTGGAAGACATGCACGGCTATGGCAACGTCGGAGGTGCTGCCAAAGGATACACCAGAGTAATCATGGACGACGATGCCGACTCGCAGACGAGCATGGACGACAACACCGCCTATCTGTTCAAGGAGAGAAGTACCGCACTAGCTGATGAGGATGAGGAGGGTCGGGATCCGCTCTCGCAAATGCAGGCGACAAAGAACCTCCTTACTGAAGGACAGCGTGTCGCATATGTTGGACTGGTACGCTTGGCCATGGTGGAAATGGAACGCAAGTTTTCAAATTTCCAGACAAATAACAAGAAAATGAAAAAGCTGCTTGAGCTACAGTCAGGCACAACAAAGATGTGGGCACAGAAGATCATGGTCAAAATCTATGGCCACATGGATATCAATGCTTCTGAGCAAATCATGATCGAGCAGTTGTCTGAACATGGCGTTGTTCCAGCAGATCTTACGCCAGCATTGATGCAGAATGCTCGAGTGAAGAACCCGGCAGCGGAGGACGCAGAGACGGTAAATGAATCTGACTCTGCCAGACCGTCTGTATCATCGCCGCGCCCTGAATCGCCCGTAAAGGAGCTACAATCGAAGAGAGCATCGGCAACGGATTCGCAAGACGACCTACAAACACCACCCCCGCCGCCATATCAAGAACATCAAGATGACGATTTTGATTATCCAGAAGTTAGATCACCATCCCAACTCCCGACCAGCAAAAATCTAGACATTGATCTGCGATGGACCGTCTTGTGCGACCTGTTTTTGGTGCTCATCGCTGACTCTGTTTACGACTCACGTTCAAGAGAGTTGTTTGAGCAGGTCGGAAAGTATCTCAGTGTAGACTGGCTGGAAAGCTGCCGCTTCGAGAAGCGTGTTACAGATGCTTTGGAGATGCAAGAACAAGCAGATAAGGAGAACTGGAATGAAGATGAGCACATGGTCAACCGAGCTAAGCGGGCGCGCAATAAGCGATTGGCATTCATGGGTCTTGCGACTGTTGGTGGTGGGCTCGTCATCGGTTTATCCGCCGGCCTGTTGGCTCCGGTCATTGGTGCTGGTCTCGCTGCGGGTTTCACGACTATCGGAGTAGCAGGCACGAGTAGTTTTCTGGCAGGTGCCGGAGGTGCCGCTATCATTACATCTACTGGTGTAGTTACAGGCAGTACTGTTGGTGTGCGCGCCATGAACAGACGAACAGGTGCTGTCAAGACATTCGAGTATCGACCGCTTCACAACAACAAGAGGACTCATCTCATCATTACGTTGGCGGGCTGGATGAACGGCAAGGTGGATGACGTCCGCTTACCGTACAGTACTGTGGACCCCATCATGGGAGACATATATTCCGTGCTGTGGGAGCCAGAGATGCTCAGGAGCATGGGTGACACAATCAACATTCTTGCCACCGAAGTGAGTTTATACATGCAATTCAGAAGGTATTCATTGACCATGCTAGGCTCTCACACAAGGTCTCCAACAAGTGCTAGGAAGTACCATCCTCACTGCCCTCATGGCCGCCATGACACTCCCCCTGGCTTTGACTAAACTCTCTTATCTGATCGATAATCCGTGGATCGTTTCGCAGGCCAGAGCAGATATGGCTGGATTGATTCTTGCAGATTCCCTCATCGATCGCAATCTAGGCACAAGACCTGTCACTCTCGTCGGTTTCTCGCTGGGATCGAGAGTCATTTTCTCATGTCTAAAGGAACTCGCGAACCGAGGAGCATTCGGAATTGTACAGAACGTCTACATGTTTGGTACACCAGCCGTAGCCAAGCATGATGAGTACGTTAGGGCAAGATCTGTTGTACCTGGAAGGTTTGTCAATGGGTATGCCACCAACGACTGGATCTTGGGTATGTCATGTACACTGCTACCACTTTCTACTACTAATATTCTGCATAGGCTACCTTTTCCGCGCAACCAGTGGCGGAGTAATGCGCGTAGCTGGTCTTGCGCCCGTTCAGATACCAACCATTGAAAACGTCAACGTTACCGAATTGGTCCCTGGCCACATGGCCTACCGTGCTGCCATGCCCAAGTTACTCCGCGAAGTCGGGTGGCTAGTTGAGTCCGATGAGTTCGCCGAAATCGAAGACCCAGATCCTGAGAATCACGAAGTGCGGCAGCGCGAACTTATCAACGAAATCGAAGAAGCGCGAAGAGAACTGGAAAAGAAGGCGCAAGAGAAGGAGAAGAGAGGTAGTAAACTGAGCTGGTGGTCGAAGAAGAAGAAGGACAAGAAGGACTGGGAAGTCTATGATGAAAATTCAAATGCCGTTCCACCAGGCCATCGGAAACTAGACCAAGATCAAGACCCGGCGAAACTCGCAGAGAATCAGGTCATGTTCGACATCGATGCCATAAGAAAGGAGGTAGCAACTCTGGCCGCAGAAAGTAAAGAATACAACGCCGAAGCCGAGTTTGAGATCAAGGAAATCAAGAGTACACTCCCGCCCATGAAGATCGACATCGCAACCGTTTCGCCATCGCAGACAACAAGTCCATACTCTACGCTTAGGGAAACGAAGAGTTACAACGACAGTCTAGGCGTTTCAGCCACAGATCCCAAAAAGACGACATCTTCTTCAAACGGCCGATACGAAGAATACGACGAGTTCGACGATCCCGGCGCGGGTCAGATGGAAATGACATTCGACACTTCTTTCCGCGATCCACCAGCGTCCGCCTCGACCCCCAATAATAAATCCCCGTTACCCCTATCACCTCTACCTGCTCATCCGAGTCGCTCCGGTACCTCTTCGCCTTGGGACTCCGCAACGCCCAGTAAAAACGGGTCGTCTGGCGCTCCTTGGAACCCAGATGCTCAGCCTTCTTGGGATGATCCTACGCCTGCTGAACGCCCGCCTTTGCGCTCTGCTAAAACTGAATCTTACGCGGGTAACGCGGGTGGTGCGTCAGGAGATCTAGGTCATAATGCTTGGGCTGATGAGTTTGACGATGATTTTGGGCAAGAGAAGGAAGTCAAGATGAGTTTTATGTGATGGAATGGAGGCTTCTTTCCTTCACCAGTGATGCGGGCATGTTGTGGCGTATAGGTTCGTACACCTTGTTGTATTGGGGGCTGTCTTTGCTTGACTCGTTCGCTTTTCCATTGCGCTTTGTTGCATATTCCAGCGCGCATTGTGGAGTTTGGTTGTTATCGGACTTCAATGGCGTTTTTTGGGACGTTCGCTAGGTTTGGGGAGAAATGTCTTTAGCGTAGGCATTTTGATTGGGTATGTGGTTGGGTATTTGGATATCACTCATTGTCCGCGCAGGTTGAGGATAGGAGAGAATCATTAAGTACAATATCCATACGTTCAAAACAACTTACCGAC
>Ga0265797_10001072_pt1 | contig 49310 bp, 48 predicted proteins | sample P2T30metagenome_FD_192433 | JGI IMG/M metagenome (GOLD analysis project Ga0265797, IMG submission 192433) | Plant litter microbial communities from East Loma Ridge, Irvine, California - P2 T30 | ecosystem: Environmental > Terrestrial > Plant litter > Unclassified | place: USA: California...
CTTCCCGCATATGCATACAGAGCACACAAGAAGACATGCTGAATTTATCTTGTTTACTCAACAGGTTGCAATGAAATGGCTCGTCTTGTCGATTGGTTGTTAATGAATCCAACTCCACCATCTGTTATGTCCGGCAAGGTAACAGTGATTCAATGTGAGTGATGCTGTACCGAACATCTGGACATTAGCCACAGCGGGTAGTCCGGGTAATGATGTAAGCCATTCGGAGCTTACTCGTACCTGACAGGGGCAGCTTAAAGTAACGTTTACGTAGGTTGGGCTGCCACGTGGTAATGGCGACGAAGACGCAGCTAGTAGTCTATGACAGAGTCAGCCATCAGAATTAGGCACTGCTACATGGTTCGCATGAGACGCCTCTGTGTCAAAACGTCAACATGGCAGGGTTGGCCTTGTGGTTGATGTATGCTGTGCACGATTACTACTGATACTGTACATGCGGTCTGTCGCAGATGCACACTGACGGCATGACGTACTACTCCGTAGACCATCCGCCTTTAGTGCCATGCACAGCAGCATCTCGACTCTATCAGTCGCGCGGAGGTTGCACGATCGGATCGCGAATACACAATGACATTCTGTGATCGTACCGACGAGTCAAGCGATTGTCAGCACGTCTAGCGCGGCGAGTCGCGTCGTCCAGAAGCAATACCGCCTAACTGGCCTATTCTTAGGCGGTCCGGCGAATCCACTGAGTTTCAGAGTGCGTCCCTCGTGGCCATGTGGCTTGGACCGGGCCTCGTACCATGCCCTGTCGTGTTTACCGATGGCCGAACGCTGGGATAAGCTAAGGCCAATCTGTTCTGCATCTCATCATGCGCATGTGCGTCCAATCTGACTCCTGACAACTCCACCTACCTACTCGACGTCTTTCCCTACGCTTTTCTGTGCGACCAAAGGATGCTGCAGTCTTTATTGCGATAATGAAGTTTTTGACGTGGACGTGAAGCAACGAAATCGCGCGCTGAGCGCTGCCGCTTCCACAAGGCTGTGTTTAGCCTGGATTGGCCGATTGCGATGGCCATGGAGAAGTTTCAGCGAGGGCACCCAGCGCCCGAGCGGACGAGAAACCGATCTGGGACTATGACCGGGGACAAAGCCATTACGAAGAAGAGATCGAGCTTGGGGAAGGCGGCGGGTGGTTTTCAGAGTAGATTCCTTGCGTCGCTGAGGAGTAAGAAGAAGAACGATGCAGATGAAGAGTTAGCGCCGAACCTCTCGAGGTACGTACTGTATCCCCTTGACCCTTGGGATGCCACTGATCATCGCAACACAGCCCATTTCTGGATGCACTATTTCGATTACCGGAGGAGCTCCACATCTACATGCTGCGCGAGTTATGTGTCGCGGATCTGCTCGCTTTGAGAAGAGCGTCGCGTGTGCTCAATATTCTCGTTACAGAGAACGCACCTGCACTCGTGCGCTATTGGGTGAAGCATCGGCTCGGCAATCTTCATTTGCAACTTTACCCGGCTCCAAGACCAGACGCCATCGACTTTCCATTTTTACTCACCATGAGACGGCGGCACATAGCGTCTATCAGGTTGACACGGCAGCTTGCAAATCACCTTGTGGGTGAGCCGCAGGAACATAAGCAGCTGTGGACGTCGGTGTATGAGAGAATGCTCCCACTAGTCTTTGGGGTCGGATATTTCTTAGATGAACATCGACGACTACTCTTGGAAAGAGATCTTGGCCATATCCGGCCACGCTCCCGTATTGGCTACCATGTCCGTACGACAGGCGGTATCACGAACCAGGAAAGAAAGATATTGAAGAATCTGGATGCACCCCTGCGGCTACAATACTTCTACATGTACTGCTTCATTGTGCAGGTGCTGCTTCGGAAACTACGACCATCAAGTCGTACTGGAGCGGTGGAAAAGTTCCTACGAGGGTGGTCCAACCAGCCGGCTTGTTCAGAGGACATAGCCTTCTTGCTGATATTGGGTGGTACTGGTCAGATAGCCAAACTCCTCGCTTGCCCAATGTACAGCGATCGGCGAAGATATCTCCTTGCGTACAGAACGCACATGTCGCCTCACACAAGCAAATGCTGGAGAAGACACTGGAAAGATGCTGGCGTGGTATCACCTGCGTTACTGGATGATATTCCCTGTACGCAGATCGGTATAACACAGCTCGATCAAATCTGGGTGCCACTGATAGCTCATATGATGGAGCCGGGGGCAAGGAATTTTACTGAACAGGAAAGGATACGCTACGATGAACTGAAGATGTCGAAGAAGTTCATTAACGAAGTGATGGGCTATGATATCCTGCGAGGCCGCGCAGCTGACGGGGGCGAATCGGACGATGAACATGAGCCATGAGAAACGAGTTAGTATCGTACATCGCAAGACAAGACACTTTGTAGCGGCCAAACTCTGCACCTTCCTCTGCGGGATTTGACACATGTCGGTTGCCGTGCAATTTCCGCATTTTGTCGGTTGTTGAGGCTTGTACCTGCTGGCTTGGCTTAGTTTCTGCTTCACGATGCCACCAGTCAATGCCAGCCCACAGCTATTACGTACTGGTCCGGTCGGGTAGCGCGCTATGAATGTTAGGTGATCATGAAGGCCGACGGCAACTATGGACCCTGCATATGTCAACTAGAAGAACGTGTTGCATGCGAGCAGTTTCTGTTCGTGTCTAGCAGAAAGCTTGGCCTAGCAATCTATCGTGCTTGACTTTGACGGGAGGGCGTTGGGCCTACCCACTTTGCTCTGGACTTGCCAACCCAAACCTCGGTCGCTGTGCATTCTACCATATAGACAAAATTTAATTGGATTAGGCGGGGGCTCTCATTCGTAGATGTGTATATTGCATTCCCCGGACTTTTTCTTTTGCAATTTTCCAGCGGCCGGGTAAGTGGCGGGTAAGAGAACCAGATGCAGACGAGGCGGGCTCAGAGAGTGACCAGACCCTTGAGTGGTTGCCGCGCAGAGGCCGAGCAGGCAGGTCGTCGTTGGAGAGGACCCACTTGGTAGCTTCCATAGGCGCCCGTGCGTGTCTTCTGGAAAGCGTCGATAGTAGTGTGTGGTGGAGCACGTTGCAAGGCTTGGAAGAATTGAGCCGATGTGACGCGAGGGCATAGCCAATGAGGTAGTCGACGGACTTTGCCGCAGCGTCAATGAGAGCGCGGGCAATTACTGACGATGGAGTCGCTCCACCGCCATGCCTCGAATGAACATGGCGGAGTTGACGCTTGCGCAGCTTGCAGCTGTAGGATGAAGAGTCTGAGGGCAGCATGACAGAGGTACAGTAGTGGTTTCAGGCGGGTGAAAGTGGAAGGCGGAAGAGAGTCGAGGTGGAATGGAATTGTTCCGTGGCAGATTGGGAATGACGCGCAACGGACGTCTAGAAAAGCAAAGCGCAACGTTGAGGGCGCGCTGATCGGTGGTGGAAGAGGCAGTCGCATCCCATCTGGATCGGGAAGTGGCGCATGGTGAGCGTGCAGGCGCAACCGGAGGGCGATGGATGGGGCCAGGGCTGCAGCTGCGTCATTGGCTGTGCGTCGGGGACAGACAGACAGATGCCATATGCGATCCGCCATCACACGTCGCACCGTCCAAGGCACGCAGGCTGCACAGAGCCCGCGTCACACCATCTGCCATGTCTGCGTCTCTGCATGCCTCTACACGGCAAGTGTGTGTTGTCTGGTAAAGACGTGTTGTGGCTGGGCGGCCAATAGCGCGCTGCTGATACTGACCGCAACAACAGCCCGCATTCACCCTGGTCGCAGTAGCGTCGGCTCTTGCAAAGATGCTGGTCCGCGCCCCCCGTAATTGCTCCCAGGAATCGTCGCCAGTATGGGAGCTAGAGTCGCCAGGTCCTCGGCGCCATGCGTGCAGCGTGCCTCCATCGTCTCCATGGCAGTTCCATGCCGTGCAGAAAGCCAGTCGAGTCCTAGCGCTGCCCTTTCAGCCCGTTCCATATAACCCTTTGCCAACAGCCCCGGCCCAACGTTTGCGACCAAGACCACGAATTCCCCATCCGAGTGCCACTCAACACCTCCAGCCACGGCACCACGCGACCTTGCCACCCCATCTGTGTCTTGAGACGTCTTGCTTTCACCACTCACAGCCCAACGAGCACCACACCAGAGCACCCCAGACCCGAGCAGCGCGGCAACTACTCCCCTCTGGGCCACCCACTGTCAGCTGAGCCACCATCTCCGACCCACCACGACACACAGCGAACACCATGAGACGATAGAGAGATAAGACAGAGAGCAGGAACCATGGACTTTACGGTAAGTACCCGCGCGCTTATACTCGTCGGCGCACCCCCAGACTCGGCACACGAGCCCGTCTAACGCAGCCCTCCAGATCTCCCTCGCACACTTTTGCGAGACCCACGGTCCGACATCCATCATCTGCACCCAGGCCTCGACCTCGCCCTGCGGCTCCTGCAACCCATGCGTCACGCCGCCCTCCGAAGAGCCGCACGCGGCCTACTCCTACAACGGCCTGTACGATCAGCCCACAACCCTCAAGCTTAACCCGCGCCTACCACAGCTCACCTCGCCCTTCGACTCCCCGCCCAACAGCCCGCGCTCCCCCACGCACAACCCCTACTTTCCAAGCTTGCCCTCTTCCTCTGCCGGTAGTTTCGGCGGAAGGAGACCTAGCAGCACCATCGACTCCGACTCGGACGCGTGTGAGAACTGCCAGATGGTAGTGCCCCAGAAGTACAGCGACAAGATCCCCAACGGCGCCCCTGGCAGTCCCACCAAGGACGGACGAGGAAGGAACGGTAGTCCTGTGCTGCGTAGCTCCCAGAACTACCCAGTGCGACGACCCATCTCCCGTGACGATGTCAGTAGCACTGATTCCTCCGATGTCTCCGATACAGAGCAGTCGACTTCTTTCCAGAGCGGCGCATCCAGCTCCTTCCCAGACTCCATACCTCCCTCGCCAATGCTCGTGTCGAGGGGCATACACACCCACACACTGAACTACATCTCCACCAGTCAGCCGCAGTCGCCCAGCACCTACTCGCTCCTGCGCCGCACCTGCATTCGTACCTTGTCTACCGAAGTCCTTCCTCTCAGTAAGCCTTCGGGCCCCATCATGTTTGGAGATTCGGTTGCCGGCTACACCATTGCCTACGTCTTCCGTCTGCAGGACCCGCGTTCGCGAGGAGCTAAGCGCACCTACGCCTTTATTGCCATGGCTGGTCGCGACTACCGGAGAGCCACCAAGGCCATGGTCAAGATCATCGAGGCATTCGAAGGTATCGCCAACCGCATCATCTCCCTGGCCGACAGAGTCCTTGAGCGCGAAAGCGCAGCATCGCACAGTCTTTCACGTCCGACCACAGCAATCTCCGGCAGCACGCCTCCCCTTGGAACTTCCGCCTCTTCAATGCCTCCAAACTTTTCCTCGGGCCACAAGGAACGAACCTTTTCCACGGCAAGCACACCCAACTTCCGCAACATCACACCCGTCTCCTCCTTCCTGTCTGCGAAGAAGGTCGACCCGGATGGCTTTCCTCGTGTCTCTCGCGATGTGATGAAGGCAAAGAGTCTCGTCGAGATCGTTGGCCAGGAGAATTTCTTCGTGGACCTTCATGGCCTCTTCTGCCATCTTCTGCACTCCCTCATTAAGCAGTTCGGATGATCGCTTCTCTTCCGTTGCTTTGCTCCGCTGATACGTTTTCTTTCCTCTTCTTTGCATGTCTTATTTGTCACTTTTTGTCGTGCGTTATAGCGTCTTCGTTGTCCGTTACATTGTGCGTTTGAGTACAGGCGTTGGGTCAGGTGCGATTACTTCAAAGACGTTCTTGTCTAGCTTCGCCGCGTAGAGTCGTCGAAGCCGAAGTAGCTTTATACCCTTTTCGAGATACCCAGGCTTCTCTTACACATTAGAGACGTGGACTCAACTTCACAACGGCGTTTTGGGGCGAAGAACTGGGGATGATGGTGAGGATACCATGTGATGATCGCGTTAAGACATGATCATGAAATCGATGGCGTGATGGCCGTGATGAATTAGGTGATGGTGGTCTAGCTTGTTTGTAGAACGAATGTGTACAATGCCATTCACATGTTAGTTTGACGTGTATTGCGTGTTTGCTTGAGGTACTGTTCCATTTCACGCATTCAGTATGCGAATTTGTATGACAATATCGTGGCACTAGCGAGTGGAGGTAAAGGTAGACATGTTCTCTGGATCTTTAATCCAAGCGGGTGACATTTGAGAGTGAGAGATATCAACCCATCACAGACACCTCTCTCCAGGCAGACGCGCCCCAAAGCAGACGAGGCAGACGAGCAAACGTGGTGCGTGCTCTTTTTGGTTAAGCGCAGGCATGTGCGAGGCTGAGGCAGCCCAGGCGGAAGCTTCGAGTAAGAGCATTCTCAAATGCAGGTGTACTACAGCTCGGTCAAACAGACACACGACCTCACGATACAGATACACCGAGTTCCACGGCTCACCTGCCGTGAAAGAATCCTTTCAACAAAATCGCTAATGCCTGCTCGCTCCACCACCGTCTCCGCATCATGCACGACACGCAAAGCTGACCCACATCTCTCGTTCCGCTTTTCGGTCCCAGTCTTGAATAGACAACCATCGAGAAGCATCGAGATTTTGCAGATCAAGCTACTTTACGCTGCGTCATACCGGGTAAAGTCTCCTTGAATTGGGCGATGTGATGTCATAGGCATCCGAGATCGTCGAACAGCGCTTGTACAGAGCGCTTCCGGAACCAGTGATAGAATATTACGAGAAGTTATGTCTCCGTGTTATTTGATAGGAGCGATTTCTCAAACTCAATAGATAAAGGTTGTTATACCCGTAGCCCACGCGGCGTCAGGGCCAAAGCCAAGTTTAAGTGCCCGAAAGCCAAGTTTTTGAAGGTTGGCAAACGATCCAAGATAGAGGATCGCATGATTAGGGATATGCAAGGCTGCTGATAGGGCAGTTGCGCTCGTCTGATGTGGCTGGTGATTCACCATGACGAGTTCCAGAATCGTATCCCGCTGCTTCCTATGTGAAGTCAGAGGTCCTACTTAAAGAACTTGATGACCCCGTGGCGCCATCATTACACGCTTCAACTCACGCTACAGTAATCACTACACCACTTAGCCACATTAGACTTACGTTGCGATCCGGATAATCCGTCTTGTAAGACTCAGACCCTGGATCGTACGAATCTCCTGCTTATACTCGTCATTCAGACCTTTTAGCTTTCCACACACTTCACACGCATAAGACAAGATGAACTCCATTCCAGGAAATGCCTCGCAAGAACCAACCAGCAACGATACATCGACGACGGGTGTTCAGCAGAACCAAGCACAGCGGGAAGACTACCTCGACAAGGGTCTCGACGCCGCTGAAAAGAAGTTCGGGGGCGCCGCGGGTCAAGATACTGAGAAGAATCGGGGCGTTAACGAGAAGATTGTATGCTTCAATCTTGGCAACTTCCAAGCTGTATAAGGTTCAAGCACTAACATTTCTGCAGACCGATGGCGCTCGTAACATGTTCGAAAAAGCAACCGGCAAGGACGTCCCCGACAAGTTCTCCAACTAAGGAGCATTTGACGTTCAAAGAAAGGATGCACAAGTTGGATGAAAAGTGGAACAAGTGTCGACCTTACCTTGAGAGGATCAATGGGGTGGCTGTTCCGCTAAGGCAGAGTTTCGATGAGCAGGACGCCGGCCATCGAGAATTCCAGCAACAGGGAGTGCAACGACAACCGGTTGGGACGGCCCATTGATGAACATTTGAATATGTATTTACGACCCGTAATGAAGCTTGACGATTTCTCACTTGACGTTTGATCTTTCACATGCATCAGAGTGTGATGACACCCATGACGTCATGTCACACCGCCTACACGCAGCCGTTCGCTCTTTCTGCGCGGCATCACATCCTTTGCTCTATTCACCCATACTACAGTGTCACGTTCGCGCGTTTGATTTTTCGTAAGCTGCATATTCCCAATAAACCAAGCTTCAGCGGCCCGAAAAGCCAAGTCCTCTGCACGATTGAGCTAAGACGCAGACGATGCACTATACGTAGTCCTGCAACCATTTCTGGTATGCATCCGGCTTATCATGGCAACAGCGCAAGTGAGCGTACGTGAGACAATTGTCAAGGTGAGCTGACAGACAGCGAACGAGACGTCATGAGAGGCGCAGTCCTACCACGCGCTCAAATCTCCGCGGTCTAGACGCTCTATCATCTACCATGAAAAGTGGCTGTGCGATGTTCGTGACTAGCCTGAGCGTTCAATTGGCCCAGATTCCAAATCGATAAGGAAAAAGAATAAGTGATGGCTACTTAAGGTTTCACAGAACAAGGGTCCAGATGAGGGAAGCGTTGGCAAGCGCATAAAGAGCTTGCCTCTAACTCACGGCCCTTTTCGCAAGCTTGCAAGTTGACTCACTTCATTGTTTACATACCGTCTTCATCCACACAAAGTACTCATCCGCGCGACAATCAACATCCACTATCACCACTACACACACTTCATAAATTTCCCAAAACAAAGCCAATATGAACAACCCAAACCAAGGCGGTGCCGCGGGAGGTGATGACTACCTCGACAAGGCCTTCAACGCAGGCGCCAAGAAGTTCGGCGGCGCACAAGGTCAGAAGATTGCTGCGAACCGTGGCATGAGCGAGAAGATTGTATGTACCCTTACACTCCCCCATTTGGCCATTTCGACTGCGCCAGTTGTGTTGAGAGGGAGCTAATGAAATAAACAGACCGACGGCATGCGCAAGGCCTATGAGAAGGTCACTGGCAAGAAGGTTAATCCCAAGTACTCCAACTAAGGTGGACTGCTATTTGCTCGGGTCCTCTGAAGTGCGGGGAACGAGGAGGCGATAAGAGACTTGGTTGTCTGGTCGGGTCAGCACGGCGCTGAGTAATAATGCAGCATGCGAGGGTAGTGTGCAGTCGGATGTGGGAAGGGCAGCCAACAGAGAAGATGGACATGATACCCCAGGAATGGAACTAAAGGTTTATTTCACATACTAGTATGCGTTACCAAGTGAGACAAGGCTATGCTATTGGCCAGGCACATGTATGTTGCGCTCTAACATCGGACGCATCCATCACCGTTCATACTCAACACCACAGATGCCTTTGTGACAGACTGGAATTCAACTATTGGATGATGACTGATCCGCGGAACCCTTCCGGGAATCCCACCGCCTCAAAAGCATCAACTGGAAACCCACAACTCTAACCAGCCAGCTCAACCCTCCTTCTCAGCAATGCCCGCGCCTCCGTCTCACTCAGAAGCTCCAATCCCAAGTCCTCGAGCACATCCCTCGCAGATTGGTTATCCGCAAAAAGACGCCTCTCCACCTCCCACAGCCCCAGTTCCCCTACATCAACCCCAGACGCGGTGCCGCGGGCGGTATTTGCTTTTTGCGGAGCATCATGCACCTCGTCACCGTCTTCTGCGTCCCAAGCCCCAGTATCCCAGTCCTCGTCTTCCTCGCCACCATCGTCATCCCGACCTTTTGCAGTATCAACCTGCGAGGCTGAATTACCTTTTACAGGTAACCCAACGATTTTGACGCCTTCAAGGCATTTTGCTAGACCCGCTTCTGCAACTCCTGTACCTACGTGCTTGTCTACGACGCGGCACACAGCGGCCAGATCAGCATGGAGCTGGGCAGCACCTTGCGTGGAGAATCGATATCGACTAAGCACATTCTCCCAGAGCGTGGTCGAAATGGTAGTCAATACGGCCCGAGTAATGCGACGCAGCGGCGCAGATGCTAGGGCGCGCGAGAGGAACGCTAGCGTGCTACGTAGGTAACTAAGTAATGGGTCGATTTCTGCAGTCGGGGAGAGTTCCGTGGCGTTCGAGGCTGAAGCGGAAGCGCCGCTAAGAGTTGCCCAAGGGTTGCTGTTTAAGAGAAAAAAGCAAAGTCAGTACGTAGGTTTAGGCATGTGGAGTTCTGGACCAACGGTGCAAGGGTCCAAAAAGGGAAACGTACATGTGCCGATACGGACGCAGCGCCTCACGGACGTTACTGTTTAGTGTGTCGATGATAATCTTCTCACTACGTTCACGGAGGCGCGCGTACCACGATGCCGTTTCGTCAAAGAGTGAGCCGCCATCGACATCGTCGCTTTCAACGTTTTTAGACGTGCGTTCTGCCACATCGGCAACGCTCATGGTACCAATATTGCTAGTCTGGCCACGAGCACGATCTTGTAGACCTTCCCAGATATCGAGGAAGAACTGCGGAACAAGGAGTTAGCTAGTGTTCGTGTCGTACGAGGATCATGCGAGTGAGAGCCTACCACATCGTCACTCCAGTCACGCATTGCCCGTTCGAGGTAGTCAGCACTACCATACGTCTTGCAGAGGCGCTCCAGTCCCTCGACGCCAAGCAGCTTCTCCTGCTCCTCCTTGGTCACACCGCCCATAGCGCGACCCAGTGACGTGGTCATGGATAGGTAGGCTTCCAGATTGCTCTGCAGCCTTTCATGGAGTTTGTCGAAAATGGCAATCTGAATGTCTATCAGGAAAGTGAGCTTCTGGCTGAAGGATGTCAAGGGTCTGTATCGATCTGCAATGCATTTTGGATTAGCGATAGATCTGGAAAGGAGGGGTAGGCGAGGACATGCCCGTTATGGTTTCAAGCAGGTCGTTGACGCGGATCGCTCCCTTGGTGGGCTTGGTGGCTTTGGGATCGACGCTCTCGTAGTCGAGATCACCAAAGTCTGGAGCCTCGACAATGTTCTGATAGCGAGACAGTGCGACTGCCGGATGTTAGCGATCCGAGATATGTAGCTCGGGCGGCAGGTCAACGTACAGTCCTTTTCCACCTGCAGCCACCGGCCAAACCAGTCGCCCTGAACAAGGAATTCCCATGACAGGCCCTTCCACCCGTCAACGCCATAGCCGCCGTCATATCCCCAAGTGTCTCTGATAGTCGTGTCAAAGCTCATTATCTCGTGCATGAGGTGGCTCAGCAGCTGGGGCTGGCCTGCGACCTTGGGCAGTAGCGAGCCAATCTTGGAGCGCAACATGGGCAGTAGAGCGGTTATGAAGGCGGACATGGCGTCGATGTAGACGGGGTTAAGCGCGAGATTTGTGCCCCGGAAGTGACGAAGTAGGACAGGTTGCACATGGTCACTAACGAATGCGCTGTAGTCGTTCAAAAGCGTGGTAATGTGAGAGAGAAAGTACTCTGGCCTATCGATGCGATTGGTGGGCTTGTCACCGTCGAAGTGATAGCGGAAGCGCATCTCGAGCGGTTGCACGAGCACCTCAATTGGGAAGAGGACGGGCGGGAGTTTGACCTTGTCGCCCGGCCCGCTGGCATAGCTCATGCCTTGCAGCTCGGGAAGCTGCAGGTCGAGCAGCTTCACGATGGCGGTCTCCCATTCCTCCTGCAGCTGGCTGGGGATAGTCGCCTTGGGCGTGGGCCAGTGTATCTTCTTGAGCGTGCGGTCGAGGTCGGCGGAGAAGGCGTCGAGGATCTTGGTGCGCAGGGCGTGGGTGATGGTGTTGACGTGGTGCAGCAGCTGGGGAGCAGCGCCCTCTGCGTCGTCTTGCAGGTTGACGAGGCGGGTGTGCAGTGCGCGCAGCTGCTTGTAGGGCGCGAGGGCGGCTTCGTTGGACGTCTGGAGCTGCGCTTGGGCTTGTTTGCTGCGAGTGATGAGCGGACGAGGCTGTCGCAGACACGGGGGGATGTCCTACCTGAGGTCGTCGACCTGGGTCAGCAGTTGGACGTAGCCGTGGGCGACATCCAGGCGGTGCAGCGTGTCGAGGACGTGTTGGAAGCGGGGCACGGCATCGTCACTCGTCTCCGAGGCGGTGATGACCATCAGGCGGCGGTCAATGTCGGCTTGCTCCTGCCTGAAGTGGTCGGCGCGCCGGGTGAGGTCGCCATGGTGCGAGTGCGACGCCTCCTTGGCCGTGTGTAGGTCGCGCTGAGCGTCGTCGAGCTGCTGGCGGAGCAGGCCATGCTGGGTGGTGATGTTGGCCAATAGGGCGTCGAGCTCGCCGAGATCCCCTGCGTTCTGGAGCTTGTCGTCGAGGAAGTCGGCGACGCGAGTCTGCTGGTTGTCGTCCATCTCGTACGATGTGTGAAATGCGTGGGCGCTGGCCTGCGCCTAGGCACGTCGCTACGCAGCTGTGGCGACGTCGGTAGGAGGGTTTGGGTGGTTCGTGCGGCCTCTCCCACGATTTTGTGGCGTCCCCGATCGATCATCCCAGCGATTCCCAGATCCCAAGAGATCCAACCGTGCGTCAGGCCACTATTGGAGAACATCCTTAATGCCAGTACTGCCGTGTCCTACGCCCCCGTAGACCTCTGTACCGCTGTCTCAAAACGCTCCGGCGGTCCTGTTCCGCGCAAGTCTATTTACTGCCCGTCCTGCCCTGCACCGCAGCGAGAGCACCGCAGACCTTGCTCCCCGCCGAATAGCCGACAGCTGCGAACTTTTTTTGTGTTGCGCCGCTGCCGTCATCGCCAGCCGCCATGCCCAAGGAACACAAGAAACGCGGCCGCCGCGAGGAGCAGAAGAAGCGCAAGAGGGACGTCGACGACGATGCGAGCGCAAAGCGGTTCAAAAAAGAAGACATCGACCAGCTCGAAGCTGAAAACCCTGCGCAACATGTCGCCGAACAAGACGTCGCCCGCCCGGATGCGACGCCCTTCTATGGAATGCTCGACGAGCAGGAGCAGGAATATTTCAAGAAGGCTGACGAGATGCTCGAGCTGAACCAATTCGAGACCTCGGAAGACCGCGACATTTTCCTCGCCAGCGTCTGGAGGGAGGCCGACGGAAAGGAACTGAAGATGGCGAACAGCCAGACGTCGCGCCTGCTCGAGCGCCTCATTCTTCTCTCCTCGCCAGACCAGCTCAAGGGCCTGTTCCAGAAGTTCAGTGGCCAGTATGTGCGCCGTCGCTCTTTCCGCATTCAACATGCTAACACATCGCAGCTTCCTCAACCTCGTCCAGAACCGATTTGCCTCCCACTGCTGCGAAGCCCTCTTTATACAAGCTGCGCCTGTCGTCACCCAGGAGACTGCCACCAAACCCGAGAAACCTCAAACGCCGCCGTCTTCTGACCCCGATCAAGTCCTCGTTTCCATGGAGAATCTGTTCCTATACACGCTGGGCGAGCTGGAAGGTTACATGGGCTTCCTGATGACGGACAAATATGCGTCGCATGTACTGCGCGTGCTGTTAGTCATCTTGTCGGGCGCTCCGCTAGAAAAACAGAACAAATCGGCCATGCAGAGCAAGAAGAAGGAAAAGGTCACCGTCTCAGGCGCAGAGAAAGAGCAGGAACGTTTGTTGGAAGAGAGAGCCGTCCCTGAAAGCTTCTCGGAAGCTCTGGAGAAGGTCATTACCGAGAGTGTCTCCGGTATCGAGTCGCATTACCTCCGCACTCTTACCACACACCCACTCGGTAGTCCCACCCTACAACTGTTGCTCAAGCTGGAACTTTCCCACTTTGGCAAGTCGCGGGCCAAGGATGAAAAGTCCATCATCCACCGACTCCTGCCCGACAATCCTATCGCCGAGGGAACGGAAAGTGCCATCTTGATCAATGGGCTCGTGTACGACACTATCGGTTCCCGACTACTGGAAGTCATCATCGAGAATGCGCCCGGAAAGGTCTTCAAGGCCATCTACGGAGAATTCTTCAAGGAGCGAATGGGTACGCTAGCACGCAATGAGATTGCGGCCTACGTGGTTGGGAAGATCTTGGAACGACTTGGAAAGGACGACCTAGAAGAGGCTATGCGCCAGATCGTGGATCAAATTCCCAGTCTGGTAGAACGCGGTCGGACAGGAGTCATCAAGACCCTCATCGAGCGATGCGTGGCTCGAGAGATTGACTGCTCGCCTATCAAAGCCCAGCTCGAGACTGCATATGCTGGCTCCAATGGCTTTGAAGTCACACGTATTCTCAAGCTCAGTGAGGAGGATGGCAAGCCCCGTGCTAAACACGAGCATTCGCCGGAAAAGGTACACGGTTCGCTGTTGGCACAAACCATGATGACGGTGGATGGACCTCTTGGCCAGCTTGTTTTTGATTCTCTCGCCAATCTTTCTCCTGAACTCGCCGTTCAGCTTGCCCGGGACTCTACAGCATCGCGGACGCTGCAAGCAGCTTTGATGTCCAAGAATGCGTCCGTCATCTTCCGACGAAAGATGATACAACAGTTCTATGGAAAGATTGGTGAGCTTGCACTCGACCCTGCCGCGTCTCACGTCATCGACGCCATATGGCACGGTACAGCTGGCCTTGCCTTTATCCGCGAGCGCATTGCTGAAGAGCTAGCCGAGAATGAGAACTCGCTACGCGAATCCTTCGTAGGTCGCGCAGTCTGGCGAAACTGGCGCATGGATCTATACAAACGCAAACGCGGGGACTGGGTCACACAATCGCGTTACACAGCCGGTAACGATGGTTTCCAAAGCTTCCCAGAATCAAATGGCGATGCGACACCACCACAAAACCATCGACAGGGAAGACACTTGACCGCCATCGAATTGGCACGGCAAAAGCACGCAGCTGCCAAGGCCGCGCAAGCGAAGGATGGCAAGAAGCCGAAGAAGGGGAGCCAAACAACAAGCAGCAGCGGAAGCAGCAAGGCAAAGAGTCTTGCGGCGCAATAACAGTCTCATCAAGTTTCCGTACAAGGATTTTCTATGTTTAGCACGGTTCCTGAACATATGGGCATGTAAAAACGGCGTTTTTCAAGCAGGGTGGGTCCTGAGTACGCATTTTTCTGATTCGACGACTCTAGATACCTTTTAGTGGCTTATTTGCATGAGAACCTTTTCGCGTTAGGAATGTGGGCTTATACCCCGAGTAGACACAATCGATGACTCCATGTTCGTCATTATTCCAAGTCGGCGATAACGCCGATCTCTTTAGCAATCCTCCTCGTAGACTGTGACTTCTTCTACAGTCGTCTTACATCTAAATACCGACACAACTCACTACTTTGACACAACCCACGTCCTTGACAAAACTCGTGCACCTTCCCGTAACCCGTGCAAACTTACCTCGACATGTCTCACACACAGCAAGAAAAACCACTCAATCGCGCTGATGAAGTCAAAGACGTACGTACCTCGGAAGTGCATTCCGACAATATTCCGAAATCACCTGAAGTCACATGGCTCATCATCACATCATCACATACCAATCAAAGTTCAAGGTCAGCTATAGAGATACCTGCTAATGACACGAACAGCTTCTCGACGCCGTGCAAGAGCTGATAATACCCTTTATTCGCTCCGCAGATGAAGACGCAGCGACAAAACACACAGGCCATGGACTGAAGATCGAAGGTGGTGGGCCTAGAACCGCGTTAGTGGAGCATCACCCACCTAAGAAGCTCGAATCCATCCTCAAGGAAGAGCTGGAAATCAAGGATGAAAGAGCTGGTAAAGATGGGCTGGTGAAGCTCGTGGGAAGTGTTTTGAAGTACTCCGTAAACACATGGGATCAAGGATTCCTGGATAAGCTTTACGCAAGTACAAATGCTGTGGGAGTAGTCAGCGAGCTGTTATTGGCGGTATTGAACACCAACGTACGTTTTGCGCTCTAGATTCCATGAAGGCGGCACGACTAACACTCATCAGTCACACGTATACCAAGTCTCACCTGTTCTAACACTTGTTGAAAAACGCACTACAAAGTATCTAGCCTCACTATTTGGCCTTCCCTCCTCTACTTCAGGAGGCATCTCCCAACCAGGCGGCAGTGCATCAAACAGCGCTGCCATAGTGATTGCCCGCAACAACCTTTACCCCGAGACCAAAACTGACGGCAATGGATCCCACAAATTCACCATCTTCACATCAGCCCACGGTCACTACTCGGTCGAGAAAGCAGCCAACCTCTTCGGTCTCGGTTCCAAGAACGTGATTTCTGTCCCTGTTGACGATCGAGGCTGTATCATTCCCTCCGAGTTCGAACGCTGTGTGAAAGAAAGCAAAGACCGAGGCGAAACACCCTTTTTCCTAAACGCAACAGCCGGAACCACCGTCCTTGGCTCCTTCGACCCCTTCACCGCTCTCAGCAAGATATGCAAAGAGCAAAACCTCTGGTTCCATATCGATGGCAGCTGGGGAGGAAGCGTAGTTTTCAACGCCCAATACCGCGAATCACGCCTCAAGGGCGCTGAACTCGCCGACAGTATAACCATCAACCCGCACAAAATGCTCGGCGTGCCCATGACATGTTCATTCCTTCTCGGCCGCGACATGAACACCTTCTACCGCGCACTTACGCTACCCGCTGGCTATCTCTTCCACAACGCACCTGGTACCGACGCAGCGGACATCTACGATCTTGCTGATCTAACACCTCAATGCGGTCGTCGCGCCGACTCGCTCAAGATGTTCCTGGCCCTTCAATACTACGGTGCGCAGCACTTCAGCGACTTGGTAGCCCGTGGGTACCAGAACGGAGAGTATCTTTTGAGCAAACTGAAGGAGAGCGGCAACTTCAAGACGATCAGTCCGGAGCCGCTACCGTGTCAGCAGGTGTGCTTTTACTATGCCAAAGGAGGAAACCTGGGGGATGAGGCGGACGCCAATAGTAAGGCAACGACTGAGATTGCCAACAGACTTATCAGTAGAGGGTTCATGATTGACTTTGCCCCCGGGGAGAAGGGCAAGTTCTTCAGAGTCGTGGTTAATGGGGGGTTGATCAAGGGGACGCTAGATGGGCTCGTCAAGGCACTTGAAGAGACGGCGACAGATTTGGGGTATTAGATAGGTTGATATGACAATGGAAATTATGGAAGCCAGCAGAAGGCAGAAGAACAAAGATACCACATCTGGAGTCTATATGCTCCACGCGTGAAGCATTACGTATCACGTCGTCGAAAGTCATAAATGGCAGCATTGTACAGGTAGCACACACACAAGTCTGGTAAAATACTTGATCTGGAAGCATTCATTCATTTGATATCATGTTATCTATGTTACATGACGCATGTTTTTCGTATCCATACCTGTAGGATGTTAACATCAGAAATGATCTTCCACGCACACTTGTGTAGCACTAGGCTGCAGGTACATCGGCAAGAAAGATGGCAAAAGTGATGAGCGCGCAAACTTGCTTGTTGGAAGATGCATGTCGCAAGATGCAATCCGCGATATCCTTCCAACAATGTGTGGTAGCTCCATTCAGCACGGCTAATCGATCACACCCCAATAACGCTCAGAGTTGAAGGTTGATGCAGAGTCTGCCTTCCAGCCCGAGTCGAAGGCGCTGAAAAGGAACATGTCGCTGTTGAAATTGGAGCGGATCGATTCAAGAGCGATACGCTGGTTGTCGGGTGAGGGGATGGCCGCACCATTGGCATTACCTTCGCGAGGCCAACCAGACTCAGTAACGACAACACGCTTGTTATCGCAGGCGGATTTCACACGCTCAACTTGGCTCTTGACAAACGTACCGGCATCCTGAGCCTTTGTATTCCTGTCGAAGAAGGCGTGAATGTTGACCATGACCACATCTGCAGCTCCACAGATAGCAGGATTGTCCATCATAGCAGGTGCAGTCTCGACTGCGCCCACAAGTCCGTTGTAACCGAAGCTTTGTAGCTGAGTGCGAGCACGACCAATGGCGTCAACGACTTGCGAGGATGTCATTCTGTGCTCATTGACGCGCTCGTTCTCGACTGCGAAGAGTTGGAGAACATCCCAATTTCCGCCAGCATACTGATCGATAGCGCTCTTGTAGGTCTGAATGACCTGGTCGAGGTCTTCGCCGCCACCGCTGGTATCCAGAAATGCGCCGCCCATGAGCTTTTGACCGTTTTTGATGGCGTTCTGAATTGCAAGCGGAATCTGGTTGCAGTCCATACCGTATATCCGGATCACTTTGTAGTCCTTCATCTTACTGAATTCACTAGCGAGTTGATCCGCACTCTTGCAATTGGCGGACCCAGTGTAGGCATCCCAAGTTATGCCTAGAGGCAGGGTACCGGCAGCGGCCTTGTCGACAGGAACATTATCAGCTGGAGCTGATGGCTGAGGTACGGGCTCAGGCTCTTTTGTGGAGGCAGGCACTGCAGATGATACTTCGGAAGTGGTAGAAGGGGGCGCCTGTGTCGTAGTCGCATCCTGGGCACCGACAGCAGTAGGTTCCACTGAAGGTAAAACGAGTGTAGACGATGGCCATTCGAACGAGGTAAGTGAGGGAGCTGGACCTGAACTCGAAAGCACTGCCTCGGCTGTAGATGTGGCTACAGTTACGGAGGGAGAACTGGTGAGTACCGTCGAAGTTGTGGTCCAATAAGGCGCGCCCGCCTCGTCGACGTAGACAATAGCTTCAGCGATCGTCTCGGTGACATATACCATCTCGGTGACGAGCTTACGTTTGTGGTCTATAGCTTGTTACGAAAAGGATACGCTTCTAATCGCTCTTGCAACTTACTGAGAGGACGTCCGCTCGCAGAGCTCACAAGAAGACTGGCAGCTGCCAGAGCGCTCGCTAAAACGATGGACTTCATGGCGATGATGAAGCGAGTGTTATAGAATGTCTGAGCTGTATATACAACGTAAAAGTGCTGTTTGTGGGAATGTTGTGGAGTGTTTGGGTGAGATTTGGTGAGTGAAGCGCAGCGCAGGTATAGCTATGAGAAATGAGCGACTGACTGCCTGCAGTTGAAGGAATGAAGAGGGTCGATTGTGAGAAGCCACGAGCCAAAGGCAACGGTAGAGACTGTATCCGGCGTGAAAGAGGAAGCGCAGCAGGTGATGTTGACGACTATGCGCTGTATCGGTACTCGTACCTGCCTACGCTAGCGTCTTTCGGGCTGCACCAGCGCCATTTGGGCAATGACGACAAACAGCGAAGAAGATCTTTCTGCAGGGACCAGATATTATGGTCGCGACTGCCTTTAATGAGGAGATGCGGGGTGAAACGCGGACTGGACTTGGAGTAAGGAACATGGGATGAAACATCAAACTGCCTCAGGCGCAGAACTACAAACATCTCAACGAGTAGGACCAAGTGGAGAAGGAAACAATTTAGGTCAGAACAGGCAGCATAATTCAGAGCTTGTCTGGCGAGCACGTAGCTTCTCAGGACTAGGATGCTGAAAAAATGTAGTTGCGTATCGAATTAAGTCATGAAGAAGCGAAGCCAACACGCCCATACATGAATATTAATGGAAATGTGAATGGATTAAAAATAAAGGACAGAGACATGAAGACAGAAAACGATCGAGATTCGCCAAGCCAGGCCACCTGGTTGTACGTTTGCATGTCTGTTTGTACACACATACAGCTTCGAGAGCATGCCATCGTGCTGTGGCGGACGTAAAATGTTTGCTGTAAGCAAAATGTCTGTTGGTATTGCCATTTGCGGTGAATGCTCCAATCAATCTTTTGTCAAGTGAGACGTTGGCGTGTGGTACTAGTCTCTCGTCCGTGAAGAACAAGAAGACAGTAAGTCCATTGATTGTGTGGGTTGTTGCTGAAAAGTGAAAACAGAATGAAATCGGTCCGAAGAGATAATAGGGGATACAGTACAGAGGGAATGATGTGTTGTGGAATGCATCGCGACTTGAATGAAGACTACTGAAGGCGAGAATCTAAGAGTGATGCTGTCAGATACTCAGACTGAATCGAGATGTCTGTCGTTTGTACGCGCGCTCACAAGTCGTGACTGGACAACAGCATTCTGAAGATTTTTGAGCTTGCAGGTGGAAGATGCAGTCCCAAGGAAAAAGAACAAAAGATCAAAGAGCTAGACCAGATGATGTTACGCACTTGAAACCAGTTGGAGACGACGCCTGGCATGACTGCATCACTCACAGGTAAAGTGAGGATTTCTGGATGCGCATCGATGAACCACGCATACGTTGCGAACAAATGACTGTGTCGTTCTCTTGTTAGATGATCTATAAACGTCGTCGGTGGGCACTGAAATGTGGACAAGTAGGCCTGCAGCCTAGAACGACCCTGATAACGGGGCACGTGTGCCGCCACAAAGCTGTCAACCCTCCTAGAAATCAAGCGCGGGGCATACACCATCTCCCCTCCTCCACCCCTTTCCGTGCCTCAATGCGCGTTGACTACCTGCCAACTCGAGACGCGACAAGACCACAGGTTGAACCACGAGAGTTGCGCGAATGGAGCAAGTCGCACGACTCGAGCGATGACCGCACAGGCAACACCGCAGGCCCAGCTCTTCGATGTTCGTTGCAGACCGTGGGTTTCGCCGCCTGCACTGGCCCTCGCTTCCATTAGCGTTGTCTGGCTCCAGCCTCGCACGCATCAACAATAACCTTCGCTCACTATATATACCCAACATTTGCGAAGTGTTAATGTGCAGTGCGAGGATTTGTACGAACTCATTTCTTGCCTTTTACCAGAAGTGACCGCGAGTCCCGCACAACACTGCACTTACTCAATCTTTGGAAAACATTCACCCTTCGTGGGTTCGAAACTCTGTTTTTGCCCTTTTTTTTTTTTGCTCGGTCTTTTTCGTTCGCACACGCAAGAGTCACGACCACTCTAGTTCAGTAGACTGGCTACCCTCTGATTCACTTACAGTATTTGAGTGTTTCTCGAGTATCGAAAAATAAAATCCAGCTAAATGATCTGAGGCTGTCTTTATGCTTGCCGTGTCACTGGAACTACTTACTCATTTTGTACTCGTGACTACCTCGACCCGTTCATGGGTGTCTTTGGCACAGCTGTTGAGAAGACACAAGCGTCCGGTTGCTGACCAACTGTATGCGACATTGAGATTGATGATATCTCCGTGACCGACCACAAACTCTGAGCAACAGTGCTTGTCAAACACCGAAGCGGGACCAAGCAACAGAAAAGTTATAACATGGCTTACAACGAAGGTGCTTCCTGTATTCCGTCCTACGTGAGCAAGCGGGAGCTAGGCTGCTTGCTTTGTGAGACATACTGAGTGCTTTGACGGGAAGCAAACATATGCTAAGAGTTAGGAGAGGGAGAAGACGCGAAGTACTGTATCACTATGTAAGCTGGGAAGATGTCGAGAAGAACATGAGCCTTATGCATATCTCTAGATGTCACGAAAGACGTGAAGCATCAGCTGCGGTGATCACCAGCCGAGAGTAGTACTAGAAGGGCAACCCGAGTAACATCTATCTGTACAACCAATCGAATAGACCGCCGAAGTCTAACACTTCATCTTGATTCCCCTCCTCTTCTCTCTCTCCCTCCATTCGAACATAAACTGCACACCGGTGAACAACGCGCCACAAGCCGTAGCAAGGAACATCCAGCCAGACCATGTCCCCACAATGCCACGAACCAAGTCCTTCAGGCCGTCAACTCCTAGCGCAAAGCCAACGAGATTGGCTGTCATGAGCATCAAGATCTCAAATACAGCACCAACACCGCATAGCCAGCGATACGCATCCGGGCTATTTTTCCACTTCCTCGCGGGGAAAATGTATGAAGCGATAATCTCTGGGAGGACGAAGAGCGTGACAAGCCAACCCCACATGAGTAATCGAAGCTGAATGTCGTGCCAAATTGCTATGAAGGTAAACACGGCGAGATAGTTTCCAATTGACCTTGCCTTGCCCCACATGCCTTCGCCTCTGTTACCACCCAGCGGGATATAGAGATATCTCAAACTCCACTTATTGAAGCTGCGGTGCCACCCACGCCAAAAATACATGACGGAGTAGTTGTCAGACATGCATCTGACCATGTTCTCGGGAGGGTCAATGCCATCCATCAGCGACCAGAGACGGAAAAAGCGCCATGGGATGAGAAGCTTGAGCCAAATGTGCTTCAGGTTGAAGAAACCCAGCATACTAAGCTGGGCTGGTGTGTACTGGGACCAATCGGGTCTGGCATGGAAGATGGCGACCATGTACATGTAATGAATCATGATTTCCATGGTGAGCAAGACAACAATGAAACGAACAAGGTAGAGGGTGGTTCGCTTGGTAGTGATGCTGTGAGGTTTGTATCGGCATTGAGCGATGTAGTCATTGAAAGTAATGATGGGCCCAGCGAGGTAGAGAGGCGAGTACATGGCATAGGCGAAGTAGTTGCGGAACGTATAATCAGTAGGTTTAGCGGGTATAGTGACTCGGTCCCGCTCGGAGAGATTGGAAGGGTCGAGTTGTTTCTTCTTGATGTTATTAGCCATATCGAACTAAGGTAGGGTGGGTAAAGTACTTCAAGGGGACTACTAGTGCGGGTGTTTAGACTCCAGTAATAGTCAAGATTGAAGCTTATCAAGCGAAGAATGGTGAAGTTGAAAAGGACTTCCCAACGGGGTATCAGACCGCCGTAGCTGTCCAGAGTGTGACCAAAGTTGGATGTTGGCTCGCCTTTCTCGGACACAGTTGATGGGAGGAAAACCCCGAGGATATTGGCGTATGAGTATCCGTCCGAGAACTCGTTCGCAAACAAAGTGCCTACATTGAAGATCCATGTGGCAGCTGGTACATACTGCCGCGGAAGCTTTGTTCCGATACAGTAGTTGGCATATAGAATGGCAAGGATCTTGAACGCAGAAAAACCATGCAGAGCAGCAAGGAAAACGGCAGCAAAGAGAAGGTCGAAGGAAACGCGTTGGTTCATGCGGGCATCTGCTGCAGCACTGGGAGTCAAGCCCATGGTAAGACCTCCAATGGCTGATGAAGAGCGGACTTGAGTATATGTGTCGGCCCTCCAGAACGAATCATAGGCCTTGCGCAAGATAGGATGAAGCACAACAACGATGAAAAGATAGGGAATGTTCTGACGGAAACCGCCATATTGAGCGTCAGTGTTGTCCTGGAAAGTCAGCCTATGGCATGTGATAGCTAGTGATGTGACATACCACTTTGCGTCCAGGAATCCAACCATCAGACAATAGATGGTCGAACTTTGGATAGTTTGGGTGAGATTCTACAAACAGTCAGAATGATCTACCCTCTTTCTGCTATGCTGTACGAACCTTGAGACACATCTAGCACCAACTTGAACATAAAGAACACGCTAGTCAGAATGACCACGTAGTAGAAGTAGAATTCCGGTGTGTTCCATAGTGGGGGATGGCTTCTGTTTTCTGGGTTCTTGCTCCCGTCTCGACCATCTTTGACTGGTACTGGCCCCACGGGATCAAGTTTGGCCTCCTCGAGCGCCTCTTTCGGGGGTGCGGTGGCTGGAACAACGAAGCGTGTATCAAGGGTGTCCAGCGAGTAGAGCTGGCGAATGAAATTGAGCACCATTGTGTTACCTAGACTATCTTTTCATCTTCTGATGTTTGAATGGCTCTGCATGTACGTCGCTGACTTATGCGGAGTGGAGGCGCGGGGGACAGGTGCGGTGACAGAGGCCAGGCAGGTCCGCAACCTCGACTTCAACTTTTGGAGTTCGCGTCTGGCGACAGCTACGCTCCAACACCAGCACCCGGCCCCCCAACCACAACGCCCGAACAGTCCCAGAGACAGACAATCACGCGTCAATTAATCTCTGACTATACCACCAAACTTTTACCACGATTTGCGCATTCCGATAATCGCGCGCGATGAACATCCCCAACGCATCGACCGCACCAGCTGCGGGAGAATATGCTGGAGGTACGTGAAGCTCCACGAAGCTTCACGCACAGCGCATACTGATTGATATGTGTAGATGAGGTCTCCGCGATCGTTCTGGACCCCGGATACTCGACCGTACGCGCTGGATTCGCTGGCGAGGATGTGCCCAAATCCGTCTGCCCTTCCTTCTACGGCCAGACTTCCTCCGGCGAACACCTCTTTGGCGAGAACGCGATACATGCACCGGTCGGCGGCCTAGATATCAAGAATTACTGGGGCTCGGATGGCATAGTAGAGGACTGGGATACCGCGACCAAGCTGTGGGAGTATGCGATTACGAGTCGACTCACCGGCGCAAAAGCGACCGACCCTACGAAAAACGGCCTGAACGATGGAAACGGCGAGAACGAAAACGGGGAGGGTATGGACGTGGATATGGACGCGTTAGAGAACAACGAGAAGCCTCTGGAAGACAGCCCGCTGCTCGTCACAGAACCAGGCTGGAACAGCGCAAAAGCACGGGAAAAGTACATTGAGATTGCCATGGAGGACTGGGGCACGCCAGCTTTCTTCCTACAAAAGACAGGTGTATTGGCTGCTTTTGCATCGGGAAAAGCGTCAGGTATTATCATTGACGTTGGCGCGTCGCATACATCGGTCACTCCTGTACTCGATGGCATGGTGCTGCGAAAGGGCGTACAGAAATCGCCTTTAGCAGGAAACTTCGTTTCCGACCAGATACGAACGTCATTCAAGCAAGCCCAGCCCGAAGTACCACTGACACCACACTACATGGTCAAGAGCAAAACGCCCGTCGACGCCGGCCAACCCGCTCAAGCAACTTACAAGACCTTCGAGACGCCACCCACCGACTCGTTCCGTCTGAACGAAGAAGAGCGCATTCTCACGTCCTTCAAGGAGTCGGTTGTAGAAGTCTGGCCTGGCCCCGGTCGCTTCAGCACGAACGAAGAACTCGCAAAGAGCATGCCTGGTCGACCCTTTGAGATGCCCGACGGCTGGAACCAAGTCTTTGGAATCGAGAGGTTCCGTGCCGCTGAAGGCCTCTTTGACCACAGCGCCGCGCTCGCTAGCGAAACCATGCCCGCGCCGAAGCCCGAGCAGACGATCCCAAGACTTGTCCAAGCCGCAGTCCAACAAGTGGACGCAGACCAGCGCCCTCTTCTCCTGTCCAACATTGTCGTGACGGGTGGCTCAACACTCCTTTACAAATTCAACGAACGCCTCAACTACGAAATCAATGCCATCTACCCCAGCACCAGGAACAAGCTCATTGCACCGGGTAGTGTGGTGGAGAGGAAGTACGCAGCCTGGATTGGCGGCAGTATACTGGCTAGTCTGGGAAGCTTCCACCAGCTGTGGATTTCAAGGAAGGAGTACGAGGAGCATGGTGCTGGCATTGTCGAGAAGAGGTGTCGTTGAACAATAAAATTTATAGACGACGAGTACACGATGGGAAAGGACGTAGATGCTCGACATGTTGCCTGCAATGAAGGCCTCGGATCCATTCTGTTTTGTTAGGTAGCGTAATACTTAAAAGATGCCATGACTGAACATTGTCCTCATTTGATACTCGCTCTGCATGTCTGAAATGTTCATTGATCGTCATCATATTGCCTTGTAGCTATTCGGCTGAGGTGGTCCGTCTTGAACCCCGTTTAGGTGTAATAGTACACATTCATGTTCGTAACGCCATGTCACCTACACCCCTCCCTACGAATCTATGTCCATCGTCTCGGCTGTTCCGGCTACGTCGCCATCCTTGAGCTCATGTACGGTAACGTATTTGCTGATCTCCTCCTTTGTGATGATCTTCTCGTTCAGCACCGCCGTAGTTCCCCGCTGGAACCTGTAGTTCCTCTGCTTGGGCTGTCTGGTGTTTGGTGTCTTGTAGTTCCTCATCAATGTGGTCTTCTCCTCTGTGATGACCGCCACGTCCACGTTGCTACCTGAACCCAGATCGTTCCAGATACCTGCCTCGATGGCGTTTGCGCAGAGTGTGACGGCCTCCTCCCTTGTCAGGTTTTGCTTCCACTGTGTCTCGAAGACGGACATGGCGGCCAATGAACCCGAACCCATGGTGACGTACGGCAGCTTGTCGGTGGAGCCATGGGCGTGGACGGTGAAGAGATGTGCGCCGGTGGGGTCGACACCCGCAATAACGAGGTAGGCGCCAATGTGACCTTGGTGACGGAACAGGTGCTGCTTCAACATGGTCATGCAGGTAACGACGCGGGGCTTGCGGCCGGTGGAGAGGGCGTGCAGTTCGAGGTTGGAGGAGATGATGGCGGTGGTGAACTCGGTGTCTGCGGCGGTACCGGCACCGGCACACCAAATGTGAGGGGAGATGTAGTGGAGTTTCTCGCAGTTCTGCAGCACATGTCAGACCTATGTCCACGGTGATTGCTGCGTCTCTGGCAGGGACGAGCCTACCTTGTCTGCTACGATGGGGCCGCTGGTGGCTCGTGTGTCTGCTGCGATGACCACGCCGCCGTCAAAGAGACATCCGACAATGGTTGTTCCTGTGCTCGTCGCCTTGGGCAGCGGGATGCCCTGAGCGTGGAGAGCCGCATTGCGGTTGTGGTTGGAGAAGTCGAAGCCGCCCATGGTGTTGTTGCGAAGCTGCCGGTAGAGTCGTGGGGGTGGTTTGTTGCAGAGACGGCGTGTAGCTTGGTGTGTGTGTTGATGGCGCGAGTCTGGTCCGGGGGTTGTGTAGGCGGCGGCGGCGACGGTGAGGTTGCGTAGCTGTCGTGCCTGGAGCTTGGAGGTAGGCTTGGCGCGGCCATGCAGCTCCACTAGCTCGGGAACTTTCTCAGAACAACAAAGCGCGTCGCTTCAAAGTGTCGAGCTAATGGTCGCATGCTTGTCGCTCACTGTCCAGAGCGCCAGGCACATCCTCCTTACATCACCGCCGTTTCAATAGTCTTCTAGTCTTTGGAACGCCTTCCGCCTAGCCTATAGCGGCCTGTTTGCTCTTTCCCAAAACACATCAACCCTGTTCACGCGCGATCGCGCACGTTCTCCGATGCATATATGAATAAGCTGAGAACTCCTACGCGCGACACCAAGCCGAGCCTCCTACGCGCCAGAACCTGTTCGGCCTGCAAGTCTTGCAGAATGTCTAAGATTCCCGCGCCGGCTGTCGAGGCTGGGCCTGAGGTGCCAGAGGTCGAAACTGAGGTAGCTATAGCTTGCACCACACCGACATGCGACAGTACTGACTGACAACTACACAGCATCTTGGCTTCAAAGTCCTCAACCAAGGCAAACAAGGCCCCAAGAAGGTCAAGATCCTGCCCCAGCCATGGCCCACCGACAATCTGCCTCCCGCTTCCGCCAACCTGCTCTCTGTCGCCTCCAAACCCGGTCTTCTCGCTGCCGCCGGCCCCAACGCCCTCGTCATCACATCCACAGACACCTTGCGCAAAGCTTTCCAGAACAAGACCATCGCCGATGCCATCGAGCAACCCGATGATCCGCGCCTCGAAAACCGCGACATTGATGTAGTGGCAGATTACACACCTGACATCAACATCTCCACTTCCAACCTACGCCATGTCGCATTCTCCGCCGATGGAGACTTTTTGGTTACGTCCGATGAAGCTGAGGGCGGCGTGGTTATCTACGGTGTTGCGGATGTTGTCAGCCGAGGCAAGAGAGATGCAGACAACAAATTGGCAACCGACACGACTATTCGAGCACTCCTACCGAATCCCTCTCCTGATTTTGAACAGTACTTCGCTATTGTCCTCGATTCCGGCAAGCTCGAGATATGCGACGTGGGAAGCGGCGCCAAAAGGACGATCCTAGAGCACGATGTCAACTGCGCCGCTTGGAGCGCGCGCGGAAAGGCTGTCGTCTCTGGCTCCACTGACGGCACCTGCGCTATACACATGGCCAATGGAGAGCTCAAGGGCGTCATTCCTCGGCCTCCGGACGTGGATGAAAGCCACGAGGCGACGGGCGTGTCATGGTTGAAAACTGCAGAGTTCCTGGTTGTGTACTCCGTCAAGAACCAAGACCAGGACAGCCCCGAGCCCAAGAAGTACAGCGTCATACAATCTACCAAAGACTGGAGGTCTTTCACATATCATTCTCTGGCCTGGGATCCTCTTCCCGAAGCATTCGAACCTCCACGCCGCCAACTCCCTGCACGCATCTCGTCCACGCGCCTACAAAACTGGAAGCCCGATCTCGACGACATGCTCATCATCACCTCCTCCCATGCAGATTCCATTGCGATCTTGGCCTCGACCAGCAGCAAGATCTCTCCACATCAGGAGAATTGCAACGAGCTCATGCTTGTCAGTGTCGACGACACCAAAAAGGCTCAGGTACCGCGAACGGCTTATGGAGAGGACGAACTCGATAGCGTCTTCATTGGTGAGGCACTGGATCTGTCTAGCAAGGAGAAAATACTGCGTCCTATCCCTGCCTTGGAAGAGATCAACGAGGCGCCGTGGCCATTGCCTGCATACATGGCTCTTACTCACGAAGGTCTTCTTTCAGCCTGGTGGGTTGTCTGGAACAAGTCTATCGAGGCTGGCGAACGCTACCCTGGTCTCATTTTCAACAGCGAAGCTACCAAACATTCATCATCGTCAACTCCAAGGGCTTCTACTCCTGCGTCAAAACTTCCCATCGCTACCTCTACCCCCTTCAGCAAGTCCGTGGGAACACCCGCAACTCCAGGAACGTCGGGCATTCCCGCATTTGGTGGCAACACCGGAAATGGCTTCAGTACACCAACTCCCGCTCTGATGAAGCCCACACCACCTGGCTTCGGAACGCCTGGATTCGGCACTGCTGCTACGAGTCTACCTGCCCCAACGTTCGGTAAGCCTGCACAACCTGCATTCGGCGCCCCGTCTTCAATCGGTAAGCCTTCTCAGCCAACTTTTGGTGCGCCTTCTCAACCTGCCTTCGGTGCTGCCTCGTCATTTGGTAAGCCTTCTCAGTCGGCTTTTGGAACACCGTCTGCAATCGGTAAGCCTTCGCAGCCAGCTTTTGGAGCACCGTCCGCTGTGGGTGCTGGTAGTGGCTCTGGTTTTGGAGCAGCGGGCGGAATGGGAAACAAAGCATCACCATGGGGAGCACCTGCACAATCTTCAGAATCCAAGTCCAACCCCTTTTCGGCTGCTGCTGGTGGCTCATCTGGCTTTGCCAAGTTTGGAGGTGCTGGAGGATCGAGTTCCTTCTCGAGCTTTGGAAGCAACAATTCCGCGCAAACAGGCTCAGGTTTTGCATCGCTTGGACAAGGGCAACAAAAGTCAGGCTTTGGGGGTCTGAAGACGGAGCCAAGCTTTGGCTCTACTGTGACTGTTGGCTCTAATACTGGATCTTCACTACCCTCCTGGGCAAACACACCCGCACAGCAGAGCAGCTCAATCTTTGGACAACCAGAAAAGTCTTCGTTCAACACAGCCTCATTCGAGTCTAAGGCATCTGATAACAGCGACGCGAATACCGACCGAAAGAGGGATGAGGCTACACCCACCCCACAAGCTCCAGCATCACAAGGCCTCTTTGGCCTTGCAGGTGGCTTCAAGCTCGGCACCACCTTTGCTAGTGACGGCACGGCTAAGGACGATCCAGCGAAGCCTGCGGCTCCTGCCAACGGTTCATTCTTCGGTAGTGACTTTTCCAACATGCTAGGAAAGACAGATATGAAGCCGCCAGCTACCCCCGCGAGTGAAGCTCCTCCAAATTACGTCTCAACCACTCCGGCATCGCCACCAAAGTCGAAGCCACTATTCCCCAGCGATACTCCTGCAAGAGAGAGCGCGACCCCCAAAGCAGCACCGCCTGCACAAGAGGCCGCCACCCCTGCGGATGACGCACCTTTACCGCCAGATTCTACCAAGGCTAAACCATCCAAGGTTGACGACGCGCCTCTACCTCCGGACTTCATCAACACGAAGCTACCGAAGTCGACTAGCGACGATCTGCCTCCTCTTGCTGGCAGTCCTGGTGTTGAAGTAGAAGCACCCAGTTCTTCCGTCGATGTATCCCCTATTGACAACGAAGATGAGGATGACCACGATGATGACGACAATGAGGAGAGCGACGAGGATGAAGATGGGGACGAGCAAGACTCTTTTGACGAGGATGAGGATGAGGATGAGGATGAGGATGACGTTGAAGAAGTCGATGAAACATATCCACCAAACAACGCGTCAAAGTCGCAGCCTACGAAGCCGTCTGGCTTTAGCTTGCAGGAAAGGATGGATCAGTCAAAGAGCTTCTTCCCTCCTGCACCGACTCCTCCTACCATGAAATCCGGCGCCACATCCCAGTCTGGTAGCAGCGCTTCACTTGCCCAGCCCTCCTTGTTTTCACAGCCTTCGAGACCCGCTGTTAGCCAGCCATCGTTTGGAGGCTCATCGCTGTTTGGACAACAACCAGCCAAGGGTCCCAAGCCCGCAGTGCCTGCCAAACCGAATTTCCCACCCCCAGCGAACCGCGCCCAAGACCTTCGCTCGCCTAGTCCAGCTCGTTCAAGCTCAGCGTCTCGTCCTCGAAGAGAACCTCTGGTCGCACCGGGTGCTTCATTAAGCTCATCTATGCTTGGGTCTAAACCACCGACGCCACAACCACAGTTCTCCGATCTTGAAGATGAAGAAGATGAGCGGATGCGGGCACAGCTTTCGCAGCCGATCGAACCCAGCCGGAACCTGGAGGAGTTTGTCGCATACCAGAATTACAGTGGTGGCAAATCACCTAGCAAGACCGGCCACGCCGCTCAGATCGAGTTGATCTACAAGGACATCAACGGCATGGTGGACGCGCTTGGCTGGAACGCGCGATCTATCAAGTCATTCACACAATATCACCTACAGCCTCGGTCCGACCACACAATCGATCGACGTATGCTGGATGATGTCCAAGACGAAGGAGCTCATGGCTCTTGGTTCGAGGAGTTCACCCTGTGTGAGATCCAAGCCTTACGTTCTCTCGAAGATGAGCTTGAGCGAGAGCTTGATGCTGGACGAGTACAAGACGTGCTCTTCAAGCTTACACAACTCGCCCGCTTACTTCACGACAAAGCCAAGCTGATGACTCGTCTTAACGATATCCGCCGCCAGATCATCAATCGCAAAGACCCCGAGAAGGCAGAAGCACTCCGTAAGGCGCCGTTGCCGAAGGAGCTTGCGGACGGGCAGAAAGCCCTGCGTAACGATTATGCCCAGTTGTTGACATCGCTACGTAAGGCTGAAGACGCCGTCGCAGTTTTGCGCTCACGTCTAGCTTCGCACAACGCCCAGAACGGCAGCACAAAGGCGGTGCCATCTATGGAAGCTGTGAAGAAGACAGTCCTTCGACTGGCCAGCCTAGCTGAGCAGAAGAACAACGATATCCTCGTCCTTGAGGCACAGATGCGCAAGATCGGCCTTGCAGACTCCAGCCGTCCTTCCTCATCCTCCTCACGCAACGCCGGCACACCCCGACGATCACGCGGCACAGATCTGCGCCGCAGCATTGCCGACACACCATATGCTACGCCACCTACCAACCGTAACAAGATGAGCTTGAGCGAGCTGAATCGTCGTGCTCTGACCCCAGACGTTGAGGCTACCCCTACACCCAGCAAGGGCTATGGCTTGTTCTACACGCCCGAAGGCAGCCCGACAACAGGCAAAGAAATTGCACGTCTAAGCGACCTGGTTGACGACAACATCGACAGCTTGCGACAGACTGCCAGGACGAGGAAACAGGTTGCCAAGGGTCTCAAAGATGCGCTTCTCGATCGTGGAATCAAGGTTACTAAGGTTAATTGAAAGGTGTGTTTGTCGATACAGGTGTTGGATTATGATTGTGTATGATTAAGCGTAATTGTTATTTGGGACGTTTGGATAGCGATTGCATGCATATGGGATTGAAAAGGAAAATGTAATACATCTTGCATACATGGAGTGAGCAGTGCAAATCATGGGTTCTCGCTGCGGTTTAGTTGATATTGACTGACATCGAATCGTTCTCTCTCGCTCTCGCTTTCTCTGGCGGTCTGCAAATGGGTTGCAGTGGCATGGCGCTTAGAAACCACAGCCTCGTCCAGGCTGCAGCCTCAATTTCCTCATAATGCTGAATGCTTCTAGCATTACGTCTCCGTTCAATCGTAATCTGTCTGCACCAAACATTTTAGGATGTTATGACTTCTAAGGGCTTTCACTGTAACAGCTAGTCTACGCGAAAGATGGCTCCCACTGCACCCGCACACGATTACTACGTTACCTTAGAGGTGCTACCAACCGCACTTCATGACGAGATCAAGGCATCGTATCGCCGTCTCGCACGATTGCATCATCCGGACAAAAACATCGGATGTCAACACGCGACTGCGAAGACTCAGCTTGTAAGTATCGGTACAGGGGGGGAGTGCGTTAGTACGTGTGCAATGTTAACACTAGGCGCAGATTAATGCAGCATGGGAGATCCTAGGAGATGTAGAGAAGAGAGTCGAATATGATCGAAGCCGACCACAGCCAAAGGCGCCATCATCTGGCAGTCGATCTGGCCCTCAACCTACGTCCACCCAACAACCGAAGTATCAAGCATCCCCTCGTCCCGACACAACAGCTCAGGACGAAGCACGTGCGCAAGCAGAAAGCGATAGAAAGCGACGAGAGTGGCTAGAATTCCAGAGACACCAGGAAGAGCAAATCCGACAGTCTCGGAATATCATCAAGCCCCTCGAGGCCGAAATCGATCGCCTGAATGCCATAATTGATGGGAATCGAACAAGATTAGCGAACGATGTTCCATACGCCTGGAATGTTTTTGCATTCTTGAGTAAAAGACTGAGTGACCAAGAGAAGAGTGAGATCAGATTGGCCTCCATAAACGCGGACAACGCTATCAGGATCAAACAGATACCCCTAGATAAAGCCAAAGCACAACTGAAACAGCTCGAAGAGCAACTCGCGCAGCGAAAGGCTCAAGAAGAGAAACGAATAGCGGCTGAGCAGGCTCGAAAGGCGAACATGGAACGGCTTGCCAGAGAAAGAGCCTACGAAGTTCGACGCCAAGAGCAGGCAAGACAGCAGGCTGAGCGGAACAAGGCTGCCCAAGAAGCGGCAGAGAGGTTCCGACAACAGCAAGCCGAGCAAGCAAGAGAATCTGCAGAGCGCGAGAGAAAGGAACGTGCAGCGTGCGAGGCAAAATGGAAAGCCTATCAAGAAGAAGCACAGCGTGTTGCACAGGAGAGATTTAGAAAGCAAGAAGCAGACAAAGAGCGAACCAGAACATCTAATGAACGTAACACGAGTTTCGGTAACTGTAAACACAGGCGTTGGTGGAACAAAATTGAAGGTCATCACACCTGTGCGCATTGCACCCGACCACTATTCAAGTTTGCAGAGCAATGTCCCAGCTGCAGCACTATAGCCTGCGCGTCCTGCCGACAAACCTTGAAAGCAGGAGGCGTTCCATCTGCATACAAGAACGATGGAAATTGGAGTACGGGACATGCGCGGCGTCGGGATCGCAGGGGCTGATACATTGGTAGTGCATTCCTTTGCGCATGACTTGGATCGAGGTATTTATTAGCACTTGTACTTGAAGCGTACTTGGAGATGCTTAGAGTCAGCGATCGGCTTGGAGTACGAGTTGGAGTTCTTGTTCTGTCCTTCGGGGGTATCAAGGTGTCCGATCGGCCATTGATGGAGCCCTCGCCCATCAAAACAATGTGCGGCTTTTTTTATCTGACCGTTTTCCCATATCTGAAGTGGGAATCTCTACTTGACACCGATATTTTGGCCGTAAATTGTTTGCTTGTAGACACCAGTCTAGATATGTCCCGGACATGGAAGAATGCAATGAGCCGACGGTGTCTGAGTTCCCACTTTGTTCGCCAACCCCGCTTCGCACCTTCTCACTACGTCAATGTGGGATAAAAGGCTTATCATACGCACGTAACATATGATACTCAGGTACCACTGGGAAACATCATCTCTCTTGTATTTTTCTCCTTCGTTATTATCCTGAACTCCATACAACAGACACGAGTTCTGATTGGCATTTCTCTTGTAACCTGAACTCTCTCCCACCGCACTATACTCAGATAATCGTCGTCGTTTACATCCCCGAACACAAGATGTCTGGAAGCGTCACAGAAGTTGTTTACTTGCATATGAAGCCTGGTCTGGATCTTTCATCAGGCGAAGCGAAAGAAGCATGGCAATCAACCTTGAGTACCATTGCCAAGCAGCCTGGTTGTAAGGCATTATACTGGGGTCGTCAAGTTGAGAGCCCGGATACAGTCCAGATGCTCGTAGGTATGTGATAGCCATTATGTCCCTGGTCAGCTGACCGCTATCATCTTCTCGCTGATCGACTATAGATTGGGAATCTATCGATGACCACAAAACTTTCGAGGGCACCCCGGGATACCAACCCTTCTTGTCAAACATTATGGAGAAGCTTGTAGCCAGCGGCCCAGAGATGTTCCACGTCAAGTTCCCCGCTGAATACTCTACATCCGACAACCCATTTACTATGCCCGTCACTGAGTGCATAAACGCCTACTTTCCGCCCGACTACCACCAGGACCAATACAGTTCCCAGTTCTCCAAATTCCGCGCTCAGGCTGCTGAGATGCCGCAGTCGGGAGCTAAAGGCGTTTTTGGCGGATGGAGTGTTGAGCCGCATCAGCATGAGAATCTGGGTGAGGGTGTCAATGGAAAACTGTTTGCAGGATTTATCGGATGGCCGGACGTAGAGGCACATATGGCATTTCGTAAGACTGAAGATTTTGCGAGGATCATCCCATTGTTGAGGGAAGGGCATAAGGGAATGAAAGTCTGGCATGTCGCGTTTCAACAATATAAATAGATCGGGTACAGTCATAGGATGGGTAAAGTGGAGCTCTCGGAAGATACAGAAAGGTAGTTTTCTCTGGGTATATATATGTTGCCGAAACTCCGAACGGAGCTGTAGCTTGATAAGAATTATGTTCGACGCTCCTTAGAGTGTAATTCTCGATTCGTCCCGGGTCATTCGTTCGCCATTACTGGAATTGTATCGATTGTTTTGCAAGTCCAAGAGCGCACCAGTCCTCCAATCCAGTCTCCAGAGAGTCCATCGGTACGTAGGCGATAATTAAGTAGTCGCTATGTGCTTGCTCGATACAAGCTTTTGAAGGACACTGCACGATCTGATAATGCGCAGAAATCGTGTGTGTTATGGAATCCGCACCCATGATCATATGTCATGGATACGGACTGCACATGCCAGGTTCGCAGAAATAAGATCGTAGGGCTGTTGATAGGCGCGGAAACCTCCAGGAAGTCTCGCAGAAACCGCCGCCTCCCGCACCAGCATCAGCGATCCCGAAAACCAAAAGCAATCGCCTGTCGCGCAATGAAACCACTAGAGCGTAGCATATCGGCCTTTTGATAAGCCTTCGGGGCCGCATTTGGAACAATTTCCAGCGCTCATGACATGCCCTTTGGTGGGAAGCTAGACTCCTTCTTGAAACCTCCTTTCGAGATCCTGGAAAATTTGAGCGTGGCAAGCTGCGCCCACTGGCCGTTCCACTCCTTCAACTTCCTCAGATTGATGACATCCTCGAGGTCCGGTACCCAGAAGCCAGAGGCATACTCGTCTTGCTCAGTTTTCTGGTTGATCTCCAACAGATTTTGACGTGTGCTTGGTGGCCGTCCCGGGCGACGTTCTGCCTTCAGTTTTGCCAGCTCTTCGTCATCGCGACCTAAGTAGTCCTCGATCATAGCCTGGATTTCTGATACACTGAGTGGTGAATCATGCTCTGTGGTATATGATTGGAACGATTTGACTCTCAGCACTATCACGCGTTAGCTATATCATGTCAACCTACTGGCAACAGTATGCATACGGTATGGGCGATTTTGGTGTTCTCGGACTTTAGTAAGGCGATTGAGCTTGTCATCTCTCTGCGCGGCGCTCTGTAACCGCTTTGTGTCCCGGCTGCCTTCATGGAGATTAGGGTTCTTGCCCTTCTTCTTGGTGATCTTTTTGTGCACCTTGTCGAGGCGATTGCTGACCATTTTGAATGTTTGATACTTTGTTTGGTGCTGGTGTTGGGAGTAAGAAATTTTGGATATCCATCGGCGAGTCGGCGACGGAAATCACGCTAGCAGACGGATGCGGACTAGAGCAGGTGTTAGCGGGGCGCGTTCCTGTCATCTCGTGTACCCGCGATCAATGACTGCTCCACACTTTAGATCGCGAACGCGCTTCCTTTTCTCTTGTCCTTTGTGTACTAGTGTTCAAGAGCTTCCCTTCTCCTATTGCCTGTTCACGATACCACCATGTTGCGGTAGTTGCTGCGTCTCAGTCCGTTGTATAGACCGGACGCGTGAGCGGCAAAGGGTACAAGATGGGCATCTCCGGTTGGTACATTCGATCACCCACCTTGCAATACTAATCCTGGAACAGGCCTTCTTCCACTACTGAAGTCGGTCCAGCAACCATGTAGCCTCAAAAAGTACACCGGCAAGACGATTGGCGTAGATACGTATGGTTGGCTGCACCGTGGTACCGCAGCCTGTGCCGTCGAACTGGCGCTTGAGAAGCCGACAACCAAGTATGCACCGAATGCGGCGTACATGTGACGCTCACATGCTAACGTAGTCCTAGATATGTCGACTTCGTCATGCACCGGGTCCGTATGCTTATCCACTTCGGCGTCACACCCTACCTTGTATTCGATGGCGACAACCTACCGAGCAAAGCTGGCACGGAGAAGGGTCGAAGAGAGCGGAGAAAAGAGGGCAAGAGGCTTGGACTCGAACTTTTGGAAGTTGGGAAGACAGCACAAGCGCAACAGGAATTACAGAAGAGCGTTGACGTGACACCGGAGATGGCGCGCATGGTCATCGAAGAGCTGAAGCGAAACAATGTCCAGTACGTTGTCGCTCCTTACGAGGCTGATTCGCAACTGGCATACCTGGAGCGGAAGGGCATCATCGACGGTGTCTTATCCGAAGATTCGGACCTGCTCGTCTTCGGCGTCAAATGTCTGATAACAAAGCTTGACAAATGGGGAGAGTGCATCGAGGTCAACAGAAATCACTTTGCCGCCTGCAGGGAGGTTAGCTTGGTGGGTTGGTCCGACGCTGATTTCCGAAGAATGTGCATCCTGAGTGGTTGCGACTACCTACCGGGCATTGGTGGACTGGGCCTCAAGACTGCCCACCGCATGCTGCGGAAGCACAAGACTGTCGATCGCCTTGTCAAGGCTGCTCAATTCGACGGCAAGCTCAAGGTGCCAGCTGGATTCATGGAGTCATTTGATCAAGCAGAGAAGACCTTCCTCTACCAGTGGGTCTATTGTCCAGTCGCAAAACAACTGGTCAATCTTACGCCACTCGAAGAGGGCGTCAACCTTGCCGACATGCCTTATATTGGAGAAGAAGTACCTTCACATATCGCCACGGGTGTTGCCAAGGGTGAACTATACCCACGTACGAAGCTTCCGATAAATGTCATGGGCAACAGGAGAACTAGCGGAATACCTCTTGCCTCTTCTCGCAGGGCTTCAGCAGTTGTACAGACACCAGATGCGAAAGGCATGAAGCCTATCGACTCGTTCTTCAAAGCCAAACGTACTCCTTTAGCGGAGTTGTCTCCAAACTTGTTCACACCATCACCAAGTCAGCAAGTACTATTGGAACAGCAGCGAGATTCTAGTGGATGGGCTGCAGTACCTGCCCCAATCTCACGCTTGCGGCCGCATCCGCCAACGCCAAGTACGGCGCCTCAACCACCCCGACGTACGATGACTGATCCAACGGCCGGTCGACGATCGGTTCCGCATCCTTCTAAGAGACAACGACTGTGCTCCGATTCCGTTTCCGATACCCCTACTGCTGGCGGTGAGAGTATCGTCCGCAGTGAATTCTTCAAATCGTCCATACCAGAGCCGAGCCCAACATTACACCGAGCGAAGAAGAGTAGGAGAAAAACTGACCAAGATTTTGAGCTTTACTCAGATGACTCCATCCAGGAAGTTATGGTCGAGGTGGCTGATCTAGAAGAAGCTGCGACTCAATCCAAGAAGAAGCTACGCGTCTTCAGCGACACGCAGTCTAGCGGAGGAAGCGAATCACAGTCGACTGTCTTCTCTAGAGGCAGTACTGCGCAATCTCAGGATACTATCGGTACCCTCACACCAGCATCCTCACCGGAACCCGACTCGGTTTTCAGCACTGTAATGTCATCTCAGATGAGTGAACTACGGACGAAGTTCACCTACAAATGTCCCTCGCCATCATTGGGTGTACCGCGAGCCAACAAAAGCCGTCCAAATCGTCGACCTGCTGAGGCATGGCAACCTACACCATCACCTCGAGAAATCACACCCACATTCGCTGTCGTGCTCGATGCAGAATCCATACTCCCCGGAACACCGTCCAAGAAGGATGGTGGAGTGGGGCTTGCAGACTCTACTTGGACTGCTACGGAAGCCGACGTAGTCATAGCTGCGAGCTCACCACCTCCTATGACGCCTGCCAAGAGAAGGAGATCATCATTGAAGGGGAGTGAAGACCTCCTTGTGCCAGACAGCGAAGCCGAAAGCGAGTGCTCGCCCCGAAAACCGATGTTCAACCTCAAGCGATTTGCATTTGCCGGTTAGGTTCACTTAGCGTTGCATGACTCTTAGCATATCTTTACAACGAGCGTACGACTTGCGGTATTGTTGGCGTTCTTGTAATTAAGCGCGTTTGGGTTGGTTTTAAGGCGCATTTCATCACGACCATGACAAGCAAGGATACACGAAGTATTGTGACACGTATCTTCATTTGTAGTATACCCTCAATACTTATTTGTTTAATGGCAGCCGGTGTATCTCTGCGCTTATGCATTCAATGCGTCTAATGCTCTGCATACGCTGAAAACTTTCAACCCATGGACAAAGGGATAATGACGCCCACAGTTGTTACGTCGATGAAACTGGCTTCGACTTCCCACATCTCGAAACAAAGCATCCTATCGAAGTGATACAGTGATCATAGTACAACATCACTGAGCCTTTAACGTGGCATTGTTTTCGACCTTTTTGGTCACGTCTGGCTGTCAACTCCAGACAAGGCTACTTAGTATAGGCTGGATACCTACTGATGGACCAGAACTACAAAGTCATTCATCAAGCCTTGCTGCACAATCAGGTTGTATTAGTTAACAGATACGGATATCGCGCCGCCAATACGATCCCGGTTCCGACATCTGGATCATCCCAGAAATCTAAAGCTATCAATAAACAGCATCATGCCACAGAAGTTTGCTTCCGCTACGGCCTCTACACGCACCCGACTCTTGAGAGAGGCGGCTCCGGCTTCACACAGTCTTAATGTGAACATGCACAAGAGGATGCGGCTAGGGAAAGGATTACGGACGAGGCAAAAGAGTGGAGAGGGACGAAGCTATCATGTAAATTCAGGTCCAGCGTCAAGTCCGAGCCCAAGGCTAAGAACGCGAATAAGTCTCGACCCCAAAATTGAAAGAAACTCAGCGCCACGGAAGTAATGAAGGATGTCTCGAACGAGACCAAATGTGGTAGAGTATCCAAAACGAAGGACAACAAGATGGTGCTTGTGCCTAAAGGGAACGAATTAGCAGACGTCTGACCCGAATTGATAAACTTTCTTCGCTTGACCTCGTAAAATTACCGATGAGTTCCGGACGTCGCAAACTAGAACAAAAGGTTTCCTCCCCTGAGCCGTCTGAGGGTGAAAACGAGATCGAGATTGACGACGACAGGATCATAGTTACGAATGCATCTCGTAGTGGTATGATAAAGGGTTGCAGCTACGGTAAGATGAGGATGGTCTATATAGGGCTAGGAGTAACAGATGGTTGAGACGAACGGTTGAATGAGTGACACCTACGTAGCCCAACATAGACAATCGCTTAAACGAGAGTAGAGATTCTTCAAGAATGCAGGAACCCCGGCTGGATCGAGCGAAAGTGTCGAAACAGCTTCAATCAAGTCTAGTAGCGACAAAGTCTTCGACAAACTTCCAATCGATGTGATCTTCATCCTCGTCATTGTCTTCGACTTAAGTCTTCATAGTGTTGTTGCGAGCAGTTGGGTGCACGAATGTGGTATTGAGCAAGGTATCGATTGCTAGATGTAGATCAGTACTTTTATGAACGATCATATGTCTCTGAAGAAGAGAGGGAACTTACGCAACAAGACTTCCATGCCGCTGGACATCCGGAGCAGCGCAGACTGGGCCACAGGTTCAAGCTCAGAGCGCTTCTTTGTTGTGGGACGCACATCCGGAGCCCCGTTCTTGTATATCTTAGCAATTTGGTTGTTGATGCATTTACCGTGCGGATTACTGTAAGCCTGGCAGTATTGTACCCCAGCTGCGGCCGGGTTACCGAAGCCGACAATGAATTTGCATGGCTGACTATTGCAAGAGCTTCCGTAGTACTGTTGGATAATGCGACCTTGGCCTATATGTGAGAAGCCCGTTAGTTGAATAGTTGAACCCCAGCTCTAGGGAGAATTGAACTAACGGCTATTGTGCCTGCTGATGACACACTTGCTAACTTGCCCACCCTTGTCGGCGTCAGAAGTGCTTGCGAATGGATACTCGTCGCAGTTCTCGCCAGCTCTCGGATTGCCACCGCTAGTCTATCGAACAGTCAGGACATGGTTTTTGATCTGCATGCTTCAGAATGGATAGAATCTTACGCTGCAACGGTTGGGCCTAGGAAGACAGCCAGCCGACTTTTGGCGAGCTTTTCCAATATCACTATCGCGTTTTCCAGTACCTCCGTAACGATCATACTTCAGTGTTGCTCCAAATGACGGTTTAGTGCAGTAAGCGCCCCAGCACATGTTGTTGCAAATGTCTAAGCGACGATGAGCTAAGTTTGTACCCAAGGGGCAAATAGTTACCCTGCATGTTGTCTGCGCAATTGAAAATCATACCAGGCGCGGCGATTACAGAGCCTATGAGGCTGGTAATGACAAGAGTCTTGAATAGCATAGCTGCGTACTAAGTAAAGAGCTTGAGAACGCTTCTGTGAGGTTTGAACAAGAACAAAGCCATATCCTTTATACTCATGTTGGCCCCATGGATCAACTGACCGTGTAGATCAACTGGGTGTTGCGATTCTTCTTACTTGTGTACACTGAAGCATGGTGGATCCAACCATTTGCATGAGATGAGAAATGGTGACAGAGTTCAGTCAAGGATTTGGAAGACATCAGTTGAAAAGCTTCTTGGAATTCATGAAGGGCCGTAATTGCCCCATTTGTACTCCCCGAGTGTATTGATGTAAAATGTACCATCTGATCTCACTGGTAAGCAAAGGTTCATGCTGACATTGAAGACACGAACTCGGGTCTTGCTGGAAGGCTGCTTACTTGTATATTCAAAGACCCATACCTTAGCATCTCGATTGATTGCATGATTACGAGGCCGATAGTAGCTCTGAACAGACGTTGCACTTCCTGGCCGTGGTTGCAGGCACATATAGAAATGTCTACAGAGATCTTACCTAAGATTGGTGAGCGTACTTAATCGGTGCCCTGGAAAGACAAGCAGTTTTCTACTACGCAGTCGAAGATCGACTTCCCCCATTGTACACCGATAAGCACCGAAATTCCACTGCCAGATGCGCTGATTGGAAACAAGACATCCTGAAAGTAGTGCGTGGCGTCGTAGGAGTGTAAGAAGGAACGAGACGGCGAATTCTATACATGGACGGGAGGCTCAGCCCGTAGCTGAGCGAGTCCGCATCATAGCCAGCCTCTGACATCATAGTTTGCGTCTACGCGCTTTCCTATAGTACCTTCCGAGCTCTGTACGACAGTCACTGACATTTGCCCCACTTGCTACCATCGCCACACCGTGCGTTAGCAACGGATGCACGACTCCAAGGCATCCAACACTAGGGCTGGAGTAACAATAAACAAACCGGTTCTGATTTCTTAGCTCGCCCCGCTGTAGTCCCTTCCCTTTCTTCGCTTGCGGTCGTCTGATGTGGCCCGCCTAAGACGGCTAGTAGGTCATTCCCACCTGCTCATCTACCTCTTCCGAGACGACTCCCTCTGGAAAACAAAGTACGCGCAATACTACCTACAACAACATGTCTTTTACTAAAGACATTGCGAAAACACTTCCCAAGAAGGCTCCCAACGCGGAACATCATCGCGCGACGCTAGACGGCTTGTCTCGCACCAAGTTCGCTATTTTCCACACAGCTGCTTTGAACGTATCGGCTCGCCAGCAGCTTGAAGAAAGCATCAACACGGACGAAACTAGTACAGGGAGTTCTAAACTTGCCCCTCAGCCAGACTTCAGTGGTCGCTCTTTACGAGACGTGTATGACTATTTCATCCACCTGCGCGATCAAGACGACACCATCCATCCACTATACTTCATAGTAGCCGACCAAGAAGATTTTAGCCGTAACGGGGTGGTGGTCGTTCTGCTCAACTCCAGCCAAGACGAGGAAGACATTGTGGGTGTTGGGCGCTGCAGCAGTGTCGAGGCGGACTCATGGGGTGCAAACATCGATATTGGTAATCAAGATTGGCTCGACTTGAAAGAAAAAGAAGCTGTAGAATGGGGCGGGGATGATCCGTACGGGAATGACGACGATAATGACGGTGATAAACCAGGTGTCGGCGCAACAACCTCCCAAGGCACAACAGTGCAGAGCCCAACGACTCTGACTGAGCCACGCAAGAAAGTGTACGGGTGGTATAGCTTGGTCGAAAGAGGTACTTCATGATTACGCTCACATATAACACCCTGCATGTTAGCTAATTCCGCAAAGCTGTACCGATCAACTCCATGCTCGAGCCGTCATGGCTTGATATGAGATCAGGAGATTCTCGATTCCAGATGCTCGGCAACTTCTATTCTTCAAACAACCCTTGGGATGAGATACGTGTAGCGCATCCACAGCAGTGTGTTTTCAGGCCTTCCGTCCATCGAACTCTCATCCTTGTTGCAGAGCACGATGACGCTAACGGCCCCGAGGGTATGACCCTCGCTCGTTTGAAGTGGGATGGCAATATTGAGGCAGTGGAGAATGCGAGCCCATCACTCATGCCGGAAATTGAGATAGTGGCCAAGGTGAGCGCGGGAACGGCTTTGGAGGAGGCCGATCGAGCGGCGCAATAACTTAGTGGTACTATCATGCGTGCATGAACCAAACTCTCTGGACTATGAGTCGCATCCGGAGGACTTTAGACTTTCGTTGTACCAGTAATTATGTTTGCGCATCATTGAACGAAGATGGTTAGCGCTATTTGATAAGATAGTGGTGGACCAATGGTCGAGTCAAGAGTGTACCGTTATATCAAGCTTGACACCACTGTCGTGTTACAGCTTGTCAAAAACAACATCATATGTAAGCTGGAGAAGTTGATGTCTCTCCAAGTATACTTGATCCTGATAAGGCTCTTGATTTCCATAAACATCAATGCGGTTCGTTGCACTCTGGTAACGTAGACACGAGAGATCATTATGATTTGTAGAAGAGTTTCACACTATTGTCGTCATCAACCATACAATCCTCGTCAAAGTGCTCTTCACTGAAGATAAAGCATTCAGGAATAGTGAAAGTCTCTTTAGGTCTGGTCCACCCGACCACGACTTGCACACTACTATAGTAATTGTGCTAGATATGGACCCAGACGCGGTGAGTAAGCGCTGAATGGTGAGCTCATTAAACTTTCTCTAGTCTATCTTCACTATTTTGGTGGCCGAAAGAACGGAAGCTGGATGGTTGAAGCGTCTTTGGCCACTGTAATGATAATCAACTGACAGAGGTGAGTAGGTGACCGTTGGTCAAGCTGAACACAAGTAATACGAGTCTCACGTCGATACTGTACAGCATGCGCTGTTGCTAATATGCTGAGCTCTTGAGCGGCTGACGTCCCGTGGTCTTTTGTTACGACGTCACAAGATGTCTGCATGATTACACTATCGTTGACGTATGGTCTTGTGCGTAGCATAAATCAGGTCTAGAGTTCTTTTTAGATCCGCTGAGTCTATGGAACATAATGCCCAACGTCTTGCACTGATGGAAGAAGTTGCCTTTACCTATTCATTCACTCATCATATTAGTGAGACTAGGTCATTGCGATTGCTTACCGACCTGTCGAGTAAGAGTCACGAACTGAAAGTGAAGGCGGATTGATACATTGAGACCTCACAGGGCAGGCCTTTTACCTCATACTAAATCTGTACTTGTCCTGGGTCTCTGATAACCTACAGGTATCCTTCGCGAGACAACGTCGACAGGTTCTTTGCACGAAACTTCACAGTCGGTATTTCCTAGCGAACAATCCGAGATGCCGCTATTGAACTTGCCCTTGGAGGTTTTCGAGGAAGTAATTGCGGCTCTTACGAATAAGGTTAGGCAACGAAGTGTCGTACAGTATCGACTCATCAGCAGTAAGTACTATACCGGCGTAAAGCTCAGCGATTTAAACAAGAAGCAGGAACATTCGCAAATACAATCAAGAACCAAATCCTTGCAGCCATCGATCCCACGGACCTCGCCAAATTCTTGCACAACACTTCCTCCGCTCGTCTTTTCGAAAAGTATGGTGGCGAGATCCTTCACAAGTTCGCTATGAGCCGTCGAACAACAAAAAACCAAGTCGTTGACTTTGTCCGGGGTTTAGCCAAAGCAATTGAACCAGACACTGCACTTTACGCTGCGCGAGTGATGGTCCTGTGCATAAGTACGACGGCTATAGAGCCAAGATACCTGTGTGCCTACATAAAGGGCGTCGAGATTGTCAACAAGGAGAAGCGACCATGCTCTCTCAAGGACATGATGCTCGCTGTTTCTGCCGCATCTGGAGATATTGCGCTCTTCGAAAAGCCGACGCTTACACCAGCATTGCTCCTCAGACAAACTCACGATCTCTTGCCAAGTGCACTTAAAGCTGCCATTGTCGCGGACCAGTATACCATCCTTGAACGCATTCTAGAATATCTTGTGGAAAATGTCAAGGGCAAGCGCGACTCCGGATCATGGAAAAATATGCGGAATACTGCCCAGAAGATTGGCAAGGCTTTGTGCATGGCCATACGCTTACACAAGAACGTTGCTGGAAACCTACTTTTCGACTTCCGTGACAAGAATGAGCTCTTCGCGAGGTTTGCTCCCGATGAACTGGGCAATTGGCTCGTCAACGATGCTATCGGATACTGCAATATAGACCTATTGTATCGTGTTCTGGAGGTCGACCATCCCGGATTCGTAGCCCATATTGACGGAGGATCCAACGGATACTATGATCTTACTAGTCAAACTATGAAGACTCTGTGCAGAAGAGGAAGAACTGAAATGTGGGAGATGCGTAAGTGTACATGTATGAATTGTATACGAGACGTATACTGACTTCCTGAATCTATATCTAGTACTCAAAGATGGTATCGTCGGACCAGACAAAGTCTATTTTAACAAAACACCACTACAGTACGCTCTTCAGAGACGACGATACGACATTGCGCATATCCTCATCGAAAACGGTGCAGCGATCGACGGTATCACTCCAGAAGGGCACACCATCCTGTGGCTGGCGTCGAATGAAGGGCACTCAAAGGATGTTGAGTTTCTGCTCAATCAAGGCGCGGACCCCAATTCTTGTGGGAAGGGCGGTATATCTGCGATTTCGGCTGCGAGGTCATCAGGATATAGCAAATGTCTTTTCTTGCTTGAGGCAGTAAGGGATCACGGAAAGGAGTATCTCAAACGCCCCGACCTATGGGATGTATACGAGTTTGAGAACTTCGGGTTTTAGTAGCCATGAAGACGGCTCAGAGTCTGAGTATGGTGGTGAATACTGGGTCGTTGGTCACCCGTTTTTGGCGCTGTAAAGAGCACTGAAATTTATCGGGTTCACTAATAGTTTCAGTAATCACTAATAAGAATTGGATGCTTAAAGATATAATCCTGCAGCATAACTTTTGCAACGTCGTGTCGTAAATGAGGGATGAAGCGTTCTTCAACAAGAACCCTGAGGTCGTACAGACTGAGGTGGCGCAACCCAAGACGCGCCCCACCATCACGTCAGTAATGTTGGTTAGTCAACATTATCTTCTGATTCTACAACTAATAAGGTCCTGCTGACTAGCATTATTCTTCTCCCCCCATCCAGCAGCAGCGCACCACCACAGCATGAAATTGTTGGATCTTCCAACAGAACTAATCGAACGTATAATTGGCTTCTTTGTTAGAGATACAGGACCGTTGTACGTATCCGACTACCGACTTGTCTGCAGTACGTCTCAATAACACCACAATGTAACTCCAACTTATGCGCACAGAACTATTCGCCCATGAGATCCAAGAAGAGATCTTAAAACGACAACCGCTCATCGTGTACTCAACAGATGAGCTCAGATTATCCAGTCCAGTGAACCGCCACATCTTCATCGCGACAGATAATGCGAGATTTGAGAAGCTTTTTACTCAGCATGGCGGCACGATCATAAGTCATGAAGTTTTCCGACGGCAGAAAGCGCCGTTGCCAATAGTCGAATACCTGCGCAAACTCGTTAATGCTTTACTGGAGCTTGAGAAGGGTCAGTTTGCGGACGACCTACAGAAACGATACACGATACAAATTTGCACAGCTCTATCTAGTGTATACTACAAACAACTCCGCTGGCGCCTGTTCCTGCGCGACTACTCTGAAATCCGAGAGCCAGACATTGCAGACGACCTACCCGCAGCACTAGCCGCAACAGGGAAACTGCAAGAGCTCCTAGATCTCGTTTCGGGCAACCCCGATCGTTTGAAAGAAAGCTGCTCTTGTCTTTCGAGCCCTCTAGAGGCAGCTGCAGCATGTGATCAAGTGCACATAGTCAAAACCATTTTAGATATCTTCTCAACCCACAATTTCGAAACGGATAAGATGTCCCAACACTTCTGGCCTTACCGAAACGATGCGATCCACAAACGTGTGAAGAGATCTGGACTAACTGCTGCGATCCGCAAAGGTGCGAAGGAATCTGGAAACATTCTACTTGATAAATGCTTTCCTTCCACGCGACCAAACAGGTCCAGCTGGACTCAATTGACCAAGGAAGTGGCAAGGTATACTGACAAGGGCTTCATGAAGAGAGTGTTAGAAGCACCCAAGTACAACGTCGGGAAAAGGAGGGGATTAGAGAAAATTGACGCGGTTCAGGTGCTGAAGGAAGGCAGTTGTTCAGTTCTACGTGCTGTCATACAAGACGGTTACCTGGATCCCAACGAAGCAATTTGTGACGTCACACCGCTTGCTTTGGTGGTAAACTTCCATCGCTACGACCTCGCTCGAGTACTTATCCAACACGGTGCCTATGTTGATGGCGTACCCGACACGGGAAAACCTGTGACCGCGTTGTGGCACGCAGCTAGAGCGGGTTATCGCGGATATGGAGACGATGTCTTGCCTGGAGTAAAGTTTCTTGTCAGACATGGAGCGGATCCTGATTTTGGAGGGGACTGGAGATCTCCGCTTCAAGCTGTGGAAGGGCTGTGGCCCGACGTGCAGTATCTCTTACGACAGGCAAAAGACCATGGCCAGGACGTGGCGCTAAGCCCGGAAACATGGAGAAAGTACGAAGAGAGACCTGTAAGGGATACACCCGTCGTCGTTGACCAAAACTCGTCTTGTGGAGTTAGTGAACGCGTAAGATCGTGGGAATCAGACCAAGAATGAAAGATACGCCATTTTAGAATAGAAAAGGACTTCATTTGAAAACAGTAAACAGTACCTAGAATATATTCATGTGGTACTTGAGCCACTGTTGGCCAGCAAAACGCCATGATCTCTCTGTAACCGTACACTGGATATCACAAATACAATGGATCGTACACAGTACCTCAGTACTTCTCCTCCAGTCGTGCTGTCATGCCGGTGACTGCTATTCTCCTGCTCTCCTCACGCTCTTTGGTATGCATCTCGCGCTCCAGCTCCTGCTGCCTGGCCATCTTCTGAGCAGTAGTGAGCTGATCGAGCACTTTAGAAATGCCTTCCTCGGTCTGCCCATTGAAGAGACCCGCCAGATCAGTCTTCGTAGTCATGGCGAGCTGGTCTTCTAACGCCCTTAGTGCTTTGGTGCCGAGCTCGGAGACAGCTTTCTTGAACTTGTCCTCCTCATCAGCCTTCGCCTTTTTGGCTGCCTGCTCACGCTCATCAACATTGGCCTCTCCAGCTTTGCGCTTGGAGGCTTTCAGGGCCTCTTTCTTTGCTTTAGCGGCCAGGTAGCGAGCCGAGTGTCCCAACGCGCGTCCATCTTTAGTCAGCGGTTGCTCCACGTTGAGCGGCGGCGCAGTGAAGAAGAGGATACGACCCTTTTCGTCGCGCTGAAACTGCTCGCGGATCTCAAGCGGTATACTAGCGTTTGCATGGTCGGCCATGACGTAGACCTCTACAGGCTGTGGAGCCTTATAGTTGAGCGGCAATTGCTGAGGATAGGGCTGTTGGTAGCCTGGCGCAGCGCGAGGCGTCTGGAAGGCCTGCATGGGGGCAGCTGGTTGGGGCGTGAAGGGTACATGTGGCGTGATGGGCTGGTATGAAGGCGCCTGAGGTGCCTGCTGATGCATATGTGGAGCGGGTGATTGAGAGTGAGTGTGGTAATGTGTCGCATGGGTTGGCGTGTATGCTGGTGCAGCATGGTGCTGTTGCGGTGTTGGAGCGGGCATTGGCGTAAGGGTCGGGGCTTGCGCAATGGGATAATTTCTTGAAGATTCGTAACCGTGCGACGAAGCCGTGGGCAAACTTGGGGTGGGCATGACAGGCGCAGGTGGGGGTGTCGGTGGTGGCGGTGGAGTGGGTTCAGGTGGTGGAGAGTCCTATAGGATCTATCAGTATCGGTCTTCATGGTAACAAAGAGCATTTTTCGCTTACCTTGGGGTCACGCGGACGACGATGCACAGCGCCAATCTTTGGAGGAGCATTTTCAGCACCCCATTCCGGCTTTGGGAGATCGTCGTCCTCTTTTTGGTCGTCCTTGAGCAAGTACGCAATCGGGCTGGGTACCTTTTTCAACTTCCGAGGCGCATCGAAAAGATCCATAACATAGTCCTTGTCGCGGACCTCGTCGGGTAGACAACTGGCCCATGTCTTGATCTTGTTGAGCTTGTGGTTCTCTTCGTTGTATCGAGCTTCGCAGACGTAAATCTCCTTGTCGGAAGGAAAGTCGCGGGGACGGCCTTTGTTGTAACGTGTAATGAACATGACGAAACACCGGTCCACTACCTCGTCGATGCGATGGTCTCGATACTGGCCAGTCTTGACAACCTCATTTTCGAAGAAGTGCCGGTCGAAACGGTGCACGGTCTGCTCTGGACGGTAGTACCAACAGGCGTTTACCCACTGTCCGCCGTTCGCGTCTTGCCAGGTACGATAGATCTGGGCCACAATTGGCTTTGTGAGGTCGTTCGCGTTCTGTATATGCACCCAGTCACCAACCTTCCACAGTTCGCCATTGTGAACAATGCCGCTAGGCATGGGGATACGTCCCTCTTCCATGACGTAGTCGGTGTCAGGCCTTTCCTTCTCGGCCTTTGCAACCTTGCGCGACTCCTTTTGGAGATGCACAGCGTCCTTGTAGATCTGGCTGTCCTCCTCATTGTACTGCTTTGCGTTTTCGAACATGAGCTCCACATCCACCATAAAGTGGTCGACCGAGTTGTACTTCTTTCGCTTGAGTTTGCGCTTGAGAATGTCCATAGCCATTGGGTTCTTGATCTCGGAGTGGTATTCAGGCATGACCGTCTTATCAGGAACGCGTTCGAATGCGCTGACC
>Ga0265797_10001073_pt1 | contig 49272 bp, 37 predicted proteins | sample P2T30metagenome_FD_192433 | JGI IMG/M metagenome (GOLD analysis project Ga0265797, IMG submission 192433) | Plant litter microbial communities from East Loma Ridge, Irvine, California - P2 T30 | ecosystem: Environmental > Terrestrial > Plant litter > Unclassified | place: USA: California...
CGGGAGCAACAAAATGACGATATCCTGGGCAATGTTTACAGCAGCGTTTGTGAACCAGACGATTTGACGGTCCATGCAATTGACGCTCTGCATGGATTGCTTCCAGAATGACTTGATCGGAGTGCACATGAAAATGTTGCCAAAGATGGTCCAGATGCCGAACACCACCACAAACAAGAGAACGCCGTAACATACTTTCTGGAAGCGGCGCACCGGAAAGATTCGAAGGTACTGGACAAGGATCGAGACTTTGGTGAAGGTGAGTGCCATACTGTATATCCAGAGAGTTGCCCAGAAAGCCTAGAGTGTGTGTCAGCGAAGTACAATTTTGACAAGAACCCAGTTCGATGCTCTAGAAGCTGGTGGCTACGAAGACTTTCTGAACATGTCGATTGAGAATGGTTGGACGTACTTTCAGTGAGTTCAAGTGTTCTTTAGGATTAAGTTCCGAGTCGTGCCGACCCAAACCATTTGACACTTGTGCAGATATCATGACAGTAAGGCTGATTGACAAAGCCTATTGATCGTCAGCAGTGCTAGTGTAAACTTTGGAGACAATTTACCATAGCGAAGACGATGCACGCATCTTCGAACCCAGTGACCCTCGTCAGCACCAAGCGAGTGAACAAGCGAAGGAATACTGCAGTGCCGGCAATGAGTGTAAATGCTAGAGCAATGCTCGTCACCCGAGTACCAGCGGGTGTTGATCCATGGCTCTCCATTCTCGCAACGCAACACGAATTAAAATTAAGAGAGAGTTTGATTGACAAGACCAAGTAAACGGAAGGGAGAGCAGAAGATATGAGCCTAATGCGTCAATGAACAGCCACCATATTGAAGATCTGTCGGCTTTCAGTGTTGGTTGAAGGGAGAACGAGAAACACCAACAATCGTGAAGAGACGTGCGTTTTGTTTCCGATGGGGCTCAGAGAAGTCGGAAACAGTAGGTAGTGTTGGGAGGCTGGCAGGATGACATGTGAGGCCTAGGTGCTGAGCCACAAGCACACGTGCATGCGCATGCACTCCTATCCCGGTATCAGGCCTGAGGACACTAGCCGACAACTTGCAGTTCCAAACATTCGTGCCCGCAAACGGCAAGCGGAGTGTTTAGCCATGCCAAATCATACACGCCGCCATCATGCCTGCAGGTGTGATCACCTACCGCGTGAGGCTACTTGCAGAAGACAGATGGGGTGAATGAAATCGCCTCCTATCACACTCCATAATTGGCGAAGGCTGCAGCTTTGGTGGTGATGAGTGTGGTGTAGGCGAGGGGTAATACTGTCGCAAATATACCGGTAAGTTTACCCCAGGACAGACATTGGCCGCATGGTACAGGCGAGCACTGGCCTGGCAGTGCCAGCACGCAACATGAGCAAGTGGCTGTGTCAGGATAACAGCATCTGCCTGGCGTCGTCGCATTTCAAAACATAAGCCTTTCTCTTGACAGTTACGTGGCGCGACAGTCGACTGAAGGCGTGTGGGTGGAGGGGGGCCAGAGACGATACCGGTAGATCGAGCATGTCAAGCTTACGAGCTGCGTTGGCGAGTATGGTAAGAGGCCTCATGTCACAGCTCTCTGTTTGCTCGCTGCATCAGGCAATGTTTGAGTCAAGAGTGCAACCCGGGCGCCGAAGTAGAAAACTGGGTGTAAGATCTGGGAGCGGGAGTGGCACGAGCGCCCAGGGTGCAAGTTATAGCCGAACATGTTCCCTGCACGTTAGCCCTCAACACCTCGAACATCCGTGAAACACTGCCTGAAGACTGAGATCAGCAGTACTTCTTCCCGCTTTCTTCATCATCAGTCGAATGGTGAGCGGAGGGGAAGCTACATGATGGAAAAGTCGATAGCAAAATACTGCACAACTGACCGCAGCATGGCCACGTTCACGGGGCCACAGGCCTTGATGCTGCGACTCCGAGCTGCCTCGTAATCAGTCAGGCTCCCGGCGGCTGATTGTCCACTACCGGTCCATTCCGAATATCACTTCGGCAATCAATTGAAGAGCAGCGCGCATTTCGCGTATAGGATAGTTTGGCCGGATCTTAATCTGTGAGACAACTGCACGTGTCTGCAGTTGTGTGCCACGGACCACCACGTTTGCGATGAGCCGATTGGTCTCCGCAACTAAATCCGCAAGCTCCCAACACCAGAAATAGAGTATCGGGTACTTTACAACACGACCTCGAACATCCTATGGGCCTGTGGCTCGAGGCCAGTGTTGGTCTGGCGTGATCGCCTCGTAGCCATATGGCGTTCTACTTTGCAAGATATGTACTTTGCGGCATACCGAATCGGTGCTGCTCCGAGCAAGTTGGTGTGCTCAGTCGACACGTGAAGATGAGGTTGCAGCAGTGCTGAATGTCATTTGGGGCCAGTTGGTATTGCAGTAGCAGGTGCCAAGAAGAGGCAACAGCAGCGCACAGGAAAGAGCTGTTGCCGTTTCGTAGACTACGTTCCCTCTCTCAAGGGACAACCAGATCTCATATACGAATAATATGATGAAGAACTGAGTCTAACATTCTGCGACACGGCATAATGGAGTGAACGCGGTACTTAGTGCAAGCACGGCTGACATCCATGCGAGAGTAATTATGTCATTCTGAGAATGTGGTGTGCACATGTAGGATAATCGCGACAAGCAGATCGTGGCGTAGCACCGCCTAGTCACAAGGGACGCCTTGGGTAAGCGATCAAAAATACGGAAGGTGCAGCCGCGTAAGTCCCCGAAGCTGGTTGTTGGGGTCGGGCTGTAGTGATAGGCAAACTTCGACGAATGCTGCATTGGGATGCTTCTTCCGACTTGGGTTTGGCAGGACTGTCAGCAAAAGCCTGCCATACGTACGAGAAACGGACAAGTCAAGCCAACCGAAGGCGTTGGCCTCAGGCGCATCAGGTTAGTTATAGAGTGTGGGAGCGAGCGAGAAGTGAGCTGCAAGGTGGGACCGCTACCTTCGCTTCTACTTGGAGCGTCGCAATACAAGTTGGTGTGCTCTGTCTCTCGTTTCAACACACGTCTGGCGCATGGCCGTTTCTGTATCGCCTGTCCGTTTGCTGCTTGCGTCTACCTTTCCTGAACTAGAGCCACGCCCAGCGCATTGTTTCTGAGCCTGTAGTCCCTCCGCCGGTGAAAATGCCCGGGTGTTATGCTTGAGGGTGAAGACTCGTCTGGGCAACCGCGGGGTGGCTTGTGTATGTAGGCTTTTTGGACCTGTAAGAGGCCGATCGCAGTAAGGATACTCGTCAAGCGGTCGTGTATGCGTTGGTCATGTGGTTCTGTGGGGAGCCGGTCGCGGGACGGACGTTCGTGAAGCGGATGTGTCGTGTCGCGTCGAGAGGCTGCTTGGAGAAGTCGTCGATGTGTTTCTGGGGGTGCAGGAGCGTCCAGTCTGCAAGCACCGACTCGTGACCTATGCCATCATGCCGACACGCAGGGTCTGAACATTTTGCAGCGCCTGTCAATTCATCAGCAAGACACACGAGGCGCCACAGAATATGACGAGGAGCCTTCCGACAGGACAGCAATCTAACCGCCGTGAAGCAGATGATCGAGATCGCGAGGATCACAGCGGCGGCGTGGGCCAGTACTAATCGTGCGCTTGTGCGGCCATGGATCGGTTGTGTCCTGGTTCTGGTTATTTGCAATCTTTGTTCCTCGAAAATGTTCGTCTATAGCGCGCGCGCAATGCCACCTTCCTCGACAGGGTCTCCATCAACCATGTCATCTGTCAGACAGACAAAGCAAGACATGTGTGCACGGGTGTAGATTATGGCAAGCGCCGCCGACATCGTCTCTCATCTGGTCTGTCGCATGCGCAACCCATCTATCGCAGCTGTATGTGTCAACTCTTCTTCAACCTCGCAGCATCAGCTACTCAGATCAACGAAAAGCGCAGCAGCGTACTGACTGAACCAAAAGGTTTGCAAAAATTCCCTGCCGACCCGAAGGCCAACAGGAGCGGTCATAGTTGTAGTTTTCAACTAGCAAAAACGCTACCTCAGACGAATCTTCACTGGTAAGCGTAAAGCCCGAGCACCTTAGAAAAGTCAGCGAAGACCTTCATGGGAAGTTGGGGATTGACTCACTTAGATAAAGAAGGAAAGTCGGTGGAAGGAGGGCGGCGGCTTGAATTTATGGAAGGTGCGCGCGCCGCTAGTGCTAGCGCCACACGTGATCGGCAGGCAGCACCGACCTGGCTGCCGCCTGATCTCGTCCGGGGTTTTCCCGCGCACAGACGTCCGACTTTGCCTTCACTCCTACGATGTTGAAGTTGATGTCACGCCTTGACTTTACACGATGCTTGAGTCTGGAGGAATACGCAGATGCATTGCATGCCAGCCCTTTGGACGTATCTCGATTTTGAGCGCCCACAAGCTCCTGTCTGCCTCTTCTGCGACAGCGAGCTACAAAGGTGCTCGAATATTGAAATCACCAGATTTTCAAATCACCAAATTTGGCGTTCGATCTGACCTGAAGGCTGACACCATGGAACTGAGCACCGTATCTACTGGAGCCTTAATACATCTGAATGTGATGCTGTCAGCCATACTTGCGGGGTCCTGCGAACCTTGTGCTTATGAAAGCAAACTTGTGTAAGTTATACATCGCGACTAAGTCTCAGTAACTCGACACCATCCTGCCTCTTCTTTCTTCACATGTCTCATCCCCAGTGTCCTCCACGGCCCTCCTCCCCGCACTACACTTATTCATCGTCTCAATACTCTGGTGCGCATGCTCTTGCAATCCACACAGCACTCCGCGTTCAGAATCTTTTACAGCGGGTCATTTTTACAGCCAAGCAAGTGATCGCCGTGATTAGCAACGTCGGTTTGGTCGCGGAGGGAGTATGCAAACAATTGAGTCCCGTCTTCGGGCCAAGCGCAAGGCTTGTTGGGTGCTGCGGTCTCGTAGATGATTTCGAAATATGATCTATGGGATGCGTACAGAGTCCGTTCCTGGCTTTGAAGAAGTTGGAAGCGGTCCCGTAGCTCGAGGAATCGTTTGCTGGCTGATCGTGCATGTCGAGAGTTTGGCTGGATCCATGACTCCGGACCGCACACATATCTGAGGCGAAGGCAGTGCCGCCGATATCTGGTGGACATGGACAGAGGGATTGTTCCCTGGCTCCACGAGAGGGTCGAGCCTGTCAACGGCAAGTTGCGAACATTCAAATCGAATGGGCGTCGTTGTGCCGACCCCGAGCTGGCCATACCTTGGTATGCGGGAAGTGCCTGGGGATGCGTCGACGTACCTTGTATGCTGCATGTCTCTCCTCTTGCGGAGTAACGCAGAAGCCGTACGCTCAGCTTCGAAGACTAGCACACCAGTAGGGTCGACCACAAATCCTCCAAATTGCCCTTCTCGGTAGGTCATGGGCGTGCTGTAGATTGCAGCTCCGTGGAGCGGTCAAAGGGCCGACTCCAATCAGCGCATACCTGAGACCAGACGGGTTTCGATGTCGATGGGCGTCCAATCGTGAATGGTGCTGATGTGAAGTGATCGCGATGAGACTCCTGTCTGCTAGGGAGCGCTCGGCACGAAAGCCCGAGAAGCTCCGCGGGCTCGATGGAACTCGGTGGCATAAGCCGGGTCAAAGACAGTCATAGCTTCATGTGACAAGCAATTGTGCGGGCTTGAATACCAATTATATTCAAGTGTGACAAGCAGGTACTACTGATAAACATGCTCCAGACGCCGCGACCAATTGCTCGCTAAAATACAACAGTAAATGTACAGTCATCTGAACTTGCTGTAGATGACGAGGACGATGAGAAGGACGAGGACGGTGATTATGGATATGGTAATGATGCGATTCGTGGCCATGCTGCAGCTTTGTTAGCACTCGCATTCACACGCAAATGACGGGCAGGTACCTACCGCCTGGCCATGCCCCGCAGCGTCTTGATGCTCCGGTCTGTGTAGCTCTCGCTCTCCAGCAGGCGCTCTCTTGTGTTGGTGATCTGCTCGCGCTGCTGGTGCAGGTCGCCCAGGGTGCTTGCGCCAATCTGCTCCGTCTCGAGGGCGATTCTCTGCGACTCGCGCAGGCGGCCGGACGAGCGGTTCAGGCGGTCGGTGCCGGATAGCAGCTGCTGGCGCTGCTCCAGCTGAGCGTCGGTATCGGTGTCGGGATTGTCGGTGTAGCGGCCGCCGAACAGCTTGCTGCGGTCGTTGGTGTAGCCCTCGAGCTTGCGCTTGGTCTGGTCGAGGTCCGTCTCGAAGTTGCGGAAGCGCGCGTTGAATTTGGACTTGAGGTTGGCGGGAATGTTGGACTTTTCGAGGCGCATCTGGCCAATCTGTGCAGCCATTGTGTTAGCATGCCGTGTCTTCTCGAGCAATGTACGCGCGCGCGCGCGCATCCAGGCTCCAACGCACCAGCTCCTCTGCCTCCTCCAGCGCGCGCTCCGCCTTGCTGATGGCCGCTTTCCGCGGCTCGCCGGTCGACTCCCTGATGTGCTCCAGCTGCTGGTTGAGGTCGGCCTGCACCAGCTTCAGCTCCGCCTCGTAGCCGCCAAAGCGCTCGGTGCCCGCCTCTGCGTCGACGAGGTTCGACATGGTGTCTTGGGTGTGCGCGTGTTACTATTCGTCTGTGGTGAAGCGCTTCGAGAAATTTGTAGTGCCGGTATGCGATTCGGTTGTGCGTGTGCGTGTCGTGAATGTGTTCTTGGTGTTCAACGTTCAACCGTCGCACAGCCATCTGCCAACCGCCAAGGACCCATCACGTGCCTACGTCACTCCCGCGTTGACTCGCATGCAGTGCATGTACACTACCGATTTCAACTGCTCTATGGCCTCAAGTTCAGACGACTTCTCAACATCCGCCATCTCTGGCGCTCATATCAAAATGTCTTACTCAGCGCCTACATGTGCTCTAGACACCACCATCATGACATCTACACAACCTTCGTATATCCAGTGGACGAGTTCGATACGCCATCACGATGCGCTCACACGATCCTCCACGTTGCCATGTTGCGCTGACACAACTGTATCAATTCGGGCGTTTCCACACTAACATCGCTCGGTCCTTCGCTCCAAATCAATGACCTCATCACTTCAGAATTTGACTCCGTTTGATAATTTCTAGTCTCCATGTTCAGACTATCGTGCGGATCTATGTCTGGGTGAATTACACGCGCCACTGACACCCTAGCTTTGATTTTCTCACCATGGAGAAGAAACGCATCGCCATTGTCGGCAGCGGTGTGTCGGGTCTGAGCGCACTCTGGACGCTTCGCAACACACCTCACGAGATACATTTGATCGAAAAGGAAGACCGGCTCGGTGGTCACACCAACACAGTAACCTGGACTCACAATGCCAAAACCACCTTGGTCGACACAGGCTTCATTGTCTTGAACACAGCTACATATCGTAGGTATTCCACTTTACACGTGTCATGCTTTGGAGACTAAACTACTCAGCCAATTTCATCGCTTTCCTTAAAGCAATCAACGTCGAAACGATAGCATCGGAGATGACTTTTGGCATATCGCGAGATGCCGGCGCTTTCGAGTGGTCCGGCACATCTGGTAGTGCCCTCTTTGCCCAGCCAGAAAACGCTCTGAAGCCTTCTTTCTGGCGCATGATCTTCGACATCATCCGCTTCAACCAATTCGCCTTGGATCTTCTCTCTATAAAACCGGGCTCTTCGAGCACCATCACGGCCGAGACGAGCATTGGAGAATATTTGAAGAAGGAAGGCTACTCTGATGCATTCCGGGATGACTACCTGATCCCCATGACAGCGTGTGTATGGAGTACCGGCGCAGACAAGTGCGCTTTAGAGTTCCCAGCCTTGACACTCGTCCGCTTCATGTGGAACCACCACCTGCTTACCACCATCTCCGAGCGCCCGCCATGGCTGACAATCGGCGGAGGCGCAAGACACTACATCGATGCGGTCATCAAAGAGTGTTCCAAAACGCACATCCACCTCAGCACATCCGTAGACTCCCTCACGCGAAAAGAAGGCCGCGTGCAGCTCAACATCACAAGCAAAGGCCGCAGCAGATCTGAAGTCTTCGACGAAGTGATCCTCGCCTGCCACGGCGACCAAGCGCGACACATCGTCGGCAGCTCAGCAACACCAGACGAGGCTTCCATCCTCGCGGCTTTTGAAACCACGCCCAACATGGCATATTTGCATTCGGATCTGTCGCTCATGCCCAAGCGCCGCTCCGCATGGTCTGCATGGAACTACTTAACTACCTCCGAGCCTCCGCCCAAGCAAAGCAATGCGAATCCGTCCGGCTCCCTCCAAACTGTCTCCTTGACGTACAATATGAATATCCTCCAGTCCCTTCCTGTTGAAGATTTCTCAGACGTCCTGGTTACGCTGAATCCAGAGAACCCGCCAGATCCGGCGCTCACGCAAGCGTCGTGCTCATATCGACATCCGCTTTATAACGCCCGCATGATCGCCGCGCAAGAGAACCTCGAGCAAATCCAAGGGAAGCGAGGCGTGTGGTACGCGGGTGCGTGGACTGGCTACGGTTTTCACGAGGATGGATTTAGCAGCGGCATGAGAGTGGGCCTGAGGCTAGATGGAAATGTGCCGTGGGAGGTGAAGAATGCAAAGTTCAGTAGGGGCGTGACACCAGTGCTGGGTTGGAAGGACTATGTTGTCCGGGTTTTGGTGATGGTGATGCAGATCTGGATTGGCTTGTTGGAGAGGGTGCTGGGTATGAGGAGAGGTGGTGCGACGCAAAAGACGTCTCTGAACGGCGTGGTTAATGGGATTGGGAATGGTCATGCTAATGGCCATGCCAATGAGAATGCTAATGTGAACCGAAGTGCAGGTGGCAAAAAGAAGAAAGTGATGTAGATTGGGTATGTCGTCTACAATGTCCATGAACTAATGTTGGTTTGTGCGAGCATAATCGTAATGGAAACCATCTGACTTTAACTCAACATGTCTGACTAACATATGTCCCGGTCTGGGGCAAAATATCAATCGTCAAGGTGACGCGCCTCACTTTACATGCGGTACATCCTTCGGTCAAGTCTTGCGACACATGGCAAAGTCTTCCTTCGTTAGATCTTGCATATCTCTCGGATGCAAAGACCAGATCCACTGAATCGTGTGTACCTTGTGTAACGAGCGTCAAAATGCTCAACGAGCCACACATAGCCATATCATCGTCGATCCCACCATCGAGTTCCCTTTGTCAAAGCAATCCTGGTCAACAAGTAGGCAAACCGTCACTTGCTATGAGCGAGAGGAAATATCACGAAGAAAAGCATAGCACATTAAAATTGTCTAGGGTTGCATGTTACAGAAATCGTTCTTCCCCCCACCATCTAAGATCTGTGCAGTCCCGGGACACGGAAAGCATGCAACAGGAACCGCAAACTTGACTAATTCGCCTTCTTTTCGAAGGCGAAGTGATCCTTACTACGCCAAGCATATCCTTGCAAGGCATCTTGCGCCCATAGTGGTAAGCTTCTCAATAATGATATCGGCTCCCCGGATTTTGGTACTACCAAACGTCCGCTCTTGCCACTCAATACTTGCTTCACAACAGCATCGCTGACATTTTTCGGTGGGTGGACAACAATGCCGCGCTTGGCCAACGAGTCCCCAGCACCCTTTAGGATACCCGTTTGATGCCATCCAGGGTGAACAGAGGTCGTACATATGCTTTCACCGCCCTCATAACGTGTCATGCACTCGGCGCGAAGTCCTATGGCAGCGTCAGCTCTTGTGCTGTGCAAAAGGATACGAGACCCTGTGCATGCTCGTTCACGTGATATCGGGCTTTCACTAACCTTCAGTGAGGAACAATGCTCCCACCTTGGAGACGCAATAGTCGACAATCCCTGGGACTGAGGCGAATGATGCCATTGACGCCATGGTGATAACGTGGCCTTTCCTCTGGCGCAGCATGCCGGGGAGAAATTCGCGGATGAGTGCAAAGTAAGATGTCAGGTTGACTCTGAACAGCCTCTCGCAATCCTCGTTACTCGTCTGTAAACATGGTCAGCAAGTCTAAAGGCGATGTAAAGCCACAATCTACCTCAAGTATGGTCGTTCCGTTCCCGATGCCGGCATTGTTGATCAAGACCGTCGCCTCGCCGTGCGTCTGCTTGATCTCCTTGCACACCTGCTCAATAGCTGGCGTGTCGCTAAGATCACACTTGTAGAAGTGAACGCCGTCGACTAAGCTTAGTCAGTCTCTTCCATCCAGCTCCCATCTTTTCAGCAACACTCACGTTTGGCCAGCTCTGGCGGAAAGTCGGAGATGTCCAGCGCCACAACTCTAGCGTGCTTCGAGAACTCCTGCACTAACAGATAGCCAAAGCCAGAGCTGCCGCCAGTGACAACGACCAGCTCTTCTTTCTCAGGACCAAATTTGTAAGGAGCGCCAGGGGACCCCGAAAGGCGCCACTTATTCAACGCCAGGCTGTTCAGTGCCTCATTGATACGCCTGAAAACGCCTACACCAGTCAACACCTTTAGAGCGAGGATGAGAGTCGCGAGTCTGGCGGCGCCATTGTTTGCGAGGAGATTGTGTTGGAAAGGTTGGAGGAGGCGTTCTCGCATAGACAGCGGTCCACGCGTGAGCAGGTAGAGAAGCGCGCCTGTAAAGGCAGGCTCACTGACAGTGTGCTTGATCACAGAGCTGACCGCGGTTGCCATTTTGTTCGTTACTGAGTGTGCAAATCAGGGAGTGTCCACAAGATCTGATATATAGTCACGTACTGTTGTTAGTGTCCGGTCCTCGGTGGTCTCGTTCACCGAGCAGGCCGAGGCTTGCGTGTGTCACTTTCGGGCGTCGATCGACTATATGTCATTGGCTGTTCTTTGACGTGGATGAGGTACGACGCGGATTGCGGCCGAAGCCCAGATGGGAGCTAACGATCTGTGGCTTGGTGCCTCTTAGCGCAGGGTCCCACTGCGGAATCAAGAGGTGTGCTGGTTCGTTACTTCGTATATGAGATTACCCTTTTCATCGCTTCTATTTTATCAAACTATACTTTCGATCTTGAAGAAGGACGCGAAACGACGTGTCGAAGACCAACATATTCATCGTCGGTGCGTCCCTCACCAGTAAATACCTCATCGGTACGGTTCTGTCGCTCGATTCATCATCGATACCTCTTCAGGCAATAAAAGTAGTCAAGTACGATTCAGACCGTCATCCGAATAGTGATGAGCATATTCGCAACCGCAGGAGCAACTTGATTATTGCGCTTATCGTAACAGAGTAAGGACAAACAATTCTACTCAGAGCCCCATGCTACAGGTGTGATCCGAAGATTCATACCATCCTTCGGTTTGCTAGTTACCGTTCCACCCACTATGACTTTTTCGTTAGGATCCGCCATCTCAAACTCGAAAGAGCCGACAAAAGCTGCAAGAAGGGCCCTCAGCTCGGCGCGCGCAAAACGCTCCCCGATACAGCTTCTCGGTCCATGTAGGAAGGTGAGAAAGGAGAAATTGCTGTCAGCGCCGCCATTCATGGTTGCTCGTCCTGTTTCCTTATCGATCCACCGCTCGGGAATGAATTCCTCAGCATCGGCACCCCACAGCTTCGGGTTGCGATTGATGGCCCAGGGGACAACGAAGATTGTCGTGCCCTTTGGGATGAATTGTCCTGCAACGGTTGTGTCTTTGATGGTCCAGCGGGCCGTCACCGGAATGGTTGGAAACAGGCGCAGCACTTCGTTACAGACGCCGTTGAGATATGGCATACCCTCTAGCAAGCTGGCAATGTCCGTGGACGGGTCCGAGAGAGCTTTTGGGTCTGGAATGTTCTGCTGTATTTCGTTTCGAAGTCGCTTCTGCATCCCTGGGTGCTTGGATAGAAGATAAGTCGACCAGGTGAGAGCTGACGAGGTGGTCTCGTGACTATACTGTATCAGCATGCATGTTCCTGCGAGACGATTGTTACTTGCGCTTACCCAGCAGCCAGAAAAGTGAGGAGTTGATCTACGAGATTACTATCTGAGAAATTGTTGCTTCGCATCATGATGGAAAGAATATCGCGGCTTTCTTGACTCTCTTGCTTGATGTTCAGCTTCTTCTGTACCACGAAGTCGGTACATATTCTTTTCAAATTGATGGTTATGATTCGCGTTCGCTCGTTCAACTTCCAAGGTAGCTTTTCGATGAACCACTGCGGGAATAGCAAGTGTACGAAGAAATAGACCGCTTTCTCCGTCGACGGCTCCAAAAGTTCTTCGTAGTTCTCTATAAGTGCATCGTCACTATTTCTCAACGAATCGATGTCGCGGCCAAGTCCAGCTAGTCCGATGATATCGAGCGTCACTTGAGTTGAGTAGTGCCCAATCTCAAGCACCTTGGCCTCGCTCTCGCTCAGTTTCCGGTGGAGCGCAGCACACAACGCTACTGACTTGGACCAGAACACCGGGTATAGCTCCTAAGACAAGCACTCGAAGTCAGCGTTTTGTCTCGTACACATTTCGTACGGGTTGACCAACCTTTATATGACGGAAATGGAAAGCAGGCATAATGTGCTTCCGGTGATGTTTATGTTCGTCGCCTTCGGTCATAAGCAAGCCGTCGCCCAGAAACTTCTTTAGGAAAGCGCGCGGCAATGGTGGCTTCTCCATATCGTAGGATTTGTGAACTAGGACGTCGGCCAGAGCTGCAGGACTTGTGACTATGAGTCTGTCGCTATGGAAGAAGCCTCGTGTAAGAATGATTCCATCGTTGTCCGTCTCTTTCATCATGTTCAAATGAGCCTGGCCTGCGGGCCGTCCGAAAAGCTTCAAGCCATGTCCGACGAGGGGTATGGAGCCTCGCGCCTTTGGTAGGTGCCTTAGCGGGCTGAAAAGTAGAGGATAGAGAAACAACCGATGGACGGCGAACAGTGATAAGTTACACAACGAGAAAACTGCTAGATATGAAGTGAGAGTACCGTTCGATAGTAGATGTGGAAGATAGTAGGATGCGAGCACCGCTTCGAGCAACGTGATCAAAGCAGCATTGGCGATTGTGACCTCCATCATGCTGGCGACGGCAAGGTAGTCTGCAGGATACTATCTTCCACACTGGACTTATCATTGCATCTTGAGTAGAGTTGCTCACGGAAGACTTGGCGAGCCGAATCGACAATGGCGTGGCCATTCAGGGCATGTGACGTCGTGCCGAGGTTCTCCATCGACGACTTCTACTGCTACTGGCTGCACCAAACAGAGCCACGACTACACATCTGAAACAGGTAACAGCAGCGAAAGCTACACAGTCTTTGTAGGTAGCAGCAATTGGTACCATGGGCGCGGTGCAACGGATCCTTGTTCCTATCAGGTGTCTACCCCAAAGTCGCGTGCCTCGATATGCCCTCTGAGGAGGGTTAGGAGGACTCGAAACGTTATGCGAGTTCAATTGGGACCCACTGAAGTTGAGAGACACACCTGCGTGCTTGCCCGCAATGTTTGACATGTTCGAATGCGAACACATTGCAAGTATTCACTCTTCGCCATCTTCCAAGGTTGGAGACCATCGCACGTGGCAGAAGTGACCAACATTCCATTGTGTAGCTGATCTCAGACTAGCCAGGTATGCACCGTACAACTGCCACGCGGTGTCCCAATGATATACGGTGGAGCGAGTCCCGAAATCTTGACAACCGTGTACATCAAACCCTCGACCGTGAACTAGTTCTCTGTCACCAGGCATCCCCATTCTAGCGGAGCCGAGCTTGCAACATCTGTGTTCGTAAATACTTATCATGTGAATATCAAAAAGACATCACTAGAGATACTCCAGTAACGGATAGAGCCGCAAGCGTACCACCAGTGTTCTCAGAACGCTTGGCCGATGATGTAGGTCGAGGTGCTTAGGACGCAAGACACAATTGTTGGCAAGATAAATTCAGTGATGCGATGATGAGACTGCAAAGCGCACACCGGTTTGTGTTTGATGATGTTGAGGAATGGAAGTGCAAAAAGAGTGCTCCGTAAAACCCACGGACCATTCACAGACTAACCACCTTCAGCCTCAGCATTTGTAAGCTCAGCCCGACGCCGAATTGTCTTCCTTACCCGGATCTGGATTGTGCACTCACCTTACAACTGAGCGTCGATTTTCACACGCATACAGGCTTAGCGCACTCGAGATGACACGATTGTGCAGTACTGTCACTACTGCGATTGGTCATAGTCTAAGATATACAACGACGAGTTACACGAAGCCCTCGTAAAAATGTAGCGACCGGATGCTACAGCTTCCGAGTAGCCACATATCGGTAACCACACCGCCAATGGTATAGTAATCAAGTCGATGCGGCATGTCGGTCGGTCTGTGGAAAGAGCGAGACGAATTCACGCTTACATGCAATGAAGTCAAGCATGAAATGTCTAAACAACTAAAAATGAAGTATATATGGCGCCCAGAATCTTCAACATCAAGCTTCTCACAACGCCAAACAGCTCCTCCAACCTATCCAAACACCTTCGAACCCACATCACAACAATACCTGCACCCAAAAGCCGCACAATGTCCTCCAACAGCACCCTCAAGCCAATCACTATATGGGGCAAAGCCGGCCCCAACCCCCCAAAAGTCCACATCGTCGCCAAAGAGCTCGGCATCCCCCACGACGTCAAAGACGTAAGCTTCCCAGACCTCAAGCAGCCAGATTTTCTGAAGATCAATCCAAACGGCCGTATGCCCGCCATCCAAGACCCAAACACCGACCTGACGCTGTGGGAATCCGGCGCTATTATTGAGTACCTGGTCGACAAGTACGATACCGAGCGTAAGATTAGCTTTGAGCCGGGGAGCAAGGAGTACTGGCTTGCTAAGCAGTGGCTGTTTTTCCAAGGTACTGGATACACATTGCTCTGTGTTGAAGTTTAGTTGCTAATACGCATGATGTAGTGTCTGGCCAAGGCCCATACTACGGTACGTGGTTCCATGTATGATCTTTATGCGAGACAAACGCTGACTTAGTATATTTACATCAAAGGCCAGGCGGTTTGGTAAGCAACTTCTCTATATGGAGTGTGTTTGAGATAAGCGCTGATTTTGTGCAAAAGGTTTACGAAATTCCATAGCGAACAAGTACAAAGCGCAAAGGACCGGTACTACGCCGAAATCAAGCGCGTGACCAGCGTCCTGAACGGACATCTGAAGACACAGGAGCAGGGCTGGCTCGTGGGCGGCAAGTGCTCGTACGCGGATCTGGCGATGTTCCAGTGGCAGAACATGATGATGGGTATGATGAAGGACCTGGTGGATCTGAGCGAGTACACAGAGGTGACTGCTTGGATTGAGAGACTGAGGGAGAGGACGAGTGTTAAGGAGGTGCTTGCGGATATGTCGCACTGAGTCGAGAAGACCACGTCATGTTAGGGAGGCAACCATGTTCTCCTGTTCTGTATCGATCCATCGGTCCTGGACATCTTGTCACTCTTCTGTACGTGTTATAAAATCGAGAACTGGTATCTATTTTGAACGCCATATACATAGATGCACACCCATGTCACTCCCCCAACATCACACTACTTCGGTCCCATCCATTTACTCCCTCCGCCCCTACCCCTACCCATCCCGCCTCTACCACCTCTCCCTCTCGGACTCTTATTCTTTTCAACCCTCGCCTTACCGCCACCATCACTCACATTCCCACTCTTCTGCTTGACCGCACCAAGCCCCGGCCTCCCGTTTTTGATCCCACCACGACCCATACCCGACCCAGACTTTGCTTTCCGGACCTGCTGCCAATCTTCTTCAACATCCATCTCATCGTCGTCTTTACTCTTCTTGTTGCTGAACTTGAGTTTGCCCTTTTGGCCGCGCTGCGCTGCGTCGCGCCCGCGAATGGCATCGACGTATGCATTGATGCCGGCTTCGAGAGATGTGGAGTTGTCGTCGATGTCCATGTCGTCGTCGGCATCTCGTGATTTTTTGGACTTGGACTTCGGCGCATCGTCGTCTGAGTCGCCGAGGAGGAGCTTACCGTCCATGTCTGTCCGGGCCTTGATCTTCTGCGGTTGTTTGCGCTGGCGCAGTGGTTTCGTGGAGGAGATGTTGCCCAGAGCATTCTTCGAGAGAAGGTCGAGGGGCTCGTCTTCGTCTTCGATGATGTAGGTCTTGCCTCCCTTGCCACCGTTCTGTCGTTGCTGCTTGCTTTGGCTCTTGACGAATTCGTCTTCGGAATCGCCGTCGCTCTCTTCGCTTTCGCTGCCGTACACTGCCTGGTCGTATTCGCTCTCGAACCGCCCCTTGGGCTTCTCGGTCTCTTCTTCACCGTCCTCATCTGCTTGTTGCTTCTTTTTCTTGCGTTGCTCGCGCGTTTTGCGGATGTTGGTGATGAGCTTGCGATCGTCCGGTGGGCATGCGCGCTCGACCTCTTCTAGACCAAACTTGCGGACCATGCGCTCGACGATGTGCTTGACCTTTGCCTTGAAGTGGGCTTTGTGCTCGTGGCTCCAGACCATCAAATTGGACAAGAGTGCTTTCAGGCGCGGCCGGACAAGTGACTCTGGGAGCGAGATGACCTCGACCTTGACGAAGCCTAGCACGCTTTGCACAATCTCTCTGTTTGGATTCTGGAGGAAAATGTCCATAACCTCAAGCAAGCTTTTGATCGTCTCGTTCGATATCTGGTCGTGGAATTGGTACAATATCCTGGTGACTGAGGTAATCGAGGCGGAGATCATATGAGGACTGGAGGCCGCAAGACCAGCTGATACCATGGTGAAGTACTCTTCCAGCGATGCATCGACGGTTGGAGCATCCGCAGGCATGTTGGGAACCTTTGTCTGCACAACCTGACCGCCTTCTGCCATCTTCTCGCCCATGGCAACCAGTAGATTGTACGCTGCTTCGCGTGCTTTCTCGTTGCTCTCCTTTGCGGAAATGACCACCTCAGACAGAATCGAAGGAATGAAGTGGAGGTCGCTTTGAGGCAGAGACTCAATTACTTGAGAGATGGCAAGCAGTCGGTCCCTTCTTGCCGGGGCTGAGGCTTTCTCTGCGCTTTGCAGTAGCAATTGCTGCAATTCGCCGTTACGGTCCTTCAATGCAGCCTTGCCAGCTTCGGACTCAGCCAGGCGAGGAATGAGCTTGTACGCCTTCTTCTGCAATTGCGGGTCTTTGTCCTTATTGATCATGATCTCAGCCATCCGGAAAAGCGATCGATAGCTATCTCGCGGAAGGTAGAGAGAGATGGTGATGATCAAATCCATGAGAGTGTGACTCATTGGCGGCATCTGGTTTGGACTCCGGTTTTGCTTTTGTTTATCCGCCTGTGTTTGGGGGCCCTCATCTGGTAACGAAGATTCCAAGTTGGTTGCCACTCGCTCGAATGTCTCCATGAGTTCCTTCTCCGGTATGATGCTCAGGAAAGCATTGATGGTCCGGAGGGTGGTGCCGCGGTATTGAGGTAGAGTTTGACTGTAAACGTTGAACAGCACTGCCAGCATGTTGCTCGCAAAGCCAGCCAAATGCTCGAGATTCTTCTTCGCATCTGCCTTGGACACACGCGCCTGCGCTATGAGATCGTCCTCACCCTCTAGATCGATGACGGCTTTGTTGCTGTCGACCAGGTTCTGAAGAGCCTTGCATATGTCGTTTCGCAGGTCGGCCTGGCCATACAGCAAGTTCGCCAGCATCTCACAAAAGCCCTGATCAAATGCTTCGGCAAGGTCCGTGGGCAGATCGCAGTAGCCCGGGAGTATTGACCAGATTTGTTGGACGACGGTCTCAAACACCTTGATCTCCATCGTCTTGGCCTTCTCGCCGTGCTCAATGACGCGCTGATACAGCTGCTCGCTCAGCGGTACCATGATGGTTCTGAAATGCGCCAACTTAGTGTTGTGTACCGAATCACGGAGTAACGGCAGCATCCAGACTCGCCCTGTCTGGCCCGGTGGCGGTCGTGGCAGGTTCAGCGGCAGGACCTCGAGCACAGCGTCTGGGCCCATTGCGCCAATTGCTCGCGAGATGACGGCATCTGCCTCTTTTTTGCCAGCAAAACTCTCATTGCTCCGCAGGTCTCCAATGGCCCTTAACACTGGTTTGAGCAAGGGGTCGGACTGCCATCTCAGTGTCTCAAACATGGCGGACAGCATGTTGAACACTTCCATCCACGCCGATTGGAACTTGACGCTCAGCAGATTCTGCGCAATCTTCGCGACCTTCTCCAGCGTCTTCTGGTCGTAAATGGAGGGTTCGAGGATAACGCTATCGGGTATCAAGTTTACGAGAAAAGAGATCAAGCATTCGGAGGCGGAGATGCGGATGTTGTGCGAGGACGAGGTGAGGAACTCGGAGATGGTGGTGAAGAGCTCGGGCAGCTTCATGAAGGTGTCTTCGGGCTCCATCTGGGCGGCGACTTCGTAGCCCCGTGAGATGACGGCTATCCACGGCGGCAGCAGTTGCGTGTCGTTCTTGGAGGGCTGCAATTCAGCGATGACTTCGAGCAGTCGCGGGAGTTTGGCAGAGGCGATCTCGCCAACCATGCCGGCGAAGATGACCTCGAAGATGTCAAAGGCGGCCATGGTGAGGTACTCGTTGCTCGACTTTGAGATGTTCAGCAGCAGCTCGCACAGCACGTCGATCTTCCTGCTCGGCCAGCCGCCCGACGACGTCGCAATCGTCTTGATGAGCTGCAGCGCGTGGATCAGATCGGGGTCCTTGTTCTGCGCGTCCTTGTCCTTGCTGGCCTTGTGCTGTTTCCGCGCCTTCGCCGCCGCCTCGGCAATGTCGTGCAGCATCTTCATGGCCGTCTCTGCGCACATGTCGGCCGCGGGATGGTCCAGCGAGGGGCTGGGCGGCGGGCTGGCCAGCACTTTCGCCAGCGCATCCTGTGCCCTCTTGCGCACCTTTGGCCGTGTATCAACGGATATCTGCAGGAGGCCCGCGATGGCTCTCCGGGGGCTGATCTGCGACTGCGGCAGCTCCCAGGCGCGCGCATCCTGCACGACCAGCAGCGACTCGAGGCATCCGACCGATGAGCGTATGAGCGGCGCGTCGGCGTCTTTGTGTGTGAGGGCGGGCGCGAGGCTGGTCAGTATCTCGGTGAACTTTGAGCGCAGCAGCGGGGCGGCCACATGGGGCGTGACGAGGTCGAGGAGGTAGACGGTGGCCGTGGCCGTGTCCTTGTTCGCGATGCCCTGCTCGGTGATCTGGCGCGACAACAGCGACAGGAGTGCCGCGAAGTAGGCCGTCGGCGTGCGCTCGGCCTGCAGCGTGTCTTCGATGGCGGAGAGCAGCACATGCGTCTGGGGGGTCAGCTGGTTAGCACGGCACAAAAGGGGCGGCTTCATAGGCGCAAATTACCTGCTGCTGGCCTTGAAGCTTCGGATTGTCCCGGATCTTGGTCAGTCTCTCTTCCAGCGACATGTTGTGAGACTTGATCGTGGTCAATGGGCCGTCTGGAACATTTTTTTGAAAATGTTAGACTACGAACTTTGATATCGATAAGCCGACTACTAGCGGCCGCCGGCAAATCACATGCATGACGAGGTATCACCGCTAACTTATTACATTCTCGACCAGAAGTACCAATTCAAACTTCAGCTTCGCGCTATGTGCCATCTCCTCCGGGTATACAAAAGAGCCTCCGCGCTATCATACAAGCACTACACGAGGCCGCACATTCCAAGCATTACAAGGCCCATCTAACCACCGCGACATGACTAAAGCAAAAAAGAACAAACATGGTATACAGTGCAATTGACGAAACACCTTCACTCTTCCACCAGGGTATCATACGCCCTCCCCTTGACGCTGCTCTTACTACTCTTCTTCGATATGTTCATGAAGCTCAGCCGCTTCTTCACGCTGCCCCTGACGCTACCCTCGCTCTTCTCGCTCTTGCTGGTCTCGGGTCGCTTGCTGCGGCTCGATGCGCGCCCGAGGCTAGACTGGCTCATGTTGGCCTGACTGGCATTGTTCGATGTGGAGAACACCGGTAGTGCTTCAGGTGCCGGCGAGTTCGGAGTAGGCGAGGGATTTGCGTGTAGGAAGCTGAGGCTGAGGCGGTTACGACCGAGGTCTTTGCTTGCGCTCCGTGTCGATGATGCCGAAGACGATTCGTAGTCGTCAATCGACTGCCTGTCGGCTTTGGCATCCTTCTCTTTTGTCTTTTCCGAGTCACCCAGGAGCACGCCCTTGGTGAGGAAGGACAGGCTCAGCCGTTTCTTGTCCTGGCGAGCAGGTCGGCCGTTCGGAGTTGGGGACGTGACTCTCGTGCCATTGGTCTGAGGGCCGTCAGGTGTTGGGCTTGCTACCTGAGAGCGAGCCGTTGCTGCAGCCAGCCATGAACCTGTTGGCGATCGCATTGCTGGCGCCATGTTGAGTGGTGTGAGGAAAGACAGCTCTCTGTAAAACGCAGATTCGAATCCTATTTGACGATTAGCTACTTCAAACACGCGACACGGTCGTCACTTACGCAGCGTGAGGTCCGCCTTTGTGGCCTGCTGAGCAGGCCTTGTGTAGAGTGCCAAGCATCGTCGAAGCACCAGTGCATAATCAACCAGGGCAACGCGCAAGGCATTCTCTAGCGGATTGGGTTGCTCGGTGCTCTCCGGCTCCTCTTCATCCTCGGCGTCTTTTGGTGGTGGGAGCAAGTCATGGTAATTGGCGATGCAGCTGTCCGATGCCGTATCAACAGCATACATCAGCTCTTGAGTGAGGCTGTTGAACGCCGGATCATCACCGTCCAGAATCTTCTTCTCCATTACTACAAACTCCGTAGTCTTGCGCGAAGTACGCTCAATGGCCGCTTGGAGAGGTGTAAGCGTGACATTGCCTACAGCTGTGATTTCTGTTCGGCGCAGGATGGTTGGGAAAGACTCCGCAGTTGTGTAGACAGTCTTTTCTACCGAAGGCTCTCGTGCGTTCGCATTGGATGGTGACCGTCTGGAGGCCGATGTGAAATGAGATGGCCGAGATAGCAGGTAGTAGTCCCGCACGGATTGCGACACCTTCGCGCGCTGGTAGATAGGATGCGTAAGATCCTTCTGCGGGCTAACAGGGAAAATTTGCAGATACTGGCCCTCCAGATCCTGCTCAGCCCCAGGATTGAGAATGTGCGCTGAGGGATGCTGTTGTTGCATGCGATCAGTGAACGAGGCTAGTCGATCCGTTGCGGAACCTTCAAAGATGAACTGCTTGTCGCGTAGCCCAACGGGGAACCCAAGGCCTTTGTACACTACTCTGAAGTATCGGGGATTGGCACGCTCGCCCCTTGCAATGCCCTCGTGGATCTTGGCCATAGCATGCTGGGTGCGCGCTAACTTTGTAAAGTCGAAAATGTTGTGTTCGTACTGGGAAGCGAGCTCTGTGTACGCACTGAGCGCATTGTCCCAAGACTGGCCGTTCTCGTAGTGCTCGATCATCTGGAAGTACAGCTGTTCCTTGCGCTCGAAAGAGGACTGCGGAGGGAAGCTGGGATCGGTTAATGGGTCTACGGTGGCGTTGGGGTCCCACTCGTAGAGTTCAGCATGCAAACGAAGTGCAAGACCGGCTTCGGTGAAGTTCTGCGCGTCTGCCTGTAATTGCACCAGTTGGTGTACGTAGCGGATATAGATGTCTTCCTTTTGCATGTCCTTCAAAAATTCCATCAGATGCAGAGTGTCCATGAGGTGGAAAATTTCACCGGTCGCTTCCGTGCTGTGCACTGCGACTAGCAGATCCAGCAATTCGTCCATGGTCGCAATAAGGGTCTTCAGGGCTGCCAATATTGGCTCTTCCGGGTCCTGAGCAAGCGGCTCAAACAGTTCCACAAGCTCTTGTATGAAGTGCTTCTGAAGGACGGCTTCGGTGAGGTGTTTAGTCTTGAACAGGTGGTCTAGGCAATCAATCATCTCAGCTTGTATAAGCGACAGATCTTCGCTCAATGTCCACTCGCTGAGGATCATGGTTTGCAGAACCTCAATCGCAACACCGCGCAGGCCTTCGTGCACACTGAGGCATAGCTCCACAATTGGCGCAACAAGGCCCGGTACGTACTGCACCTGGAAGCCACCCATCTTGTCAAGCCCATAGCGGCTCTTCTCCTCGGAACTCGTCTCCCAGCCTATTGCTTCCCAGCTTCTTTGAAGTAGATTCGCCCCGTGTTCACGGACATCGCCAGCAATCTTCCATGCAGCCCGTCGCTTTTGCTCAGGGAAAGTCTCGAGCGCAAGCGCATCACTTCCAACTAGCTTGAGAAGCGCATCAAAGAACGCTCGCCAAAGGTCGGTGTTGAACGAGTCGGCCTCGTCGGGTAGTGGCAGGAAGGAGTCGACGAGAATGTTGAACAGCTTCTCCAGGGCACGCATAGTAGCTTTGTGGTGGTAGATGTGCACACTCAGCCAAGAGCTGGGGTATGCTTCGCAATCGAGAATCGATATGTACACTTGCAAAATCGAGAAGAGGAATTCCGGTGTGTCTTCCGCTGTTTTGTCAATGTACACTAGGGCAGGAAGGTTCGACATGGCCGCTAGAACAGCCGATATTTCTGCCAGTGCTTCGTCAAAGGTCGACTCGGTGGTGGCTGCCCTCGATTGGAATGGGTAGGCTGTAGGGAATAGAAGCGAGAGCGTCTTTTTAGCTGGCCGTGGAGTGGCCTGTATCGCACGATATGAGTCTACGAGTTTCGACATGTATTCGCAAGCCTCCTGGCCAAGTTCTTCGACTTGTGACGCAACGACAGAGCAACAGAGGCGCACCTGATCCTTCCATTGGTCGGTGACGGTCTCCACTCGGCCCCAGTATGGAGCAAGCCACTTGACTGTGCCGGTCAGGAGAAGGCGGCGAACCTCAGGCGCGCGGAAGACCTGCAACTCCGATAGATGGTGAACCAGCAGCAGTTTGTAGAGAATGAGTTTGCCTTGCACACCGTCGCATGCCTCCACAAAGCTTTGCGTCAACTTGAATACGTCCATCGCAGGCATACATCCGTCGAGCTCTGGTAACCACGAGTGAAAATTCTGCACCAGGAGTGTCTTGGTTCCAATCAGTACTGGTGAATTGTTCCGCATCAAAGCCTCTAAAGATGCAAAAAGCACTTTCATGTCTTTGGTGAATTGCACGCGATCCTTGATGCCGATGCTCTCTTCTTTCGCCCTCTGCTTCTCTCGAGCATTTACCAGAAACTTCATTATGAGGTTGCCGACTTTGAAGGTTGCTCGTAGGTGTCGCGAACACTCTGGATCAGTTGGCTTGGCTAGCAGTCGCCCGTAGCTCTGCATCAAACACGACGTGACCAGCGAATGGAAGACCTTCGTTCGGGCATATTGGTCGACTAAGGGTTCGAGATTGAATCTGCGATCGTGAACAATGCCGAAGACGACGACGAGAGCATTGAAGACTAGATCTTCGTACTCGTCACTCCCGGCGTAATGACTTTGGATTTCGAAGAGCGCGTCGAAGACTTCGTCGAGCAGTTTGACAACCTCGATCTCAGGAACGAAGTTGAATCTTCGCAGCAGGCCCATAAGCTCGCCTGGAGGTTGATCCTGCCATTTGATGAGGCCTAGAATGGTCGGGTCCTGCGAGTACCTTGTGCTGCAGAGGAAGGTTTTGAGGTGCACAGCCGCCATTGGTCCCATGACGTGCTCGTCTTTCTTCCTTACGCTCCATGGCAGGCCGAGGTAAGCGCCTTTACCAGCAATCATGCCTGATGTGTACTCGTCGTAGCGGTACAAAGTTAGTGCATGGTCGCCGTCGCGAGCGAAGGCATCTTGGTTCCAGAGTGGCATCCAGCAGAGGGCAAAGGGGAAGCCAGGTGCGTCAGCAACGCTCATAACGAGGTGAGATCCTGGGACATCCTGCGGGTCGATAGCCAGTCGGACGGTCGAGTTCCAACCCTCGCCTCTGTCGGCGGCAGTAGTACGCCATGCTGTGTGTCCCGCGCTATTGGCGGAGGGATATATGCACCCCTCTATCCGTTCGCCTGAGCTCTTTCGCACTTCAATGGTCAACTGTAGGTTGGTCATGGGTGATGATTGCACTAAAGGCACAGTGCCCATCTTTGGGTGGGCCAAAAAGGCGTTTCTTGGCAAGAAGGGCTCGACGAGGGTCAGATAGATATCACTCCTAGGCTTGGTAGGAGCACCCGAAAAGCCAATCTTTCGTGTCTGCTTGATGTTGTGCAGCAGTGTGGGCGTCTTTTCAATGAGGCTCTCAGCGTCTGGGTTGACGAATGCCTTGAGGTGGACACTCATTTGGCTGATGGGCGCATTACGCTTGTAGTTCCCGGTGGAGCTGGGATACACGTCGGAAAGCAAGCTATCCCAGCCGATGTCGTCTGTCGATATGTCATCCGAAGAGGACGCCGTGGTCCACATGGTGACTATCTGATCACTTTCCGCATCACTCTTCATGACGTGGTTCACTTGCAGTACGCCCACTGCAACGGTTCGTTTCAGAATCTTCTGATCTTTGGACTGTGCTCGCGCTCTTGTGGCTGCGGACCCCGGACGTTCATCCGAACCCTGCGACCGCAGCACGTCTGCGTTTGTGAGGCGGGAGCCCGCAGACGAGTCTGTGTCTCGCGAATTGGTCGACTCCTTTCGTTTCGAGCCGAACATGACACTGCGCCGGCCTCTGATGCTTCCAGTCTGTGAGGACTGCAGGCTAGGGCTCTCTGCGGATGCGCCGTCCTTTTGGGGCCCGGGTTTCTCTCCCGCTGCCGGTACGCGCAGAGGCTCGTTGGTCATGAGGCGGAAAACGAGGTGCAGACTGGACCCTGAACCTGCGCCTTCCCCAACGTCGGTCGAGCTGAGATCCACCAGCAGCGAGCGCAGCTTGTCGCCAGACAGGGAAACGGGCGACCCGTCTCGGCCGGTCAGATCGAAGGAGTAGGCTTCGGAGAGTGGCTGTGGCGGTAGGCCGGGCGTCTTCAGGCACAGGTACATGCTCACTTGCGCCGCGCCTGCCACCACGTCGCCCGTGACGTGCCTAAGGCTCACGAACAGATGATGCAGGTTGTGCTCGTCGGCGAGGGGCGATGGGCGGCTCTCCAGCAGGCTCATCATGGACTGGAGCTTCGTGATGTCGATGGCCGAGTCGTCCCCCGTCATGATGCGTCCGCGCTGCGAGGGGTTTCGCACGATGACGTCCCCGACCAGCATCTTGTTGCCGGCCACGAGGTCCCACACGGTTGCCTCGCGCACCTTGTCGAGCTCTTTCGCGGTGAGGACCTTGTGGAGCAGCTGTCTGCGGGCTGTGTCCAGGCGGGCGACGAGGGCGGACATGTTGTCGAGCGCCCCGTACTTGCGTGCCAGCAGCAGCTCGTGCACCTTTGTGGAGTGCCACTCGCGCAGGCACGAGGCGATCTCGTCGACCAGCGGCTCCTGGACAGAGGTGGGCGTCTCGTCGCCGATCTTCAGCATGGGCACGGGGGCGGGCGGTCGCGGCGCACTCGGGTCTGACAGCGACAGCGGCGAGAGGGGCAGCATGAGCTGCTGGAGGTGCTCCTCTCGGGCGGTCCATTGTTGCGATGTTTGGCTGCCTGCACGCTTCCGGCTCGACTTGCGGCGCGACAGGGGACGCGATGCGGACGAGGGGATGGCGGACAGGTCGTGTTTGGAGGCTCTGCGCGTGCTCGTGCTTGTGCTTTCCGTGGGCGTGACGAGGCCGTTGCCATTGCCGCTGCCATTGCTGTTGCTCTGCTGTTGTTGTTCTTCCTCCCCCTTCCCGTCGGCCAGCACCTCGCGCACCTCGACGCAGCCCCGGGGGAAGATGCCCGAGAAGACGCGCGCCTCCAGCGTCTGGCCCTTCACGCTCGTGAGCCCTGCCAGCAGCGACGGCGGCGCAACCAGGTACCCGCGGTACCACGCGCCATCTTTTCCTCCCTGCTCGATCAGGTACAGCTCGTCGCCAATCTCGAGGGGCAGGTCGGCGGGCGAGGACGGCTGGAACGGATATATGCACACTGCGAAGGCGATGCGCGGCAGAGGTCGCCAGGTCCCCATGGCACCGGACGTGTGAGGCTATCGTGCAGCGGGTGGGCGAGGGAGCATCACTTCACAACACCAAGTATACTGTCTTGGACTCTGAGCGGGGTGCGGCCGTGTCGGAGCAGTACTTTTGCGGCCTGCCGAGTCAGTGATGGCCGTCTCTATCTCGATCAAGCAATTGTCGCGTGTCACGGAGGGATTGACGTATGAAACTGTCTCGTCGTGCGCAAAACCGGACAGCCCCTTCACCCAGCAGCAATAATGTTCCTGCAGCTTCGTGAGCTCGGACGCCTCATTCGCAGGCATCCCTGGCCACATGCCCCGTCAGCGCCACAATCGTCTGGAATCCAGCAAATGGCACGCCGCGGACGTAGCTACGTTGCTGCGACCAGCACGAAGGCGGAGAATATGGCTGTCCATCTCCCGCAGGCCTCGGCCTCCTCGCTGTGACCCACGGTTTGGACTGGAATAGCTGCGGTACTTTCCGCACCTCACGAACACACAAACGTCTTACCAACTTGACTCTTCGCATACGACATCATGGACATGACTACCGACTGCACACTGCACATCGCAAGCCATGTTCGCATCTGAAACATTGACGGCAAAGTTTTTTCGGCCGTTGAGCGTTGGTGCCACCGAGTCACGACAGTTACCGTACTGACTAGCATTTGCGGCCTGAGCTTCGAGCTTTGAGACCTCACTTGCTCTGATGGTCCAAAATCTCATCTCTCGACAGTGGACGCGACTGGCAGACGAACATGTCCACACTCGACACCGAGACGAGCCCTAAAATTTGGCCAGACTGAAGAGATGAGCTTACAGTCCATGTCAGACACGATTCGACTGGCGTCAAGGCCCAGAGGCCGCTACCGACTTGGTAGACCTTCCCCTACGGCAATTCCTTACGAGCAAGAGTATCATTGAGTGGCCTGAAAGATATCGAAAGAGTGTGCGAACTCACACAGGACCTTTCGAGGCATGAGAAGATGCCGGTCTACCATTTCTGATTGGCCGAATGCTGAGACATCGCGACATTCATTCCACCCCGTCTTGTCGTATACCATGGCATGCAGTAACTACATGCATAACAATCAATTTCCCGCAACTGCACATCGAGACGTGGTTCCAAAGCAGTAGTCATTTGTGGTTCAGACTGTCAGCATTCTCTGTTTGCACACGGACGCCAGCGACACGATGCGCAACCTCCCTTCTTATAGACAGGAGAAGTCGACCACAACTGCGCAATCTTGCTCAAACGTACTGCTTACATGTTCCCGTATTCGGGGGCATGTCAGACATGTTAGCTACTCACTTCCCTGATGCAGACGCATGTTTCTTTCCTACCCGCTCAAACTTGCTCACAAAGCTAGCGTGACACCGCGGTACCCACAACTCGCATACAACTTGGACATGAAAGCTGGTAAACAACTCGCTTCTGTCCTCGCATTATCAGGCCGACTTCAAACGTACATACGTCTCTACCTGTCACCTTCTGCTAGTCAACCCGTTTACACCTTCGGTACCAAATTGCACACCATGAAGATGGATATGTCACATGGGTCCTCACCCATGTCATCAACCTTCTCCTCCAGCACAAAAGTCACATTATGGTTCACGTATTGGACCACGACATCAACAGCATCATACGTTTTATCACTCGTACTCCTCTTCTCGCTCGGCATGCTCAATCGCTTCCTCGGCGCACTCAAGAGCCAACTTGAACGGAAGTGGAGTGAAACACGACATACAAAGGAGGTGGAGCATGACCGAAGCCATAAGCAGCAGTGGAGTCGCGCTCTACGTCAACAGCCTGTTAGATTGGAAGAGCCCGAAGACAAAGAAACAGAGCCACTGAGTCCGACGGCGCCGGTCCACGACGCTGAGAAAGCACATACACGCACACATACACGTCAGAAGTTCTGGGTCGCGAGTGCACCATGGAACATCAAGAAGGATGGTACAAGTGCGGCGTTGGAGTTCGTCCGGGCGCTGATAGCATACATGCTGTATGTTCACTCGCCCATTGATAGATGTATGGATGCTGATCATGGACAGGATGCTCGCTGTGATGACGTTCGATGTTGGAATTCTCTTTGCGGTTACGGGGAGCGTGCTGCTGGGCGACTTGGTGTTTGGGAGGTATGTGAGGGCGTCGATGAGTTTGGAAGGGGATGGGTGTCACTCGTGAGGTGGGATGGTGGCGTTTGGGTGGGTAGTCAGATCATCTTTAATTCACAAGATACGTGCGAATATTGCATATGTTGTTGCTGTGGTACATCGCAGGTGAGGTAACATTAGATTTGTGTCGTGGTCAACTGGTGTCTTGACAGCGCGTTTGTCGTTGACTGACAGTTCTGGCAAACAGCAGTCGAGTACTCGACGCATCGCCGGCTGAGGTCCATACCACGTCGTATGGAATCTCAAATCTATTGTGTCAACTCAGGACACGCTCAACGTCAAAGTCAGGAAGGTGCAGTGCTAAACATCTTCACCGACCATGGGAGTCAACTTGAACTAGAAGACTGGAGTGCGAGACGACGGCACGATCAATCCACCGTCACCACTTCCAGGTGAACTGATCTTGAAGATATGCGAACAGATCCTCCCTTGAAATATGTACGACCGGAGACCGGACGTTGGAAAGCACGTGTGGCAAGGAAACTCTTTGCAGCGCTCAACTTGACCTGTCGCTACCTTCACGGCTTCGCTGTGCGTTAACTTGACCATACTGTTGAGGCAACCTTGCTTAAATCAAGAAATGGCATCCTTCGAACGACTCATCATTGTCCCGAGCTGGCTTCATATGTCCACGAGATTCTGATGGAAGAACAACACCCATGAACATCAACTTACCCCTCCGGCCGACGAAGCGACCTGTCCATGACTTCGAGAGGACCTGCCCAAAGCTTCAGACACAGTCGAAATTGCTCTCTTGATCAATTAAGCTCGCCAAACCCTTGCATGGCTGAGTCTACCGCATCGCGTCCTCAAAGAGACGATGGCGTCTTCAAACAACGGTGGTCTAGCATGACTGGAAATCTTGACGCACTGTTCTCCAACGCCGACTGAATGTCTCTTCACTGACGAGAGCTTTCGGAAACTTCGCAGACTAGATACCGATCCAAGTTCACTTTTTTTTGTTCAGGCCGTCTCGATTATGCAGCTTCCCTGAGTCAAAACGTTGAACATTCGCAGGGTGCGCGAGTCTTTGCTAGAGGAGGTATTTTCCTGGCTCATAATTCCAGGTGCGTCCAAAGTAGACAGCATGCACAACATTTACTCGAACATCTCCTCGCATTCGTTATCGAGAATACTGGAGTCTGGCCAAATACTCAGGACATTTCTGTACTTGATGTGTCACTCACCTGGAGACGCAGTGCAATGACATCTCAAGATCGTTCGGACTGTATCGCAACAAGCGTCTAGCCATGAAGAGTTCCGGATTGATGCTTGCTTCGTCAATGGGAGAGGCAATGAGCTTTTTTCATTAATTTCCTCACTTCAAAGCATCGAAAAACCTAAGACTACACTACACCGTCCTGACGGGCATGCCTGAGAGTCTTCGCCAGGCTCCTGATGCCACGCAAATGCCTCGAACACAACCCCAAGAAATATGTGTCTACACCGGTACGTCTTCTGCCGCGAAATTTATATAATCTGCATCTGCTTTAGCAAAGGTCAACAACGGTCAGTGGTGGCGATTATAAAGCTGAGATTGTCCCATGCGACGCGGATCCTCAATCAGCAGGTCCCGTTATTTCACTATCAGCTACCTTCACGATGTTATCCAAGCCAGGATTCCGCTTCATTTGGCGACGATGCGGGAAAATTTCATGGCGACGATGCGAGAAGACTCCGTGGCGACGATGCGCAAAGACTCCATGGCGACGATGCGAAAGGACTTCATGGCGACGGAGATGAAATTCGATTCTAGCGTTGAACACAGATTTTGGGATGATGGTAAGTCTACAATCATATATACCTGCATTTCACGCCTTTAATCATTGTAGATGCAGCCACAGCCTTTGTGGACAGCCTCTCGGACTCAGATTCAGAGGCCGTATACATGGCACGCAAGCTCATGACCTTGGTCCGTAACTCCGCATATTCTCAGAAAAGGCTCCAACGCTTGGTGCGCAAAGCCGTGAATCCAAGCAGGCGTCTCGAACACTGTCTGCCTTAATTTCAGACTTACGGAGGTTTGAACTAGGTGCTGGTGTCTACTTCATCAACCTTCAGAACACATCATGGGCATTGAACACTGAAGATGGCGGCTCCGATACCACGATCGTCTTCGTCCTTAGCGAACATTGCGTCCTCCTATCCCTCAACATGCTCCTTTCCCATCATTAGCACAGTAGGTAGCCTATTATCCAATAGCCTCCAGACTAAAAGTACCGAACTCTTCGGAGAAACCCGTACACTAGATACTACCACGCGTTGTACAACGCGCAAGCCGTATCCACCTCGCTACCGGATTGTTCTAGCGCATCTCCACAAGAAATTTACCGAATCGAGGCTCTTGCATAGAGGCGGACTATATTTGGAGAGGGGTGAGCTCTAGAACGTCGGTGGTGTTGAACTGGTGGTTGTACAATCTCGACACACACTTACACCGCCAGATCATTGTTGAAGATGGATTTTTTCGAGGACCGGACTTGAGTGAGGCTGAACCGGCATATACCTGTCAAGACGATGCAAAACTCGTGACAGTCTCGAGAGAAACGAACTTAAAACAACGTTTCGGTTGCACACGTGTAGAAACGTTCGACACGAGTAATCTGACGTGCTTCCCGTTCCGCAATGCCTTGAAATCCGAAAATGACCCCGCAGCTTCATGTGAAGCATCACCAAACGAAACATGTCTGGTGGCATCTGCCATCTCACGACCACGAGCGCATTGTCGCTTTGACTCTGGTGTTTATGCGAGATCCTCAGGTGAAGGTGATGGTCATTAAAGTGTTCTCGGCTGGTCCATGACCAGCCAATCTGTTTTGCAAACATGTTCAGGCCACGCTTTCAATACCCAAAAGAAGACAAAACTCAAGACCTTTACCCCAGCCATCCCACCGCACTCGTGCATGCTGAGGCCTTGGCTTTAACATCTATGATCTCACCAGCTCGCGCCGCCATCTCACAATATCAGATTCGTCGATTAGTTGCTTATTTCTGCCCTCGGCTGAAGTTGAGGCGTTTCGCTTAGAGATGCCAGCTCTTGTGCGACACGGGAATAGCCATAGGCCACGCTCGCTTGATCAGCAGGGCGATCGTCAGGCGATAGCGAAAGTCATCTGCAGCCGACCGGTGTTCGCAAGAACAGGGAAAGATGATGCGTCCGCAAGTCTGTACGGTGATCAACTGCTAGGGTCACTTGAGATTTAAATTCGGACGTGATTGATTAATGGCCATGAGGCGAGCAAGTGATTGCATTTCGCGAGTTGCTGACATGCGACGAATCATCAGCGACCCCGTATTGCTCGTATAATAGCTGATGCGCTCTGGTCAACAGTGCGAAAATGTGGTGATTACATAGATGTAGTGATGCTAATGCGATGCAATGCGATGCGAATGGGTGGTATCTCGAAAACAAGCAACGCCAGAAATGCTCACAATGAACGCCTCAACCATATATACCCAGCCGTGTACCTGTGATGCAAGCCTCTAGATGGTCTAAAAACGGAAAGAAGTAGCACAGCCATCAATTGCTGTCTTCGCTTGTTGCCGTATCGCTGGTTGTTGATGCTGGCGCCGTGGACTTAAAAGGCCCCAATGTCCAACGCCAATCGCGCGTGCGTTTCCGTCGGCCTGCTATTGGTGTCTCAGGGCAAGAGTCACTGTCGTCTTCGGAGGATGATGAGTCTCTCTTCTCCCCGGTACGAGGCTGCTTAGGCCGTGGTGAGCTTTCTAGTGATGAGAAAGTGGCGGATGACTTAATCGATAGTGCTTTCGGTGTTTTCGAGGTATCATCCTTGGGAGGCGTAACGCTTAGAGAGGGATGTGCGGCTGAGGAGTTCGATTCCAATGACTCAGTTGAGGCGAGCGTGGATAGAGTCGAAGTAGAAGACTCGAGGTCAGAATGCGCCATGGTGTACTTCACGGTCGTTATCTCCTCGTCCAGTGGCATTCGAAATGAGACACGCTTCTCTGCGGGAAACATGGGCCTTGAAGAGGCCATCTTGCGGGGTATTATTGATCTTGCTGGGCTATTGGCCAGTATTGAGGCAAGGTTGTGCGGTTGCTTATATGGTATCGATATGGTCGCAGACTCTTGAGAGGCTGATGTAAATGCGGATGAGAGGGTAGAAGCTGAGCTCGGCGTGGTGGAGCTACTGATCGCATTCGGGACACTGCTGTTTATCGAGAGTATCGGCTTCGAGGGTCGCTCCAACGCTGGATAAGCATTTATGTACGTGTTGTTTCGTGTCGGTGAAGATATTGCCGACAATGTCTCGATTCTTAGGCTTGTGCTCGCGCCTTTGCCAAACGTGCGAGGGGCTGTTGAAGTGTTGACGGAGAGTTTGGGTCGTTGCGGTGCGGGCCCGCGTTGTAAAATAGGAAGGGCCGCAGTCATATTATCGGAGTACGCAGGTGACGAGGTCATGGTGGAAAGCATCATGGGTGGGAGAAAGTCCTCGTGGATGCGGCACTGGGCAGAGGATATGGATATCGTGCTAGCTGCCGCGAATGACCTCGGAATGTGTGGTAGGCAAATGAACAAGTCGATCCAAGTCCAAGACAGCAGCCGATCTCTGCTTAAGGAACGCACACCCCGGTAACTCAACGCCGCGACGTTGGTGAGCAACTCGACGCGCTTACTCCCGAAATAGACAGCGGCCCCGCTCAAAATAGAACGTGGTGGGTACTGGTGGCAAATCCAGGCTTCTCACTTGACAGGGGTCCTTTCTGCTGCATCGTATTGCCAATGAAAACAGCGCTCTCCACCTTGGCGTACATTGCTTCACGGAGCGTTTCGTATCTCAAGAGCCACGCGCTTCGTCCGCTCGCGCATATTGCCCCTCCATATTCAACCGCCGATCTCTCCGCGGCAGGCGCTTGATGGACTTCAACGTCCCCCGGAAACGAAGGAGGAGGCCGAGGCGGCAGATTGAGTCCACCATTATCCACTTTGTGAGTGAGACGGGATCCAGGCAGCCCAGCGCGGTGCTACACAGCCTTGCGGCGAGTGTCTGTCGCACCCAGTGTTGCTAACGTGTTGCCTGCTAGGATTATGTACTCGTCCCCAACATCTCGTCCGCATCAGGCTAACAGGCGCTCTGTCTGAAGGACTGCTTTTACGCCAGCGTTTTTGAGAATGAAACTCCGAGTCTCAAGGCCCTGCCGTTGGCCGTGCAGCAGAAACAAATCGTGGTGACTTGTAACTACGAGGCCCGCAGAAGAGTAGGCCCACCTTCCTGTGGCCGTGCTGCTGCCGCGGCACACTGAGCTCTACGAGGCAGATCCTAACGCTGTGTCCCGGACGCTCACCCGCTGCTTTGCTCGTGGCAGCAGTACTAAGCCGTGATCAACCTCGTGTAAGCCGGCTGACTTCCATCTTAGGGCCTCTATAAGCTCCAGCTGATCACTGAAGCAAAGAAACTGTGCCCAGATGTTGTCATCGTCTTGGGCGAGGATCTCACTAGGTTTAGGAATGCCTCGAAGGAGCTGCATTCGTTTATCAAATCGTTCTCATGGAACGCCCGCTGCGAGCGCCTTGGTTTTGACGAGGTTAGTTTTGCGTGACCTGATTGTTGCCAACTTCGAGCGAAGTGGACATGAGGCAAAGACTCGGGTGACCCGCATGCGAATACTCCAAATTGACACAGGATCGCATTTAGCAACTAATGTCCATGACCCTCCTCGCTCCACGACCTGTTTTATTTCGCTCGTAGCTGGCAACAGGCAGTATCATCGTATGCCCGTGTCGACACTGCCCTACCGTCATCATAACCTCAGGCTCTAAGGCGTTTACAGGTATTCATGGACGTCAGCGATATTGTGGAGTACAATGTCAGAATCTTGAACGCCAGCAATCTCGGCAACTCATTCTTTTACCTCTCCAAGACCGATCCCACAGTGGGCTTCGCGTTTGACGCAACGATACCGGCAGGCCATACGTACCCAGAGACATCGCATGTTACTTCAGGTGAGCACTTGACGACTCCAATAGAGCGTTTCGGGAGATGGTGGACACTCCCTTTCTTTTCCTTCTGCGAACTATTTGCGACGAGGCGGAAGTCATGGATCTTCCACTAAGATGTGCTGCTGTGGTGAATAAGCACCCAAGCAAGCCACGCTCGTAGCTTGCTGCCGAGTTAGCGAGATCCCGTCAGCACTACCTGATCGTGCCTGATCGGAATTTTGGTCCTCTGCGCAATGCTAACCGAAAGCAGAAGATGTTTCTTCTGAACTGCTGCACCTTCGTCTGTTGTTAGCAAGCCACCTCGCTGAGCACATACGAACCGGGCTCGAAACGGAGAAGGGGCACACTGCTACTGTCGTTAGTCCTGGAAATATCAGCTATTCTTGTTGAAGTAGCATGACGCTGACGTACTCCAGGGCATATCGACCAACAAGTTAGTTGCTAAACTCGTGGGCAATCAACATAAGCCCAATGGGCAAACCACATTGTTGCCGCCGTATGAATCTACCAATGAGGCTGAAGACGACAATGTCACGTCTTTCATCGATGATCATGAGGTCGGGAAAATCCCGGGTATTGGTTTCAAGATCGCACAGAAGCTTCGTGCTCACGTGCTACAAAGACCGGCAGAGTTCGATGCCGGCCTTGTTTATGGAGGAACCAAGGAAAGGGTACTCGTGCGCGATGTGAGACGGTCTCCCGAAATGGGTCCGGAGACACTCGAGCGCCTGTTAGGCGGCTCAGGTGCACCACACGGCATAGGGGCTCGCATTTGGGAACTTCTCAACGGATGTGACAGTACGGAGGTCGGACGAGCTAGAGATCTACCAACACAGATCAGCATCGAAGACAGTTATTTGCGGCTAGATACCTTGAACGAGGTGATCAAGGAGCTGCACATGTTGGCAAGTAGTCTCTTACGGCGGATGCACGCAGATCTGCTGGAGGATGGGGATGAGATTGGTGACGAGGACCGTCCCGACGATGTCGCGACCATGAGGCGGTGGCTGGCTCATCCGAAAGTCATTCGTCTTTCCACGAGGCCACGGCCGCCCCAGAACCCGGACGGCAGTAGGAATCGATCGTTTGCACGCATATCGAAGTCCGCACCCATGCCAGGATTCGTCTTCAACTTGAAGGAAAGCGTTGACGCATTAGCCGAGAGATTGCTCAATGAGACGCTGCTGCCATTGTTCCGCCGCCTGCACCCCGAGAAGAGCGGATGGAACTTGAGTCTGATCAACGTTGCAGCCGCTAGTATGTCAGACGCAGCAAGCGAGAAAGGTGGCGTAGGACGAGACATTGCAAAGATGTTCCGGCAGCAAGATGAAGTGCTGAAGCAGTGGAGAGTGAGAGAACCAGACGCAGAGGAAGATACGACGAGTGAATACAAGACGATCCCAGATTTAATGGAACCTGGAATCGAACGTGGGGCATTGCCCTCCGTGCAATCAAATGGGGCACAAATAAATCACCTCATCACAAGCAGAAGCGGCTCAGAGGACGTTCCGACGCCATCTCAAGGCGCTGAAGGCCAATGGGAGTCAGATGACGAAGAGATGATGGATGCGGACGCCTACCAGTGTAAGGACTGCGGGGCGACAATGCCTATGTTCGCGTATGGCGCTCACCAGCGATATCATGCATCAGTTGACGCAGACTGATGCTACTTCCCCAAAGCCTTAGGCTGCGATTTGTGTCTGCTGAGCCCAGCGTTGCATGGAGGTGATGGAGCTAAAGATCTAGAAAGAAGCACGGAAGCTCCAAAAACGGCAACCCGCTAAGGGGCGCGCTGTGTAAAACCAGGCCCACAAATACCATGCCAGCTTACATTTCTCGCTCTGTGATAGGTACTGGCACTGGGAGCGTACGAGCGAGAGCGCTGTAGTATCTATCAAATTGAATCAGCTTCTGGAAGCTACAATCTGTGCTGGTGAATACAGGTCTTTGCTTCTTAACACAGCAGATTACTTCTCGGAAAGGTCCCCACCCTCGCTCGTAGGTAATAACACGCAGCTAGAAGTCCCTCTTCTAGGAGCGTGTTTGTAAATTACACAATACGTCCTGCATGTCTACAAGAGACTTCTGGATAGACGAGTATTTCTTTGGGGTTGATCGAAAGCCTGACCACATATGATAGTGTTTTGGGACAGGGCGCGAATAGTGACGTAGCTACGTGAAGCTTAACTCCGAACATGATTAATGATACAACGTTACGACGTTACAAAGACTCGACTGCCCCCCGTCCTTGAGTACTACCTTTCATTCAATCGCAGTATCAGTAGTATCGAGCTTATACAATGTCTTCATACAGCCGCGTAGGAGTCGTTACAGGCGCGAATAAGGCAAGCATTGCCGATCTATCATGCTGCCTGCACGTCTAACATTTCGGCAGGGCATTGGCCTCGCCATAGTTCGTCAACTCGCGCTACAATACCCCAAGTCGCCTCTGAACAATGGTCCCTTCCTCATCTACCTCACTGCGCGCGACAAGGGCAGAGGCGAAGCCGCTGTTAAAGAGCTTCAACAAGATGCGCAGCTCAAGCAAGCGAAAGCGTTGAAAGCAGACGGAGGTCTTTCTGAGATCAAGTTCTATGCTTTCGACGTTACAGACAAGACGAGTGTAAAGACACTCGTAGATCACCTTCACCAAGAGCACGGCGATGGTGTCGATTTTGTAATCAATAATGCTGGTATCGCTATGGACGGCTTTGGTACGTTAAAGAGGGCATGGATATACTGAGACAAGGTGCTAATGAATCTAGATGCAACCATTGTCAAGAAAACGCTCGAATGCAACTACTATTCAACTCTCAACGCAAGCCATGCCTTCTTGCCTACCCTCAGACCCACCGGGCGCCTCATCAACCTCGCCAGCTCAGCAAGCTCGCTCAAGAAAGTGTCGCCAGAGATTCGCGAGCGTTACCTCTCTTCGAAGACCGAAGACGATGTAACATCCATCATGCGCGACTTCCAAACCGCTGTCGACCAAGGGCGCGAGAAAGATGCTGGGTTTGTGAGCGCGGCGTATGCGACGAGCAAGCAGGGCTTGCTGGGTGGAACTAGAGCACTTGCGAGGGAGGTTGAGAGTAAGGGCAGCAAAATGCTAGTGAACAGTTGCTGCCCAGGCTACGTTAATACGGACATGTCGAAGGGAAATGGCACCAAGACGCCGGATGAGGGCGCGATGACACCCGTTTGGTTGGCGATTCAGGATTTTGGCGGGAAGAGTGGGGGTTTCTATAGGGATGAGAAGGAGATCAAATGGGAGGACCTGTGAAAGAATAGTAGACATGAATGTCCACGATTCACGCATGCTGATATCGGAGTAGTTGCAGCGCGGACATTCCTCTCGTTCGCTGTGAGGGTCCTATCGAGCTGGCTGCAACTTTGTCACTATTGTCAATAGTTTATCAAGGACACCTATCTTCGGAGTGATTCGAAGACCTCATGAGTTCTTCACGGGTTGCATACTCATCTGTGACAAATGGCACGCAAAACAAATCCTAGACATACTTGTCCAGCACTGTGTTGCCAAAATTTAGTTAATCTTATCCCGCGTCTTGACAAGAAGAGAGATGCCACTAACCAAGCAAGAAACTCCTTTTCAGAACGAAAATCTCGCACGCAAGGGACACAGAAAGAACAATCTCATTTGAAACATAATAGTGCTCCACCCATAGTTGGTCCATTCGAGTGCTGCATCGCCGTTGGAATAGGTATTCGTATATCCTCGGACAATATGTCGGAGGCAGTCTTACACACTCTCCGTAGGTTTACCCTAGGTAGTCATCTTCGTCGTATAGAACAGACTGAATGTCCATGGAATCGTCATCCTCATCCGATCCTTCGATTTCTTTTGAAGATGTAGCCGCGGATCCAATTGGCGGAGGGGTACCGGTATCGTCGCTGTTGACAAGTTGGAAGGCGAAGGCTTGGTAATATTTATAGCATGTTGCACTTTGGTCGCACAAATGGTAGGACAGATACTAAGAAGGTGAGGAAGAAAAGGCTATGCGGTATACACTATCAGTCGGTCTATTAGCGGCTTCAAGCACTGAAGAAGCAGGTGAGAGAAGCCGCGCGTACTCAGGTAAGAGAGTTCAAGAGACAAACGACGACACAATTGTGGCTGCTACTCAGGACCGCTTCTCTCAAGAACTCAACTTCGCGTCCGTAGGCTCGGAATATCCCCTAGTGACAATATTGTTTTTGAATCCATATAGACTTTCGAGCGATGTCAAGAGTTGAAGGGGCAACAGCGGCCAGCCACGGTTAGATTCGTAATGCAAATGCAAATGGAATGGTGTCTGAATCGTCACCATTACGCATCGATATCTAAATCTATAAGATCGTGCAAATAGCCATGATCACACAGCGTATATGCCATCCATGGATGCGCCCATGCCCTCCGCTCGCTACTCTCGTGTGTGACAAGCGGGAGCCTAGGAGACGCGATATGCCTCGCGATACTCGACACGCGTGTCCTAATCATCATCCACAAGCTCCTCCTTGATGTCCGGACCGAAGTGAGCCGCGAAATTGGTCCATCGTTCACGCAGCCTATCCAGCTTTTCTTTGGCGTCTTTGTTCTTTTTGTTTTCTGACTCGGCTGCATGGGCGTTGCACTGGAGCAGGCCGATCTGCTTGGTTTGCTTTTGAATCTCGAGTTCGGAAACATGTAGATCCTCTTTCAGCCGGAAGTTTTCGTTCTCAAGGTCTTCAACAGCTGATGTCTTGTTCTGTAACTGCTCCTTGGTCTTCTCCAGCTCCTGCGCAAGCTTGTGAAGGTGATCACTGAGCAGGAACTGAGCACTTATGGCAGTCTCTGCCCATCGTTTCTGAACGCACCCAGTCAGCATATGCAATTTCCAAGGTGAGTAAACCTACTGCTTCACACTGCCGCTTTGAAGCTGGTAGCTCCTCTTCTCCATCAGATTCTTGTGCACTCTTGATGCTCCTCTTGAAATATCTGTTCCCAGACAGAGGCTGACGGGGTGGCATCTCAGGGGCGACGTTGGCTTTGTCATCTAGTATGGTACTTTCGTTTTTCAATTCTCGATGGAATCTGTCCATTACGTTTGACTGAACACGGACGTGAGCGGAGCACGAGCTGCTGGGGCGGGTACGAGCATCGCGCGGGATGATAGGTTGAGGAGGGTTGGAGCTCTGATTCCTACTCCTGTAACCAATTTCGTAAGTGAATGTCGGAACAAGAGCGCACGCGACTCACCGCTGCGCCGATCGAAGTGGGAGCAGCCATCAGTGTGCCAGGCGCCCTTGATGCCGAACTACTGCGAGTAACCCTCGGCTCGACCGGGCCCTGTACAGCCTCCTTGAGAGCCGTGAGCAGCATCAGCTGTGTTGTCGTACAATTGCGAGGTGGTGAGGTGCGTGGAAAAAGAAGAGCGCTCAAGGGAGGCGCATCACGTCACGGCCCAAGACGAGCGAGGAAGGCACGACCACACAGATACCAAATTATATGTAACACCAGGATTGAGAGCGAAAGGAAGACAAGAATAAGTCATGGTGCACGGTTTCAAGCCCGCAATGGCTAAGATTCCCGAACGCCATCGCTATGCCGAGACAGTCATCACTACCCAAGTATGTATCAGCATACTGTTCTGTATATGAAATCCAAGAAAAGTGCCTAGAACACGACACAAGCTCTATCCAAACTACGACTCATTGTCGCCTTCTGGCTGGTCCAAGATCTTTGGAACATCCTTGTGGATTCTTTTCGTAGGCTGCACCGGCAGCAGAATGTCCAAGAAGCCCATGTACCTGGTACTTGCGAGGCGGCTCACTTCAACCTCACACGCTTTCCAGCTTGTTCAGTATCCGCCGCGTCCTTGACCACCGGTGCCCAGTTGTGCTTCTCCTTGTCTTCCGAGCTCTCGGTGGCGTCTTCTTTCCCGCCTTCTTTCTTGGTTTTGCGCGCAGATTTCGCAGCCTCCACCTTCCATGGCGCTTCGATCGAGAATGAGAAGAACTCACGTTCGGGTCGGTTGCTCACCGCACGCCTCGCCTCGTCCTTTTTCTCATCCTGCTTGCCCTTACCAGAGTCTGTACCATTCTGCTTGATGGTGTCGTCTGTCTCCTTCTCGTCAGTAGCCTTCTTGTCCTTGCTCTTTTCGTCTTCTGCAACATCCTCGGTGTAGTTCCACATCAGGTTTATCTCTCCGCGCACGAGTGCAGTCAGCCATAGACTACCGAGCACACCAGGCACAAGATAGAGTAGCGCAGGCTGCGCATGGTTCCAGATCATCATGACACCCAGTGTAGCGAACAAGCCCAGCACGTATCCCACCATTGCGGCCGTAAAGTATGTCTTTGGAAACGTGAACGGCGCTTCTGGTTTGCTGTCCTCTGCAGTTGTTGCAACCCACAGTGGCCACCCAAAGAGCGAGTGCGTCCAGAAGTGGTCGCTCCAGCGTCCTGCCAGCGAGAAATATTGCGGCTTCTCTACAGTGTCCTCTCCGCCCTCTTTGACCGCTGGTGTGCGCTTCTGGCGACGGAGGTAGAAGAGGTATAGATCGAATCGAAGAGCGAGGCCGATCATGATGCCGGGCAACACGATGTCGCCGAGTCCGAGCATTGCATGTGCAGGTATGCCAGAGAGATCATCGGTCGCTGCCGGCCGAGGGAACATGAGCTTAATGGGGACGTCGAGCGACTTGGCTACCGTCACCATCATGGGCCTGTAAAGTGTCAGCATTGCTTTGAGGGGTGAGTGGACCAGTCTGCTTACGTGTAGAAGACGAAGTAGATGTCGTAGAAAAAGAGCGCGCTGAGGATTAGACTTCCGGTGGCAAACGTCGTCGGGGACATGAGCTGCAGTGCGCTGTATGAGAAGCCAAAGCCGAGGAGGTTTGTCAAGTACCAGGGCTTGTCAACGAGGTTGAAGTATGCCACGGTGCCCAGCCCCACCACCACGCCTACCATCGAAGAGGTGCCGAACTTGAATTTGCCAGCGACGGCACGCTGAAAGTACAGCTTCAACGTCCACCTGTCGAAGACCATGGCACGATCTGCCCAGAGATACTTTCTCACACCCTCAGACAGAGGCAGCCTAGCCAGAAATCCGGGGAGAGGCGACACTACCGGCTGTTTGCCCTTGGTATCGCCCGAGATAGGCACTGCCTTCTCCTCCTTTCCATCGACATGGTATAGTGCTCCGCCAAGCGCGTATCGGTGGGGGAACAAGAGGGAGTGGCCGATGTCGAGCATGTCTGCTACGAGCTTCGAGACAGAGAAGACGCCGAATATGCCAAAGTATGCGTTGAGGCACTTGTTGAGGAGTACAGGGTCCTTCATCCACTTGAGGAGGAAGTACAGCGAAGCCAGCGCACATCCTGCGAAGAGCGGCATGAGGAGGGCGTCGGTGGGCGAGAGACCCTCCATGAGGCGCTCCTCCTCCTCTTCCTCTTCTTCGTCACCGTCATCGTCGCCTTGTTCCGCCTTGTCTCCGGTAAGGCGTTTCTTCTTGGGCGGCTTTGCGGCGGTCGACGGCCTCGAGAGCGAGGCGTGCGCGCCTGTATAGATGGGGAAGAGCGCCGCCAGGATTAGGTGGACATAGACGGGAAGCATGGGCTGCATCTGCGAGAACTCGTACGCAGCGCGACCGAGCAGCTGCGCCAGGAGTCCAGGATCCGATTCGGCCATGATCAGTGGTCGCGTTGAGGGTGTGCGTGGTGTCGCAGAAGTTCGTGTTGCGCGAAGATGTTTGGCGGGGCTGAGGAAGCGCGTACCGTGGAATTTCGAGCGCAACGTGTCCACTTACGAGAACCACTGATGTGAGCGTACAGAGGTAAAAGTAGCTTCATGAACGACAGCAGCCGCCATAGAGCCGCCGCTGGCAAACTCCAAACATCATGCCGTGCGAAGTAGCTTACCGGCATGCCGGGATGTTTCTCCACGACAGCAAACCAATGAGAAAATGACGTCTCACCGTTGATCGACGTGCATTCCCGTCCTGCACGACGGGCCCTTGCAGCCCACACCGCTCGCCGATCTGGTCTGTCTTCAGCCCTGCCCATCGCCTCGTCGTCACTTCATGAAGATCGCAATCTGGAAATTGATCATGTGCGTAATGATGTGTACATTCTCGATATTGCAGCTACGTGGTATTCCCAAGCGCTAACGGTGCAGACTACGCAGCCAGATGTTTCCCCTCTCCTAGAAGTGTATGTACAGATACAGATATATAAAACATGAGAAAGTGCGGTATCATGTGTCGTGCGCGTCATGTGCAGGATCGCTTCCAAGGACTCCAAGCAAAGAAATGGCAGAGAGCCGAGGCATCTAGTATATATTCCAAACCGAAAGAAAAAAGATTACAAAGAAGTATATTCGCGCGCTGGAGATGGAAAAAGGAAGAAGCAAGACGACGTCGCCATGGCAAGACCAGCTAGCTCACAGGACTGCGCCTAAACATGCACACCTGAACGCGCGTGCTATTGAGACACACAAGAAGAATTTAGCACGTACACCGAGATCAGCAAGGCGTGCTTGCTAGACTCGGTGCAATGAAGTCGCGGACCATGTCGAAAGACATGCCGTCGATATGGACCCGCTGCTGTGACTCGATGAAGAGATCGTGCACGTTGGCAATCGCACCGCCTTCCCAAGGTGAGACTGCACTGATCATCTTCGACTGCTGAGGTGGCGGCGTCAGAGCGGCGATGATGCGGTCCTTCACGTGAGGTGCTATGGTAAATGGTCGTTTGCAGTCGAAGTACGATGATGCTGACGCTGATGCCGACGACGACGAGTATGATGGTGCAGACGAGGACGAGAGTTGCGGCCGCGAGACATCGGACGAGGCGTAGTCGTCGTCGTCATCCTGAAGCGGCTCGATTGCTGAGCCCGGTAGCGTACCCTGATCAGGGAACGTGGGGTCCTTCGCAGTGTCTGGCTCACTTTCTTGTTCTATTGGCGTAGATGAAAACAAAAATGAGGCGTTGTTGGACACGTCGTAGTAATCAAGAACTGAGGGCGTGTAGGTACTGCGCTTAGACTCGGCAGCATTGATGAATGCAGTAGCATCCTCATCGGCTTCATCATCAGTGGAGCTCCAGGCAGAAAAGGCACTCCTAGCGGGTGGTCGCACGGGAGGAATCTCGATAGTCTGAGGGGCATCTGATGGTCTTCGTATCGACAGAGTTGGTGACAGCGAAGGTGTTCGCATGGGGAAGGAAAAGTCCGGGCAAGATTGTGGCGACAGAGGTGAGACGGACTCAGGCTGTGAGTGGTAGGTGGGTATTGATGTGAGCTGGGCCTTGATAAATTGCGCGAGGTTGGCGGAGTAGTTCCCTAGTGGACTAGTAGAAGAAGAAATCTCACGATAACCGCTGTCGACAGATGCAGGAACGATAGTGGAGGTGCTCCGGTCCGTCGTATTGGATGGAATCCTGGCGTGACAACTTTTGGCATCTGAAAATACCGGTTCTGTGCTCCAACCTTCTAAGTATTTCAAATGGTTCCTTGGTTCGAATGTGATGGCTTCCTCGTCATCAACAGATCGATTCGGCCGCCCACGTGCCCGACGCTTCCGCACAGCAGCCCTCCCTTCGGCCAGGATGAGCTGGGCTTCTTGTGTCGAGCACCCAAGAGCCTCGACGATAGGAAAGGAATTGCTTCGCTGTCTGTATACGCTGGGCCTTGTGGTTGCTGGCCTTCCATTTAGCGTGGCATATGCATCGTCCATTTTGAGGATTTCCGGGTAGTGTGGCTTGGTCGGTGTCACGATTTCCATGTCATGGTTGTGGGAAGAGCGGCCTGTCATATGTTGTGGCTTGGTGGTCTGGGAGAGTGGGGAGTCCAGTGTTTCCAGTAGCCTTTGGTGTAGAGACAGAGAGAAGAAGTGGAAAAGAGCGTGTGCGGAGAGAGCGGAATGATGCGAGGCTGCTTAGGAAGAAGAAAAAGATCAGTGGCAGCGGACGGGCCAACTAGTCCGCTTCCATGATCTGGAAAGCGTGGCTTCCTGGAATAGAGCGGCAGATTTAAGCCGGAAACGATGTTTGGCAGGCAGAAAATGGTGTCCCATGACGTTTGCAGGCCTGACCGCGGAGCTCGCACGGTCTTGGAAAGGCGAAAAAGAACCCACGAACTCCTCCGCAGCAAGCATACACCCCTGACCAAATTGCCGGAAGCCACTAGCTTTTTTGCGCCGCGTCCAATAAGAAGCCCACAGCCACATCTCGGAGTTACGAGGTCGTGGCAAGATGACCGTTTTTCTTCGTACTGCCTCGCGCTTGTGTCGCGCTATGAGACCTTGACAAGAGGCTATGGTCCTCATGGTGCGATGGACTCATGGCCTTTACAACCATCATTTCATTCTCCGCTGTTGCAGGGTGCCGCTGTATCCAGTGCGTTCGTGTCGCAGCAAGCGAAGGCTCGTCGAGTGAAAAACATCATTCCAGGATCGCCGCAATCCTTGCCTTGCAGCGGACGTCTGTGTTTCTGTCCTGCCTGATCAGCCCTGCCACGACGCTACGAATGGTGACATGGCCTGATGATCCCGCTTATGACTGGACAGCACCCCGGCACAGCTAAGATTCAGGTGAATCGATCTGCGCTGTGTACGCAACGCGGGGTCCGCAAAAGACGACGACGCGTCGTCGAGTTAGAGTCATCTCGTCGATCGTCGAACTTGGCCCAGGGACCAGGATTCGCAACGAAGGCACACAAATTAAAACGGCGATGCGAATAAAAATGGTTGCGTCAAAGTTTACCAAGAAGTCTGAGGCTGCCGGCGCACAAGTGGGCATCGGTCCGATTCTGAACGCTTGCACGTTGCTTTCTGTGAACCGAAGGAGCATTTGGGTGAATTCGGATTACCACATCGAGCCCCTGCAACAATTGTTGCTGCCCGAGCCAATAATGATTGTGCTCGTCTGGCCGAGTGCGGGATGCTGAGCGCCGGCAAGTTCCAGTCAATAATCGTCTTTCTGCGACTACAGTCTCACGTCGGTCTGAAGGTTATGCTCAGCATCGTTGCGTGGCCTTGGAATATTGATTTCGATTTTGGTGGCTTCGTGAGGCCAACTTCAACTTGGCCAAGGAGGCGGCATGTGCATATTGTCGCAATGTCGCTTCCGCACCAAGCTCACGCACATGCATGAAGACTCATCAAGCGTCAACACCACGAACAATGACATCACGCATGCGATTGCGAAACAATGCTGTGTTGCACTGTGTTGATAAACGTGGAAACGTTCGATAACACCGGCACTTCACGACGCGAGTGAAACAGTCCGCTTTGGTTGCCGAACCTTAATTGCAAGTGGGTATTCGACTGTGTAAGCCACGCTCACTAGCATCGTGAGGTTGGAAGCAACTTCCTGGTAGCTACTGCCTTCACTGTAATTGTGTAGCGAGACGTTACTATCACGATTGTCTTTCCACGTGCTTCGCTTTACTGCACATAGTCAATCAGTTACGATGCTGGTCAACAACCTCCCAATCTCATTCCTATTACTCTACGACACATATCACCCATCTCGTTGGATACTGTCTTTTCTGTATACCGCCATGCGCACGGCTTCTTCATCTTAGAGCACTCGAGTCCGGCCACATCAGAATATCAGCTTACGCGCCTCAATGTTACTTGCACCATACACCGCCGGTGCTGTCGTACTTACCGTCCTACCACTACTCTTCTTGATCTCACGCTGTGTGGCAAAGCGCATCAAGCAACTCCCTTGGTACATCGATGATACCCTTCTGGTCGTTTCTCTGGTAAGCCGATGAGGGCCACATCGCGAATTGACACGAAGCTGACTGGTCGGATAGTTGTTCTTTTATCTTGTCGTAATAGCCTTCTTCATTGGCAAGTCGAGCCCACCTTCACTCGAGTTACACCATTGATTAACATTCCAAAGCGACCTTTGCCGGCCATGTCCGTCAGCATATGATTACTGCAACCCCTCTAAACCTACGAATAACACTCACGGTAAGCACTCTCGTCTAAAACGCATCCCCGTTATTCACACTTATAGGTCCTCTGGTTGTTCCGGATCCCAATGGCCATCAGCATGACTTGCACACGAATAGCGATTTCCATTTTCTTCATCAGGATCCTGTTTACTCAGACCTTCCACTGGCAAAGACGCATCGGTAGCTACAAACATGTGTGCCGCGCTGGTTGCGAAACAGTTGTTGACCCACTCTTATAGCTTACGGCTGCACGATCGCCGCAGTCATTGTATGCAGTGCCACCATTCTCGGAATCTTGCTCCATTGCCGGCCGATCAAGTACAATTGGACACCACCCATTGGAGACTCGCAGTACTGCTTCAATCTCGAGCCGTTCATCGTCACACTGGCTGTTTTGGGCCTTGTCATTGATGCTGTTACTTGGATACTGCCTCATTGTAAGCCACCACCGATGTATGCCTTTTGGAAGGTCCCCCACTGACATTCCACCTCAGTCGTTGTTTGGAAGCTGCACCTGCGTTTTGCTCACAAAATCGGAATCTCAGCCATCTTCGCACTGGGCTTACTGTTTGATCATCCTCAGACAGCCGTGGAAACCTTTGGACTGACCGTGCTTTAGCAACATCGTCATCGCCGGCCTGCGCATACACGTGCTTCTCGATGTCGCGTACGGCGGCGATATTACGTATGGTATAGGCACCACCCTCACTTGGGCGATGGCGCAGATAAGCACTGGCATCATCGTCGCTTGCTGTCCGTACCTGCGACCCCTCTTCGAGAAAGTTCTGCCACACAAGCTCACCAGGGTACCCGCGGCGTCTAAATCGGCGTCAACACCAACCCCGCGGAAGGACCTCGAGAAGGCGTCCCTCGATAATGATGGAGAACCTGAAGAAGACTCTCAGCAGACTACGCAGCAGTTGAGTCCAACGCAGACCAGGAATGACTCTATCATCGTGACTACAACGATCAAGGTGCATCCCAGTGCGCCATCGCCGAACATCAAGCCAGTCTTCCACGACGATCATCGAGCAGCACCCTGGGCACCGACAACAAAGGTCGAAGCTAAGCATCCGCAAGATCTGCACGATACGCCAGAGCCTATCGGTTGCTTGAGACGGTGCAGTTGCTGCTAGTGAAAGCATGTGCGCCTGTTGGATGAGGCCCTCTCTTCCCTTAGGAATTTGAACTCTTCCCTTGGATACTGCATTATACTTTCCGGTACCTAGATAGCTCATTCACCGTTCGGCGCATTTGTTTTGCTCTTGTCTTGATGCCTTTCCTGTCCTTGTGTCTTCCTGCTTTGACCAACCTAATCCCCAGAAGTTACGATGTAAGAGGTCCAACCCGCTGCGGCTAGTTGCAAAACCTTCCTGTTCCTCAGAGTCGAAACTTCCTCAAAGTCTGCCAAGGACCGCGATTCTGTCTCCAATCCTAGCTGTCTTTTGCTATTGTCTCCCGCCGCAAAGACCGCTCTAGTCAAGCTACCATCGGTTGCGCGCACTTCCGCAGCGACCAAAATATGGCCATGCCCGACGGTCACATCGTATACCCGTGCGACTTGACCGTCGATTCGGACTGTCAAGCACTTGACGCATTCATCTTGCTCGTCTTCGGCGCTTACCCCGGATGTTGTCGGCACCGCCTTGCCATTATTCGATGCATAATCACTTCTCAATAACGAAAGCTCTCCCTTGACTCCAGGACATGTTTGTCCCCACAGAAATAATTCGTGATCAGAGCTCACAGCTGCAGTCATGTAGCCGCCAGATGCGATTCTATCGACGCGAGTTTCGGAGAGGTAAGAAACAGGCTCGAAGTTGGCAGTACCTCCATAAGGTCGTCCGAGGCACTTTGAATATCGCGGATCGCTGGTCGCGGTATAGCCTTGGCCACCTTTGTCGACGACCGTGGCTGTTGTTGAGTTTGTGCAAAACTGGATGTGATCGATTGAGGCTATTGCTGATGTGGCTGATTCGAAGACGTCGGTACGAAGGCATCGCCGCAGCTCGGCAAGACTCTCGAGACGAACGATGTGAGAGTTGCTGTTCTGAGAAGAGGAAATGCCAACGAGAACATTTCCGTTGCTTGTCAGTCGGATAGCGACAATCATTGTATCTCCGTTCAAAGCAAAGGATTCAATATCTGGAACGTCGGTTCCGACCTCTGTATCCGGGCTGAAGAGGACGACCTCATTTCCGCCATATTCAGGTCCGTACGATATGAACCCTCGCAGGCCGTGGTGCATAGCGGTACCGAAGAAGTCCACCTTGCAACCTGAGCCGGAGACCGCACTCTTGATGGTCTCTGAGCTTTCTAATTGCTCTACCTGCTCAGCTTCGAGGCCCATGCCGCTGTATTCGATCGTCCAGTGGCCTGCATCATTTTGGTGTGCAATGACTGCGTCGCACCATGAGGACCAAAGTATCTTGATAATTTGGGCCCGTAAAGTGCAGTGCGGGGTTGTGCTACCTTCATGGGTCTGAGTTGGAGGCCGTGAGCCTACAATGCGTCCAAAGACGTGAAGCTCCATCGGGCCGCTGTGAGTGTACGGGAGTTGCACGGTCGTTGTGGTGAGAAACGCATCTCATCCAAATCTGGGGCTAGCGCAGAACGCGTCCAGCAACATCTATCACATCTTCGGGTCCAGTAGTTATCACACTCGCACCTCAAATCTCCACTTCTTAGAAACTCAACTCCGTTCTAACCTCATTTATCGTAAAATCGAAGTTGGCACACAATGACATCACCATCACGCGAATGCGAGCAGCCAGGATACGACTCGCGTGTCGCAAGGGCCCTTGAAAATATCGATAGCCGTCTATCCGTGAACGTCGATAGCCGAACACGTCAATAAATCCTTCCACTTCATGTGGGCATGCCCTCCGTGGTGGTGCATAGGGGTCCGGATGAGAGCCGAATTTAGCGCCGTGAGGCAGGATTAGGATTTTGAGGGGGAAGGTATAGAGCGGGTGTTATTGTGCAAAGTGCCAGGGGCTTCAAGATCAGGGTGATTTTGCCGAAATGTGGAATTAGGGAACGAGCGACAGCGGGTCTGCGAGTCCGAGATGGTCGTGGAGGAAGGTTGTGCGTCTGAGGCTGCATAACGTGTTTTATAAGCGAGTGCGCATTACAAGCGAGTGCGCAACCCAAAACCACACCAAAAAGTAGAATTTCAGCAGCTCATCATCTCAACAATTACAAAATAGACTTCTCTAAAAGTGCATACTAAGATTCTTAGACACCGTATCTCTTAAGGTTCTAAGATTCTAAGGCCTTACCAACTCGATGTATAGAGATATAGAATTTGGGGGCTGAAAA
>Ga0265797_10001074_pt1 | contig 49243 bp, 53 predicted proteins | sample P2T30metagenome_FD_192433 | JGI IMG/M metagenome (GOLD analysis project Ga0265797, IMG submission 192433) | Plant litter microbial communities from East Loma Ridge, Irvine, California - P2 T30 | ecosystem: Environmental > Terrestrial > Plant litter > Unclassified | place: USA: California...
TTCCAAGAGATCTCAAACGCATTAGATCTGTTCACCTGCCACAAAGCGTGCGCTCGGACATGTTTTGAGATATCTCGCGGCATTTACCCTTCTCACAGCCTGACAGGAGGCATTCGCAACCGTGTCTCGGGGGGTTGGGTCCATCTGATCCGTTTTTTCGGTGATGAGCTCACCACAATCGCCAGGGTAGGTACCAGGTACCATCACGACTCCGCCGCCGTTACCTGAGAATACCACGCGAGATTGTCGACGCCATTGTGGCCGACGTGGAAGCACCTGCGTTTCCTTCACTTCGCCTGGGCGGTGTGAAGCCTACCCCAGCATTCCCGTTCTCGCTCCATGTCCGCGAGCGCTCTTGACCGGGCGATATCCTTACTCGCAGACTAGCTGCGTCCGTTACTGCTAGGAGGTACCCCAGCCGCCGTAATCTGCAGGAGGCTGTGGGCCACAGGTACACAGGCACTTGCAGCCCACAGCCCACGCTGCTAGTCCCCGCAGATGTCCCCTGGCGAGGACGGCAGCATCCTGAATGGCAGCCGGGCATCAACGGCTATCTCTACAGCCAACCACATGAGGTGAACGTGCGTGGTGTCCAGGGTAGTTTCTACCGGCCCCGTCGGCGTCTAATGCATGTCTAGCCCTGTGTGAAGGTCTACCCGCTCCGTGTGCCTCGATGCATCCACCATCGTCGACGTCGATTGTCAAAGATCGTCTCGGCCCAAAGACGGGTCTGTGGCCTTTTCCTCCGTCTGCGGTTGAAGTATCTGTTCCGACGCGCTTCTCTGCTCTTAGAGTTCCCATATACTTGGAGTCTTCGTGATTTGACGACCGGGTATTTCGCAAGACGATCACTTCCACCATCCTCCCGTTCGCTCCCTCCCGACCGAGTTCGATTACAGGGCCCCATCGGAGTCACGGGACGTACCACCAGACTACGGCTTCCACTCATCTGCGCCTTTCCAATCTCTCCGCAATCAAACAACCCATCTATCTCTTTCACCGATTCGACGATCCACAGCAAATCGATTTTTTCGACCAGCTCAAGGCCCCTCGTCGTTCCTCACACAGCCGAGTGTTCGACACGCCTGTCCGTCTGCCACCGATAATCTCAGCCTAGCCGCCCGGCTACGAGTATTGCAGGCGGTCAATCAAGGAACTGTCGGTCAGGGTTTGTCTTTACGCAATTGTAAAGCTTTGACCGTCGTCAAATCGATATTACTTGCAATCTAAAAGTCTTGAGGTCGTCAGAAGCACGGCTGAGCCTCGTTCTGTCCTCTACCAGCTAAATCTTCGACTTGCTCATCTCACTGGTTTCGCAGGCGGATCCGGATCCTGTCTACACGAAGCAGCCGCATTCCGACAGAGTGTCTTGGGGGATTACTTACATTTCAAGGATCGGCAGGCAGGCTCGGCTCGTTATTGAACTGCGATAGAGTTGACAGGGGCTTTCCACTGCTATTAACGACGTACTGCTGATTCTCCCGACTGGACGACATCCTTCCCGGACATCTTCGTACAGGAGGTGTCTTGCGCTGCACACCTGCCTTCGCGGCTGCCGGTCTCCGCAGGCATTCTTTGAACGAGCATAAGCGGAGAAAACGTTCCTATTGGCATTTGGGTCGGTCTGCGTGGAGTTTGGGTATTGTTCAGGTTACTGTTGTCGTTGCGAGCACGAATTCGAAGGTCAGTCAATTTGTTCGGCTCCAGAGGTACCTTGGAAGCCCTACGCTAACTTACCGGCAGTACAAAACACTCGTTTGATTTCTTTTAATCCGCCAATGCTTACCGAGAGACCCACCGCGCCTCTGTCGCCTCCTACCTCACCGCGAATGTCGGAAACGCCTGGGAAGGCGACCGACTACCACTGGCAACCTCCATCCTATCTGACGACAGCAACACCGGCTTCGCGAGAGGAAGGCGCTCACGGTTATGAGCGCCAAACCCAGTCGCAAGGGCAGCTGAGTGACGAAGTTCAACCGCAGCCGCGTTCGTACAAAAGCTATCCCTATTCACTCGGCCCGTCCACTCGTGTTTCCCACGACACACCAGCAAGTGCTGAGGAAGCCTCGAGCCAAACGATTCCCAGTCAGCCACTCGTCCAGGCTTCCCAGACGACGGGTAGCTCGGAGACACAAGGAGCACCGTTCGGCAGATCAGCTCCCACAAGTCCCAACAACCGATTGACGCCGCGATCTGGTGAGAACGCTCAGCATGACGAGCCAATGTTGGATGACATCGACGAGGACGACCTCGGCCCTGCCGAGGGTGACGATGGGGTTGACAAGTCGAAGATGACTCCGGCTGAGTTACGAGCGCACAAGCGCAAGATGAAGCGCTTCAGGTACTTCGCACGATTCATATTCTTTGTTCCAGCGACTAACAACTTCTAGGCTGTCGCACAATCAAACGCGGTTTCTGATGAGCGAGTTCGCAAGACAGGCGCACCCGGACGCGGCACATCGCGAACGATTGTCTCGCGAAATTCCTGGACTCAGCCCTCGACAGGTCCAGGTGTGGTTCCAGAATAGGTGAGCAACGCAGGATACTTGAGATCGCGAGTGTGACCTTTTCTGACAACAGATTAGGCGAGCCAAGTTGAAACGACTGTCGACTGATGACCGTCATCGCATGATGAGCTCAAGAGCGCTACCGGACAACTTCGATATGACACAAGCTCTGCATTCACCATTCGGGGCACCGACACCGAACATGGGCACGCCAATCCCACCCGCAGGCGGCGCCTACTCGCATTTCGGCACCGACAGCAACGCAATAAGGCCATTGACGCTCGACACGTTGAGAAGAGTCCCCGATTACGAACAGTTCAATGCACAATACACAAGCCCGACAGGAATGACTCCAGGAGTGGGCGCCTATGGCTATACACCGCCTCATTCGGCGACGGAGACGATCTCTCCTGGGTCTGCAGCTGGCGAATACACATCGTACGGTGTGCACTCGCGTCATCCTCAAGGTAGCCCTCGTCGGCCGCCTTACGGATTCAACACTGCGCCTGGAAGCTCCTTCTACAACTCGTCGCACGCGCAAGCTTCTAGACTCCACATGCAAGATCGATTTTCGAGGCCCATCAGCGAGACGGTTTCGTCGCCTTTACGGACCAGCATGTCCTACTCGGCACTGGGATCTGCCTCGGCCTCACAAAATCAGCCAAGTGGTAGGGCAGCATCTTTTTCCGAACACTCCTCGGGTCAGAGCGAAAGGCCACAGCTCAGAAGTCTCACAAACCCTGTAACGTCTGGAAGTGGACCGTACGGTCTGGGATTCACTTGTAGGTTAAATCCATTGCTTTAAAGACGAGGTTGTACTAACGTGAATCAGATGGCGGTGGGATGTCATCCTATCAAGGCGTGGACGCATCACAGTCGCAGCAACAGCCCTCGATGTCCCCAGGCAATCCCAGCCCGCAAGTCGATGCCTTCCAACCCTACCGAAGAGACAGCGGCCAGGTGGGCGGACTTTCTGGAACATCTTACCCTCAGTACCAACCATCGGCTTTTGCAACGACTCAGATGCCGCAATACACTGGTTACAGTTCGTCGTACGCACAACCGCCCGTCTTCGCTAGCCCGTACCAGCCAGGGCAGCCTCAAGGCACGCAGCAGCACCGACAGTCACAAACCCAACACCACACCCACGCGGCGTATGCACCGATGCACAGCCAGCAACCGCAACAATACGTCGCCAACAATGATTCGGCGGCGCAGGACGATGGTGAGAACAGCGATGGCGGTGCTGGTGGAGTGTCCGTGCCCCCATCGTACTAGTCAGTGCGGGACGTTTGTTCCTGAAACGTTTCCTGATGCCAAGCACGAAGCGAACAAGCGAACTTGTCATGGCAGGGGATCCTTCTGCGAAACACGCGCCGTCTCGCTTGCGGACAGCACGAGCTACGAACTCGGCGGAGATTGCGCACTCGCGCTGCGCTGCTTTGTGCTTTCAACGCCTGTTTGCCCACTGCGTTACAAGTAACGTCGCTTGTGCGCGCGAAGACCCTCGCGATGTTGTGAGGCAAGCATTTGTGGGCTCTGCTTTTTCCTTAAACGTTCTGGCCCGATGCACTGACAAAGGCATCTTCCGTCGCCTTGTTCCGACGACGACGACGACTACATACCACTACTGAAGACGATCCTGATGCACACACGACTCTCGCCGGCCGAATGATGCACCTACCTCTTTACTTCTTCAAACCAATCTCTCCTGGCCCGCTGCCATCACATTCGCTCGGCTAGCGCAGAGACATTGGAACCACCCATTCAAACGCACAAACTTGTACACTTCTTCTTTATTCCCTAGACATTTCTCTTATTTACATCCAATCCTTCTCTTCTACTGCTGCGCAGGAACTTGAGCATGCCTCAAAAAAAGCACTCCAGGCGTGCAGAATACCCCTTCGGTTCTTCATACACTTTTCATCTTCTCTTCTTACCCAGCTGCGTTTCTGGATCCCATTAAATTCCGAGGTATTCTTTCCTTTCCTTTCCTTTTCCTCCTCTGCCTTCTTTCCCCTTTCCCCTTGACTCTTGCTGCAAGATACTCAGGCTGGATACCCAAAGACTTGTACTTAACGCACGGTACCATCCTTCTTCTCAAAGAGCGGCTTTGGCTGCTCTTTCCCCTCTTGAAACCATTTTACATGTGCGTGACATTTTACTTGCGTCGTGCTATCCATGCTTGCTTCTGCATCTGCCTCAACTACTACCGTTCAAGTCTCAAATCGACCGATCTTGAGCCTCGAAACCGCGAATACGAAGCCACCTTCATCTATCTCGTCGGCTACATCCTCAGCCTAGGCGCCAACGAGGCGGCGTGACTGCTATGGCGGTGGCACGACATCGCCACTACTGTCCACTGCCAGGTTTTGTCGACACCATGCCGGTTTGATGTATATCACTTGCCCGCATGAGCTGGAACATGTGCTCAGCCAATCGTTTTTTTTTTCGGCAGGGCGACTACACTGCCGGTGGACAGAGACATGGTCACGGCCGGTACCATTGCCTTGGGACGAAGGGCGGTGGGTTGCTGATACTACTGTCTGCGATCATGCGCTGTCCGCCTTGCAGATGCGACTTCTCACGAATTACCTTTCATGTCTTCGCGCCCGCATGCTTGTGTGCAAGCATGGTATAGTACAATGGAGTAGTGGACTGCCACTTGATGCGCTCGGCTACCGTCACACGCACTTGCACATAAAACGCTGATGAGTCTACCTCTGCGCCCTCTGCACGTGCGCGTGAAAACATTGAGTACACATGTGAAAACACCGAAAGATGGTCCAAGGGTCGCGGTAATTCCGAATAAGCGGTCGGCTCGATGCGCCTAGCGGACAACGCGACAACAAGACACATTTCGGAACGTACAGTTCGAGCTCTCGTCCATGCAACTCTCTCGCACCGTCATATCAGCAAGACTACGGATGTCATCTCCGTTCTTATACGGACTTTCGCGATGCGTCGCCGGTAGGTATTGTAGTAACAAATGCGTAAAGTACATCACGCGGTCAAGAAATTCCAATTCTAATCTTTGACGCTTACTATTGAGTCCTCGATAACTGGGAAAAGACCTTTTAGAATGAATGGCCAGTGATTTGTGTCATGAACGGCAGGGCCTTCGGACGACATGTCCCGACCACCGCGAGAAAGAACCTTGGAAGGAAGACGGAAGAAGAAACTCGGGGCTCTATCTGAACCCTACCGAGATTTGATTGACCTCTAGACGAGTGATCTGAGACATTGATTTTAGGGGTTCAGGGTGCTTTGAAGATATATGGACACGCACGACATGCACAACGAAAGCTTCAGTTGCTGCTGAACTACTTTGCTGGTTCATTGATGAGTCGATGGTCCTTTGTGTGTTGGATAGATTTGATCTTGCCATTAGGTGAGCTCTGAGATTCTTTTTTCTTTTCCGCCCGCGACGATCATGTACCTGGGGACAATACCTGATATGCCACGCGAGACTCTCTTCGGCTATTCCGACTCAACTTTTCATTGGGCATCACACGTACATACACATCGAGTGCGTCATTCCAGCCATTCAAAATCATACAAATGCATTCGATGAGATTGATGACGATCACCTAGAAGACACTACGATTGACATGGACGAGTACTGTAGCTCTCCACTACTGCTTCATTTCTCTCCCTTCTCCGCAGTCTGATTGTCAGAGAATCCATTCTGCCATAAGAACCAATCAAGTCTCAGCCCGCGATTGTCGCTTCTTCCATGCACGACACTGCAGTTTGCCGTGCGGAGGCCGGCAGGTGGCAAAAAGTATCGTGAGGAGTCATACAGTAGGCAGAGAAGGAAACCAGTCACTGGACAAGTCTAAAGTGTACGATCAGAAGCAAACGACCCCGAGAGATGCATGATATGACTCTATACTGATCGCAAGTCTTATTATTATTGCAAACATGTAATATCCACTGCAAAGAAGAGAAAAGGAAGGGCAATAATAATAAGCTTTTCGTTCGTTTCATGCTCAATGATGTAAGAGGCTAGGATGAGTGTGGTCGGAAAAGGAGAAGATCGGGGTCTTGCAGGCGTGGGAACACGCTGCTGCTGCGAACGCTTTTTTGCCTACTGCGCGTGATGGCATGTGATGGCGTGGCAGAGGGAGAGAGGGGGAGGCGAAGCACAAAAGAGACAGAAAGCGACACGAGGCTTGGATTGTTGAATGATGTGCCTCCTGATGTGTGTAGTTTTCTAGCATAACAATATTGAATGATTATTTGTGCAGGCATACACACAGATTAATCGATTAACGGCAAGGGTTTGGAAAGGGTTTGCAAGGTGAGACCCGTTGCGGCGGACGGCAGAGGGCTAACGGTCGGCCCGTTGTTTCGGGAGAGTTTTTGCTTGAGGGTGAGAGTCGTTGTTGTGATGGTGGTCTGTCTGAATTGTCTCTGGCAGTCTTGAGTTGCCGTCTTGGTGGGTGTTATGGGTGCGGCAAGGCAATCGGCTTGCAAACAGAGTCCCGAGTGAGGCTTGGCTTGGCTTGGGGGGAGGCATTCAGGGCGTCGAGGGAAGAAAAGCGATCTTTTCAGCGAGTTTCGGCAAGGAAGAGAGGTATCACGTGCTGATGTGATGTGAATATTTTGTGTTATCCAGTACATCATTGCATATATCGTACTGGAAGAGTCATTTTCATTTAGTCATGCCAGTCAGCCAATCAATCAATTCAGCCCTTACATCTACTTACTCTCTCTGCCATCACTCATCACTCCACAAGTCAATCGTTGAAGTTGAAGTTGTGGGTAAGCAATTCAGATTTCAATTCAATAATCAGGCAGCTGCGGCCCATCCCGTCAGCAATTTCGTGGTGGCCGCGCGATCACAGAGAGAGCCCCAGCTTTTTCTCTCTCGAGCCTCTCCCTCTCACCCACCCTCACCCACATCACCACCACATCTCAGTGGCAGACTCCCGACAGTCTATCCATCAGCGTCCTGTTCCCTAGTAGACAGACGCCGCACCTGGACAAGGATTGACTCCCGCGCATACACGCAGGACCATCCGCCCAGCGCCTTGGACAATCTCCCGTTCAGGCTCCCATACCGCGCGACCTCACTTCCTCGAGGCCGCCATCAACGCATTTACTTGCGCTCTCCGCTCCATCGCCGACGTCCCGATCAGACTTTCTTGCGACCATCGTAGGACCGTCTCACCGTCTCTACCTCCGGCGCCGCTCCCACGCTCTCCCTTACACCACACACCCCATCCACTCCGCCCATGACCAGCGCCGCCTCCCCCTCGGCCCAACAGACTCCCGTATCCACGACGTCCGGCTCAACGACGCCGCAGTCAGGAGCTGTGCCGGCACAGCTACCTGTCCGTTCGTACGCCAACGCCACCAAGACGGCGTCCTCTACTCCCCCTGCCGCGGCAGGAGCCACCCACAATGCAAAGCCGTCCGAGTCTCCCGTAAACGGAGCTGGCCCGGCTGCGCAGGGAGGCTCCCAGCCTGCGTCCAATGGTGTGTCTAACGGCGCTGCCGAGCACGGAAGAAAGCCTTCTATGGTGATCAGCGCCACGGGCTCCAGCGGATACACACAAAACGGTGGCCCCGTCAGCCAGACTGCCAGGCCGCCCATCAACTTCGGCTCCATCAATGCGCCCGAGGGTGCGCAGTCAAACACCGCACAGCAGGCTCAGGCGCCCGCTGCTCCCGCCGCACAGGAAGGCAGCCGTGTGATCGAGGCCGACCACTCTCCCTCGCCCATCCCGCAGCCCACTGCCAGCGGCGGACGCCCGCCATCGATTGCTCAGGGCAACGGTCTTAACTTTGGCAGCATGGGTGGCGATGGCTCTAACCAGGGCCTCAACGCTTCTGGCCAGCCCGCTCACGAACGCCGCGCTTCTTCGCACTCGTACAACGGCGACGCTCGTCAACCCTTTGTGCCGCAAGCTGGCCGTGGCCGTGGCAACTACCAACAGGGCGCATACAACAACAACATGCCGTCTCCCGCGCAAAACTACAGGCAAATGTCCAACCAAGGACAGCGTGCACCCGGCATGGCACAGCAATTTTCACAGGGTCCTCAGGGTTCTCCTTACAACAACCGCGGCAGGAACAGCCCAGCGCAACACCCAGCGCAGCCTCACATGCCGCAGATGGCGTACGGTACCTATCCTCAGCACCTCGGCGCGGCGCCCGTTTACCCCGGCATGCCTGCGAACCAGTTCGACCCGTACACTGGTCACTACCAACCTTACCCTCCCTACCAATACCAATACAATGGTCACGGTGCTCCTCAGAGCCCTCGCCCGCAGTACCCTAATGTCTACAATGGCACGCCCAGCAACGCTCAGCCTCCGTTCATGCCGCCCAACATGGCACGCACGCCTTCCCAGACCTCTGAGCGACCATCCTCGAGCGTTGGCCACGCTTCAACCCCGAGCCAGTCACACGCACAGACGGCCTCGACTCCCACACAGCAGACTCCTCAACAGGGCAACAACTTCGTTCGCCCCGTGAAGAAGAGCAGCGCCATCAAGATCACCAACGATCGCGGTGAACAAGTTTCTTTCCAGAAGCCCTCGCCTTCCCCCAGCACACAGGCACCGCAGACTCCGGTCATCGTGTCCACCCCTAATGCCCCCACACCGCCACCCAGAGCACCTAGTGCTCAGCACTCTCGCACTGAGAGCACTTCCACCATGACTGCAGAGGAGAAGAAAAACGCTTTCCAGGAGCAAGTCAAGAGGCAAATGGAAGCCAACCGCAAGGCCGAGGCTGAGTCCCAGCCCAAAGAAGAGGCTGCGGCCGCTCCCGCCGCCGAGACTGCGCCTGCCAAACCCGCCGCAGAGTCCCAGGCCAAGGAGGTCAAGGCTGCCACTGCTGAGGCCGAGAAGGCCGCCGCTGTTGCTGCTTTGGACAAGGAGGGCGAGAAGGACGCTGCCGCTGCTGTCTCCGCCGTCGAGGACGAGGAGGCTGAGAAGAAGCGCAAGGCTAAGGAAGAAGACGAGCGTCTTGAGCGTGAGATCGCCGAGATGGAGGCTCTCGAGAAGGAAGAGGAGGAGCGCGAGAAGGCGTACCAGGCAAAGAAAAAGGCTGAGAAGGAGGCGACCGCAAAGGAGGACGCCGCCAAGGCCGATGCAGAGCTCAAGAGGCAAGAAAAAGAGGCCGAGGAGCTCGAGCTTAAACGTGAGCGTGAGCGTAACGGCGAATCCAAGAAGGAAGAATCCGACGAGGACGCCAAGGCCATGTTCGCATCCCTCAAGAAGCCTACTCTCGGCCCTGGTGCCACTGAGCAGTCTGAGACCCCTGCTCCTGCCGCGGCCCAGCCTGCGGTGGCAAACGCTGCCCAAGCAGCGCAGAAGCCGAAGCCTGCCCACCTCAAGCTCGAGACAAACAAGCGCATTGAGCCTGCCGAGCCTACCCCTGGTATGCAGGCTCTGAAGACCTCCCGCTTCCTCGAGGTCAAGGAAGATCTCAAGTACCCCGAGGGCGTCTCTTCGCCCAACCCCGCTCTCAACCAGAACGGTACACAGAAGGGTCGTGCTTACGACAAGGACTTCTTGCTCCAGTTCCAGAGCGTCTTCAAGGAGAAGCCAACTATCGACTGGGACCAGAAGGTCAAGGACACTCTTGGTGGCGGCGATGAGCCCGGCTCTGCTCGTGGTCCCGGCTCTGCTCGTGGCGGTGGATCCTCCATGGGCTCCAGGCAACCTTCTGGACGCGGCGGTGCCAGCTCTGGCTTCGGCGGCGGTGCAATGGGACAGTTCGGCGGCACTGCTCGCACACTCCCCTCAGGCACCACTTCCGAGCAGCGCTTCGCTGCAGCCAACGCCGGAGGTGCTCGCCCCGGTGCTCCTGGCAGCATGGGTGCTCGCATCCCCAGCAATCTTGGAATGGGTGCTCCTGGCAGCATGGGCGCTCGCAACAACTCTTCCATGGGCCCTGGCTCACCGCGCCAACCGAGCGGACGCGGTGGCAGAGGTGGCGCCAGCAGACGCGGCGACCGTGCCCCAAGCAAGAGAGAAATGGACGACGCGGCCAGCAAGATGCCGCTTACCGCTGGCATGGAACTCAAGCCCATCGAGAAGACCGCAAACGGTTGGGTTGCTCGCAGTCTGGCTCCTGGTGCAGGTGCCGCCGCACCAGACCCCAGCGGCCACATGGCTCCCGACATGGTTCAGCGTAAGGTGAAGGCCGCGCTGAACAAGATGACACCCGAGAAGTTCGACAGGATTTCTGACCAGATTCTTGAGATCGCTGCCCAATCAAAGAACGAAGCCGACGGTCGCACTCTGCGCCAGGTCATCCAGCTTACTTTCGAAAAGGCTTGCGATGAAGCTCACTGGGCTGGCATGTATGCCAAGTTCTGCCATAGGATGCTGACGACCATGAGCCTCGAGATCCGCGACGAGACCATCAAGGACAAGAACGGCAACCCCGTTGTTGGCGGCGCGCTCTTCCGCAAGTACTTGCTCAACCGCTGTCAAGAGGAGTTCGAGCGTGGCTGGGAAGCCAACCTGCCCGACAAGCCTGAAGGCGACGAGACTGCCGAGATCAAGCTCATGTCCGACGAATACTACGTCGCCGCTGCCGCCAAGAGACGCGGCCTTGGTCTCATCCAGTTCATCGGCCAGCTTTATAAGCTTGGCATGCTTACCATCCGTATCATGCACGAATGTGTGCAGCGTCTTCTCAACTTCGAGGGTAACCCTGACGAGTCTGCCATTGAGAACTTGACGACTCTGCTGCGCTCTGTCGGCCCCACCATGTTCGAGAGCGGTGAGCAGGGTCAGGCCCTCCTCAACGCTTACTTCGAGCGCATCCACGAGAAGATCACAAGCAACGCTGCTCTTCCCAGCAGACCTAGATTCATGGTCATGGATCTGATCGACCTGAAGAACGCTGGTTGGAGAGGAAAGGATGACGCCAAAGGACCGAAGACGATCCAGCAGATTCACGCCGAGGCCGAGGCCGCACAAGCGAAGGCTGAAGCAGAGAGGCAGCGCACAAGGGCACCCGGTGGCAGGCCGATGGGCGGACGCGGCGACTCTCGCAACTTCTCCAACAACATGGCCCCTCCCGTCGACTATTCACGAACACACGTCAACGCCGATGAGCTGCGCAGACTCCAGAGCCGTACCCAGTCACGTAACACTGGCGGCGGTCTGGGTCCGGGTGGCAACCTTGGTCCTGGTGGTGGACTCGGCAACCGTGCCGGCAGCAGACGAGGCCTTGGTCCTAACGGTTCCGGGCCAACGACCCGCACCAACACCCCCCCTGTCGACAACAAGAAGGACGAGCCCTCCCAGCAGAATGCTTTCAGGTAGGCAATTATGTTCTTGACGCTTTCATCCGTACCATCACATGCTAACATACTTTACAGCGCGCTCGCAGCTCTTGATGGCGAAAACGAAGAACCTAAGGACACTGCCGCACCCGAGACCGCCTCGTCGTCGGCTGTCAAGTCCGACGAGGCCCAGTCATGAACGTGTTCGATTTAGCGATGTCCCGCAACAGCAAAAAAGCTTTCCTGGTTGATTCTTCCCGCTACGGAGATACCCACTTAGACAAAAGGTTCCGCACGGCTTCCCCGTGTCGCAAACTGTACAACAATTCTTCACCTTTATCGATTCGTCCGACTTGCCTTTTCGTCTCCGTGTTCAACTGCACAGCGCACGCGCCAGCATTCTGTTATCGCTTTTCTGATCTGATCTGCCTCCGTCTGGACCTCGCGCATTGTTCCCATCCACCCTGCGTGCGCGCATTGGAACTAGGGGAGAGAGAAAGAGAAGAAATCTTCAAATCTAGGGCAATTCATGGGGGGTCCTTGTTAATTCGCCTTTTAATTCTTCAAGTGTTCACGTTTGCGGTCCTTGCTTTCTACCGTTCTGGGGGTTTTACTAGATTTCGAGGGCTTTTCGTCCTTGAAGAGGAACCGGAGTTGGTCTTTTTACTGCTGCTCTTTCTTCCCTCTGCTTGTCTTTTCTGATTCCCGAATGTTATTTCTATGCACAGCGCGGGAAAGGGGGGCTTTGCAAAAAGGGTCTGTTTATTTTAGGTTGGTTGCTGCATTCGAGTGAGTGATCGGAATAGAATTATCAACCTTCTGACTTTGATTGCATCTGATTGTGTTGATTGTGTCGTCTTACTCGTTCTGTTGTCCTTTTCGTCTGTGTGTTACGGCTGTGCTGTTGACTTGACAGTACTTGGGTGTATGAGACACAAGACGGCCATCGAGATTTATACATATAATCACCTTCCTTCGAAGGTCGATAGGTCAGCTGTGTACTAACCGACAAGGGTTCTGCCAACTTCCTCGCCAGTCTGTGCACGCAAACATCCTTGTCCGTTTTCGATGCAGCCTCAAGGCCGCGCCACTTCTACTCTATGCCCTTTCCTACGTACGTCATATGTAGTACGCGATGTTGAACGGCACGTGGACCTTTCTCTTAGCTACAGTACTGTTCTACTATCTACCTTATTCTTTCTTACCTTCTTACTACTCTCCAAGCGTAGGAACTAGTCTCAGGAACACACAACCCTATCTACCACTCTGCCAACCCATCTCGTCACTACCTATTCTTCTCTCACCTTGCCTGAATCCAACAACAAAGCTCTCAAGATGACCGAGAACATGCGCAACGCCCTCAAAGGAGTCGGGAGTATGTTTTTGTCGAATTCCACAGCCCTTTTTCCCTCCACTGATTCTCCCCTTTCCGTCTAATCTGTCTTTGTTTCTTTGACTGACTCGAAATCCAAAACAGGCGGCCTCCAAGAAACCTCGGGTGCCGTGGGCGACGTCCTGGGTAACAGCATGGACATGCGCGGCGGGCAGTCGAAGAAATCCGACGAGGCTGGGAAGGGGATTTCGGATATGGGGAAGAGTGTGTACTTTCCTTACCTATGCCTTTTTGATATCAAGTCGTTTTTCGTGATGATGGTTGATGCTGATTACTCTTACTTATCTACAGGCAAGGGATCGACCGTCCCCGGCACTTCGATCAATGCTGATGATCAAGTTGCTAACCAGAGTACCGGGAAAGCCGATCATTTGGACTTGGGCTTCAGGAAGCAGACTTGATTTTTTTTGATTTTTTTTTTAAGAGATCCGATGTTATTCTTGGTGTTCAAGCGGCTTGCGCTGGGAAATGACGAATTTATGAGAAAGAGTGCGGAACATTCAAAGTCATGTCGACTGTCTTTACTTCTCGAGGGCTGTTGCTCATACGATCTGATCTGTATTGATTCGTTATATTTACGTGCTCAAAACAAGGCGTGGTTCTTCCACGTCGTCTGTGTCAACGAGTGCCGCACAATTCACAGCTCACCGGTGAGTCCACTCAGGCTTCTTCTTTTCCGCGAAAGCCTTCATTCCAATCTTCTGGTCTTCGCTGCCGAATAGACCGTGGAAGATCCTACGCTCGAACTCGACTCCCTCCCGGACTCCCAAGTCCTGGCTCTTGTTCACCACCTCCTTAGCAGCCTTGACAGCAATCTTCGAGTAGCTCGCAATCGTCTCAGCCGTGTCCAACGCACCCTCAACGCACTGCTCTGGAGTCTCGAAAACCCTAGCCGCCAGTCCCCAATCGAAAGCCTCCTGGCCGCTGAAGTTTTTGCCCGTAAGAATAAGCTCCATCGCCCTGCTCTTGCCAATCGCCCTCGTCAACCGCTGACTGCCACCGGCGCCTGGAATAACTCCAAGCTTGATCTCCGGCTGGCCGAAGTTGGCTTTGGTGCTGCAGTACAGCACGTCGGCCATCATGGCCAGCTCGCAGCCGCCACCCAGCGCATGTCCGTTGACGGCGCTGACGACGGGTTTCTTGATCAGCGCGGGCAGCTCCGACCAGCTTTCGATGAAGTCGGCTCCGTAGGCGTCCGCGAACGTTTTCGGCGCCATTTCTTTGATGTCGGCGCCTGCTGCGAAGGCCTTTTCGCTGCCGGTAAGCACCATGGCGCCAATGCTGGGGTCGGCGTCGAAGGTTTTGAGGGCGGAGTTGAGCTCGAGGATCAGTGGGGTGAAGAGGGCGTTAAGGGCTTTTGGGCGGTGGATTTGGACTGTTTTCTGTTAGCTTTGCTGTGAACTCCAGGAAGAGGACAGGTTTGTTCAGGCTGTCTCACTCATTCCTACGCCTGTTCGAGGGACCGAGACCTTGAGGAACTCATATTGCTTCTCGCTTGCGCTGGAGTAGCGGGCTCGTAGAGGGACGATGAACTTGTTGAATTGGGAGACGCAGGGCCTTGCGCGCGAGGCAAGCATGATGAGAGAGTGTGATGTGAGGTATTGGGGTTGGCTGCAATGGATAGCGGTGAGTGAATATTGCAAGTGAATTATTATGATGTATGCATCCAGCAAGCACTTGAGAGCTTCGGCCGTTCATCCAGGTGCATCATCGGCTTAGCACCCACGCCGAGGTCCATTGGAGCGGCTCAGCGAAGGTCCCTTTTGCTAGTCGAGCAAAGGTGTCCATCTTTCGAAAGGGTTAGGGTTTCCTCACCAGCCACAGCCCAGACAGCTGCGCCCCATTCGCTTGCAATGTGTTAAGACTTCAACAAACGCCCGCCTAAACGCCAACAGCCCTCCCACCCAAAGCAAGCCAAAGTTTCAGGAGCGTCTGGACCCGTTGCAACCACCCCAGCCCATCGTCGCATTCGTCTTTCCTCAGCTAATACAGTATCTTAACCTTCGACTGTATTAATACATTCGCCTACCTGCACCCCTCTGCACACAGCTGCAATCATGGATGCGCCGGAGCCAGAGACGCCTTTCGCCGCCGTGAGCGCGCAAACAACCAAATTCCAGAGAGTCAGTCGATCTTGAAAGAGTCGTGTCATATGGCTGCCATTGTTGCCGGATACCAGCTCGCTATGGATTAGCCACAGGCAAGAGCCCGTACTGACCAGGACGCGCAGATTTACCAAAACTACCTGGACAAGTCCACACCATACACCACCTACCGATGGATTGCAACGGCAACCGTCTTCATCCTGTTTGGCCTCCGGATAGTATTTGCGCAGGGATGGTACATCGGTACGTCAAAGAGCAGGAGCACACAGTATACAGCTGGAGGAAGCGCTAGCAGGCAGCACGAAAGGAAGAGACAGAAGAACAACCCAGCTAACGAAACCCACGCAGTCGCATACTCGCTCGGCATCTACCTCCTCAACCTGTTCCTCGCCTTCATCTCGCCCAAATTCGATCCCAGCCTTGAGTCGGACACGGACATGGAGGACGGCATGCCTTCGGGCCAGTCTTCGCTCCCCACCAAGAGCGATGAGGAATTCAAGCCCTTTGTCCGTCGCCTGCCCGAGTTCAAGTTCTGGCACTCTGCGACTCGCGCTATCTGCATTGCTTTCGCCTGCAGCTGGAGCACAATCTTCAACTTGCCTGTCTTCTGGCCTGTTCTTGTGGTTTACTGGTTGATCCTGGTCTTCTTGACCATGAGGAGGCAGATCCAGAGCATGATCAAGTACAGGTGTGTTATTGGAATGGCTCTGCCTCGTCGTAGGCTTTTTGGTGAAATCTTCTGCTGACTTGCGTTCTACAGATACGTGCCATGGGACTTCGGCAAGGCCAAGTACAAGGGCGCCGCCAAGTAAAGGGACCCCTTCTTTACGATCTAATACAGCTTGCAGCTTCCCGAGGCAGGCGGTCCGGAGGGGTTGTTCTGTTTGATGAGCACTTCAGCATGGTTGGGTGGTCATGAGCGGGCGTAATTTACATTTGATACGATACATGCCGAAAGCGCTTCAAAGCGAACAGGATAATGAAACATTCATCGATCCACGACATTGGACAATTGGAAGACGGTGAACTTGTAAGTACTCTGTACTATTCAGTTGACCTTACCTGTTCAAAGACTACGCCCAATCAATTTCCCGCTTACGTCAGCTCTAAAGGTGGCCCGACACACTCAGACATACATGTACCTTACGAATACATAAACTCCAAACAGCTCTCCTCTGTAACAAAACCCGGCGTTAACAGTTCAGATAAATTGAACACCAGGAATCACCAAGGACCATGGGAGCTTGATATTGAATCCTATTGACCTAATTGACCGGTGGCATAAGCTTGAGGCGCACAAAACCATGCTCAGGATGTATAAATGCCACATCGGGAAGACAAGAAGGGGAATGGTGAAAGAGTGGTCCGACCTATGCTTTGATTATCTGCATGAGTGTGATGTGTTGTGGGAGGTCCATCTGTTTATCTTTTGGCAATTGAAGAAGGCCCATACATTGCTTCCCTCTTTCGGTGGTGAGCATATAGGATCTCTTTGCACGTCAACAGAACAAATTTGACCAAAAAGATAGGATCGGAAGTCACTTCGAAGCGCACAACTACTGGATGTACATCGTCGGCGCCGCGTTTCCCTTATCGATCGTCTCGAAACTCTCGACTACCCTCTGATCCGCCGCGCAGTGTGAGAATCTTTTATCAAAGCAAGTCGGACAACCCTATCACACCCGATAGCTAATACCAACCGCTTCAATGTTACCATGCAGCACATAAAGCTTACTGACTCTTCGGTAAAACAGCACTCATGTTGTCTGGCATGCACCCAGAGCAAGTGAGGTCGAGCGTGCAAGATTCTCACGCGCTGATTGGCTTTGGCTGCTAGCGTCGAGACTCCACCAGGAAGCATCCCTCCGCGTAACACTCCATCTGCCCTCTCCATCTCCTATGGACGTCGCTCGTGGCCATGTCGTTGGCTGCTGACAGCCTCGCAACTCTGGTCATCACGCTACACTCCACGATTCTCCCGACGGTGCCTCTGCTATACTCCAGACCCTGCAGGATGGTCTAGCACAGAATAGGAGCGCCCGCATTACGGAACCAATCTCAAATGCATCATTGCAGCCATGCTTCTATTTCTTGCAGACAATGCAGGGACATGTGGGCGTGCTGATAGGTCGCCGTCATCCCTGATCAACGAGCCCACTCGCGAGCGAGGGTGCTGGCGGGGTGAAAGACATTGCGGCCGTGGGGTTCGCATGTCTGGCCCATGACATGCCACTCTGAACCGCATTTGCGAGCGCGTGGTATGTGATCAGCGCCTGACTTTTTGGCGAGTCTTCGCTTTTCGTTGGGCGTGGTCTGCGGATAAGTGTCTGGCTTCCTCCTACTTGGTCTCTTTCGTTTCTCCCTTGATTCTATTCCTCTGCCCCAAACATCAATCAACTCACTCCGCATCTCTATTTGTGTATCACATTCCCTGAACCCGGGTTGGGTAATCCCTCGTCATGTTATCGAACCTGCACGACCTCTACAAGACCTTCGCCAACCCATTGGCGCAGGTCAGCCTCGCATCCGTCCTCCTCGTCTTCATCCTAGCATCATATGTCATCTTTTCCTTCACCGAAGTCAGCATTCTCCGAAAAGCCTACAAGAATGGTTCTCAGTACGCCAAATTTGCCTACAACTGTTTCCTCAAACCGCACTCGGGCGATGGCAGTGGTAGCCAGCAAGACGCTCTCGAGAGCTTCTACAAGGCCCAAGCTTCGATCTACGATGCCACCAGGACGCGTTTGTTGCAGGGTAGGGAAGATCTGTTGGCCCTAGTGGCTGCGCAGGCAAAGTACAGGCAGAAGACTGGTCAGATCCCGTCAAAGCCTATCTGGGTTGATATGGGCGGTGGAACTGGCTGGAACATTGAACAGATGCAACAGCAGCTTGATGTCCCCACATTCTTCCACGCAGTCTACTTGGTGGATCTCAGCACATCGCTTTGCGCAGTGGCGCGCGAGCGGTTCCGCCGTCTGGGATGGAAGAACGTCCATGTCATCTGCCAGGACGCTCGCATTTTCCGTCTCTCTGACTACGAGACTGGCGCCGATGATGACAAGGCGCACTTCAGCATCGGAAAATCCGCATACGACGAGGACTCCCGCGACTCCGTCGGAGCGGACGTCTTGACCATGTCTTACAGTCTGAGCATGATCCCGGAATTCCACCCTGCTATCGACAGTGTGAGCAACTTGCTTGCGACAAATGGCATTGTCGGAGTCGTCGACTTTTACGTTCAAAATCAGGTCGAGTTCCAAAGTCGCAACTACATGGGCGGAGCCATCAACAGGCACTGCATGTGGATTTCTCGAGTTTTCTGGAGGACTTGGTTTGAGTTGGACCGCGTCAATTTGGACTCCGCCAGACGTGACTACATCGAGTACAAGTTCGGTACCATCCTCAGCACAAACCGCCGGTGCCGTCTCTTCGGCTTCCGCATCCCTTACTACATCTTCGTTGGCTGTGCCAGGGAGACTAGCTCGAGCATGCAACAGCTTGCTGCTCTTGACGCAGCCGTGACCGAAAGTCCCTTCATCTCCGCTTTGGACGGGCACTCCAAGTCGCTCAACAAACCTCGTCGCAGCTCCTCCCTGTCCGAGCGCCACAGCAAGGCGTACGAATCCGCTGTTGTCAACTTGGCGGCCTCCCTTCCTCTACCGGCAGCTTACTACCAGAACAACAAGACTCGCATCTACTATGATGAGACACTCCAGAAGCATCGCCAGTTTAACGACGAGTACATTTACGCTTTCACCTGGGAAGACTCTCGCGTTGACTCTCGCCTGCTCAAAATCAACTCGGAAGACGTGATTCTAGCCATCACGAGCGCCGGTGACAACATTCTGTCATACGCCCTGGAACGTCCCAAGCGCATCCACGCTGTTGACCTCAACCCTGCCCAGAACCATCTCCTCGAACTGAAGGTGGCTGCTTTCCGTGGCCTCGAGTACCAAGACATGTGGAAGCTGTTTGGCGAGGGCAAGCACGAGGACTTCCAAGATCTTCTCCTCCAGCGCCTGTCGCCTCACCTGTCCAGCCAAGCTTTTGACTACTGGCTACACGCGGGCCCTGTTACCTTCTCTCCGCAAGGCAAAGGTCTCTATGCCACCGGTGGTTCTAGGCACGCTCTCCAGCTTGTTCAGTGGCTCGGTAAGCTGCTTGGCATCCGCAAAGACATGCTCAAATTCGCATCTGCTCAGACATTAGCCGAGCAACGGGAGATCTGGAACAAGCGAATCCGTCGTGTGCTCCTCTCTCGCCTGCTGGCATACTTCGTCATTGGTTCCGAGAGATTCTTGTGGAAGGCTCTTGGAGTGCCCAGCGAGCAGCGAGCCATGATTGAAGAGGATTTCAAGCGCGTGAGCGATAACCCCAATGCAACCCAAGCCAACCAGAAGTCAAGCGGTGACCGCAAGGCGGGCACTGTCAGTGCCACCAAGAGCGGCCAAGCCATCTGGAACTACGGCGTCGAAACGCTCGACCCTGTCGTGCGCGAGACTTTGATCAGTGAAGACAACCACTACTACCTCGTCTGCCTTCTCGGTGAGTTGATCCCCTCAAATAACAAATCCCCCAACTCCACTCCATCTACTAACACAACGTCCCTCATCCAGGCCAATACACCCCCAAATGCCACCCAACCTATCTCGCCCCCAAATCCCACCCCCGCCTCTCCACCCCAACAGCCCTCGACAACCTCCGAATCCACACCGACGAACTCAGCGAAGTCTTCGCCCGCATGCAGCCCGCCAGCCTGACCATCGCAGTCCTGATGGACAGCATGGACTGGTTCACGCCTGGCGGTCCCGAAGCCCCCGCCCAAGTCCGAGCCGTCAACGCCTCACTCAAAATCGGCGGCCGCGTGTTGCTGCGCAGCGCTGGCTTGAGTCCGTGGTATGTGCGGGTGTTTGAGGCGGAAGGGTTTGTGAGTAAGAGGGTCGCGGCGAGGGTACCGGCGGGGACGTGCACGGATCGGGTTAATATGTATGCTAGTACTTGGATTTGTACCAAGGTTGGGGAGGTTGTTTGATGGGGGGTTGCTTGCTGGAGGTTGGTGGGCGTGAGATGGTCTTAGTGGATACTTTTGAAGTGATGGTGTGCAATCTGGGGTGTCTTTTGATGAGGCTGTTATGAAAAGGAGTCAGCTGTTCTTTTATATGATACCATGATAAATCTTATTGAATGCGAGTAAGAATCTCAAAATTTCGATATAGGCGCGGTTGCCGAGATATAGCGCTGGTGCTGTTATTATCAGTGACTGTGGTTTTCAACATTTGAGGACTGCAAGGTCGATGGTCATGACTTGCGAAATTTGTCTTCGCTGGGTCAGTATTTTCAACAGAACTGTAATCAAAAATCTAGGCGAGATCAACGCCCTTGCAATCAGAAAAAAAAAGAAAATTGTATTCGAGTCTCCTGGCCCTCGCAGAAGACTCCCGTGATTTGTACACACAACATTGGCCTGATAGTCTTACAGGCCACGGATATTCCATTCGTCTTGCCAGCCTCCTGATCTCTGCTCTAGAGAACAGAACGACCAGCCCTCCCAACACCTTCTCCATCACTCCAGACATTCCATCTAAGCCCTCGAGCCCAACCTCTTCTCAGCCTCCAGCTCCTTCTCGGCGTTCCTGTAGTACTTGGCGGTGTCAACACCGTGGTGCGGGTGGTTGACAAAGTTGAACCACGGCATGACGTGCAGCCACACACCCGAGTACCTGCTCTGACGGCTGGCAATGCCCTGCATGTACTCGGTGAGGGAGCTCTTGCCGTACAGCGGCAGGCCCTGCTTGACGCGGTCCGTCATCTCGCGCATGTCCATGTCGATCTCGCGCCTGTTCTCCGTCCAGCCGTAGAAGCGGTTCTGGCTGCGCGAGTACATCAGCAGGAAAGCCGCCGACAGCGACACGAAGCCCGAGAGGCGCATGATCGAGGCGAAGCCGCCCTTTCCCACTTCCGAGGGCGAGATGCGCTCCCACCACAGCATTGCTGCGGGGCCGCAGGCGCCGAATAGGGCGCCTGCCATGTAGTCTGAGGGCCGGGCATAGCCTAGCACGCGCTTGAAGTGGGGGTCTGAGTCGATGAGCTTTTGGGGGAGAAGAAGGACGTATTAGTGAAACTGTACAGGCAAGCGCATGGGTTCTGTCTAGGCGGGTGGAAGTACCGGGTAGTCTGAGTTGAGGGCTTTGGTCGGCACGGAGGGTCTGACGGTCTGGCCGATCTCCGGGCCCTCGGAGACAGAGATGGTCTCTGGGGGGTATTGGTTTGACTGCGACATGGCGTGCGGTGTGTGTGGGCGGGTGCAATGGCTGCGAGAGATTTGGATCTGGCGTCGCAGTCGTGAAGCTGTGCTTGGAGGTTCGATGTCGTTGAGGGTAAGCAGCTAAAGTCGTGAATCGTGCCAAATATCCTCGTCCAAGGTCTCCCAGCGCAGCGCAGCGCAGCTTCCCCACAATCGTCGTCAGGCAGGCTGCGGCTTCGCTCACTTACGAAACGTAGGTTGACTTGGAAGTGTTGCGTGCGACTCGAAGACTCCTCCAATTGTTCACAGACAACAGGATAGACAACATGGCCGACTTCAACTGGAGAACACTCAATATCGACGCGCTCGATCCGGAATCCTCTTACAACTTCGACCTCGCAACCCTTACCCCCGCCGTCCAGCCTGTTTCTACGGAAGATGTCCAGACGCTCTCAGGCCAGATCAAGCAATTGATGCGAGCGGGTCAGGCGGAAGAGGCTTTGAAGGGAGCATTGGAGAACCCACCCTATGGCGCAGATGAACAAGGAAAGGTAGGCAAGCCATGGCACATCAAGAGCATTCGACGGAGACGGCATGCGAGATCCGATCTCAAGGCGAACAACTGCTGAGACTATTCGCTTCTACAGAACGTCCACCTCAGCACAGTCACCGAGATCCTGCAGTCAATACGGCAATCGGAAATGACTCCCATCCTGCAGCGCATCTACCAGTCCGAGGGTGGTTCGGAAGTCTGCGACACTCTTATGAAGTATCTCTACAAGGGAATGGGCCAGAGCCAGCCTGCAAATGCAGCATCGGCGAGCAAGGGTCCCGCGGCTCAGCAGTCAGGTTTCACACAGGTTGCTGGAAGGAGTTTTGGTGGTGCTGAGGGCGGTGGACAAGCTATGAGCGTGTTGTTGAGCTGGCATGAGAAGGTGAGTCTGGACTGAGTTGTTCGTGGAGACGTCAATTGTTAACTGTTGTCTTAGCTTGTGGAGATGGTTGGTCCGGGAAGCATTGTGAGGGCCATGTCGGACAGGAGGACTGTATGAGGTTGCATACCTTACGCGACTGTAGAGGGCATATCTACGCTTGGTTGACCGTCACGCCAGGAAGTCTTGACAAGATTCCGCCGCAGAGTTGTGAACAGCACAGGACACACCTGTAGCAGTGTGCGACTCGGCTAGAATCGCGAATCGGACTCCGAATGATGTTGAGTCAAGGCTTTTGACATGAAATAGGCAACCCTGGCTAAACGAACGAATTGACACATAGAAATGTATCGCAGTACTTTCCGCCAATCGCGTACAGACATGTGGTGGCTGGAAGGTGAGAATGGGACGTATGAAACGAGTCACCCCATGCTCTCTAGACGTTTCTGTCACACAGCATGCGTTCCCGTTGATACTATTAGACGCTGCTGCCTCGTTTCCCACTCACCGCCCTGGAGTACTGACAACCCGCAAGGACAAGCTCTCTGGAAGCCTTGCAGCCTAAAGCAGGGAAACTCTCGTGTAACCGCTGGCAAAGCTTTATATCAACATGAGCGGGGCTTACATGTAGTTATGAACACACCCATCCGACACTTGACCCCATCACATTCGCAAGCTCTTTGGCATTTTCTAAGTAGAACACATCGCAGCATCCGACATGTCTAAGCGACACCTGAGAAAGTACACTGTATGCTACCGATGGCTAATTCATGAAGAACCCTGTACTGATTCTCTCAAGGCAATTGGACCCGCATTTACTGGCTCAAGTGCGCTCGACACCACCCCTCGCAACTTCAAGCAACCCAACAGCGCCGAGGCGAGGGTCTTACTGCTCACCGAGCTCCTCGAGGAAATTCTCTTATACCTACCGACCCACGACATCATGGCGATTCGCAGCGCCAGTCCACTATTCTACTATTGCATTTCCCGTTCGCTTCGGTTGCAGGCGAGGCTTTTCCTGCGTCCGAGCAAAGACCCAGTAATATACCACAAGTGGTTCCGGCAAAACTTGGATAGCAGCGGTCTTCCACTGGGAGAACTCCACCTTGAGGAGGTAAAGTTGTTTCCACGCGCAAACACCAAGACGGCCAAAGTCGAATTCTCTTGCCAGCCTTCGCCTGTCCAACCCGCTCGGATATGCCCTTTGATCCATCTCTGGAATGTGCCAGAAAACCAGCTTCCAGAGGGGTTCACAACCCCCAATTTGCCCACATGCTCCGTGGGAATCACCGCAACTCCGGACGAGCTGGGCAAATTCGGGACCATGATGTTCGCCGACCCGCCAATCTACGAAGTATGCTCCAGGCTGCACTACAGACACAACCTAAACCCGAAATGCTACATCACCGGTCAACGCACTGTTACCAGCGATTCTCCGCTGACAATACACGGCTTTCTCGATGCTGCTTTTCGAATGAAAGGCTTCACGGACGTACACGACAGGGACGACACTGGTAGGCTGATTCATCAACAGATTGAAGACTCATTCGAAGAAGCAGTCGCTGAACGCATCCAATTGCATGGAGGGTACTTCGATCTTGTGTTCAACAGGACCCCAATTTTCATCAAGGGGATTGAGATCTTGAACAATGATCGATGGGATTTCATGGTGAGAAAACGTGCGGAGCAACAGCAAGAGGCTTTGGCGTCCGAGCGGGCATGATCGTGAAGTTATGAACTTGGAGTACCTTTCTCATTGTCTTGCTGCGTGTGTGGTTGTATTCTTATTGGTTGCAACGGTTGGGATCAGAAGTCGTCAAGAGCATGTTTCTTTGCCAGTATTCCGCTCAATGTATCAAATCATTTTACAATGCATGTACATCTTGTTCGATCCGCAATTGGGTCACATTCCGCCAACTCCCATCCCAATCGTGATCTGGCCATCCTTCAGGTAGGGTGGAGAACCCGGGCAGAGTGTACTGACCCCGACAGACTCCCGCGCTCTCACACTCCAGGTCACACAAGCCGTAGACGTTGCAATAACATTGAGCTGCATTCGGACAGTGCACAGCCGGCTCGCCAAAGATTACTACTTCGTGTCAGATATCAAATCGGGCAGCCGAGACCGGTTGAAGACGTAAACTTACTATGCCACGAGTACTCTAGGACTCTCCCACTGACATGATCAGGCAGTTCGGTCTCCAGCAACCACCTGCGATAAGCCTCGTAGTCACTTTTAGGTCTCTGACGTATCTTCTCCCCGGTGACGGCGAATTGGGCGCAGCAAGATGCTCCTATGGTCTCCGGAACTGGTTCGCCGGGAAACAAAGCTTCGAAAGCCGGTTTGTAGACCGGTCCTGTCTTCATATCTCCGTGCACATCTCGATCGTCATCATGAGCCGCTATGGCTTCTTCGGATTCTTTAATCGGTCGGATTTCAGCTGGACATCCTAAGGTCCAGACGCAGCGTAGATTAACATAGCCTTGGGCTTGGATGTGTGGTAGTTGAAGACGGGAGAGCATGCGCTGTCCGTCGTAAAGTGGGTCGTCATTGTGCCATTGGTATCGGTTTGCATGCTGGAAGATCAGGATTGAAGAGAGCTGGTCGTAGTTGTCGATTATATAGCTCATGGGGGGTTAGTGGGCCACTTGCGTCAATCACCATGGCTTCAATACACACCTCAAGTATACCATGCTTTCCCGACCCTTGTTCGCCGGTACGGTGAAGTTTGAAGGCCCATCTGTCAGATATATCGCTTTTCCCCATGTAGGAAAGGCTGTCTCTAGCCAAGTTGTGTTATCTGATGTTTGGCTGGCTATCACCAACATGACTTGGTCCAAGTTATGTGCTTGTGATGTTTCCGGCTTTGAATGAATCCTAGGGGTCGACCATTCTATTCCTAAGAGGTCCGAGGTTTCCGTCCAAGATACAGACGTTTGATAGAGGAGGACGAGAGCGATGGCGCATGCAGTAGACAAGGCCAGAATTCTAGCCAGGCGCGTCTTCCCAGGGTATATTGTGTACATGGTCCGTACATTAATATCATTCGTATGTTCTCATGATGATTAGAGGCGCACAAGACTGATCACCGAGTAGACATTCTGTGTGCACATAAGATCAGTGCAGGTCAATGTCGATGTGTCCATGGATTCGGCGGCAAGCGTGCAAGCGAGAGACGTGTACGCGAGCTTGACTTACATGGCTTCATTACCGAGATCAACAAGGCCATGTTCCCTGAATGATCTCAAATCATCCTTGTTGCGGCACGAAAGGCGAAGGCTATATTTGGAGATTGAACTCTCAAAAATCAACGTTCACACATGCTGTCATCATGCGCCACGAGTTCAGCGCACCTTTTAGCTGTTGGTTTCTGAAGTTGAGATGGTATGAAGACCGTATGTAACCTCCGGCAAGACTTGGCAGTGCTAGGGCGGTTGTTGGTCAAGAGGCGAACACTAGACCAGCTATGAGACTGGACACGCTCAACCGCAGAATGCAAGCCTAGTGCCGGCGCTTAATATAGTAGCGACTTTACAAGGGTCATAAAGAACACCAGCAAACGTGTTAATAGCCGGGCGTGTATTTAGAAGTAGCCAATAATCGTCGCCACTGGCAAATGCTTGACGTTCAGAATGCAGCAGTTGGATAGCTAGCCTCAGTGGCATGAGATACCGGAGATCCTTCATTGCGTGTTTGGCTTACCTGATCGTATCAGTCTGAAGACACGCGGGCTGGCCTCGATGCTTGGACTGGTACAATACTGAGTAAAACAATTGGAGTCAGACCAGGTGCCGAGCTGAACACCTCGTATGCGAGATCGAGCATACCTAGCATCTGTCTATCAGTGTGTGGTTAAAGCGTCTGACCTGACATAGACGCGTTGGTGTCATGTGTCGGTCAGTCAGCCGGCTTTCGCGTCTGACAAACATGTGAGCGCGTAAATATTGGTGGTGAGCATAGAAATCATTGGAACCATGTTCAATGTGAGTCGGAAGTGTTGTTGTTGTCGAGAATGGTTTACACTGACTCTGTGCTGGTTCCTAAAGCGCAAGGCAGGTCAGCCGAGCTCGAGCTCCGGCGTTTCGTCAGAGGTCCGGTCGACATGTACAGCAACCACGCCCACGCCATCCATCACCGCCTACCTAGATAAACATCCACCAACCATCTTCTCATCCACCAGACACGCAACGTCTCACTCAAACTAGCCGCGAACTCTCAATCAGACACTCAACAACCTTCAGCAAACATGTCGACCCTCGAGGATCTCGATGATCTGGAGCGCGATGGCAAGAAAGAAGAGGAGCAAGATGACAAGAACCAGAAGTCTGATGGCGCCGGTGATGCAGACATGAAGGATGCCGACGAGAAGAAGAAGGATGAAGAGGACGACCTGATCGACATGGAGATTCTCAACTCGAGCACACGCGACATCATCTCCAGAAAGCGATTATTGGAGAACGACACCAGGATTATGAAGAGCGAATACCAGCGGCTGACACACGAGAAGAACGCCATGGGTGAGAAGATCAAGGACAACGTCGATAAGATTGACAACAACAGGTGAGTTCGAAGCGTATACCTCAGCGAGCGTTTGTGTTGGCGAGCGCTAATGATTGCTTCATCATAGACAACTGCCTTACCTGGTAGGCAATGTTGTGGAAATCCTCGACCTTGATGTGACCGCAGAGGCAGCGGAGGAAGGCGCAAACATCGATTTGGATGCCACTCGCGTCGGCAAGTCAGCAGTCATCAAGACCTCTACTCGCCAAACGATCTTCCTTCCCCTCATCGGTCTCGTGGATCACGAGAAGCTCAAGCCTGGTGACTTGATCGGTGTGAACAAGGACTCATATCTTATCCTCGATACACTCCCCGCGGAATACGACAGCAGAGTCAAGGCGATGGAGGTTGACGAGAAGCCTACGGAGAAGTACACAGACGTTGGTGGTCTGGACAAACAGATTGAAGAGCTGGTCGAGGCTGTTGTCTGGCCCATGAAGGAAGCAGAGCGATTCAAGAAGATCGGCATCAAGGCACCCAAGGGTAAGGACAGAAGACATGAAGCGATGACACGAGATAGAGCTAACACGACTCACAGGCGCTCTGATGTACGGTCCTCCCGGTACAGGTAAGACTCTTCTTGCCCGTGCTTGCGCTGCGCAAACCGAGGCCACATTCCTCAAGCTTGCGGGTCCCCAGCTCGTGCAGATGTTCATCGGTGATGGTGCTAAGCTCGTGCGTGACTGCTTCGCCCTCGCAAAGGAGAAGGCACCCTCAATCATCTTCATCGACGAGCTGGATGCCATCGGTACGAAGCGTTTCGACAGCGACAAGAGCGGAGATCGTGAAGTCCAGCGCACTATGTTGGAGTTGCTGAACCAGCTTGACGGTTTCGCCTCCGACGACCGCATTAAGGTTCTCGCAGCCACCAACCGCGTCGACGTTCTCGACCCCGCTATCCTGCGTTCCGGTCGTCTGGACAGAAAGATTGAGTTCCCCCTACCAAACGAAGAGGCCCGCGCACAGATTCTCCGCATCCACAGCAGAAAGATGACCGTGGACGATGCTGTCAACTGGCCCGAGTTGGCAAGGAGTACGGACGAGTTTGGTGGCGCGCAGCTCAAGGCTGTCTGCGTGGAGGCTGGTATGATTGCGCTGAGAAAGGGCCAAAGTAAGATCGGCCACGAGCACTACGTTGATGCAATCTCGGAAGTCCAGGCGAAGAAAAAGGTGAGACATCTTCCCAGCCCTATTCCCAATAAAATTTCACTAATGATCTCTTCAGGACACCGTCAACTTCTATGCTTAAGCTTTATGCTATTACGACGACTTAGGCACAACAGCGGTGCGTGTGTAACAATAATGGCATAGAGTACGTCAATCCAGACATATCATTGTGTGGTCGAAACATATTCCACATCCACTTTTCCATCTGTAATCTCCTGTTTTTCACCTCAAGCGCAGTCGTTGCTTACATACATGACCTGTCTTGAGATTGTTTGGTCCCAAAGAATTGGACAAAGCTGTTCACGCCTTTGTCTTTTTGTTGCGAGAGAAATGATTAAAAAAAAGCTGGCAATTTCCCACCGACGCTTACACCACAAGGACAAGAGGTATCCCCCTCTCTCTTGGCGATGGCATACGTCGCTAACAGTCCAGCTGAACCTATCCATGATCAACGAGGTATTGTCGGGCGTCATCGCAGCATCGGGCGACAATGCTGGTCGGCAGAGGACTACGCCATGCTGGTCAAACCACTTCAGGCGGTTTTCCTCGTCCAAAAGCTCCTGTGCGCTCTAACGCTTCTTTTGCTTGAAGTGTAGATGGTCACTGTCTCTCTCCACCGCCTCTCGAAATATCGTGCTAATTCTTTGCAGATGTTCTCGACGTCAGACTTGATGTCAATGCGGCCATCTACAGTTTATCAGATCATCATCATTAGGGACTTTCTTCACCGACTATCACGAAGCGTGTTCATACACTTGGATCTAGGGTGGATGTCCACACTACGGGCTCACATCACTTTTCCGTCTGCACAGCTTGACGTCCCTGCTCATATCCCAAGCCCGCCTTACTATCTTGGATATCTGGATTCGCTCTCAATTCCCGCTCCGCGAGCTTGAGTACCATACCTTCCGAGCCCAGTGAATCGTTAGGCTTGCAATCCCAAGTCTATATATCCTCTTTGCTGCCCTCTACCGATCCTACAATACCGGTTCTGTTCCGTCAAATCCACACCTCACTTCGACTCCAGGACATTTTTCAGCCCTCAACAATCACGAGAAATTAGCAGCCTTAGTAACTGCACAATGGAGTCTTCCGGCCGCGTCCTTGTGACGCTGACGACGTTCGAGCGCACTTCACTGACCAAAACGGCACCACGTGCCACAAGAAACCGTCTTTCACTGCACTTTGGTTGCCTCACATGCAGTTAGGCAACGCGCAGTCGACGCAGTAACTTGCCTCGTCGCGGGCATAAGATCCTCCCTCACCACTCCTCTCCCTGCACCCACCACCACACAACCTCCACCCGTTTCCTCCTCCCATACAACTTTTAACCATATTCACCTCCCACACAGCCCTCGAAGGCATCGCACCTCGGCGATCGTCCTCCTCTACACCAAAGGTCTACAAACACTTCCACAACACCACAACTACATCCGCCAAGTCACCACACCATCAATCCTACACTCTAAACTACCCCGGGCTTCCATCAGCCATGCCCGCCACGCAGAGAAACACCCACCACTGTCCGCACTGCCATAAGACCGTCAAAAGTGGCTTTTGTAGCCGCTGCCAGATTGTCTGCGAGCATGAGCGCCACGCAGGGAAACCATTCACCCACTTGAGATCGGAGTCGTGTATGCGTTGCAATACGATCATCGACTTCCAAGCGAACGAAGCAAAGAAGCAAAAGGCAGCCGACCAGGAAGCCGAGACAAAGGCTCACGAGAACGACTGGGCCAAGGAGGGGAAGGGACGCAACAAGCCTGGTTCAAAGTGGACTTAGATAACATGGCTGGTTGCAACCGTGAGTGCTTCTCCAAGCTGTATAGATCGAAACTTGGCTAACGAGACAAGACACAGGGCCTGACCTCGATTGCGAGAACCGGAAATTGACCAAGGCACGAAACGAAGCCACCTGTTGTGAAAACGATCGATTGGATTTCAAGTGGAACATGGAGTTTGAGTTTACGGGACATTGGGGTTGACTAACAGAACCCAGGAATATGTCTACCTCGATTACAAACCGATGGAATGAAATAAAGGGATGAAATGTAATATGAACTATGACCTGCTCCAGCTCATCATGATGTCTAAGCCAGTTTACGGTACGTGGCGCGATGATGCAGGATTCTGAGTGTCTCGATAGACTCACCTTCTACAATGGAGACTGAGCAGCATCGGCTCGGTAGTAGAAAAACATGGCTTTCTGCATCATACCAGCGATAGTTTGAGCAAAGACATTGAATTGTATGACCTTGGTTACGTTACTACAGCAAGATCGCCGCTCTCCACAACCTTCAAACCCATCGTTCGAGGCGCATCTAACATCTCAGCCATGGATTCGGCGAGTGGTTGACTACGTTGCCATCGAAGACTCCCCCGAACGTCCCTACAGTTCGTCCTCCGAATCATCCTCTGATTGAGCCCTCAGCTAGCTTTCCAATTCTCCGTCTGAGTTTCTACTCGTCTCTTCGTCACCGCTCTCTGCATCAGAATCTTCCAGGTCCGAGTCAATCTTCCAGTCGAGACGATCATACGGATGTCTGAACATCTCATCAGTCTGTCCGCGAATGACATTGAGATATCCACGAACTCGCTTCTCGGCCGACTCTTCGTTTTCCATGTCCCACATGAACGTCGTTCCGAAGTAAGTGAGGATGTAGCTTTTCTCCCGGAAGCATTGTTTTACCAGCTTGCGCTCCGGCGAATCTTGCGGGTAGTGCTGCATCAGGGATGCCACAAAGTGTTTTCGCAACACCTTGTTCTTCGCCCACCCATCCTCAGCCTTGTTTGAATTATCGTCGATGATCCAACCAGGGTATTCGTACAGAGCTTCGACTTCTATTGTTTGACTCAGGTCCCAATCGATGATGGCTGAGATCTTCGGTGGGAGATCATTGTCCGCTTGGACAACGAGAATGTTCTGGGAGCCGTAGTCGCCGTGCATGAGTCGGTAGGGAGCGTGTAGGAGGGGGTTGGTCGCATTGTGCTCGAAGAAAGATCGGATCTCGTCTCTGGCCTCGTGATAGAGCTTCTTAGCAGCCTCTGTGCGCTTAGGGTTGTCGTTCTCGAGGTAGGCAAGGTACGAGTCGATAGTCGAGGTGAAGGCGTGATCAGCTATCGTCTGGGTGGGATCTTTGTTACTAAGCAATGGGCCGATTGTGCCGTCTTTTGTGATCACCCCAATTTTGTCGAACTTCTGATCTGCCAGCTGTCCAGTCACGTTCGCGAGCTGTTCAATGACATCAAGTTTGTGTTTGAGTGAAAGATCACTCCAGACGTTACACAGCTGCTCGCCATCCATGCGCTCCATCAGCACGAATGCCGAACCTACAACGTGGTTCTCGTTGTGGTTGATGAAGTAGATCTCTGGCACGGGAATCGTGGTGTTCTTGCGCACGTACTCGATCGTGGCCAGCTCACTTTCGGTTTTCTGCAGGACCTCATACTCAATGGTGAAGCGGGCAATGCAGCTCCAGCCGTCTTCAAAATGCAGCACTCTGATCTCGTGGAACCCACCTGGGCGCATGCTCGTGATATCAACACAGGGGCCGTGAGAGCCTGGAAGGAAGTTATCCGCGATGTACTTCAGAGCTTCGTAGTTCAGGTTCAGTGGCGGTGGCTCGTCGCCACACGAGGCGGTGCTGCTGGTATCGCTCTTTGCGTCTTCCGATGGGTCATCATTGTCTTGAATTTCGCCATTTTCATCGTTCGTATCGTCGGTTTCGCCATCGCCATCCAGATGATGCGTAGGACAAGCACCCTCAATTCCCTCCTCCCCTAAACGGTGCATCGCTTCAACAGCACCAATGTCCGGGACTTGCGCAACACCCTCGTGCTTCTCCAGCTCCATGTTCGCGGCTGAAGGCGGTGAAAATGTCGAGATCGAAATCAAGAGACTTATCAGGATGTGCTCTTGAGCGTATTGGATTGTCTTGGTGTGTAGGTCGTATCAGAAGTCTCCCTGTCGAGTGAAGGGGTGTTTGAAGGGTTTGTATCGAGAAAAGGGCGGTGGTGGAGACAAACAAAGATGTGGGAGGTAGGAGGAAGTAAAGGTGCAGATTTGAGCAATCAAGCAAGTTAACGCGTGAAGGCAAACGCGGCGGGTCGTGTGACCGTCCTTTACTTCACTGCACTGCGATGCGCTGACATTAGTGGAAGTTGATAAAAAATAGTCACCGGTTGCAAGTTGGGCAAACAGTCACCGCCGCGCGACTTCCTTTGTTTACACAAAGGCTTTGTGCAAATTCACTTACATAACAACTCTAGAGTGCCGCCGCCCCACATTTCCACGTGACGGAATTCAGACCTCACTCACAACGGGAAGATGCCAGATTGATAAAATTCGAAGGTTGAGCAAGCAAGCATACATGATGAAACTACTTTGAGGGCACGATCCCAAATTTCATCAGGAAAAGAATTGTTGTGGATAAAAGTTTTAAGACAATCCAAGGGCTGTGCCAAGTGTTAAAGCTAGCCTTCCCTTGGTATCAAAAGGGTAGCGCTCGATAGAAGATAAAATGAAAGCGAGAAAAGGACATACCACCGCTGCTTCCAAGAGGGAAAAGAAGGACCCACTATGAGTATAACTCCAAAGAACGCCATGCCCGAAAGACGGGAGCTAAAAATCATGTTCCTTCCACGTGGGACGTTTCCCTTTCGCATTGCGCACCGTCCGATGTCTGCCGTGTCCACGCTTCGCCTCTCCGACCAGGAATTCCCTCGTGCTCGAAATGCCTTTCTGTACAGCCAGCAGCAATATGAGCTTGCTCCAAGTGTTAATGCCTCCTCACAAGCGAAGATTTGATTTCTTTCTGAACCCCTGTGCGCCGGACCCAATGCAAAGTTTTAATCTTTCGTAAGATTCATGCAGTAATAGAAGTGGCAGCAACAACAGCAGTCACGGAGACATATGCGTTCAGATGTCTTCAAGCATACCGTGGTTGAAGTCGCCGTCGTTGTGGGTGGACTCGACACCGCTCATGCGGTCGCCACTCTTGGCGGCGCCAAAGGCGGACTTCTCCTCGGTCGGACTGTCCAGGTCTGGACGGTCGGCGTATTGCTGCTCGAGCGTGCTCTCGTCGACGAATGTGAAGCCCTTGAACTGGTTCTGCATCGTGGGGCTGAGAGGTGTGCTGTTCGTGTCCACGCCGCTAGCGAGGGCCGCAGCGCGTGCGTTCAGCGAAGATGCGTTGCCGTCGCTGAGAGCGTTGGTGAACTCGGGATCGAAGTTGCTCGTGTCGAGCTCACCCTTGAGTTTAGGCTTGAACGGCGGGCTGACCATTTTCTTACTAAGTCTGTTCCAGTCCACGTCGCTGAAGAATGGGTGGGCCATCAGCTCCTCAGCATCGCCCTTGGCGCCCAGACGATGCGCCGGATTCCTGTTGAGCAAGCCCTTGACGAAGTTGCGACCCTCATTAGAGAGAGCATCCCTCGGGAAGCGGACCTTGCCAAACGCGATGTTCTTGTACATCTGCTGGGTGTCCTCGGCGTAGAAAGGTGACCAGCCACAGCACATCTCGAAAACGAGCACACCAAGCGACCAGAAGTCGACCATCTTTGTGTATCCGGCCTCGTCCAACAAGACTTCGGGTGCGAGATATTCAGTGGTCCCGCAGAAGGTGTTAGTCACGTCATCCTTGGCCAAGTTGGCCTTTGAAAGACCGAAGTCGCAAAGCGCAATGTGGCCATTGGCATCCAAGAGGATGTTCTCGGGCTTCAGGTCACGGTAGACAATGTCGTGTTGGTGAAGATGGCGAAGGGCGAGGATGAGCTCAGCGATGTAGAATTTGGCGCGGACCTCAAGGAACCGGCCCTCCTTCTGTAGATGCCAGAACAGTTCACCGCCAGACATGTAGTCGGTCACAAGATAAAGGTCTGCTGTCGTCTGGAAAGAAAACTTCAGGCCAACAATAAAGGGCGACTCCGTGGAAGCTGTGCGGACCAGGATGTTGCGCTCGCCAATGGTATGTTGAATCTCTTTCTTCTGCACAATGACCTTCTTCGACAAGACTTTCATGGCGTAGATGCGCTTGGTATCCTTCTTTCTCACTTGGAAGACCTGGCCAAAGGTACCCTTGCCAATCAACTTGAGGACCTCGAAGTCTTCAGGCCCGAAGCTCTTCTTGCCAGTACCGTGGAAAGCAATCCTCACATGTACCTCTCCAGTGATGAGGCCTGTGTGCTGGTCATCGCCCTGAAGCTTGTACCATCCTTCGTGCTGGTGTTCATAGTCCTCCAGGTTGATAGGAATGCGGACATGTCCAAGGAACGCCTCGTCATTCACATTGTCGTAGACCGAGATATCCAGTTCATTTTGTTCGCCAACAACATCGAACTGGGCTGTGTGCTTCCAAGATGGGTTGGTGGTCTGGTCCTTGTTTCCCCGCTGCAGATCGGCAATGTTGGTGGAGCTCGTCTGGCGACTAGGCATGGCAGGGATCGGACGTGATGAGCCGGAGCCACTGCCGATCCGACGCATGGCCACACCGCGAGCAAGGTTCTCCTCGCCAGAGTTGTTGCCGTCGACAGCGGTGTCCATCTCGTCTTCTTTTGCGGCCCCACTGGAAACATCTTCGCTTTGTTGGAAAACGCAGACGACGTACGGTTGTACGCTAGGTCTGAGACCACGGCCCTCTTCGACCACAATCTCAAGCTGGCCTTTCTGCTGGGCAACCACTACTTCTTGCGAGGAATCCGAAGCGGACCTGGCCGCCTTGACTGTCGCGGCTGCCGCATCATCGCCTCGTCTGCTCTCATGCGAGCCGGATCGTGGTGTTAGAGGAGGGGTATTCTGGTCACGGCGCTCAGCGCCTTCTGTTAGCTTTTGAGTTTCCGAGGTTGTGTCATTAGGAGAACGAGGAGCGGCGGAGGAGGAATCCACGGAGGCGGAAGGATCGGCGGAGGGGTTGGAGATGTGTGCTGAGACGTCAGGCCTGGTGACTATGCTAGAGAGTGCATCCGATATGGTGTCCCGGCGGAGCGGCATGGGCGGCTTGGGTCGAGGGCATGTGCTCTGTTGTGCCGCTTCGAGCGACTCGTCTTGTGTGGGCGACCGCTCGGTGACGCTGGGTGTGCGAGAGTTCTCGTTGCTGGTCATGTGTAGTGAAGGGTCCTTGGAAGAAGGCGGCGTAGGCATGGCAGCTTGGCTGGGCACATCGGATGGCGACATGTCGTGGGAGGTTTGTGGTGGGGTCTCGCGAATATGGTCCTCGATGCTTGACTTTGCGGCGGGAGGAGAAGAGGACTTGGGCTCCTGCTCCTGCGATCTCTGCTCGGGAAGGGCCATGGTGCTAGTGGCCTGGGGCGCGGATAGAGAAGGTGCGGGTGCGGAAACACGCTGGGGGGAAGATGAAAAATCACGAACCTGAACAAAGTAGTTGTGGTTAGGCAGAGCCGGGACCCGTTTGTCGTTGTGGAGATCAGGCCGTGGCGTAGCAGTACCACCGGGTGGAGTCGAGGCACCGGATCCTATCTGGTCATGGGCAGCGTCGTCGTGGTCGGTGTGCGCCCTGCTGGGAGAATGCGAGTCAGCGACGGCCATGGTGCGGGTATAGGACAAGCGATGCTAGTGATGCAAGCAGCGCGACAAGAAACGGCGAGCTGGCAGTGCTGGGAGTGCTGGTGGTGGGACGGCGCAGAGCAGCGTGCAGAATAGTGAGGCCTGCTGAGATTTGGATACGGCGCACGGCCAATGAGAGGGCCGCGGGGCACTTGAGATTTGCCTCTGCCCTCTCCAAAGTCTCGAAAGGGCGATCGGACCGAGGCGTGGCCGAGCGGGAACGAGAGAAAAACGCGGAAACAGCGTGGTGCTTAGCGGGCGTGCGCCCCACGTTGCCAGCTCAGGTCGCGAATGAAATGCTCGTCCTGCCAGCGCCGGTGGTTTTGGGCCTTTCAACGCTGTCGCTGGTGCATGAATTGCATCGCGGCATTTGGCTGCTGTGGCGGCCGTGCCAGTGGAGTGGCGGTGCGCGGGGGCGGAACGCACGAAGAAGAGCGTGCTGATTGCGTGCGTGTAGCATGTGAAATTGCGGCAAGGGAGGGAGGGGGTGCAGCGAGCGAGGTTGTTTGTTGCAGTGAGAGATGACAGGGAAAATGATCGGAAACACGCAAGTGTTTTTTGCACGTGGCAACGTACCTTTGCGAGCCGGACATCATGGCCTGGCGTAGCAGGTCGGCGGCACCACTGAGAGGGCCGCCTTGGCTATGGCTGCCGGCTCCTTCGTGAGGACTCGCCATGGTGGTGTTGCTGTTGGTGGTAGTTGCTGGCGTCTTGCCTAGCCAGCTGCGTTGGCTGCGTACGCTGGCGGCACTCGGACGTCTGGAGGAGGCTCTCGAGGATGCTGCGGTCCTGGTAGCGGTCGGGCTGCCCAGCGGACTCGGGGCAAAGGGGACGATGTTGATGGTCGAAAGGGTCGGTATAGCGCTGGTGGATTTGTGCGAGACGTGACCGGGACGACGAGGTGGATTGGTGGAGGGCGGATCGCGCGAGTAGTCCAGACGCCGCTTCCTCTCAGGCTGCTTGAAGGCGAGGGAGTCGTCCACCGTGCCGGTCGAAGGGGGAGGCGAGTTGGTAGCCACGGTTGCGTGGTGTGGCGGATAGGATACAGCAGTATTCAGCACACACCGACCAAGAAGCAAATGCCGCAGAGGAATCAAGTCGCAGGCGGTAGCGGCTATACAGAGTTTCCGACTGGGACGGTGATTGGATAATTACGACAGCACTTTTTGGTGAGGAGAGCGAGACAGGCCACCTAAGGTACAGCTTCCAGAGGTGCAGCTATACAGACTTCCGTGACGTAGTGTATTATTCCATCAACAGAATCCTTGTTGCCCAGAGGGCTGGGTCGGTCTCACAAGCAAAAGGCAGTCCTCAATCTACGCGCTGCCAATCCAGTCACCCAGTCATCATCAGCCATTTCGGCATCGGCTGCATTGACCCCGATTCAAAAGCTTGCTGAGCCTTCCATCTTCCATTCTTCCAGAAGGGTAACCCGGACGGGACCAATGCGGAGCAAACGCCGTTGAGGTTTGACATGATGCTGTATGTAACGTCAACGAGTCAACAACAGGCTGGTGTTTTGCTTCATCTCTCTGCACATGAGATCGTCTCCTGAGGTCCTATCTCTCTGCTCTAGGGTGTCCATATCTGTGCATCTCTACATGCATACATGCACCGTAGCAGCCAGGGCCGCAGTTCCGAGAGGCTGTCCAACCTGCTATTGCATGTCGATCCGTTAACCGACTCCAGGGCGAAGACGCCACATAACACTGCAGACGTATAAGGGCCGGCGATCATCCCATCGTCATCGCACTTCGACATCATGCAAGACCTCCGCAGACAACCGAACGTTTTACAAGCAGCTGCACCTGCCTCTTGGAACAGGTTCATGTCCTTCTCATGATTGTACTGAGGTCTTGGCGGCGACAATACCCGAGTACCTTAGCTTTTGGAGATCTGCAACCGAGACGACATAAAGATGTACAGCTTCAACCAGGTACGCCCCCAAAACCGGAACGGTACGATGCCGGTGTGAACACAGCATGACTTGCACAGGTACAGTACACAATCTCATTGTCATTACCGCCATAAAATCCACTTTTTCAAGCTCCATCGTCACACTCACAACTTACTACCAACCGTCTTCTTCTCCCCAACAACCTTCATCTTGGCCCGTCCATTGGACAAACATACCTTCCCGCCCTTCACGCTCGTCACAAACCGCACATCCTCCCACTCGCCATCCTTCTCCCCAGTCCTCCAAATCTGCGTAACCAAACAATCCCCAGGCTTGACCGGCGAAGCGAACCTAGCAGCAAACTCCCTCAGATTCGCCGGATCACTACCGCCCAGCAACTTCAGCAAACCATGCGCCGTCGAGTTCCAAGAGTACAAGCCGTGCATGATCGCGCCTCCAAAGCCCATGGCCTGCCCGGGCTCAGGAGTGGCGTGCAATGGGTTATAATCACCATTGAGGCGGTACAGATGCGGCGTCTCGAGCGTAGTCTGATGCTCATAGACAGCATCAGGCTGTTTACCCTCGGGCGGCGGGAAATTTTGCGACTTGGGGCCTTTGGGGCCGTTCCAACCGCCCTGACCGACAAAGAAAGCTGACCCAGTGATTTTCGCGTAGACTTCGCCGCTGGCTTTGTCCACAAGGTCCATCTGCGTCTCCATCACGGTGCCGGGCTTGCCCTTGTCGTAGACGCCTAGGACTCGCTGGCGGAGTTCGAAGGAGCGGTTCTCGGAGGTCGTTGGGATGGGTTTGAGGAAGGTCATGGAGCGCTCGCCGTCGACGACGCGCTTGGAGTCGAGTTTGGGAACGCCGGGGATTCCACCATCGCGAGCGGCTTGGGCAGCGTAGAAGTCGATCACTTCTTGTGTTGTCTTTTTGAAAGGCAAAATGATGGGATAGGTTGGGAAGGCGGCGAATTTGGGGTGCAGTTCCTGTGTAGTGAAGAAGGGTTGTCAATGGGTGTGGCTTTGGCGGGGTTTATAGTGATGTCTGCTTACATAGAGGAAGTGAAGCTCATCAACAGTGGCTCCAATGCTCCTCGAGAACAGCAAGACATCGCGCTTCAGCCATGTGACGGCCTCGGGGGGATACTCGTGTAGAGGTTTGGAAGCTGCCATCGTTCCAATTTGTGCTGTTTATAAGTGATTGGCAATTGTAAAGGTTATCTACAATCCAGTACAGGCTTCTCAATGATAGTACAATGGTGGAAAGAGCGCTTTAGTCGTAAGTGAAGGGCACCGCAATGAAGGCGGGGATCATTTATGGTGTTGATCTGGGGAAGCATGCTCGACCTCGGCATCGCCTCTCCCAACCTCTTCTAAATCCGCAACCGACGACAGGCCTCTTCGGCAACGTCGGCAGACTCGATTAGTCGTCATTTGCATGAATATTAATCAACAATATGTGACAGGTGCCTGAGGCCAGTCGCTAGAATCAGCAACGCATCCAATGCTCCGACAAAAAGCGCGGTGTGACGTGTATGAGACTCGGTATAACTCCACGACTTTGACAAAGGAGACGACATGGAAAACACAATAAAAGCTTGAAATTACATGACAAAGGCTTTACTCTGCAAAGGACCAAGGACTGGATGAATTACTGGCGAGCCAATGGGACTGGACTTCCTGGGAGCGAACCCCCCTTTTCTGCCAAGGCAAGTGAGTATGATTTCAAATGTCTACAGTGTCAAGAGGAAATGAAGAGGAGAATGAGACTATGAATGTTTAGAAAACCATATCTTTGTTATTGCATGCTAATGTTACATGTTGCGGTCAGAATGCCTTTCCTCTTGCGCAAGCCCGAGCCGTGAGGCAAGGTCGTCAGCGCGGAGTGCTGTATAGTAGTATCGAACGCCGGTAAAATATGCTCCCAAGTGTTTTACCCGCGCGTTAGCTCTGAGCTGTATGTCTCAGTATTATGCGCAGGCTTTTTGAACAGGATTTTACGTTCCTGTTCGAGAGGCTCCAGTTCGACCAGTGTCGACAATCAGACTATGTCTGCAGGAGCGGGTGTGATGGAAAGCTAGAAGGTGTAAGTTGTGCCCTGGGAGGTTGTTCAGGACTTACTTACGGAGACCACTTGCCGAGTCTTTCTCGGGAGCGGTGCGGTCTCGATCAGGAGTGGTGACGGGGGTACCACGGCTTTAGATTCGACATGCAAGTTCTTGCCACCCCAAACAGTCGTGGTCATGGTGGCGACCGCGTAAAGGTTGAGGAATCCATGGGCATAAGAAAATGCGATGAGGACCGGGAGCCAGACAATGTCACCAGGATGCTTCTTGAAGTGCGAAGCCATCTTCACTGTCTTGGTGAGAAGTAGGAAGGTGGCAAACGCGATGTAGCATCCGAGACGAACGGAAGAGGAACAGGAAGCCAGAGCCAGAGACAAGAGATAGGCGAGGGTGCCATCGACAAAGAGAGACGGAGTCTGGAACATGGAAGCGTAGATAACGTAGCAGCCCCAAGCGTACTTGGCGGAGCACCAGTAAGACTCGTTCATCATCACGGTGAAGTTACCGCGCCAGTGGGCGCGAGCCCACCGGAGACATTGAGACATGTACTGACTGTTGTTTTCCACAGTGGTTTCCAGAGAAGTCGAAGTTTGAATGGCGATAGACCAGCCATGGGAGTAGACGTACCGAGTAAGGCACTTGTCATCGTCAGAGTTCAACGGACGACCCATCCAAGTGTCATGGGTGAAGTAGTACGAGAATTCAGAACACTTGAGGATGGCAGTGCGGTAAGCGGCAGTGCGACCGGAGAGAGTAGAGATGGAGCCATCAACGGCATTGGTCGAGATGTTGTTGAAGACACGACGAGAAAGGTATGAGATGCCGAGGATGTTCCAGAAGTCAGTGACGGCGCCGTCGGTGTTGCGACGGACGCGCTGGCAAGTGCCACCAGCTCCAACCTTTGGGTTCTCAAAGATTGCAGTAAGCTGCAGGAGGTATCCTTGAGGCCAGAAGACATCATCGTCAGCGAAGACGGTGATCGGAGTGGTGACCTGGTCCAGAGCCGTGAGAAGTTGAGTCCGCTTGTTCAGCTTAGCGACTCCAAGAACCTTGACGTTCTTGAAGGAGTGAGCATTGACGAGAAGGCGGGCTGCAGAGACATTGGCATCCCCAGTGACAACGAAGATTTCCTTAGGGGACTCGCCTTGGATGCATTCAATGCATTGGGCGAGCTCATCTGGAGTCTTGAAGGTGGTAGGGATGACGACGGTGACTTCCTTTGAAGGGAAAGTCGGAGAAGAGGAGACCGGGAAGGGCTTGACGGTCAAGTTAGCCCAGATGCCCACGAAGAGGCGAGTGTAGCGGATCGCGAGCGCAAGAGCGAGCACGAAGATCGGTACAGTGGCCACGATCGGGGCGGAGTTGTAGGTGTCCATCTTTTCGGTGGTCTGGTAGTTGTTTTTTTTTGCTTTTGTGGGTGCCTTCGGGCGCAGGTCCAATAACTCTACCAGAGAGTTCTTGGGCGAAGACTGTTTTGTTTGGAGTGCCTTGTTGGAAGGCTGTTGCTGCGTGCCGAAAAAGAAGACTGATTGAGGGAGCAGGAGGTTGTCATTTATGCGGTGTTGGTGAACGATCGAGGCGACACTCCGAAGGAACGACAAAGAAGTGCTACAAAGCGGTTCATTTCGTTTGGTGAAAGAGCGTGGACGAAGTGAAATTGCAAGATGAAAGCGAGGGCGTTTGTTCAGTGAGTGAAATTTCGAGGCCAATGGGGTCAACAAAGCGAGGTGTGATATGGTCAAAGAGGAAGGCGCGACTGACAATGGCTAGATATCGCTTTGATGTCAACACAATGACATTGTAAACGGGTCTTGGGAAACTCACCGGCACATCTGGACGACGACACCATGCCAGACAAAGCGAATTTGCAACAGAACGCCATTGTGGCATCGACGACACCAAAGACGACACTGAATCTGCGAGGTCGTTAGCAACACTCAAACTCACATCACAAGTCAGCCATATCAACCAGCAGTTACTCGACCAGGAGTTCGGACAAATCAGAGGCAACATCAGAATGTGCCAACAACAAATCACCATCGGGCCTGTGGCCACCGAATCTCTTCATTTGTCGAGCGTTCATGCTTGCAGAGGCTCTACTCCCACTCAGCAGCGAGCAGCATCTTTCCCGGTTCGCATAGGCTGACAACAAATGTCATCCGTACTTCAGCGAGCTGCAGCACCAGTCCGAGGGTGTATGTCCGTCGTTAGCAAATGCACCATCGGCTCTTTTGCTTCAGAGTTCTCATCCCATCCTGTTCAGTCTCCATCTAAGGCGAGACTTTAGCCAGGGGACAAGGTCAATGTAGTATGATATGTAAGGACGAGTCAAGGGGAATAACAAAAGAAATTCGGACAAGATAGTTTTTTGCAGAAGATCGATGGCCATGAATCATACTCCGGTCCAAGTGAGGTCGAAAGGAGTCCGATATGCGGAGATGCTGTCTCCACTTTCTTTTGTCTTGCCACCTTACGACTTGCCGTTCTGGACTTAGGTAGCGAGGATTGAGAGAATAGTATGGAATAAGGGTTTGTCGGCTTAATAAATTACATTCAAGATTCGCACAAGATGCTAGACATGCCTGATTACAGGCTGACTCGTCGTAAGATCGGTCGAGTCCAATCGAAACGCAGCTTGAGATGGTCGATCGAAAGACGGCGAACTCGCTTTAGCAGACCATACGGAACGCATTAGCTTGGTATTAGATCAAGCGAATCGATGCACTTTGAATCAGGCCCGACTGCAAATGTAGGCTTTCAATTTCGAAATCATTCAAGCATTAGCTATTCAGTAGCCCAACGGCGATGTTGCCCAATGTCTCCCATCATCTGGACTGCGAGTGACAACATGCTTCCGTGGTACATCTGGTGGCATGATCGGTCAGTCTCACCAAGCTAGGACTGGGACTGTGTCACACAACTCGGAAAGTCAGCCCACCAAGGTACGAGGTGCGTAATATTGCAATGGCATTCCTGTGCCATCAACCCACAAAGACTACTTCTGATCTTCTTATTCGATCCAAGGTTCGTTCCGGTTTGACAGGCCACGAACAGTTCCGTTGCAGAACTTCTTGCATCAAAGCTTTCCGTTCTTGCTGAGACCTGCAAGAGGGTATCGACTTACGTTAATCAAAGGCAACGGTTGCCGATGAACCCGTTTGCTTGGTTACCCGCAAAGTTGTACTCCTATGCGAGCGTCCTAATGGAGGACGATCAGATCACATTACACCCAATACTCAAGCAAGGGATCAGGAATAAATAAGCTGAGTCCATAGTCCCGCCAGCCCGTCCAACCTCGTCTCTTGGCCTCGTAACTTCAGAATTCTGTGCGACCAAATGGAAGATATAAAGCTAAAAGCTTTTCACCGCTGAGATACAATTGAGGAAGACTCAACCCGGAAGTCAATCGACGAGACGCCGCTGAAAATCGTCATCATGTCTCAATCGATCATCCTCGCCATTTGGGCATGGGCAGCGGTCGTCTTAGCCGATCCTTTGGTCACATCACCTCCTGTGTACTCCTCTTCGGCCTGTCCGACGGTGTGTGCAGACTACATCAACAGCTGCAATCAGACCTACGAAGGATGTTACCCGTTCTGCGACGGATTCACCGCTCCTTCGTTCACCGATCCAGGCTGCCCATCAACGACCAAGTCGGCTCCACTAGAGTCCTGTTCCTTGACGATTTGCGCAGACAGCATCAATACCTGCGGTCAGACGTACGGCGGTTGTTATCCGGCATGCGGGAACTACACAACGCCATCGTTCACCGATCCAGGCTGCTCTTCGACCATTAGTTCGAGCACCACGAGCTGTACTTCGACCGTTGTGAAGTCGCCTTTCACACCAACGACAACCAGCTGTACGTCCGGTATGGTGACATCGCTTTCCAAACCGTCGACCTCCAGCACGCCTTGCTCGACTGATTGCACCCAGACCGTCTGCGTGGACTACATCAACTCGTGTGGCTTGATGTACGGCGGATGCTTTCCTTACTGCTCAGGGTACACGATACCGTCTTTTGCTGTTCCAGGGTGCCCGACATCGTACATCCCTAGCACTAACACTGGTTACTAGATGAGAGGCGAGCAAGAATCGGGCTTGGAATGTGACACGAGTGGTACAGCCAAACAAAGACTCGTATGAAATGGTGATCATGTGACTGTTCTTACACGTCTTTCCTATGTGTACAAAGTTGTCAATCATGTGCCAATGACTGTAGATCGCCTGGGCCGGGCGTTCTCCTCTGCATTTTCGGATACATTACCGTCTTGGGCCCACAACGATGCACACAACGCTGGGTATGCATTCGCACGGGCGCATGTGCTTCAGTGGAACTGCGTATCTTCAACCCCCTTTCAGCAGTGGCGTAAAGGCCCAATCTCCGAAGCCACGCCTCTTTCCTTTGGCACTCGCAGGTATCTTACAAGGCCTCCTTCAGGCCATCAAATCGGCATCTTTCACATGCTTCCAAGCCTGCCTGCTTAGAACTGTGCATCCTTGATCTCCTTGAAGCTCTTCACACTACCCTGCATCTTCTTCGCCGTCGCATTATCGCCTCGCTCCGTGTGCTCGTGGATGTTCAACTTGTAGTGCTCTCCTTCGCCCTTGTGCGTGCCCTGCACCACGTTTTCCCTCAGAATCTTGGTCACGGACTGCACATGTTTGACGGCGTCGTCGGCTTGTTCTGAGCCGGGCTCGAGATTCCGGGACAGGTCGTAGGAGTCGCGCGCGAATTTCCGAGAAGCGGTAAGAGTGTTCTGGTCGCCTGTGTTGAATATATGTTAGTCTTCCATCAAGATGATGATCGAGCGCAAAGCATTCGACTTGCCCTTGAAAGCAATGTAGGTTGCGCGGAGGAGTTGACGATAAGTTTTGAGGATTGCGGTCTTGTTGAGCACCTCGGGTGTGGGCATGAGTCTGGAGGCCATTTTGAGTGATTTGATTAATCGACGGTTTGATTATTGCTGCTATCGGACTTCCATACTACACGGCGGATGTGGTCAGCATGGGCGACAGGCGCTTCGGAGCGAGGGTTTAAAGTTCGGCGCTAAGAAATTGCAAGGGCGGAAAAATAACCAACGCAGCCGAAACACTCTTGTTCTCCTTCACTGCATCCATACACATCACAATGGCTCCCATTCAGATCTCCGCGACTCTTCCGTCGCTTCCCAGCGGCTGGACTGCCGAGAAGGATTTCAAGGCCGTCTCTGGCATCTCCGCCTCCCAGAACCGCGCCATCGAGCCCGTTGGCCCTCACTTCCTCGCCCACGCCCGCAGAAAGAGGCACCAGCGCACCTTCTCCGAGGATGAGCGTATCCAGGCCGCCAACACTGCCAAGAAGGTCGAGACCGAGGATGACGGCGAGATCAGCGAGGCTGAGGACCCCATGATGCTCCAGCGCGAGGGCAAGGACTGGAAGACCCAGGACCACTACGCCATTCTCGGCCTGAGCAAGTACAGATGGCGCGCGACCGAGGACCAGATCAAGAAGGCACACAGGAAAAAGGTCCTCAAGCACCACCCCGACAAGAGGGCCGCCCAGGGCCTCAGCGAGAACGACAACTTCTTCAAGTGCATCCAGCGTGCCACCGACATTCTTCAGGACCCTGTCAAGCGCAGGCAGTTCGACAGTGTTGATGAGGCTGCCGAGGTCGACCCTCCTAACAAGAAGGACGTCCAGAAGAAGCCCGGCAACTTCTACAAGCTTTGGGCACCCGTCTTCGAGGCTGAGGGTCGCTTCTCTAAGAAGCAGCCCGTGCCCCAGCTCGGCAACGAGAACAGCACCAAGGAGGAGGTCGAGACTTTCTACAACTTCTGGTACTCTATGGACTCGTGGAGGTCGTTCGAGTACCTCGACGAGGACGTGCCCGACGATGGTGAGAGCCGTGACCAGAAGAGACACACTGAGCGCAAGAACAACAACATGCGTAAGAAGCGCAAGGTCGAGGACAACCAGCGTCTCCGTGCCATGATCGACGAGTGCTTGGCTCTCGACGAGCGCCCCAAGAAGTTCAGACAGGAGGGTAACAAGGAGAAGAACAAGAAGAAGGCCGACAAGGAGGCTGCCGAGAAGGCCGCTAAGGAGGCCAAGATCAAGGCGAAGGAGGACGCTGAGAAGGCTGCCAAGGAGAAGGAGGCTGCCGAGAAGGCCGCCCGCGAGGATGGCAAGAAGGCCAAGGAGGCCGCGAAGAACGCTGCAAAGAAGAACAAGCGTACCATCCGTGGCGCCGTCAAGGACGCCAACTACTTCGTTGACGGCGAGGCTCCTCCCGCCCAGATCGACGGTGCCCTCAATGACGTCGACTCCATCATCCTCAAGCTTGAGGTTGAGGAGCTCGCCACTCTCGCCACTGCTCTCAACGGCAAGGACAAGACCACCATCAAGCAGGTCTTCCAGGACGAGAGGAAGAGGCTCATCGACGCCGGCAAGGCCAAGGACGGCGACCTCAAGACCCTCGCTTAGATCAGCGATATGGACTGCGATTATAGCCAGCGTGTACGTGTTTTGTAGGGATAGACGGTAGAGCAATTCCTGGTATGTCGCATATCAGAAAAGTACATGACCTTACATTTTTTGAACATTCCGTGTGCCATGGATTACTATCGTGAAGAACCGGGTGTCTCGAAGCGTGAAAAGTGCTCCACCTCCACTCTGCCCGCATTTTGTAGTGTAGAAGTAGGTGCATTGACCTTTCAGAGCCGAGGACCAATCCTTCCGCATGACAGTTAATACTCCATCGATTTGCTAAATCCTTCTTTATTGCGTCGAGCTGCATCACATTCGTCACCCACCAAGCCCACCAAGCCCACGCGACAATCCAAACGTGGGGTCTGCATTCGCCGACGAGCCTCAAGTCGAAAGCCGCTACAACCGCAGCAGCAACACCTCTGCGATACTCTACCATCACCGCTCCACACGCGCAGAGTCGTACTACTGTCGCGCCACCCAACGCGTACCATACATACATAGTACATACACACCGCCTTACCCGGCATGGCTTCGTCTCCCTCGCCCTTCTCGACTCCGCTGGCAGGGTCCGCCGCCAACTCGCCGCGCACCGTCTCCACCACCTTGCCCGACCGCTCCGTTCCCACCTTTCAGCTCGACGGTAGCAAACCGAGCTTCATCCCGGCATGGCGTCGCCCGACTCTCAATACTGCTGGTGGCGACGAGGCTGGTCGTAGACCCAGCGTTCAGTTTGTGCCCAACGGCTCCAAAGACAAGATCGGTAGTTCGCGCTCCAGCTCGGCGCGGCCTGCTACCAGCAGTAAATCGTCGGTGGCGAGCACGAGGCGTCTCAGCTCGCCTCCGCCGCCTGCGCAGTTCAGGCCAAGCGTTAGTTTCGACACGTTCAAGAACAAACAGGCGAGTGAGTTCAGTCTGACGTTGGGTCGCAAACACCGCGATTACGAATACACGAAGCGGTCGCGCACTTTCTTGGTCGGCACAGATGCGAATGAGTACTCGGACACCGCGCTCGAGTGGTTGGTGGACGAGCTGGTGGACGACGGAGACGAGATTGTGTGTTTGAGAGTGGTGGAGAAGGACAGCCACGAAGCGAGGAAATGGAGCGGCGGACAGGGTGAGAAAGGGTACAGAAAGGAAGCGGCGCGGTTCATGGAGTCGATCGAGAAAAAGAACACAGAGGATCGCGCTATCAGCCTGGTCCTGGAGTTCGCCATCGGAAAGGTCCAAGAGGCCATTCAAAACATGATCAAGCTCTACGAGCCTGCCATGTTGATTGTGGGCACAAAAGGACGGAGCCTTACTGGCTATCAGGGGTTGCTCAGCTCTGGTTCCGTCAGCAAGTACTGCCTTCAATACTCGCCCGTTCCTGTCATCGTCGTGCGGCCTAGCAGCAAAAGAGAAAGCAAAAAGCGAAAGCGTCTGCAAGACCCAACTAGAAGAAGCTACAGAGACATTCTCGACAAATCTGAGGATGCACCTCGAGGACGCGGTGGCCATCTTCTCGACGAGCGGAACCGCATGAGTATCATGGGTAGCGATCTCGGCGTTCTCGGCAGGCTAGAAGGAGACGACGACCCAGATGCTGAAGCCAGACGTGTAGCCGAGGCAATTGGATGGCGAGCCCACCGCGGCAGTGCCGGCAGCTCAAGTGCACAAGGGAGCAACCTCAGCCGAGTCGTCAGTGCCGCCTCCGGCCCTTCAGACGATAGCGACGACGACACGACGATGAACGAGGAAAGGATTCTGAAATCGCCTACAATGGGCGCTCTCGATTCGCCCTACGTATCTGACGACGAGGATGAAGATCATGACTATGACGCTTCGAGACAGCCAGAGAACATGCGGCCCGAAGACGAGGCGGCTTTGCTTGCATACGAGCGAGCCTTGAAAGTCGTCGAAGAGGAGCACGAGGAAGAAGAGGCAAGGGCAAAGCGAGAAGAAGGCCGGAGAAATCGTAGTGCGGGTGGCGTTAAGCGCGCCGGTCGTAGCACGAGTCGAGGCCGTGGTAACGACGACGAGGAAAGCAGAGGCGCGGACGTCTTGGGTCTACTTGCTCAGCTCGACCGAGGAGTTGTCAGGTAAGGCGAAGGCTAACGGATCTTTGTTGAATACGGCTGTGAGTTGGGAGTCTGATGGCGCTCTTGCTGGGCATCTTACGCTTACGACACTTCGAATACTATAGATTATGAAACACTGTTTCCTCTCTCGCCGCACATTTTTCGATTCCTTTGTTGATCAACGATTGTAGTGTCCACGTTGAAATTGCTCTCCAAGGGTTCGCCGCATCTACTGTCATCTCGCCGGTATTAGTCCATTACATTGCACTCATTACCTTCAAGTCTGCGCCTGCAATTTGCCGAGTGCCTCAAACCAATTCATCAGAGACTCGTGAAGACACCTGCTCGTCCTGCTTTTCGCAAATGCTTTTCCGATTGCTGGGCAAATGACAATCTCTTTCATTACCCGATGCACCATGTGGTTGGATGCATGGTCAATAGATGTCTAGATCTATCTAAGTATGTGGTAGTATCGGCGACTTGAGTATCCCAAATTCTACTGGTACTAATGAGACACTAACGAATCACAGAATCCCAACCTTAGTATCTTACCGAACCGAACCATCACTTGTGATGGTACCAGCGACTTTAGTATATCACAAACAGCCTGGTGCCAGTGAGATATCCGAGACGCCGAGAAGCCGTGCATCCCACGGCAAGATTGGGTCATGCACGCCTTTGTGGCTTAAGCCCGAGTTGTTGTTGACAGGTCCCAGGTGCGCTCACTGCGCTTCGAACTCGTTCTTCGGCTCATGTCAGCATCTGAACCTCTTGCGTAGAAGCTCACATGCGCCAAAACTTTGAGATCGATGGCATTGGAAACGACCACGAGCAACAATCGTCTGTCTCGTGGCTCGAGTATGACCGTGTCAACGGCTACAACGGAAGACTGCATCGAATGGCGCTTCCTGTCGACACAAGAGTCTACGCGGCTACTACAGCACCACAACGATCGTTGGACAACGTACTGGTTGATCAACGAGATACACTACCATCCTCATACTAGTCTTCTCCGGCTTAAAA
>Ga0265797_10001075_pt1 | contig 49232 bp, 37 predicted proteins | sample P2T30metagenome_FD_192433 | JGI IMG/M metagenome (GOLD analysis project Ga0265797, IMG submission 192433) | Plant litter microbial communities from East Loma Ridge, Irvine, California - P2 T30 | ecosystem: Environmental > Terrestrial > Plant litter > Unclassified | place: USA: California...
ACAGAAAAACACCTCTTCGTCCATCGCTCTCTGTTGCTCAACTGCCTCACTCTTCCGTCACCTCCCAAACTTCCTCCCTCCTATAATACATCTCGACATCCTCCCACTTCTCTCGCATCGTGCTACACTTTACCAACGACACGCGCGGACATGGCAACCGAGGACACTCCAACTCAAGATGGCGACAAGACTCTCGCCTCACTCGAGGGACGCTTCAGCACTCACTTCGCATCCCTCTCGTACGTTCTCCCAACGACGAATCAACCCGTCGCGGAACTCTGGTGCTGACAAACGTCTAGCATCTCAACGCCCGAGGTGGAAGAAAAATTATCGACAGCGCTCAGCATAGCAAACGATCACATCTACGTAGCAAACAAGATCGAGCGTTTCCTCAAAGCCCTAGAGCGCGAGCTCATCACCGCATTCGCCGTCGATCTCGTGGCCAAGCACGGCGACTTGAAGCCGACGACCGTCAGGGAGGCTATCGAGGCCTTTGTCTTCGTCACGCTCGAACCCGGTACCACTCGTCTCAGAGAGACTGCTGCTCGCTCACGGGCGATGGCTGAGCAGATGATAGCTGAGCAGAGGGAGCGTGAGGAATACATGTAACACGGCAATGGGCCGCCCGTTGCTATTCGATTGACGGCTTGTTCGATCCGGGCGTTGGCAGAGCTGGGGCATTGGTTTGTGCAGGGTTTGTCACCAATCTACAACAGGATCCCTACCGACCAAATTGTTCTTTGTGGTTTCTGGTCGTCGTCGAGGCCTGTGGAATTTTTCCAAGCGGCGTCAGGGGTAGAATGTTACGGATAGCGGTATTTGATCGACTTCTGCAACACCAGTTGGACTAATCTGATCATTAAGATAGTGAGGTGTGAAAGTTGACAATAGGTTAGAAGTGAGGTAAGGCATGTGAAAATGAGGCAGTCATGTGATGCTCGTTTGTTCATGAAAAGCACCTCTTCATTTATCGCCCTCTTTTGCTTCCTCTCGACATCCTCACTCCTTTCTTCCCTACTACCTCCTTTCCTCCCCACTCTTGTGATATCCTTCAATACCTTCCATCAAACACATCTTTGTCACCCGGAACCAACGACACGCGCAAACATGGCATCCCAAAGCAAATCTGAAGAAGATGTTCAGCAGGCTCCTGTCTCGATCGCGGCAAACCTCAGCGCCCAAGTTGAATCCCTCGCGTGAGTTGTTGTGACGGGCGTCCCGGTGCGGTGCTATGCACATATACTGACCAGATCCAGCTTGGTCGACCGCTCAACGAACGACGTCGTTCACCTCGAGCCCGCACAGGTCCCAGTTCATCAAACCATGCCGGACCTCACAGAGCACCTCGCCAAAAACAGAAACCTCATCATGCTCATGTACGCCGACAGCAAGCTGGACCCCGACGACTGCACCTATGCGCTCACCGAGGTCAAAGTTCGTCCAAAGATCCCTGTTCAGGCCATGTTCAAACAGCTAACCTTATCTTACAGAACAACTGGCCGTGGGCGTACAATGCCATCGGTGACACGACTGTCCTGTGTCACATCGTCAAATCATTCCGCGCACACGAAACGGAGATTCCTCATGGTAGACTCGCCAATTACATGGTGATTTGCTGCAAGATTGTCAAGAAAACGTCCGACTTCTCTCCCGAGGTTCACAAGAAGATTGGTGAATCGACACTCAAGGAGTCCGTAAGAACGAACGGGCCCATGTCTGAGCCCATGGGTGGAAAAGCGTCGGTACCCATCAGCGTGGAGACCTACGAAAGCGCCGCAAAGACCATCGAGCTCATTGCTGAACACCACAAACACGGAATCGCTGTTGCCGTGCAAAAGTCGTTGAGTACAATGGGTGTGGATGCCGGCACTGAGCTGTTGGACAAATTGGGCTCGGCTGTGGACAGGGATGGCGAACCGCACCCAGAGACAATCGGGGAGGCCCTCACGAAATGTTACATCGAACAGTTCGACGGTGTGCTCACTGCCGCCAAAGAGAGTGCGACTTACCTCAGGGAGAAGGGTTCTGAGCAGAAGGAAGGAAATGAGCGCAAGGGATAGCAAAGCAATGGGCCGCCCGGTCCCTGTTTTTTGACGGATGCCCAATACGGCTGATAGTAGGGCTACAGGATGAGATGAGGCCACCGGAGACATACAACACTGAATACAGGGTCCTTCTGACGTCGTTGTTTCTGATGGCTGCTTGTCGTTGAGGCCGACAGCTTTTTTTGAACGACGTCGGGGGGGCGAATATCATAGAAAGCGGGCTTCTCTCGACTTCTGCAGGGCCAATGAATACGATTTTGCTGTGGCTGTTGGCACTGTGACCGTGATGGTTTTGCGATTTTGTTTGGTCGACATGTGCCCGGAGAAGCAAATGATAAGTACCGAGAGCGTACAAGTACTAGACAACCTCGAGTACTTTGAATGTTTCGAATCGGATGCTTACCGTTGAGAGTAAGTGTGATTTTCGCAGCTAACATTTTCGTTGTCATTCGATGATTCTTCCGCCTCCGACCGACCTCAATAGGAGATCGGGTCGATAGGAACACATCTTGTTGCTGGGAATCATCGACTCCAGCAATGTGTAGGACATGAGTGGTATTTTCCCCTTCCAAGAGTTGGTTTCGTATCGATGCCCTGCCATGTCGTTTCTCCTGTCCAACGCCACACACGTGTGGAACCCCTGTTCGACCTTCTGGCTTACACTCATCGGTCATGTTCATCAGCGGGGAGCAGGTGGTGACTTCTGGATGGATGGATGATTGGATAAATAGATGGGTGTATAGATGGATAAACGAATGGATGGGCGAGTGAACACCCGGTCGCGTGATAGATCCAGTCAGTTGACGTATCGAGACAGTGAAGAAAGAATAGATCGAGGCGCAGAAAATATGAAGCAGACAAAGCAAGGCGAAAGGGCGAAGCAAAGCAAAGAAGAAAATACAAGATACGATCTATCAATTCTTTTAACGTTGCATATCCTTGTCTTTGCTCACCTCGCCATCCGGGAGAAAATTAAGCAAAACAATCGTCATCATGCAAAGATGTTCCGCTATGCTTTCAATCATTCAGAGTTCATAATAAGAAGAAGAAAAACAAGAAAAGGATTCCCCTCTCAAGGAAGGCCATCCATCTAAGACTGCTCCTCACCCTCGGCAGGAGCATCCTTCATCTCCTCGTCCTTTTGCTGGGCGGCCTCAGCGGCGGCGCGCTGGTCGGCCATCTTCTTCGCTGCCTCAGCGGCGGCCCTAGCCTCGGCGTCGGCTTGCCTCTTGGCCTCCTCTTCCTCGCGCTTCTTTGCTGCCTCGGCCTCGGCCTTGGCGCGGCGCTCGTCTTCTTCCTGCTGGCGGCGCTCGTTGAAGCGCTGGATGACGGAAGCAGCGGTGCTGCGGAGCTCCTCGTGCTTGCTGACGTACTGAGCCTTGCTGGCATCCTCGCCGTCCTCGTAGAGCCAGTCCTGGAAAATGGGTTAGTGTCCTGTTTGTTGAGTAATATGATAATCGCAGATAAAAGCTTACCTCGAGAGCCTCGCACTTGGCCTTGATCTTCTCCTTCTCCTCCTCGCTGGCGAACTCGGAGTAGCCGTTCTGCTCGTAGGGCTCGTCAACCTTGTTGCGGAGAGCGTAAATGTCACCCTCAAGCTCGTTCTTCTTGTCCTCGGTCTCGGCGACAAGCTTGTCTTCGCTCTGCATGCTGCCCTCCATCTCGAAGTATTGCTCGCGCATCTCGTTGCTGAGCGATGCGGTGCCGGCAGAGATGGGGAGGTCGCCCTTGCGGACCTGCTTCTTGACCTTGCGGGTCTTGGGCTTGTCGTCGGACTCCTCGCCCTTCTCCTCAGGGACAGGCTCCTCGATCTCCTGGTCCTCCACGTAGTAACCCTGCTCGATGTTGAGCACACCGTGAAGGTTAAGGCGGGCCTTGAGCTTGCAGATCATGAAGTCACCCTTTTCATCAGGCTTCACGCCCTTGACGCTGAAGCGACCGATCCAGGGGTTGATCTTGCCGGGAAGAGCTTCGGGCTTGGCGTACTTGGCCTCGAGGTCGAAGTCCTGCTTGCGGTAGAAGGTGAGGATCTTGGTCGAGGGCATGGCGTTGCCCTTGTTAAAGACAGTGAGCGAAGTGTCCTCGTCGGGGATCTCGGCGGATTTTTCCCAGGTGAACTCGATGGGGTGGTGGACGATGTCTTGGATGCTGAAGTCACGGACGCGGAAGACGGGCGAAAGAATGGCGCAGCAGAAAGCGCAACCACGTGCGATGGCCTCGTCAGCGTTGAGGGTGTACGAGAGGGTCTTGCCCTGGAACAGGTCGCCAATGGCCCTCTTGAGAGCGGGAACACGCGAAGCGCCACCAACAAGCTCGACAACGTCAATGTCCTCGGCCTTGAGCTTGGCGTCGGCGAGAGCCTGCTCGACAGGAGCGGTGGCCTTGGCAAGGAGAGGAGCGACAAGCTCCTCAAGCTCGTCTCTCTTCATGAATCCGGAAACGTCGATGTCGTTCATGACCATCTCGACGCTGATCGGGGCAGAGGCGTTGGCAGACAAGACCTTCTTCAGCTTCTCAACGGCAGCCTGAACACGGACGCGGGCCTTGTCGTTGGAGTAGATGTCGATCTTGTGCTTGTCCTGCCAGACCTTGCGGAAGTGGTCCATGATAGCCTGGTCGAAGTTGCGGCCACCAAAGTGCCTGTCGGCGGCGGTACCGACAATCTTGAGCTCGCCCTTCTTGAACTCGGCGATGGTAGCGGTGTAGTTGCTGTGTCCAACGTCGATGAAGGCGACCCTCCTGGGCTTCTCCTCGGCGCTGGGGAGGTCGAGCTTGGTGATACCCCAGCCGAGAGCAGTTGCGGTGGTCTCGTTGATCAGGCGCAGGACCTTGACGCCAGCAATCTCGGCGGCATCAAGGATGCACCTCCTCTGTGCGTCGGTGTACCAAGCGGGGCAGGAAAGCACCAGGTCGTTGACGGGCAGCTTGAGCTCGGCGGAAGCAGTCTGCTTAGCGCGGACGAGGAACATGGCGATAAGCTGGGTAGCGGTGAATTCCTGCTCTTTGCCCTGGAACTTGACGCGCGCGCCAATCTGGCCATCCTTCTCGATGAGAGGGACGGAAAGGAAAGCCTTCTCGGCCTCGACATCGGGGTCGTTTAATGAGCGGCCAGCGAGGCGGGAGAGGGAGCCGACGGTGTTCTTGAGGTTAGAGACCTCGAGGGACTTTGCGGCCTCACCGAGGAATCTGCATTTGGGACCGAAGCCAACAAGGGCACTGCGAGGGGAGATGTTAGTAAAATGTCCATAGTGTACCTGATCGACAATCCTGCATGAGGCTGGGCTTCCAACTTACGGTGTGGCACGGTTCGAGACCTCGTTGGCGACGACGTCAACGCCCTTGTTGCGGGCAACAGCCTGTGATCCATTATCAGCGCGTGTTCTTCCTCCATTGTGAGTGATGGGGTGTTCCGTACAATCACTGCATTTTGTGTGCCGAAGTCCAATCCAACAACCGACATTTTCTGGCAAAGTTTCTCGAAATTCCAAGGATGCGCGCAAAGGTGTTTGCTGCTCGTGCAGTCGGCGCTTAGTGATGGGCGGTAGTCTGAGGTGGTAGGGGGTTGGTGTTTGTGGTGGTGGTGATGTTTGTATGTGTGTCGAGCGGTGGGGAGGTGTGTCAGGGCGTCTCAAAGAATCTTTGCTTGGTGGGGTGTGATAGTTGAAGTGACGTTGAGGCTACTCCCGGCTCTCGCTCAGATTTTGGGCCTGTGCTGTCGGCGACGAAGTTTCAAGCGGAAGATGCGCGAAGACCCTAGAAAACATTCACGCCACCGACATTCCACGCCAATGAGAGTTTCGCACGTCTTTTGGGCACGTCTTCACGGTTGTTTCGTTAGTCACCAATTACATACATCTGTAGTGGTCTTTCACGTCCTCTATTCGCTACACGTAAATTAACCCCATGAAAGACTAATGCCATGCCTTGATTCTACACAATGCCTTCTTGGCAGTCATATCACGTACCATTCAAATAAAAATATCGCTCATCGCTCATCGCTCATGCTGTGGAGTGAAGTCGTTCATCATCTGACTGAATCGTATGGTCGGATATACAGCGGCTCGTCGGCTCGGATTTGTACGAAGGGTATCTTACTGGCATCATTGTGTTCATACCATGCTGGAAATGCTGGTAGTACCATACGTGAGGACACGATCCAATTGGACATCACATTCGGTGTTCTGCAATGTGTCAGTACTAGTATTTCACTTTCAAAAACGATTCAAATGCGAAGCTTGCTAAGATCGTCACATCAGAATTACCCGATCATGGATGTGACCATACAATGCATCGGGTGATGAATGCTGTTATTTGACTCTTCATTTTTGTACATCATTGCAGGTAAGATCGCCATCTCAACCTCAACGGGCGTCAAAATCATCCCGTCTACTGTGAATCTTTCCACAGGTTTTCCCAAACCCCGGACGCCGTAGCTATGCATACCCTATCAATCAAAAAGATTCCCTTGCCAAGCACAATTGAACACCGTCTTAACGACCCTCTTCCAGCGCGTCGAGATGTCTCTTGAACCTCTCTGCCTTTGCCTTAAGAAGTTTTACGGAGTCCAGGAACAAATCATCGCTCCTGTATTGCCCTGTGCTCTCCACGCTAAAGATGAAATGATCTCTGAAACGTCCAAGCTTGACCTTGTCCTTGAACTCCTCGTGTCGCAAGCACTCTCTGCTGACGGTGTCCTTCATCGTATCCTTCACAACAGCCTTGGTCTGTCCGGTCGTGGGGTCCTCCTCGAGCTCGATCACACCACGAGGGAAGCAGCGGCGGAACTTCTTTGCGTCGTTGCCAAGAATAGGCTCCTTGATTTCAATGCTGGGAAGCAGGCGGTATGAAGCTGTAGCCACGGGAGAGAATTTGGCGTGGTCGGCACCAATACCCTTGACACAGTGGCAGCGAATGTTGATCTTCTGTCCGGGTCTAAGCTTGGCAATCAAGATGTCGGGGTTTGTGGGTCGGATTCGGTTTTCGCCAGCAAACATCTGCTCCTGCTGGCCTTGGGGCTCAAAGACAAAGTCGCGAGCGTAGACGTGGGAGTTGACGTAGCGCTCTTCGGGGTCGTTTGATCCAGCCTTTGCCAATGCCTTGCCGTCACGGCCGTCCAACTCCTTGGTTGCCCAGCGGCACTCAATGTTCATGCTCATGACGACAGTGTTGTAGTCGCTGGGAACACTCTCGCTCTCATCATACCCCTCCTCCTCCCAGGCGGCCTGCGCAGTGTAGTCATCGGCGGGCGGAGGCTTGCGGAACCAGCGCATCCATCGCAGACCTTCTTCACCACCAGTCAAGGGAATGAGACCAAGTCTGTGGGCGAAGACTTCATCCTGGATGAGAGAAGTGTTGCTGAAAATGAAAACATCCTCAATGGCAAGAGTGGGCACTTCTGCGATCAAGACTCGACGGAAAGCGTTGGCAATGCTGGCGTCGACGCCGACAAGAGAAAAGGCCGAGTTGTATGGCTCGTTCGTGTGGAAGTTGACTTTGAGGTTCTCGGTGAAGCGGTCCAGATTCCACGAGTCGTCCTGTGCAGGTCCGTAGTGGCCGGGGATATCGTTGGCAGTGGTATGAGAGACAGTTTCGGCATTGATGCCCACCATGCGACGCTGCTCGAGCTGCTCGGCGGTGAGCGGTGCCCAGCTCTTGTCGGTTTTGGAAGCCATTGTGTATTTGCGCGTTGTTGTAATGATCTCAGAGTGTCCTCCTGCCGCCTTTCCAGTCTCTTTCCGCTAGCAGTTAACCAAAGGCGCAAGTTGACTCTGCTGTCGGCTGCTCGAGCCGGGTCCAAAAAGTTTTGTTATCGGCCAGAGCGCGCAAAAGCTGGGGGAGCGAGCTTCCAATCACGTGCCGCCATTTACAGATGACGGTTCGACTCTCCAAGCTCAATCGTGTGCGGCAAAGTACCTCTAGCACTACAGCGACGACGACCTCCTCCGCCGCCGCCTCGACCACCACCACCACCCATCCCACTCTCCACTCCTCCCCACCTGGTCCTCGCTGCCACCGCTGCAACTCTCGAGCATACAGCAGTCATGGCAGCGCCTTTTGCTCGTCTCGCCGCCAATGGCGCCAAGCGCGTCTCTCTTCGCCCTCAATCCCGCATTGCCACCGCTGCGCGCACCCAGTACCGCGCTCTCTCCTCTACGCCCGCCAGGCGCTTCGCTGAGCCTATCGAGAACCCCAATGCCACCCGCCTCATTCCTGTCGACCCCAGCTTCGGCTCCCCCGTCGACCCCAACTCTATGCTCTTCAACGCGCCCAACGACAAGTCCGACACCCCGGAGGAGCGAAAGATCAGACATTACACTGTCAACTTCGGACCCCAGCATCCTGCCGCTCACGGTGTGTTGCGTCTGATTCTGGAGTTGAACGGAGAGGAGATTGTCCGCGCAGATCCCCATGTTGGTCTGCTGCACCGTGGTACCGAGAAGTTGATCGAGTACAAGACATATCTGCAGGCATTGCCCTACTTTGATCGTCTGGACTATGTTTCCATGATGACCAACGAGCAGTGCTTCTCCCTGGCTGTTGAGAAGCTGCTGAACATTGAGGTGCCCGAGCGTGCCAAGTGGATCCGTACTCTCTTTGGCGAGATCACCCGTATCCTGAACCACCTCATGTCTGTACTTTCACACGCCATGGATGTTGGTGCTCTTACTCCCTTCTTGTGGGGTTTCGAGGAGCGTGAGAAGCTGATGGTATGTCATTGATTGGTAAGAAAATGTGGCGATGGCTTCAGGACTGACGAATACCAGGAATTCTACGAGCGTGTCTCTGGTGCCCGTCTCCACGCCGCCTACGTCCGCCCCGGTGGTGTCTCCCAGGATCTTCCCGTTGGTCTTCTTGACGACATCTACCAATGGGCCACCCAGTTCGGTGACCGCATTGACGAGACCGAGGAGCTTCTGACCGACAACCGCATCTGGATCGGCCGTACCAAGGGTGTTGGTGTCGTCAGCGCCGCTGACGCTCTCAACTACTCCTTCTCTGGTGTCATGCTCCGTGGTTCCGGTGTCCCTTGGGATATCCGCAAGTCCCAGCCTTATGATGCCTACGACCAGGTCGAGTTCGACGTCCCCGTTGGCATCAACGGTGACTGCTACGACCGTTACCTCTGCCGCATGGAGGAGTTCCGTCAATCTCTCCGCATCATTCACCAGTGCTTGAACAAGATGCCCGCTGGTCCCATCAAGGTCGAGGACTACAAGATCGCTCCTCCTCCTCGCGCCGCTATGAAGGAGAACATGGAGGCTCTCATCCACCACTTCTTGCTCTATTCCAAGGGTTACACCGTTCCCCCTGGTGAGACCTACAGCGCCATCGAGGCTCCCAAGGGTGAGATGGGTGTCTTTGTCGTCTCCGACGGCTCAGAGAGGCCTTACCGCTGCAAGATCCGCGCACCCGGCTTCGCCCACTTGGGCTGCTTCGACCAGGTGTCTCGCGGCCACTTGCTCGCCGACGCCGTCGCTATTATCGGAACAATGGATTTGGGTATGTTTTCCTTACTATCATTGTTACAAGTTAAGCTCCATTACTGACGCTCGATTCCCAGTATTTGGTGAGGTGGATCGCTAGGGCTGTTCAAGAGTGATGTATGTGATCTCGTTGTGGCAGAAATGATGAAGATTTGGGAAGAAAACACCATAAAGGACCAGGGAGACAAAAAGAGGCAACTCGTGTCGCTGATACACTTGTACATATAGCCTCGAGAAGTCTCTCTGAACCCCATAATGGGGAAGGCGTTTGTTTACGCGCTGGACGGCATTATCTCTTTGTATAGCTGTATTCGCTATGTTTCATTTTGTACCAAATCTTGCCGTACACGCGCAAGGCCCCTAGGACTGGGCTGTTTCGAGGCTGTACTAAGATCCTTGACACCTTATTTAATATGAATCGCTATTGGTCCGCATGGGATACTCGAGTAAGAGCACACCTAGCAAATACTTAATCATTCACAAATTCGCTAACTTTAATCCTGTAGTGAGGTCATCCGAATTCGGAAGAAATCCCATGCAAAGAGTTTACATCTCCGTTGCAACTTGATTTCATACTTGACACTATAGGCTCACTTTAGCAAGAAATGCGTATATAGTGCTCACGACGGTAAGACTATTGAGAAGCATGTAGCTAAGAGAAGGAACACCCGTCACTACACATGTACTTTTCGCTGACGATTCGGTTCTTGTTTCGTACTATCAAACGAAACAGCCCTGGAATCAATGATTGCCACCATCGAGAGTGTCCATTGGAAAGCTCGATGCTTCGATGATTGTCCTGCTCTCACGTAGTGCTGCCATCGGAGGTAGTGCACAGACGGCTTCATGTCACCACTGAGAGTTTGTATTTTGGAACATGGTGCTTTACTGGAAAGGTGAGTCCCACGCAGTAATACCATCTGGATCCGCTTAGAGACTGCGGATCCTTGCCATTGAGACTCGGTATCTTGTCGGCTGCTTAGACACTTCGCTAATCGTTCAGCTCTTCTATCGCACTTTCGTTCCGAGAGACAATGGTCACGGGAGGGGCACCGAAGTGAGAATCGTGTACGTACAAAGCTCCTGATCGATCGCGCTTTCATATGACTACAGCAGTCTCGATTACATCCATGTGAGCCGCGTCTTATGCCGATAGTTGCATGTGCCGATTCACGAGATCAAGTTTCAACGCTCTTTCACATGGCTGCGCATGTGTTTCCAAATGAGTCACTCATTTCGCCAACTATCTCTCATGTGAACCTCCGCATCCCACAAAACAGTCTCTCAGGGATTTGACCTGCATTAGTTCTGCTTACAAACAACACACCTCACGCCATCAACATTGCGGCATGTCGTCGCTGAAACGGAAAAGGGATGAACTGCCGCGAACCATGCCGCGAATAAAACCGCTCGACACTGCAAGGTATTGCACGCAAACCCTGTAGCGATCTTGCATTGCTTGGCTAACATCCCTAGGCTGTATGATACCGACGAGTTTTCTGACCTCACCATCAACTTCTCCGGCCACAAAGTGAAGGCGCACCGCGTTGTGCTCTCGGGCCAGTCGACATACTTCCGCAAGCTTTGTAACTCCGACAGTGGATTCGCGGTGATTATGCACATACCAGATCAAAATATGTTTGAACGCAGCGACTGACTATGGGTTTCCAGGAGGCGGCCGCAAAGGAGATCACCCTGTACGACGACGACCCAGATGCTTTGGAGACAATTCTACGTTATCTATACGGCCTGGACCCCATTGAACTGCCGACCGACGAAATGGCAGCAAAAGTTGATTACGGGCAATACGAAGAGCCTCGTCGCCGCGGTCGGAAAGCTGAAGGATCCACACATGATCTTGCGTATCCTCAAAATGTGTACCGTCGACTCTGACATTCATCCACTACTGGTCTCTACGGTGGAGAACATACTCAGACTCCACATGAAGGAACTCGCCGAAGTCTCAGAGTGGTTCGACTGGACTCATTGCGTTCCAGCCGTGAACAAAAAGATCTCCAAGGAAGCAGCACAGATGAAGGAGCTCAAATTTACGGATCCGTGGAGTGTTGTGGTCAATGTGAAGAATTCGTATTCCACGATCCAGTACCAGACGGGCCAAGTTGCTCATGCGGATCTGGATCGGTGCATTGGTTCACGTACACGGCCGTATAGTAGACGCAACCCACTAAGAGCATCGAAAAGGCCTGTGGCTATTGAGAAGCTAGAGGGAGTTCTCTGAATACCTAGCTGAAATGACTCTCGCTCATGAGGCGGGGTTGCCTGATTGAGCAATCACACACTTATCTCGTTTGCCAAGTATGTCTACATGTACCGACTACTCCAGACTTCATGTCGCACGACATGAGCCACGATACACATTATGTAGGTACCCCGCCTGAGCTCTATCAGCTCTAGCTGACTGGAGCCGAGATCGAGGAGTTCATAAGTACTTGATGTTAAGGTAAGTCCCAGACAAGTACTGCAGTTCAAAATCAACATCACTCAACGCGGAACAACGTAACCATGGCACCGCGACACGCACGACTTCTTTTCGTACTCCTAGCGCTTTTTATCCACAGCTCGCGAGCCCTGTCTCTAGCCTCACGATTCAATTTAACCAACAGTGACTCGCAGCTGAAACACGACTACATAATTGTCGGCGGCGGCACCAGTGGTCTGGTAGTCGCGAATCGACTTACGGAGAACCCTGACAGTGGGTAGCACATCATTCTACAGTCTTCGAGATAGCTAACCGGGTGATGTGATTGCAGTCAGTGTGCTTGTGATAGAGTATGGAGACGTGTAAGTGAGAGCTAAATCCACTGATCATACTCCAGACATGGAACGGGGGCTGATACCTACGACAGTGACGGACAAGAGAATGGGACTACCGTTCCAGGACTCCCAGCACCAGGCAAGTATTTGCGTACCGACACGAGCGTCCCTCAGGTTGGACTCGACAATCGCACCAGCCCACTTTATACCGGTGTCGTAGTTGGTGGTGGAACCGTTGTGAACGGCATGTTCTTCAACCGCGGCTCGGCTGGTGATTACGATGCCTGGGAAAAGCTAGGGAATCCAGGATGGGGATGGGAAGGTCTTCTTCCCTACTTCAAAAAGGTCAGCTTACCACAATGCCCAATTCTGCAAAAAAGAAAGCATTAATGTGTACTGATTGCAACTGTAGAGCGAGACTTTCACGCCACCCTCGAACGAGATTCTGAAAGACTTCCCGGGACTCATCTCAACCGACAAGTCGCCTCATGGAAATGAAGGCCCAATCGGTTCCAGTTTCTCCGATTACCAGTACCCTGTCATCCGTAAGTTGACTCAATGGGTGCCTCTATAATCCTTACATGATCGTATCGAACGTGACCTTATCCTAATTCGATTCACCATTCACAGACAGCTTCTTCGAAGGCTGGCAAAGTATTGGGCTGGCCGTTCAGCCGCAGCCTAACGCTGGTGATGCGAACGGCATCTTCTACAGCCCAATCTCGCTGAAAGCTGTCAACCAGTCTCGTTCGACTGCTTCTGATGGCTATTACAGCCCGATTGCCCAAACAAGAAACAATTTCCACCTTCTTACTGGACACGAAGTCACAAAAATCAATTTCGACGAGAACAAAAGAGCCGCATCTGTCAGCGTAAGCGTCCTCCGATGAAACTCGAGGGTCTTGACGTCTGTCTAACTTGAACAAATGCTCCCAGTACATATCACGCAACGCAAGCAACGCAACTCATGTCCACACCATCAAAGCCTGCCGAGAAATCATCCTAGCCGCAGGAGCAGCTCGGAGTCCACAAGTCCTACAAATCTCCGGCATTGGACCCAAGAAGCTGCTCTCAGGGCTTGGAATCGAAACGGTCGTTGATCTCCCGGGTGTTGGACAGAACTTCCAGGATCAGCCGACCATGTATATGCAATACAACTGTGCGTGGCTACGAACTCGCACAATTGACTGTACCCAATGCTGATGTTCATTCTATCGTGGCAGTCAGCAACATTCCCTTTCCAGATCCCGACTGGATCAACACTAACACCACTTGGGCTGCCGAGCAACTGGGCATCTATCTCGAGAACCGCACAGGTAAGCTTTTCAGAAACAAACATCCCGGATTCCCCAAAGCCATCGGAAGTCCCGATGCAACACAGTGGCTGACTCTCTCTTCCAAAGGTCCGATGACTATCCCTAGTTTCGGCGGGTCGAGCGTTGCGTTTCTGCCTCTACAGAATGTGACTAGCAACTACAAAGACATAATTGACACAGCCTCGCGCGTTAACCTCTCCGCCCTGCTACCTTCAGGAATCGATCCCAGCATCATCGCTGGCTATGCTGCCCAGATCGACCAGCTCCTCCAACTATATGCCTCACCCCACGCCGCAGTTGAAGAAGTAGCCTGGGCTGGATACGCCTCCGTCTGCAACGTCTTGATTCGCCCCTTGAGCCGCGGCACGATTATGATCAACACCACCGATTCACGCAAACCGCCGCTCTACGACTTCGGCACCTTCTCTCACCCCTCTGACCTCGAAGTCGCCGTTCGAACACTAGAGAAGGTCCGCGAGTGGATCGCTTCGCCGTCGATGCAAGCTCTTGGACCCATTGAAATCTTGCCAGGAGCATCATCCGATGATAGCGATGAGGCTATTGCAGCTGCGATCCGGGGATTTGCCACAAGTTCGTGGCAGCATCCTACTTCGTCGTGTTCGATGTTGAAGAGGGAGTTGGGTGGTGTTGTCGACTCCCAGTTGAGAGTTTATGGGGTTCAAGGATTAAGGGTGGTGGATGCTTCGATTTTCCCCATGGCAATTGGAGGACATACGTCTTCCACTGTATATGCAGTCGCTGAGAAGGTGAGTGAGCCTACCGCGGTCAATGCTTCTCCGTCATATCGCTGTCGGCTTTCTCTCACATCGGAAAATACGCGCTGACTGAGGGTACTTCTAGGCTGCGGACATCATCAAAGGCGCGCAGGCAAGTGTTTGAACATTCAAATCCCAGTCACATCAAATGCAAGTCACAGCAAAGTTGTCGCACGTGAACAGTACAAGCAGTAGCGGGCCGCCCGATATGTAGCTGTTGTCGTCCTGGTATCGGGGCCGATGAAAGCCTGCAGGCTGTGGATGTAACAAAATTGATCATTTGACTGTCGCTTTTGGTGTCGTATCACTAGGAATCGTTCTGTTCTCAACCTACTCGACTGATCATATCAAATGTTGCAGTCCACATCGCCTACACATCCATGTCCATGTCTCCGTCAACCTCCTACGCCTGAGCTGCTGCCTCCTTTTTCACGGACGCAAGAGAGCGTCTGATCTGGCCAGCTAGTTGGTGCATAGCGAATATGTGAATGGATGTTGCACGCAACTTGGCACTGTCGTCCTCGTGTCCCACCCAGACCAGATCCAGCGCAAGACCAGCGATCGAGCCGCCCGATGCGCTGTGTGCCTCTTGCAACGCAGTAATTGCGTGTTCGAGACTCTCGAGGCCGCCGGCAACGTCGCTGTAGATCGTCACACCTGCGAAACTGGACGAATCCTCGCTAGGGACAGAGATCTTGCCAGCAGTTCTCTCGATCTTCTTGATGGACGACCTGCCGATTGCCGCATAGTTGGGGTTGGGGCAATAATCAGACATTTCTTTGACGATGTCGCTGCAGAACACGAAGAACTCGGAGATCTTGTTGTGTGGGATCTCCACCTCCAGGGTGCGGAAAGCTGTGATGACGTGGCATAGGACAGTCGCATTTCCAATCGCATCGTATGCATGTGACCACTCCCTCTGTGAAAGGTGAGGTGTCAGCTGTAAATCTTGGTTCAGTGGATGAAGATGCCATTGTACAGACCTGGATATCTCTAAGCGCTTTGATGCAATCGCTGGGTTTGAGCTCACCGTTGCTTGACATCAGCTTGAACAACTCGATGCTCTTCGGAAGCTGGTGTTCAAGCTCAGGCATCGCCGGGCTGAAAATCTTCTTCATGGCATTGAAACCGTATGCATCGTCGTCGTCGTTGTTTGCGCGGTAGGCCAAGCTGAAGGTCGTCAGTACGCATACGTATCGGGAAGCGCGATAAGGTGAACATACTAGAAGGACGCAAGGTTGGTGCTGAGGTTTCCCTCGAGCGAGACGGGGATTTTATCACCAACATCCTGCTTGCTCGCAGCCTTGCCCATCATCATCGCTCGGGTCTTTGCAACCCACATGTCCTTGCGGCCATGGTGATTCGAATTGGTGTCGTTGCGAAATTCTGAAAAGAAAAAGACTTCCTTCCCCGAGATGGCTACAGCGTCGCGCAGATTGGCGACTTCGTCGCGATCTGTAAGCACATAGAAGACGACGTTCTTCTTGAAACAAGGGCAAACGACGAGGAGTGCAGTTGGATCGTATCTGCGGATCTTCTCTCGTTTCAGCGTCCGGACCGAAGCTCCCTTCTGAGATATGTTGAGCAAGGTTGCATCCCCTTCTTTACCTGCTGGACTCAGGAGGGGCGCATACCAACAACAACGCCTGTGAGAAGGCTTTCATCATCCATGTCGAAGTTCAGCTCCTCTTCAGTGAATACAAAGGGCGTCCCGTTCGGAACGGTGTGAGCCTTTTGCACTTGCTCGAAGCGGATTCCACCTGCAATGAGACTGTTCAATCTGATGACTTGGTTCTCGACCCGATTGTCGATTCTGGCCTCGTAGCCCCACATCTTGTAGCTGAACGCATGTGTTGCGGCGATGCCCTCGGACACCATGTTTGCGCGGGTTGCTGGTAACGCGTGACGCGATACGATCGAGAAATGGTAGGGTGTTGGAAGGGGATGTAGCAGTGAGTAAGGTGAGAGATGGCGGAGAAGTGAGGATGTCGAGAGGAAGCAAAAGGTGGCGACGAATGAAGAGGTGCTTCGTGTGAACGACCGACCATCATGTGACTGCCTCATTTCCACATGCTTCACCTCACTTCCAGAGTACGCACTCTCAGCGGTGAGATTTAGCAATTTGTGGTTCACCTCCGATGGCAGCACTATGTCGAAGTTGCAGCGGAGTATCGAGCTAAACGTGCTGAAGTTTTGAGATTCCATGCTCTCTCAATGGTTAACATCGACAGTCCCGAAGCTGTTTCCTAAGGGAATACTGTACGAGAGAGGAACGTCCAGTGAGATGTCAGACATTCCCATACACTCTCTCAGTGGTGATCATCAGTAGTCCCCAGGCTGTTCCCTGAGGTAGTACCGTACGAGGCTGGAAAAGCTAGCAAGGTGCCGGGTGCTCTCGTATACTCTCTCAATGGCAAGTATCAGTAATTCCCATGCTATTTCCTAATATAGTACGGTACAATGGTGAGTTGGCCAGTGGCATGTCAAGCGTTCTTGTATACTCTGGCTCTCAATGGCAAATGTCAGCAAGCTCAGAGCCATCGCCTAAGGTGGGACCATATGACAGCTTTCCGACCAGCGGGTTATGGGGGAACTCTCAATGGCTTCGAATAACAATGCTTGTATTGACATGTATGATAGCACTGCACAAGGATCGTCAGATCAGCAAACTTGTCAAGCACTTGAGTGTGTTCTCAGCGGTGGCATATCATAATATACTCGGGCAAGTGGAGGCAGTAGCAGATTTTACCGAACAAGTTGTATACGTACTAGTTCACTCACTTCGGTGCTTCACCCTTGATGGGAGGAATGTCGCTGGTAGCCAGCTTCAGCAGCGCCTCTCCATCCACTCTCAGCTTCGTCCAGCCCTTCATCTCTACCGCTCCAAGCGAGCGATAAAACTGCAAACTTGGCTCGTTCCAGTCCAAGCAGCTCCACTCCAACCTTCCTCCATCTTGCAGCAAGTTCTCTCTCGCCAGCGCTTGTATCAACAACTTTCCGTATCCTCTCTTTCTGTATTGTGGTCGCACGAACAGGTCTTCGAGGTAGATGCCCTGCTTGCCGTTCCAAGTGCTGTAGTTGTGGAAGTACAGCGCCATACCAGCTACCGCTCCAGGGACGTCGTCTGAGCTTGCGGGTTCAGCTGGCAGGCGGAGCATGATGCATTTAGCGTGCCCAGGGTTTGTATGCGACGATGAGGCCGAAGGTGCTAGTGAGAGCGTGCGTGTGAGGGACTCTTCGGTGGCTTCGACGGACGAGAGCTCGTGTTCGTAGTCAGCCAATTCGCGGATCATGGCAAGTATCTCCTTCACGTCCTCCTGGGTGGCATGGCTGATTGAAGGTTGATTAGACATGTCGTATGCTGGTACAAATCCACTTCCCAAAGTCAAGTAGGTTGTGTGTGTTCTTAGTACGGTGATTGGGAGTGAGGAGGTAAGGTTTTCTCTGAGGCAGACACAACGGAGCACATATGAATCCCGTTGTTGTTTGCTGTACTTGAAGGGCGTATGTTTGGAGCTTTGTGGATCCCGTTTGTCAATCGAATTCCGGGTTCGCGGCTCGCTATTGGTCGAGGAATCGCGGAAATCTGCCGCATTTGAGATCGTACTGCCATTGGACTTGAGTTGTTTCGACCATATACGACCACTGAGAGTCGTAAAAGTTGCGCTCCGTTCTAGGCTTCACAGGAGAGAGGGAGCTATTGTCGAATGTGGATCAAGGTCCATACACCGTGATCTGATATTCGGCGTAACATTTCCTCAGCCAGTAGTTGTGTTCGATGGAGTTGCCGCACTGTCGATGCCTTTACCGACTCTCTGACCCTGGAGAGCATGATGGCCCCATGTGACTTTCCAGCCGTTAGTTGGAGAATTGTATTCCATGAGTGGACACTGAGAGAACACATCCGCCCAAAGTCGCCGCATATACCGTGAAGTGATCTTGTGAGCGTGGTCTTTCCGGAACAACTCTGCAGGCAGCTTCCCACGCGTGACTGTCATTTCGAGCACCGAAGGCGGAGGGGTGAGTTGCGCGCGTCTTGGTATAGGTGGCTCTGCTCGAATAGTACCGAGGGCCAGGTCGCGCAGTCGGAGCCACTCTTGTTCGGGAAGAGGCGGCTGCACTGTATCAAGCAAGTTTGCGTACCATCTGCTGATCTGGTTCTTGACTCGAACGGCGGGCATTGGCTTGTACCAAGTGTTCAGCTCAGGTATTTCGACTCCCAATCGACGGGGATTACGTCTGGCAATTGTCGGAGGAGAGGCTGTGATTTGGCTCTGAACAAGGGTGCGCAGCTCGAGTGGTAGTCCACTGACGAATTCCTTGACTTGAGTCTTTACAGGCCCGTCCACACGTCCCTTTGAAGACTGCCTGTCGCGAGTGGAAGTGGAAGTTGTTGGTTGTGTCGCTGCGTCTGTCGCAATCGGGAATGCTTGCGTAGCTTCTTGTTCAGCGTCGTCGAATGCACTTGTGTCCTCACTGGAGGAGCCCGTGGGCAGCAAAGGAGACAAAAGCTCTCTTCTTCGCTTGCCTACTCGGCCATACGCCATGGAGAGTGCTTTCAGGAGCATCTTCCGATCTCCTTCATTTGCCCGTCGCATCTGGTACAAGCCCTGTCGACTCTTCCTCCGAATGGTCTCCAATCTCTTGGTGTACTCTTCATCGCTGCCATGCTTCTTGTTCTTTGCTTCGTATGTGCGGAATCGCATCAGAGCGTGTTGACGGATCCATGATGCAGCGAACTGGTCAGGGAAGTAGGTGCATTCTCTCAAAATACCGCGAAGCACGTGGCGACTGGAAATGCGGTGGAATTCATCTCGTCCAAGGCTGTCGATGGGATGTGTCTGTTCCGGAAGTGTGTCTAGTGTCTCGGTATGCGTAGTGGTGCTGAATCCATTCGTGACTTGGCTGGCGACAAGTGGTCTCAGAAGACATCTTGATGTCCGGAGAGTACTGGTCGAGTTGGAGGGCCGTACAGGCAGTCTAAATGGCATGGCACTGCGTGGAGAACATTCGTGAAAATGATAGGTCCAACGCCGGAACGAAAGCATTCACTTCTCCCCTTTTAAGCCAAGGTTTGTTGAATAGGGAACATCTCACGGGTGACGATATGTTTATGACCTACGAGAATTCACGGTGCTACCACTCGTTCAGCGTTCGTGTAGTGATACTAGAGTCTTACCTGAAACAACTTTTATGTGCATCTGGCTGGGGCAAGGACGACTACGATATACAGAAGTGGCTGATATCACCATGAACATCAACAGACTTTTGCATTCACTTCCGAGCAGCTGTTGCCGAAATTAGAGTTTAGCGTCGTTCGGCCCGTTTTGCGGAGGGTCTCTGATGCGATGTGAGACCTCACTGGCACGCGTCGCCTGCCAAACACACGCGTTCTTCTCGCGACAGAAACTCGAGCACCGGCCCTATACATGTGCAAGCCATTACAGTAGCGCATGACACCATCTACACGCTCTCCTTGCGTCGCATACACAACCCGAGCCTCTGTCCACTTGCGCCCGGCCGCCGAATGGCCAATCTCGCGGCCATGACCCCGCAACAGTCTTTCGCCGCTACCCAGGCCTCATCGCAGCGTACTCAAGGCCAGCAGGCACCACATGGACACCCGACCGGCTTCTCGCAGAGCTTCAACATGCCCTACGATGGCAGTCCACATGCGCATCCGCCTGCGCACAATCAGGCCCAACACTCGTACAGCCAGAGCTTCCCCAATGGTCCCGTCACAAACCCTGGATATGCGAGGAGTTTCGGCGAGGGATACGGACAGAATCGCAACTATCCTGGAAAGCCCCAGATCTATACGGTTCGTGGAGGAAGTCCTGTGGCGCATATGAATATACCTACTAACAGCGACCTCGCAGGCTGTCTATTCTGGAGTACATGTCTACGAGATGGAAGTCCAGAACATAGCCTGCATGCGCCGGCGCAGTGACGGCTGGCTCAACGCTACACAGATTCTGAAGGTCGCCGGCGTGGATAAGGGTAAACGCACGAAGGTACTGGAGAAAGAGATCCTTGTTGGCGAGCATGAGAAGGTTCAGGGTGGGTACGGAAAGTACCAAGGCACATGGATCAGCTACAAGCGAGGGAGGCAGTTCTGTCGCCAATACGGTGTAGAGGAGATCCTTCGACCGTTGCTTGATTACGACGTAGCCGCAGACGGTTCCGGTGGCCAAGGCCAAGACACACCCACGAAGGAACAGGCCATGGCAGCGAACAGAAAACGCTTTTACAACCTGGACCCTGGACAAAACCGCGGACCTTCGACGAACGGAACTTTCTTCTCAAACATCTCGCCGTCAACATCGGTTGCACTGGCGGCAATGAACAAGGCTGCACGGTTGAATTCGCCTGCTCCCAGGCCCGGAGCGTTGCAGAGACAGCCGTCTAGACACATGTCGCACCAAGAGGGGTTTCCGGGTGGCAGCCAACAAAGCATGGCTTCGCAAAACAGCTTCGATACTGATAGCAGATTTGATTCGGGATACAGCACACAACCAAACGGACTCCATGAACCGCCCAGGAAGCGCAAACGTCTGAACAGCAATGAGGGAATGGGTCCTCCGTCAATTCCGCTAGACGCTTCCATGCGATCCGCCACACCCACAGAACCCAACGAGAGCTTCTTGTATGAGACTACGTTGTCACAAGAGTTCGCCAACGCTGGAAGCGATACTGCGATGCCTCCTCTACCACCGCCAGACACCGACGAACAGACTGAGAAACTGAATCTGATATTGGATCTTTTTGCTGGAGACGGACGAACAGATTACAGCACACATCCTGCAATACTACAACTATCAGGCGAGGACTTCAACATGCCTTTGGATGTCTCTTCGAACAGCGCGCTCCACTGGGCTGCTACTCTGGCAAACGTCTCGTTGCTGAAATTACTATTGCGCAAAGGTGCAAATGTGTGGCGCGGCAACGCTGCTGGTCAAAGTCCGCTCATCTCCGCAGTCATTGTGAACAACTGCTGGGAGAAGTCATGCTTTCCTGAATTGCTCGAAGTCCTCAGCCCACTGATCGAAGTTCGAGATATCCAGGGCCGTACTGTCTTGCACCACATAGCTGTATCATCCGGCATCAAAGGACGAGCGCCAAGTAGTAAGTACTATCTCGAGGCCTTGTTAGAATTTTTGGTCCGTGTGGGAAAACAGCCAAATTCTTCCGCCTCGAACGCTGTAGCAGTTGCCAGCATGGCTTCGCAGCAGGCCGGCGGTGATGAGACCAGCCAAGAGTCCGGTGACACACCCGCTGTCACGAAGGGTGCAGTCAGCCTAGTCCGGTTCCTATCTCATATTGTCAATGCGAAAGACAAAGCCGGCAATACCGCTCTGAACCTCGTCGCTAGAATCGGCAACCGAAGCATCATCCAACAATTGCTCGAAATCCATGCAGACCCCGGTCTTGCTAACAACAAAGGAGTGAGCGCAAAAGACTTTGGCGTTGGTACCGAGTCTGGAGAGAACATCCTCGCAAATGGGCTGGCATCTCAGCAGAGTACCCAGCCAGCTCCTGCTTCACAGCCCGAGACAAGTACCGAGACCCCTTCGGCGTTGAGTCAGACAGAGGATCTGAACCAAGACGTCGTTTCATGTATGCATGCCCCTTGAACACCATCCTTGTCGATCACACCACTGACCAACACGCAGCAATAACGTCCATGCTCAGCCAGAATCTTGCATCACATAAGGATCTCCTCCGGCAACGAACCGAGCAGATCGACCGGCTCAACGACCAGATCCGTGAACTCAGTACCCTGCATAAGACCGAGCTTGAGCGATTGCAAGAATCCCAGGCGCGCTTCAAGACCAGAGGCGAGAACCAAGTCAAGCTCGCGAACCTCCGCCGCATTTTGCACGAGAAGCGAACTGCTCTTTCGCCTCCTGATCGCGAAATGCACAGCAGTGATACAAAGCTGGGCTCTGCCGACTCCACCCTACTTCCTGACGATCTTGCTGCCATTTTACCAAACGTTCCCAAAGACGGCGAACCAATATCTCCTGACCAGCGATCACTATTCTCGGCCGCCCTACCGGCTCCGTCAGAATTACGGACGCGACTACACGCGTACGAAACCAACAACACACAACTCAGAGATCACGCGAACGAGCTTCGTGGTCGAAGTCATGACCTTGAGGGCTTGTACAGGCGCGTTGTCAGTCTATGTACAGGAGTGGACGAAGACAAGGTGGAAGAATCGTTACCAAACCTCCTGCAAGCTATCGAAAGCGAGAAGGGTGCCGGCATTGAGGTGGAGGGCGATGTCGCGCGGGTGAGAGACTTCCTCAGAAAGGTCGATGGAGGGCAGGCTGTTGCTTTGGAGGGTTAAGGGGTGTACAAACAAAACACCGTCCATTGGATTCTTTTCTTTGTTCACTGACACCTCGGCGGATGATGCTTAATCACCGGTACGCTTGCGGTTCGATTCATAGCAGACAGTAAGTACTATGCTATCCCGTTGGACACACACTTAAGCCTTTTGAGCTACGGCTGATGGGGCACTTCGCGAAAGAACCGAGTCCATTGAGAAAGACCAGATGCCGTTTTTTGACCTTGCGTACCATGTGACGTCGACCCACCCTTTTCGCGCTAGTGGGTGTCGTGCCTTCCTCAGTTGCGACGACTGACCTTCACCTCAACAAATAAAGACGGCAGCTTCAACTTATCCTTTCTCACTCACCTACAAAACCTAAAGCAGACTCCCACAGCCGGCCAGCAATGGCGCCTACACCCAGGGGTAAACCCAACATAGACAGCTCAAGGTGAGATACTGTACTGCGGTCTATTATTCCAACGCACACACATTGACATGCGGCACAGTCTGTTCGATTCAGAGAGATTCTCCGACATAGTCATCAAGTTCTCCGATCGTGAGATCAAAGCCCACCGCTTCGTACTATGCGAATGTCTATACTTCGATAAGCTCATCGGACCAGACAGCCCGTTCACTGTAAGTATACTTTGCTGCGTGCGAGACCGGGTACACGTGTGCCAATACAGCCATGAACCACCAGCTTAAGGTTTCCTGCTTGATCTTGCGAAGAGGTGCTAACGATGCGTTCACAGGAGGCGCAAAAGGCTGAAGTGACCCTACTCGACGATGATCCCAATGCCGTCGAAGCAGTCTTCCGCCACCTCTACAACTTCGCACTAGACCCACCGACCGACGAAGAGAGCGACAAGCTACGTTACTTCTGCAATGTCGTTGTTGCCTCAGACAAGTACGGCGTTCTTGGACTTGCGGAGGAAGCAGCACTGCACCTCACAAGCCATCTCGTCAATACCGAAGCTCCTCAAGATGTCGTTACGTAATTCAAGATCATCACCGAAGAATACGGCAACTACGAATCGCTTCAAGTCTGCGTATCAAGTCAGCTCAAGAGTCGTCTGAAGGAGTTGGCATCCGTTCCTGACCTTGTCGTCCTGGTTGCGGCGCAGCCGCAGCTCTTTGCCGCGGTTGTCGCGGACGCGGTCAAGTTCGCAAATTTCGAACCCTTCGGCAGGTACAGCTGTCATTTCTACCGTCGCGTCCTTCTGCGCACTGGAGCCGTGCAGCCGACGTGTTGCAAAAATCTAGCTGGGAGCATTGGAACCGCATACGTCGTCAAGAGTACCTGAAGAGTCCCGAAGGGGGACAGGTCGGAAGAGGCGGGATTCCAGCGGCCGTGATCGCCAGCTAGAGGAGGTCGGCCATACAAGCAATTACCTTATGCACACACTGGGGACTTCCTCAAATGCAGTAGCTGAATTGTGTGCAGAGGCATCGAGGAAACCTCTGCAGTGGGTATGCTTTGCGTTCAATAAGCCTTTACCACAGCCATCAGGCAATTACTAATTGCAACACATTACATGTTCACAAACTCTTCCCCGAACGTGCAAGATACAAGCAATGTATCTTGACCGTCTCACCAGTCAACACAACTTATGTCATTGTCGGGTTCATTGTGTCGCTGATGCATTCGTAAATTCCTTACACATATTGACACACGTACACGTAACCATAGCGTATACATCGCCCGATATATCGGTATCGACAGCGGTGTAGGATCTTACTAAAGTCCGAGGTACTGTCATACTGTCATAAATGGAGTATCTCCATAGGTATGTAAGAAGACGACGCTTGTCTGCAGGGTTGGGGTTGGGGTTAGGGGCCTGACTACAATCATCTTCCATCACTCTTGGATTACCATAAACTGTTTATTTGCTGCACTCAATCTATCCTAGAGAATACGGATTTAGATTCCATGTTTTTGTCCTCAATCTAGCAGGCTTGTGGCTAGAGATTGACCAGTATTGGCGTTTTCACTTGATGCTAGAGGAGCAAGCGGATGACAACATTGGACAGATACCCTCGCACCTTTCATTGTCAACATTCCATTTCCACAAATCATGAAAAAACATTTGAACGGTAACATCCAGACAAGCCTTATTCTGAATGCAGTGCCCAAAGTTCACTACAGTAAAGGCATCACTCGTTCCGAGGCAAATCAAACCGCTGGCCAACACTGCTAAATGTTCCTGGATACTGTATGATAACAATTCAGCGGCATAAGGACTATGGTTACGCGGAAGTCGCTGATACCACCAAACAGTGACCATACATCCAGTGAGATGAGTACAGCATTTGGGCACTACTCTCTCGCCGGATATGCCATCCTCTCAATAGCCCCAATGCTGGTGATACCACGGCAAAAGGTCACTGGCGCTAGTGAGAGACCAATATCTCACAGTTGCTACCTGAATGGCGAAGCCGCTTTATTGATGCCGTAGAGCTGCTGGTATTGTCGTAAAGTATGGGTGAGATATCAACCTTGCATTAGCATCTTCTGTCTGTGATAACGCGCACCCTCTCAGCTACAATCACTTCCTCGAATCAAGCCACCCCTTCCAGTCAGTGGCATTACCAATGCCATTGCCAACCCCATCTTCCTCCTCCCCGCCCATGGCAAGCCCTTCCATCCATCCCCTCCACTCGCCCATACCAGCCAAGTGTCTCATGGTAGGTCTCCCATGCGGGCAGTTCCACGGCTTTTCCATCTCACCCATGTGCCGCACCACACGCTCCATCTGTTTCAAAGTAAGGACTTTACCGACCATAATACTGCTCCTGCAAGCCCGCATGGCCAGCATGCGTTGCACTTTCTTCGGGCGAGGGATTACTGAGCTGGAAGTGGGAGCATCTGACAGTAGATACAGGAGCTCCGACAGGTCGGACAGGTCGAAGGTGGTAGTGTGAGAGGTGGGAAGGGTGAGCAGGCGGCATGTTCGGGTCGTTGTGACCTCTTCATCCTCATCCAAGGCTTCATTATCCGTCGATACTATCTCGAATTCGAAGCCGTTGGCTTTGAGGGCATCGGCATGGTTTAGCACGACTTCTTGCTCGACGGCTGTCAGATCGAGGGTTTTGGGTTGGACCAGGCGTTGGCTTTGCAATGTGATCGTGCGTGAGAAGCGCTCGTAGTTGTACTTCTCGTCGGCGGCATGTTGGTCGATGATGAAGAGCTCGTCCTGATCTTGGTCGTCGGAGGCTGGCCTTATAGCCAGAATGAAGCCGAGATTGAACTGGCCGACGATGTGCATGCGGTCAAAGTCGGCTTTCGTCACTGTCAATGATAGCTTGTTCTCAGCTTGTGTGCTGTCTAGCTCGTCTTTGACGATGGCGTTGTCTTGACATTGGTATTGGGCTTGCGAAGCTGTTGTAACGGCTGCAAGGGCTTGGGCTTGCAGCCCGATGTCCGTGATCGACGGGCTCAGTGTGCAGCATAGCTGGAGCGTCGAGTCTTTGCGCCCACTTGCATTCTTCAAGAGCTGTGAGGCTCGCTGCAGATTCTGTGATGAGGGTTTCGGAGCCGCATCTTCGGCTTCTTGGATGAGCCGAGCAACTTTTTCGTCCTCCTGGATCTTTTTGGCCTCTTCGTCAAGGTACTCTTCATCCGACTCGTCATCATCTTGCAAAGCGAGTGGCGTAGATTCAATTGGATCTGACAGTGAGGCTTCATGATCTCCTTCGGGCGATAGAGCTGGAGTATGAGCTAGTTCTCCGGAAGCATCGTCCACACTGTGCTCGCTTCTACCATCAGTGTCAGAGGCACCGGACAAGATCTCGTCATCGCTGGCTGCAGCCTCATCATGGTTGGATTGACCACCGAGAGTCATGCCACGACGAGAAGACTGCAATTGAGCATCGCTACTGTCAAACTCGACCTGTGTGCCAGGTGCTGCAAAATTACGTAGACCTCTAGCTAGAAGTGGACTGCAGCCAAAGGAAGCCGCAGCTTGTGAGTTGATTGGCTCGTGAATCCTCCTTTTCTTGTACATCGGTGCACTTCCAATGACAGTCGTCGTTGTCTGATTTCCAACAGTGATCTCGGCAGTCTGCAGCGGAGTTCGTTTGGGGCGCATCCGATCAAAGGCATTCGCCACAGGCCCTGGTGTAGTTGTTTGACTGCCAGGGGTTACCACGGGTATCTGAGGCTCGGGATCCAGCTCCATCGGCGTGTCAGCATCGGGTGACTTCTGTTCTTCATGCTCGTCGGCCGCATCGTCAGCTTTTCCAGCTTCTCGCGCTTGTTCCATGAAAGCATTGAAGTCTTGCACTCGCTGTGGCACAGGAAGTGGTCTTTGCGAGAGAAGATCATCGTATGGAGTGCTCATCGGATCTGGGTCCCTCGTTGTATGAAGGGAGGGGATTCCGTGAGTAACGTTGCGGCTTTCGACCAAATCGACTGGCAGGGTCGAATTGCGTGGTGGGGTTTCATTGTCCAATTCACGTTCAGACGGAACACTGTTGACGCCCGCATGCTGTTGCCCGCGATCTTTCTGCACGGTGTTCCCGACCGTGGCTTTACTCTTCGCTACGGTGGACTGTGGCTTTGTAGGCCTTTCGCTTCGCAGCTCGCTGTCGCGTCCTGCCCAGCTTTCGATTAGATTAACGGAGCTGGCATTCGGCGTGCTTGCGACACGACTATAGGCAGCCGCGGAGACCTGTCCAGATTGCCTTTCTTCCTCTTCTTCTTCTTCACTTGCATCCTCCGCTTCTCCTCCCTCCCTTCCGCTTTGCGGCTCGTCTTCTTCTACAAACGGTCCAGTAGAGAAGTTTTTCAAGAGTGTAGGAGGCCGGAAAGAAGGCAGCTTCCGATTTGGAAGAGTCGATTGCGGTACCGTGTGATCAGTCTCCTCGAACATCGAAGTCAAGGCAGTCTTCAGACTGTCCAGTAAAGCGGTCTGGTCATGAAGCATAATCGACCTCTTGTCGGGTGAAACGTTGACGTCGTATGCATTGGTGTCCATGATCAAATTGGCAAATATGAATGGTGATTGGGAAACGTTGAAGGACTTGTAGACTTCGTTGAATGCCTTCGAAACTTGAGGCAGTCCGCATGGGCGCGAGTTTACGAAAAACATTTGCCGATCTGGCGCTTGTCGACCTTCTCCAAAGACCGGTCTCGATATGTGGCCTTGGACGAGCACCTCTCGAGAGCGATCGGCGGCTTGAGTAGACCAATCCCGGGCGCTCTGTGTGGAAGGGCCTTTGCTCGGTTCCATCTCAAGCTTGAGATCCAGTTTGATGAGAGTCAAGAGAGCCTTCGTTCCAAAGACATTGACGATGTTCTCCTTTGTCGTGGTGTTGGATTTCGTCGAGAAGACCACCACCTTCTTGCCCTTGGGCATCTGATTGCTCACGGCATACCGCACACCTACACTGATACAAGCATAAGAGTTCAGCAGGGTGGTCACCTTACCGTACTCACGCTTGATGTTCTTTTCCAGCTCTTTGCGGCGGACTGGAAGACTGTGGAACAGGTTCTCCACAACGACCGTGGTTCCTCTCTGAGCAGCCACGACGCTGGTGCCTTTCAGCTTGCCGGAAACTTCAAAGTCCAGACGCTTGCCGACCGCACCATCTTCGGCTCTGGCAGTGATGATGTGAAATTTGGAAAGCGCACACATGGACGACAATGCCTCTCCTCGAAATCCGAAGGTCTCCAGCGAGGCGAGGTCCTCATAACTCGAAAGTTTCGACGTGTAGTGCTTTAGAGCAATAGTCTCATAGTCATCAGGTGAGATGCCTTTGCCATTGTCCGAGACCTCAATGGAGTCTAGTCCCTGATTCTTGAAGCGGATATCGATGGATGTGGCGCCGGCGTCCAGGCTGTTCTCGACGAGCTCTTTGACGACGGAGTTCAGGTCGACGATGACTTGGCCGGACTGTATCTGATGGACAGAGCGTCCCTCGATGGCCTTGATCGTGGCCATGTGTGATATCAGTCAGCCCATGGTGTTGCCTGTGTGTGAGAAGAAGTGTACACGCGAGCGCGCGGTCAATCTCAAGCGCGTCGTCGTGTAGCAGATTGAGTGGGGTATCGCGGCCTCGCCAGCCAATCAGAATCTACCGTGCAGCGCGCTCCTTTGCCTCACCAACTTCCCATGTTCACTTACCTCGTACCACTTGCCACCATTACTGTCGTTGGAGTGCATTGGAAGTGCCCGGGAGATAGGCTCCGGGCTACATGTACAACAAGTGAGGCTCCTCCTACAGAAGATGCCGTCGATTTTCTACAACATAGCACATCCTGCCCGGAGTCCTCTCACTCTCGAACGAGCTGCTTATCAAAATGTTCCTTACCAGCCCAACGGTGCACGACGCTCTTCACTTTCCGGTGCAAGTCACTTGTTCCATGTCATCTTCCTCGAACTTGAAACCCTCATAATGGAAGGCATCCTTCGCCCGCAAATGTCATCATTCGACGATGCCGCTGCCCTGGCCATCGCAGAGACATCCTTCTTGGACATCAAAGGTCCAACGAGCCTGTCACCAGATGGACCACTGCTACCACTGCGATTCTGCATCCCTCGCCTTCTGCGTAACGCTGAGCTCGCCTCCAGTGCATGTGCAGAAAGCGCAGCTCATCCATACCCAGTAAACTATTTCGGTGATGGTCAAGAGTTATCTACACCAGTGCTATCCACACATTATTTCATTCAGCAGATAGTACTGGCTCACGATTGTCCTAAACTCCGGGATGCGATGTTTGCGAGGCTTCGCACAGCGCCAACGGAACGAATAAACCACCAAGAACAAGTTGTATCCTTCCTAGTCTGTGACTCGGACTGGATATATCAGCACCAACATTGCATCCTCCAGATATCCGCGGCATAGACGAACGACGGTATTACAGCGTATCCAGGGGAGCTCTTTACTACTGACAGATCGGAGTTCGCGGCGGAATGTATCACCGCTTGCCATCAGGACCGCAGACAATCTACCAGCGACTGGCTTGAAAATTCAATCCAGGAGTACACGATTGACAGGTAATTCACTTCAGTGTCCCTGTTGATATAGTACTGAGTGGCGTGCAAGGGAGACTTTGCCTTCGGCGATCGATGACCAATGTGTTGCGTAGGCTGTGGAAGCCACCGCTTGGTTCCTGTCCAAGTGTTGATAGAGAAACTGTGCAGGATGGTGGACTTGTCAAGTGCGCCGATTCATTTCTTTGGCATAGGCCGCTGCGGACTATTGATGCTTGAAGCTTGAGTCCAGGCATCTTCCTCAGGCTTATTTAACCAGTATTGTGGAGTTGAATTATATGGTCTCCGGATGGCAAATTGTGTCCAGGCGAAACATATTAACATAGGTTGATCCCCCATAACTTCAAGGTATCATAAGATGAATAATGGTGAGGTGGAGGGAGAGATGACAGTTTGAATTAACAGTCAATTCTTTAGTGATGTCAGCAGCGATCTACACGGCATTCGATAGCCGCACCAATAAGAGACGATGAAAATGACTTGCAGTCAGCCCACTTGGCCGGGCCTCGCTGATAAAGCTTGCTAAACTCACTAAATAATGCTGAGAATCGCGACTAAGCATGCCTTACTTCTTACTAACTCCTCCCGTCTCGCGGAGTAGTATGCGCTAGAACACGCCAGTAAACAGACAATAATCGCTCTCGCTATAAGTTGATCTCGATCTCCCTCTTGTCGTCCATCACCCCATGTCTTCAGAACAGTATCCCGGTACCACGACTAGCACTACTACTACCAGCAACAACAACAACACCACCACTACACCGTCAAACAACCTATTCAAACTAGCAGCGACTCTTGTGGCAATCGTAGCTGTCATCCTGGCTTTCTACAACCCATTGAAGAACGCTTTCTTGAAGCAACTTCCCAAGACTCATACCGCTGCTTTCTCCAACACCACGACACGCGCAATGTCATCTCCTCTCAAAATCCAGAAACGTCCCTGGAACGGCCGAGGCCACGCTGATCATGGTACGTCTCCCTGATTTCCAATCTCATGCCACCACAACAAATCTAAACTTCTGACAGGGTGGCTCTACACCTTCCACACCTTCAGCTTCGCCAGCTACTACGACCCCAAATACGAAGACTTCGGGCCCCTGCGCGTAATCAACGAAGACCGCGTCGAGCGCGGCACCGGCTTCGGCACACACTCGCACGCCGAGTTCCTCATCTGGTCGTACATCGTCAACGGCGAGCTCGAGCACAAAGACAGTATGGGCAACCTCGAGAAACTGCGCCGCGGCGAAATCCAATTCACGTCCGCCGGGACCGGCATCCGCCATTCGGAATACAACCGCAACCAGAACGAGGACTGCCACTTTTTGCAGATCTGGGCGAAGCCTAATGTGAGGAGGCTGGCGCCTTCGTACAAGACGAGGAAGTTTTCAGACGAGATGAAGACTGATCGGTTGGCGAGGTTGATGGAGAGTGTGGAGAGGCATTCGGGGAAGGATGAGGAGGGGGAGCCGATTCCTATGCACGCTGATGTTAGTATGAGCGCGAGTATTCTCAGCCCGGGGAAGAGTGTTACGCATGAGCTGGTGGCGGAAGGGCAGAGGAAGGTTTTCTTGCATGTTGTGATGAGTGGCAAGACGCAGCCTAAGACTGGCGGCGCGAAGATCAAGGTCGGGGATGTGGAGTTGGGAGAGGGCGATGGTGCTTTTGTTACTGGCGCTGCTGGGCCTGGGAAGATTGAGGTGGAGAGTGTGGGTGAGAAGGCGGCGGAGTTCTTGCTGTTTGATATGGGTCAGTGATCACTGTAAGTGCATTGCCGGGTTTCAATAGACGTCACAACAGCTACTCTAGACATCGTTGGATTCCCAAACAAGCCTATGTGCTGTACATAGATATACAGTTTCGACACTTCGTTCTTTAATGTCTACTAGACCACAACACTTGCATAGCGACCACTCATAGATTACCTAGCCAGCCAACCGCCATCCAAGTCCAACAGGCCATCCATACCAGCAGAAGGACAAACAGGAAGCTCCTGAAGATCCATAGCCGGTAGAGTTTGTCCTCCCACCTCTCTTTTCCCACCTCACAATTACCCTGCAGGCTCAAGGCCACAGAAGTGGAAAGTTCGGCCAGGAGGAACACTAACAACGCGAAGAAGAATGCGATGGCACCGCAAATCTTGCACACCACTCGAAATGTCCTTGAATTCGTCTCTTGTCGCGATTTCCGGAAGCTATAGGAGCTCAAGCGACGCGGCAGAAGTACTATCTTCACGAAGCCGGAATCCACGTAGCGGAAGACTGCCAGGTGGAGAATGAAGTCAAGAGCTAATGCCGTCGATGCCATTCTCGCAGCTGCACATGCCGATGTCTGCATGCCGCAGTGAAGTGTTCATCGTGAGAGAGGATACCCGTCAGTAGTCAGCTAGAGACTGCAGTCGTGCTACTGCGAAGCAACAAGATCTCGCTCAATGAGTTGGAGGGAATATGCCACGTAACAAAGTAGGTGGACAGCACTGGGGTAAAGAGCAGCAGAGCGCGAGTCGTCTATGATAAGGGGCGAGACGAGGCTGCAGTTCCCAGCTCGGTTAAACGTTCGCATGTCGGCCTGCGTATGCGGTGTGACATCGTATTCGACGCCTGCTGAAAAGCACAGCCTTGTCCGAATGTACTTGTGGCGTATCACATTTTTCTGGAAGTTTCCAAGAGAGAACGGTTGCTGGTTAGTAGAAATCCTTGTAAAGTACTGGGCCCGGAAACCCTACGCCGAAACGGCAGAGCTGTGTCCGTGAGGCCACGATCCCATGTAGGTTGTGTATATTGGGCATGTTGGCGTGTGAGTTGAGTTTCACGTCAATTCAGCCTTGCGACTTGCCGCCTCGTGGCTTGGAAATGGTGGAGGTTCTCGACCAGCAGGAAAACGATCGCCTTTCTTGGCGCAAGGTGACTGTCATGCGGACAAGAAGTCTTGCGCCTCTTTGCGGCTATGCATGTGTTCCTCAACAGTACGCATCTACCTTTGGGGAAAACATGCTTGCCGCGTCTGAGGTAGGCAGAGGAAACGCCCGCCTGTATCATGGTAAGCATCGTTGTATTACATCTGAAAGTGTCTTCTTCTTATTTTACACAGTCAATCCCATCTTACACCGATTCGACTTCGTAGACGTACAAAGTGCATTAACTCCATCAGCCCTAATGTCCAGCGGCCACAAAGGCATCTCTCTCCCCACCACCCTCCTCTGCAACCGCAGTCGCTTCCTCGCCAGCGGCATCGGTATCAACAGCCTCCCAAGCATCCTCAGCATTCTTCCAAGCCCACTTGCCCTTCTCCCTCCACCCCTCAACCCTCTTCTCCCCCACCTCCTCCGCAACCTGCAACACATCCCAGCAGCGAGTGTCCCTAATTTTAGCCAACAGCGTGGCCAACTTCTCCAAAGTTCCGAACCGCGGCATCCACTCCAGAGGCTGCATGTCCATGAAGTGGCGCGTCGCCCAGTCGAGCAGAATCTTCGCGCGAGCCACGCTCTTCTCGCCGTCTGATTCGGCTGTTGATTTTGCGGCAGTCTCTAGGTGGGTTTGAGCTGCAGTGATGAAGACGAGGATCAGGCGATCGTATGTCAGAGCTGTTGGGAGAATGCGGAGAGCGAGCAGTTCTGCCACAAGGAAGGAAGCTTGCGCTTCATCGGGTGGGTTGTTCGTCCGACAGCCCCTGAGGAGCAAATTGAAAGTCTCGATGTTGGCGAAAGTAACCTGTGGCTTCCCGTCCTTGGGCGCGAAGGTGTGGATTTGTTTGTAGATTTTGAGTGCTTCCGGCAGGTTGCGCTGGTGAATCCAGGATTCGATCAGGACGTTGAATGCTGCGATTGGGATATTGCGGTCCTCCTCGTGCAGGGCGCGGAGGTGACTTAGAGCTTCGTGGGTGAGCTCTGGGGAGGTCTTGATGACTTGGAAGAGGGAGCGAGTGTGCCAGTTTGTGGGCTGGATTTTCTCAAAGGGCATGAGAGTGATGATGTTGAGAGCGCGGGAAAGGTCTGGAGGTGAAGCGGCGAGATACGCGTCGATCAGCAGTTGATAGTGGAGCGGGTTGAAGGACTCGTTGCGCTTGGAGAGGTGCGTGAAGACTGCGGTGGCGAGATATGCGTCTCCAGCGCGAGAAGCGGTTGTTAGGACGTTCAAGCAAATGCCAGAGCTGGGATTCAGGTAACCCAAGTTGACCTGGGACTTCCAGGCAAGGAGGGTTCCATCCAGATGATCAGCCGCGCTGGCTTTGTCGAGGAAGTAGTGCCAGAGCTGTCGGCTGATGTTCAGTTCACCACCAAGATGCCTGCCATGCATTATGTTGGATGCCTCTCCAACCTCGCCGGCTTCGCAAAGCATGTACACGAACATGTCCAGTAGCCAGCGCTGCACTCGCATGTGCTGCCTCTGCATGCCGTCAAGTCTCTCCAGAGCCTGCTCGAAAAGACCCTCTCTCAGTAGCCCTGCTGCAACATCGTGCTCGCCGGTTTCATTCACGCCCATCCACTTTGACCGCATATAGTCCAGAATGTCCGTCCGCAGCAGGTGGTCAGGATGGACGGCCAATACTTTCAACACGGCATGACAAGTAGATGCATCCAACTGAAGGCGAGCCTGCTGCATCTCCGCCAACAAGTCATGAACACGCCACGCGGTACCCGGATCCGCAGAAACATTCGACAGGATCAATGCATTGTAGTGCTCCACGCTCGGCTTTTCCCTTCTCTCCCTAACCAGAAACTCCACCAGCTGCCGCGTCTTGTAGTATTCTCCCTGCGCCGCAGCAACTCTCAGCCTGTTGTACAGCGAATTCGTCGGCACAGTGGATAGGTCGACCTCCGGCTCCTGAAACTTGTCCTGCTGCTGCTGGTTCTTCTGTTGCGCAGGCTTCCACACGGGGATGCTCTCCTTGTACGCCCTGGCCGGCTCGCCGTCGGAAGGCCTGTAGACCGCATCGAAGTGTCTGCTCCTCGCTTCTAGGCGCCTTTTGTTCAGGCCTCGGTCTTCCAACTCTGCTTCGGCAGAGTACGTCCGCCTGGTGGGAGGTGCGTTAAGACATCTTGGTATCTTCCTCGCGCGTGGGATCCTGGTTGGGCCTCTGAGTAGTGTGACCGCGTTCCAGCTGGGGCAGAGACAGGCCCAGAGCTCGTCAATGGCTAGTTTGGACATTCCTCGGGGTGGAAGTCGATGCGGCGCATTTCGTTGCGTTGCTCTTTGCGATTGGAGGTTTGGCTTCTCGGCGGTGCACCAGCTCGGCATGCCGAGTCTTTTTTTGGCAAGCTATGTATACGATGTTTTTCGGCTGACTTCACCAAGCATTGGTGGTTTAGTGGTAAAATTGGCCGTTGCCATTCGAGGTCTTCGGATCTGAGATGTCGGCCAGCCCCGGGTTCGATTCCCGGCCGATGCATGAGTACGATGGTTCTATTGAACTATTCTTTTGTGTTTTGCGTTTGTTCAATCCATATCCCATTATGCAGGCCTGGACTTCGGTCCATAAATTGCAAAGGTAGTGGATGGTTGAACACTTGATACTCTGGACCATCCCTCTAGACATGAAAAATGAGAATCACTCTTTTGATGTGTCCAGCCAGCAAAAACCTTTCATGACAACCTGTTATTCCAGGTTCCTTACCACTCGTATGCGCTTACCATTAACGGCCGAGGCAGGGAGCTGTGTGAGTGTCCCAAGTGGGAGGCCGGTCATTGACAACGTTACTAGACGTCCACCGTTGTAAGAATGATGAGTTGACAACAAGGATTCATACTGCGGATCAGTCCTCCTAATGAGGACGGGATAGGTATTGTACACATTATTCGAGCAAAGAAAAAGAAATGCAAACCGCGAAAATCTACCCTGATGTTCTCAAACGACGACGCTGTTCTTCTCAGCAGACCTGCGAAGAGAGAAAGGAAAGAATCCACCTGATGCTCCCCTAACGCCAATCCTTTGCACGGATGCATGTTTTTTCATAACCCTTGACGTGATTCTTGCTCCCTGTTCGGCCCATGTGTGCTGTTGTATCCCAAAACGCCACCTAGAAAAGTAGAGAAAAGAAAGAGAGATCGTGTGTGTTCCTACGAATCGCCACTCTGTCGTGTGCGAAGAGTCTCGGAACTGCAGCGAGGCGAAATGGCCAAAACACTGCTGACGGGAGTGTACCTCGTTCGTCTGCTGCCAGAACTGCTGCCAGTCGAATTAGGCGGGCCGGCAGAGAATCTGGTGTCCGAGTTGGACGTTGCGGGTGTATAATCCACAAAGCCGTCGGCAACTCTGCCGCTCCCATCGCTTGTGTCTGGTGTCGAAGTATAATCAGGCAAGCTTTCTGTGGTGTATGAAGGGAGCGTGCCTGTGCTTCTACGTGAGAGAGTGGTTGGGAAGTATGCGTGCGGCGGCGGATTATGCCTTGCAAGATCGTATCGATGCTCGTCAACGCCGATCAGGCCGGCGACGATGTCGTGGGCGTTTCGCAGCTCGCGGATCTGGGCTTCCATAATCTCGCCCTTCTCTGCGAGGTCGACATCTTGCTCCAGAAAGGCGTCTTGCAAGATCAGAGCACGTTTCTCGTCATAGCTGCGCGGTTCGGGCTCCTTGGTGGTTCCGAAACAGAAGACGGATGTGACGAAGTTGTTCCATCGCTTGCGGATGAGGGCGCGTCTTGCTGCTCTCCGATACGCGCGGGCGTTACGCCTCTCTTCCTTGTCTGCGGCTCGCTCGACGCGTGTTCGCATGGACATACACTTCCTGTGGATGAAGGCACACAATGCGGTAAGACCGAGGATCCCAGCGAGGATTTCGAGTGCAATCACAAGCGGGTTGTGCAGACTTTGCTTCCCAATGAATTGCGGTCGTCCTTCGAGTGTGCCAACAGTGGGGGCCTCGGCAGAAGCAACAGACTGGCCAGCCAATGTCGATGGGCGAGGTGATGCTGTTCTATTGTGGCCACTTGGTACTTCGCTTTCAGTCAACTCTTTTGTCTTTTCTGACGACTTTTCACTGTCGCCAGACGCGATCATGTACTGGAGATGAGTATCGATCTCGGAGTAGTCGGGAGGGCTTTCAGTCGCGACGCCCATCTTATCACAGAGCCGCCCGGCAACAATCTTAGCAGCACACATTATGCCATCGCATTGCTCGATAAGAGCCTTCAGCGGGACGTTGGCGAGGTGTTTCTGCAGACGCTGATTCACGACCAATTTCCGAGCAGCCAACTCGGCTTGCAAAGCTACAGCATCAGCCTCCAGCATCCTGAGAACATCCAGCTCATCCTCGATGTCGAGTAGGTCATCTTTGTCGAATTTGGCCATCTCCCTGAGTGGCTGTCTGTCTGTGAAAGATTGTGGAAATTTATCGAAACTAATTGGGCGAGGTGAAGGGTGGTAGAGTAGTGTCCTCAAGCGTTTCTCCGGTAATACGTCGAGTTGAACCAAGACCTCTGACGGTCGAGCGAGAAGAGTTTCGTCAACCGAGACCACCCTGAGGACGATGTCTGCTTGGTAGGAGTCGTACTCCTGATCGTACTCAACCGGGCTTCGAGCGTCGGCAGTCACATTCACGATGCGGTGTTGGCTGGATGAATCAGAAACATTCAGCAGTACACTTGCTTCGGCTGTGATGTGTCGTCGAGAGTATGCTTTGCTGAAGCACAAGTCCAGACGCTGTCCATTCAAGACCAAGTCGAGAACGTCCTGGCAACCCTCTCGTGGAATAGAAGCCGCGGGTTGGACGTCAAAGATCTAATAAGGCAGCGACAGTCAGTACCTGAGGATAGAACTGTGACAATAGAACCAAACAAGGACAATACTAGGTACTATGACAGAAAGTACGAAGGATCACGAGACTTGGCGGAGCGTACGTGGCGGGAGAACATACCAGGTCAGCTTGCGCGGCCTCGCAGCTAGTACAAGGCAGCGAGAAGATAGCGTGCTGTGTCTGTATATCTACGTTGATTGTCAGTGGGACTGAATGAGTTTTTTTTGTCTGCTACGACTCGACTGAACCAACCGTATTGTAGCACCTCGATCTCTCTGGTCTGCACAGGTGCAGCGCATGCGAGCGCGATGAGAGCAGCCGTTACGACTCCGGTGGGCAAAAACGAGCGCATGGCGTGGCGATGATGGCGTTTGCGACTTCACTTCATCCCGAGTGCCACGTCGAGGGGATGGGAGTGTTATGACTGTTTTTCTGAACAATAACGAAAGACTGGGATATGAGAGCGCAATGCTAGACTCCACAACGAAAGATAAGAGTGGAATAATGACATGTATGTTCGAGTACCTGTCTTCCATGGTGAGAGGGCTCAGCCTCCAGGCAGCCGAATAACTTTAATTCCATGGCGCTCGCTCTCGCATTCATCCGTACATGCCAAGGTTTGTTGAATGGAGGCTGCATGTATGTCTCGTTGGTACTAGCATTTGTTGGTATGCGAAAGATGATGATACGGCCACTCAATGCGGAGAAAAGCCGGGTCTTGTTCTGTAAATAATGTCAGTATCTCGCCGGGATAGGAACGATTTAGAAATAAGGAAGCTGCTGATATCACCATGTGCCCGTGTCGACAAACTTTTAGCATCGAGTGAGGTCCACGCCCAAGCATTAGGTAAGCTCAGTGATGCCTCAGGCTGCCACGTGTTAGGTAGATCGATGAAGCTCGACTTAACGATACAACTTTGGGCATTAGCATTCGTCGCATAACACCAATCGATCCTCCAAACATTAAATCTAATCATGGTAAGATCTACGACTCTTCATTACAATGCTTTCAATCTCCTAACACAACCATAGCTTCCCCTCGGCCTCCTCACAGCCGCCCAAGGCCACCCAATGCTGGTCGAGCTCAAGAACGGCGAAACCCTCAACGGCCACCTGGTCCAGTGCGACACATACATGAACCTCACCCTCAAAGAAGTCGTGCAAACAAGCCCCGACGGCGACAAATTCTTCCGGTTGCCCGAATGCTACGTGCGCGGAAACAACGTAAGTTCTTCTTGCGACTTGCGATTTGGAAGACAGACGTCGTCATCGTCATGTATGCTGGCAACACATGCGAACCCATTCCTAACAGCCATGCGCACCCACAGGTCAAATACCTCCGCGTCCCCGACGAGATTGTCGACATTGTGAAAGAGCAGCAAGCAACAGCGCAAGCACAGCGGGGCGGCGGACACCGTGGCGGCAGGGGAGGAGATCGCGGCGATCGCGGCGGTCGTGGTGGTAGGGGAGGGATGGGCGGACGCGGTAGAGGACGGGGCGGCCGCGGTCAGGCCGCATAGAAAAAGGCATGAGCGCGGGGCGTTCATGCCTTTTTTTTTCACGAGAACGATTCATCAAAACGATACCCGGTTTGCGACAACGGATTTTTTGCATGGCAGCGTATGGGGCACTTTCTTTCGGTCCTGTCAAGTATGCTGCGTTGAAGCGAAAGCTATGGTTCGCTGAAGCACGTGTTAACTTTGGCTATTCCAATGCTCAAGCGTGTGTCGCGAGACCTCTTTCTGGCTGCACTGGAGGTGAAGGTGATCAGTTGTGAGGTGTCTTGCAGGCATGTGTGATGGGAAATGGCAGATCTCTGCCGAGACGGTCTGGCGATTCCGGCCTTTTGGTGGACATGTTGCCATCTGTACCGATATGAGACGGTGCACCAACTACCCACCACAGCCTGTAATTGGACAAAACATCGCCACTGCATATATCGACCCAGCAAGACTTCCGAACGACGAGATGAATTGAATGGAAATCTGAATGCATATCATGTAAATCTACAAGTGATTCGCGGGCATAGACGAGGCGCATTGTCCTATATTCAATGCGTCCCGCAAAGCTACCATCCGAAGCCAATCCATGCCATGCAATCCCTACGCTTTCCCTTACATTGTATTTGTACACTGTTTTTCCGCCGCTAGTAGTAACACATCGGTCGCTTCGAATTTGTTCCGTTTTCTTCCCTCTCCTTTACGTAATGACCTCGCCAACATCAATCATCTGCGCCTTCCAAGTCTTCTTCGCCTTGACCTCAGCGAGCTCCATGTCACTGGGCAGGACAATGTCATCGGGGGTCGGGGAGTAGAGGTACCAGCTCCTGAGTGCGGCGGCGGCGGCACGCACGCGTCCCTCGTTCAAGCTGCTGCCTGCACCCTCACCAAGCTTGTCCTCGCCACTGTACACGCCCACGACGAACACGGGGCTGCGCGAATGGCGACCGGTCTCGCTGATCAGACGTGCGACAGGAGGCTCGAAGCCTTCGCGCAGACACAAACGGGAGAGATCGCGTGTCGGATGTGTGAAGGCGAAGAGCTGGTGGAGCTGAAGATGGCGGCTGAGGATGTGCTCGGCGTGGAAAGCCTTGCTGGCGGACGCACCGGCGTGAAGGTGGAGAGCACCAACGAGAGCGCGGATAAAGGATGTGCTGGCCGCTTCCACAGTAATGCCGTCGGCGGGCGAGACCACCTGCTTCGCGATCTCGTCCGTGTTGTGTTCCTGGGTGCTTGAGGAGATGGGCGCGCCAGGGAAGGGCTCGGCATCTGGGTCCGGCATGCCGGTTTGGAGGTCGCCGAATTGGTCGTCGTAGACAATTCGGCTAGACATGCCTCTACGGTAGTTTTGTTCCTCGTTGCTGCGGCCGGTTGAAAGGCGGCTGAGGCTGGGCATGTCCTTCCTGAGGGTCTTGCCGTCTTCGCTGAGGGCATTTCCGGGTGTGACACGCTTTAATTGCAAGAGACCGGGGTCAACTTCCTGGCCGGGCGATGCCACTACTTCAACGCCCCATTCAGCGCGGAGCGCTCCAAGGGTCGCGGGTCCGACGAAGGCGTATTGTGCGGCGAAGAGGACGGGCAGAGGGAGACGAGGGTAGTGGCAGAGGAGATGTTCGGAGGTGTAGTACCCTAGGAGATCCTGGCCAAGGAGGGCTAGAGGTGCATTGTTGTATCCAGGTCGGCCATCAACCGAAGAATCGATCAGACATCTGGCGAGGGTCTGCAGGGGCAATTTTGAAGGTAGCGACAGTCTTGCGTGAAGCGCCGCCAGCTTTCCGGAGCGCGCTGCTCGCACAGGAGATGGTGCGTTAAGTTCATCGGAGAATTGAGGTGTCCTTTGGTTGGAGTTGTTGCTCTTCCTGGCGGTGAAACTGGGCCCCGGCATCTCCACCACCTCCTCTTGTTCCGTCTCCGCCATCCTCCTCGCCGACGCGGTGTATGCTCTCCTCTGCGCCCATTGCTGCTGCACGTTGGTACCTCTAGCCGAAATGTTCCTCTGTGCAACTCTCGCAGCGTCCCTGCACGCCGTTCGGGGATTCCGTGGCGGCTGTATGTGACCGGCCCATCTCTCCAGGTGTATGCGCCTCATCAATGCCTCCATCCAGCTCAGATTCCAGTCGCACACGCAGCGTCTGCGTGCACTGTACAAAAGCTGTGTATTTCTCAATGGATGTTGTCGCAGTAAATTCGTGTCGTCGTCGTTGTCCTCCCTTTCCCGCGATGCGATGGTCAAATTCTCGACGGGGACTCTCCCCCAAAGCTTCAAGCACACGACCACTCGCCAGTTCGCTAGCGCAGACGAATCCGTCACCTCCGACGCCCGCGCTCGCCAGCTCCAACCTCACCTCCACTAGACAGCCTGGTGATTGGCAGATACCCACGCAACCCTTCAAATACAGCGACAATGAGACCCACACAAGCACTCATGGGAGGCGGTGCCAAAGTCCCGTACGTGTAGCAGTCTCGGACCCGCGCGTGGTGAGACTCAATGGCTGACGACAATGCGACAACAGGTACCCCAAGCACGTCTGGTCGCCCGCCGGTGGTTGGTACACTCAGCCGAAGAACTGGAAGGCGAACACCGCTGTTGTCATGGGTGTCATGCTTGGACTCACAGCTATGATGTGGAGCGTCAGCGCGGAGAGGGAGCACAGATTCAAGATGCCCGAGGTACGCATTGAGAGGATTGGAATGGCTGGAGGAGCAGTATTGCGGTGATGAGAATACCCTACTAACACGCCTTGCAACAGCCCGGCAGATTCGCACCTTCGAGGTACTGGTCGAAGCAGATCATCGAGCACGAGAAGGCACAGAAGGAGGCAGCTGGTCGCGAGGGCTCTGCATAGAAAGATGCGAGGAAGCAAGGACTCGATGTGGAAATACGGCGTTTATGGGATACAGCGTGCAGTGCGGCTGTGGTAAAGACATTTGTATATATGCGAAGAAGCGAATCGACAAGTTCCACCAATGCTGTAACATCGGCATTCATTGTTTGGTACGTTTGGTACGTTTGTTGTGCAAGAGCGAGGTTGAGTTATTATACTGAAATGTGGGAGTAGCTCGTGAGCAAAGGATGATCGATCTGGTATGTGATGATTGTGCACGACATATTGACTATGGACTCATCCCCTGAGGCAGAGCGGCTCCACATCGCACGACTACTTCAACATACAAGGTTCAGAGCCACGGCAAATTACAGAAGCCCGTTTTTGAGCGGCTGATTAGGTGCCCACGAGACGCTTATCGATGAACGCCCACTCGCACACTTGTGCTGCAGCACACTGGAAGCCGGCACCAAATGCACTTCCGGATGACATCACGCACAACACGCCCACAGCAACAACAACAGCACGCACAAAAGAGCGGTGTTAACAACTTAATGCGACCACCCAAAATAACATCCTACCCATCATATCATCACGAACATGCGCAATCCCCAACTCGCTACGTCACCATAACAAGCCGACTAAAAGAACAAAAGGATGATGCAACTCACCGTCTTGGGAGATTCGAACTACCGATTCTACAAGCCTAGACGCTTAGGTGGTGCAGTCACTGCTCGACTTGTAACGTGTTAACCACTACACTATGCCACCGTAGTGGTTCGGGTGGGTGGACCTGGTGGAATGATGGGTACCGTTTCGCGTCGCCTATGTAGGCTGCTCTTTTGTGGGGAAGTGAAGTGAGGTTGAGGCGGACTTGACGGATTTGGGGTCAGGGGAGCTGATTGGGAAGGGAGGTTGGGGACAGTGACCTTCGCTCAATTGGGCTGACAGCTGACATGATGTTCTCATTGCTGGCCCCGTGTCTCTGTTCGAGAGTGTGATGTGTACGCTTTCGTCTCCTGTAAGTGGTTGCGATCGCGTTCTCTTTTAATACCTACTGAAGACCTGAATCGACCAGCTTACATAATCTGGTTCAAAGCTCCACGAACCACTAAATGCAGCGCGATCAAGGAACGTACGACCCATTCGGTGAGATCATTACGCTATGTTTAAGTCGGCGGTAACATAATGCGAAGAATAGAATGCGCATACGCATAACAGTATTCACTTGCTATGACGCTGCTGTCAAACCTGGCTTGTTGGTGGAAATGCTCGACTATGCACGCCCTCAAAGAGATGCTGGCAGTTCCGCGAGTAGCCTGCACGATATATGGCTCAGGCCTCTCGACGGCAAACGAGCAATCATAGTCTATGGCAGTTTGCAACGCTGAAATCATGGACACTTATGTTCAATGGCCACGTTTGGGCGACAGATGCAACTAACTTTGATCAAATGCAACGGATCAGTGCTCGTGGAATTGAATGAAACCAACCATGAGGTATGCAAAGTCTAGACGTCAGAAAGTCATCATGTTGTTGATGTTGTGAGATTCATCTCATCTGCCGATATCGTGAAGTCTAACGCCGAGGCTGGACTGGACCCACATCGTCACCCCGGATCGCGCATCACTTTGGGATGTCCCACTCGGAGTTGTCTGTCGACCACGAAGCTTGACCTCTACGCGCCATTTTACCCTCGAATATGCCGGTCAGTGCTGATAAGGAGCGCGAGCTTCTGAACAAATATCACCTCACCAGTCTCAATCCCTTGGAATGGCCGCACCAACAGGATGACGACGACAGCGACGAGACCGAGTCCGACGACGAGACAGCAGTCAACGGCAACCCTACGCGACAGCAAGCCAAAACGTCCGCGAAGTCGCAAAGATCGCTGTCCAATACATACAAAAACATCGAACGCCATGCCAGCATACGGTCCAGCTTGTCAGGAACACAAAAGACAGCCGGTGGTGAGGACAGCTTGGTACAAAAGGACGAAGCAGACCCGCTAGGAAGGGCGCCCAGTGTCGCGGCTACACTCAGGCGCAGAGGGTTGCCCGTTGAGGAGAATGTAAAGCTCAGAAACCGCTTCATGCTCTCTAGCACCAGCTTCTCTCCGCAAATGTTCTTGTCGCAGGTTCACCAAGACGCCAGCACCGAGGATTTGCTGCAGGGTCTGGATTACCTCAGTAGGAGTATTGAACAGAAGAGTGCTTCGCTGAAGGTGCTCGTTGAGAGTAACTTTGAGAAGTTCGTTCGCGCAAAGGCTACCATCGACAATGTCTACACTGAAATGCGCACGCAAGGCGCAGACCCCGAGAGTCCGCGCCCATCAACAGCAACCAGAGGACCTCATTCGCGACAGGCGAGTCGCGGTGGCCACTTCCGTAACTCCAGCAATCCCTTCAGTCCCACGAACAAGCCATTGCCCAGCGATAAGAAGAAGAATGCGCTCACGAAGGAAAGCGAGTATGGTGTGCAAGGAATCAAAATGCCCCTCCTAGAACTGGCAATCAAAGCGGAAGAAGTCTGGGGTCCAGCTCTTGGAGGAAGGGATAAGGAAAAGGGTCTCAAGACCGTACTGGATACTTTGGACCAACACCGAGAAATCTTTAGCCTGAGTGGCAGTGTTCACGAGGCTATGAGGAAGAACGACCACGACAGTATCGTCGCAGACTGGAAGAAAGCTGTCAACTATGCAGAGGAAGCTCGCGGTACCGCTGAGGTTGCCCGACAAGAGAATATCACCCTCTCTGAAGGGCACGTTTACAAGATCATACTCACCGCGCGCATGTGGCATGATGTGTCGGCCCAGATCGAGACTTACAAGCGAGACGTCTGGAAGCGACTAAAGACTTCGCACGGTCGCAAACCCACAGCCGTTGCGGACGAGACCGATAAGGAAACACACATGGAGCTTATAGGTATACTACTGCAGCTCGGAGTGGACGAGAACCCGATTTGGCATTGGCTGAACAGTCGGTCCCTATACCTCAAGGATAGAATCGCACGTTCGTTCGAAAGAATCAGAATCGAGATTGAGATCCAGCGCAGGCAGCTTGCGAACAACCCCAACACGAACGCAAAGAGCTTGGCCAAATATCTGCGGTCAGCTGCAGATATGAGCACAGCACGTATCTTGCGCGATAGCAACAGGGATATCGACGCACCGAATGTCATTGCCTTCTGGGAAAAGGTACATGCATCGATTACCGCGCTCCTGTCTGTTTCGGATGGTGTACTGGGTGAGCTCATTGAGTTCTGGGAGACGGCCCAATCCTTTATTGGCAACAAAGCTCAAATGGCCTTCTCGCCAGAAATTAAGAAAGCTGGCCAAGAGCACCTCGAGCTGGAGCCAGACGATGTCGCAAACCTCCGCTCTGGCGCACAGGAGCTAGTGAATTTGTTCAGAGACAGTACTTTCGCATTCTTTTCGGATCCGCCTGTCGATGATTTGAGCGATTTGTACTCGCCCATACCGCCGACTCCCATTACACCTGCTTCAGCGGGCACCCCGAGTGCAAGCCGAAACTTCAATTTTGACCCTGCCAATGTTCCCGCGCCGAGTGTCAAGAGGGGAGACACCTGGGAGAAGTACGCCTTCTGGCCTCCGGGAGGGAACTCGTTGAGTGGCGCTCACTATCTCGGTCGTATCATCGTGTTGGTTGGCACTGCTGCCAGCGAATTGGTCAATCTGAGTGTTGTCAGCACAATGCGATCAGGCAGTGAAAGTCTGAAGACCTTAGTTGGTGCGGTGCGAGAGCGTAGTGTGGCCGCGGTGTGCAGCGCTTGGACACCAGACGCAGAACGTTGCAAGTACATGGAACTATGGCAGCGACACCCAGACCGTCGTGATTTGACGACCATGCCTGGGCTCTTCATCGCGTTTGAAGAAAAAGTGCTTGGTGGCATGCAGAAAATCGCCTACATCTCCGAGGCAGTCAGTGTGGGCGGACGAGGTGAGGATGTTCTCGTGCCTCCCAGTGCGAAGCTGCTGCAGACAATCAGGACTGGATTTGTCACCAGTCTCTACAAGGCACTCAGCGGGATGGTCGAAAACGCCGAGGGACGTGGGATTGACGAGGTTGTCGACAACGACCCCGATGGTATCACACTTCCCCTCGGTGCAGAAGGGCGCGGGGACGGAGAGATTGTCTTGGTGGACGCCCGTAACTTTGTAAGTCATATCATATCCACATCTTCGCAGGACAGAACACTAACGCGCTTCCCAGAACGTCCGCCGCTTGATTACCCTCTCCAACCTGGCCCACCTCCGCTCCGAGATCATCCCTCAGTTGATCTCGCAATTCGAGTCATCATTCTCCGTCAAACTCACCGACGAAAGCAAGACCATCCGCGACGTTCTCTCCCAAATCGACGCCCGCCTCTTCCAATCCTACGTCAAACCGATCGTCGACTCCCTACAAACCACCATCACAGCCGGCATCACCTCCAAAGCCTGGGCGCCTGCTTCTGGCCGTCCCACGGACGCGCAGCCCTACATCTACGACGTCCTCCTATCGCTCGTTCTCGTTCACAGCGAAGTCAGCACCACAGCCGCCAGCCTGACGAACCAAATTCTGTCCTATTTGCTGGAGCAGAGCAGTCTGGCGCTGATCGCGGCGTTTAAGCAGCGCCAGCGATACACGCTGCCGGAGCTCATGCAGGCTACACTGGATGTCGAGTTCATGGCGCAAACTCTGAACAATTACACCACTGATCGCGCGAGTGAAGTTCAAAGTCATGTTTATCTGGCTTTGGATGAGCGGACTGACAACGACGCGAGGGCGAGGTTGGAGGGCGAGTTGCCAGAGATGAGAGCTGTTCTCAAGAAGCTGAGAGAAGGGACTAAGGGCGAGTTTGGATGTTTCAAGAGGGAGAGGAGAGGGCGGGAGAGGGCTGCTAGTAGCCGGGGAGGCTGATTGTCTGGCTGTTGGAGACTCTGACGTTTCGTAATTCGCAGAACAAGTCCTCTCACATTTCTGATGGCTAATCACGATAGCCAAACTCATCAGCGGAAAACTGTCATATCCTATATTGAGGAAACCACCCTTCTCAATCCTCCCTCAATACACAGAAAACCCACTCTCAATCTCCTCCCCAGCAGCACGCCGAATGAATTTCGATGTCTCCTCCGGAAACTTTAAGAACGGACTATGCCCACTCTCCGCGACCTCGGCATACACCTCAACACCAGCGCCCCTGAACCCCAGAACCGACCCCGTCTGAGCCTCCCAAGGCGTGGCATTATCGTTCCTGCACAAGAGAAAATTCATAGGAATGCCATTGAGACCCGCAACTTGGGACGGGATCACACTCGTGTTAATCCCATACGACTGCGGCTTCAACAACCAGACCGCTTTCAACGCCTCGTTGATCTCCAAGTCATTGTACAGAACATGGATCGCTCCCGGTCCGTTGAATGGTAGCGTTGTGTCGTTTTCGTGGAGGTATTGCGGCAGGAGTTGCCCGCCCATGGCGTCGAGCATGGTGCCGCCGGGCGGGCAGAAGAACCCTGCGATCATCACTACGGCTGAGACGCCGCCCTGGAGGCTGCGGGTTCTGCGGGTAGTGGTGGAGAGGTCGGTGAGGGCGGCGAGGCCGGGGATGCAGCCGTAGGAGTGGGTGACTACTACGACTTCTTTGTTGGCTTCGACTTGCCCAAGAACGATTTGGCGGACCGTTGATAGGTCGGCCTCTATGCCGATCAGGCTGTCGTCTTCGAGGCGAGGTGAGGCTGTGTTTCCGGGAAGGTCGACACCGATGCACTCGTAGTATGCGGCTTTTAGTTGTTTGATCGTGGGGTTGAAGTGGGCTGGGACGTGCTACTCATTTGTTAGTGATTGAGAGTGGTTCTTGAAGTGGTTTGGACTGGGGTACCCATGCTCCTGGCACGATCACGATCGTGGGCTTAGACATTGCGGTTCGAAGTATTCGATGTCAACATGAATGGCGAGCGCAGTAGATAGGCGGGCTGATGGAGAGAACATGGGAGTATACCTATACAATAGCTGTTTTCTTCCAATTGAGACCACAGTTTAGCTGAATGCCGCTGATGGTGATACGTAGTGGAAGCTTTGTAATCCACCGCGTATGTATACGATACATCAGCTCATCTGTCAGGTGCGGCTGAGTATACGTGCCGCTCCTCCAAGCCATCGGGAACATTGGGGTAGAGAGTACCTAATGAATCATGAACACATAGTTAGGCTACAGGCAATCACCTTCCTCTAACTAAGTTTGACGCTCGATGCCTTTCCACTGGACCCCATCCAATCCATGCACTTCTCTGTCTCCCTCTGCATCACAGCAGTAGCGCCTTCGATCAACCCAGTGAGACCCTTCGTCTTCGCGTGCTCGGCTAAGTACTCCAAGTAAGGGCCATTGATAACATCGTTGATATTGCACTTGGAGATTCCATGCGAAATGTTCTGCTGAAGCAACTTGCCGTCATCAGTGCCAAACCACTCAGCGCCAGCACCGTGCAAAACCAACTCGACGCGACCTTTCGTCGAGTCGCGGATGCTCTGCAGACGGTCATACTGCAGCTGTGGGCCCTTGGAGCCGTACTTTCCGTGCACGTTTCCGAAAGCGGGTGCAAGCCAGTCGATGCCGGTGGCGATGAACTCGTCTGCTTGCTCGGGGGTGGTGAGGATGCCTTCCAGCTCGGCGGTGTCTGCGACACCATCTTCGCCGCCGTTGATGCGGCCTGGCTCGGCTTCGGTGATGATACCACGGGCGTGGCAGTACTCGGTGAGTTCCTTGGTCAACTGCAGGTTCTCGTCCTTTTCGTAATGGGACATGTCCACCATCTGGGTGGCGAGTTAGAACTTGATGAGGGCTGTGTTGGAGGGTCTTGTCACTTACGATACCGTCGAATCCTCCGAGGTCGGCTGCTCTCTTCACCATTTCAGGGCTCTGGCAGTGATCCATGTGAACGGCCACTGGGACCTTTGCGTTCTTCGCCGCCTCAGCGGCGGCATGCAGGAGGAGGCCATCGGCGTATTCGATTGCCCATGGGAAGAGCTGTAAGATCACCGGCGAGTCTTTAGCTTCGGCTGCCCGTACACTGGCGATGATGCCTTCGACATTGTAGAGACACATCGCCGGCACGGCCCAGCCTCCTGCGGCTGCGGCATCGACAATAGCCTTTGCGCGGTTGTTGGTAGGCTTGGACATGATGTCGTTGATGAGGAGTGGTTCAAGTCGACTTTTTCCAATGCAGAAATCGAGGTCAAAATTGACAGTTGATAGAAGTCGGATCGTAAAATACAAACAGACAGGCCGAGTCTAATAATCGGAACGAGTGGACATGTTGCGAATACATAGCGACTTCGGATTACCCGAGGGCTAAATGTGACGATGAGAGTCGAAAGCCGAGTCGGCTTTTGAAGTCGTTGAGGAGGAGGAGGACCCATGTTAACTTATGTAAGCAGCGGCAAACGATGCTA
>Ga0265797_10001077_pt1 | contig 49199 bp, 41 predicted proteins | sample P2T30metagenome_FD_192433 | JGI IMG/M metagenome (GOLD analysis project Ga0265797, IMG submission 192433) | Plant litter microbial communities from East Loma Ridge, Irvine, California - P2 T30 | ecosystem: Environmental > Terrestrial > Plant litter > Unclassified | place: USA: California...
CAGATCAAGGACGACCTGCTCGACGGCCCCGGCAACGACAGCGCCGTCACCGGCAAGGATGTCGGCAAGGACGTCGGCAAGGCCACCCTGATCAACACCCTGGGCCAGGACGAAGCCAGGCGCCGCCTGCTGGCCTGCCTGCACGAAGCCGACCGCTGCCTGGGCGCGGCGGTCGGCGCCAAGGGCCGCACGCGCGGTTTCGTGGCCAGCCTGTTCGCGCAAGGCGCCAAGAAGCGTCCGGCTTCCGAACTCAAGCCCGAGGTCCCCGTCGCGCGCGAACTGCGCGTGGCGGAACTGCGCGTCTGAGCCTGCCACCGGCCCGGCGCCGCCACGTCACGAAAGAGGAACTTCGCATGGCGCACTTCGCCGTGGTTGCACCCGCGTTCTACAGCCACTTCAATACCCTGTCGGTGCTCGCGCTCGAACTGGTCGCGCGCGGCCATCGGGTCACCTTCATGCATCGCCCGGATGCGGCTGCATACGTGCGCGACGCGCGCATCGGCTTTCATGCGATCGGCGCGGCCTCGCACCCTGAAGGTTCGCTCGGCGACTCGCTCCAGCGCGCGGCCAATCCCGGCAGCCCGCTGGGACTGCGCCGCGTGATCCTCGACATGGCCGACAGCACCGCCATGCTGTGCCGCGAACTGCCGGCGGCGCTGCGCGAACTCAAAGTCGACTACCTGATCGCCGACCAGATGGAAGCGGCCGGCGGCCTGGTGGCCGAAGGCCTCAACATGCCGTTCATCTCGGTCGCCTGCGCGATACCGGTCAACCGTGAAGCGGGCATTCCGCTGCCGGTGATGCCGTTCCTGTATCAGGACAGCGAGCGCGCATACAAGATGGTCGAGGGCAGCACCCTGGTCTACGACTGGATGATGAAGGCGCACCAGCGCGTGATCGAAGAGCAGGCGCGCGCCTTTGGCCTGGCCCCGCGCGGCAAGCTGCACGAATGCCTGTCGCCGCTGGCGCAGATCAGCCAGACCGTGCCCGGCTTCGACTTTCCGCGGCGCGCGCTGCCGCCGCAGTTTCACCATGTCGGGCCACTGAACGCGCACGACGCCGCCCACACGCATGCCGGCCTGCCGCCGCTCGACCCCAAGCGCCGCTTCGTGTTCGCCTCGCTCGGCACCCTGCAGGGCCAGCGCTACGGTTTGTTCCGCCGCATCGCCCATGCCTGCCGCCAGCTCGACGCGCAGCTCTTGATTGCGCACTGTGGCGGCCTGAATGAACGCCAGGCGCGCGCGCTCGAACGCATCGGCAGCACCCGCGTATGCGCCTTCGCGCCGCAGCTGGCGGTGCTCGAGCGCGCCGACGCCGTCATCTCGCACGCCGGCTCGAACACGGTGATGGAAGCCATCGCTGCAGGCACCCCGATCCTGGCGCTGCCGATCGCCTTCGACCAGCCCGGCGCCGCGGCGCGCATCGAGTACGCCGGCATCGGCCTGCGCGCTTCGGCGCGGGTATCGACGACCGGGCGCATTCGCGATCAGTTGCGGCGCCTGTTAAATGAGCCGCAATTCGCGCAGCGCATGGCGCCACTGTCGCAAGAAATCCGCGAGGCCGGCGGCGTGGTGCGCGCCGCCGACATCGTCGAGGGCGTGTTGAATCTGCAGTCGCCGGTACAAGCGGTGGCCAATCATGGCTGACAGCGCGCCCTCTTACGATCTGATCCTGGTTGGCGGCGGCCTGGCCAATGGCTTGATCGCCATGCGCCTGCACGCCCTGCGCCCTGCGTTGCGCATCCTGGTGCTCGAACAAGGTCAGCACATCGGCGGCAACCACACCTGGTCGTTCCATGACAGCGACCTCGATGCCGCGCAGCGCGCCTGGATCGCGCCGCTGGTGTCGCACCGCTGGCCGCGCTACGACGTGGTGTTCCCGCAGTTGTCGCGCACGCTGCAGGGCGGCTATGCCAGCATCGAATCAAGCGATTTCGCGCGCGTACTGACGGCGCTGCTGGGGAGCGCGCTGCGCACCGGCGTCGCAGTCGCCTCGCTCAGCCCCACCAAGGTGACCCTGGCCGATGGCCAGACCCTGCACGCGGGCGCCGTCATCGATGGCCGCGGCATGCGCGCCAGCAGCCACCTGGCGCTCGGCTACCAGACCTTTTTGGGCCAGGAAGTGCGCCTGGCCGCGCCGCACGGCTTGACCGGGCCCACCATCATGGACGCCAGCGTGGCACAGCAAGGCGGCTACCGCTTCGTCTACCTGCTGCCGTTCGGCCCCGACCGGGTGCTGATCGAAGACACCCATTACGTCGACAGCGCCGCGTGGGAACCGGAACGGCTGCGCGCCAACATCGCCGCCTATGCCGTCAAGCGCGGCTGGCGGATCGAACAAATCGTGCGCGAAGAACAGGGCTCGCTGCCGATCGTGCTGGCCGGCGACTTCGCGCGCTTCTGGGACGAACTCGGTGGCCAGCCCACGGTCGGCCTGCGCGCCGGAATGTTCCACGCCACCACCGGCTACTCGCTGCCGCACGCGGTGCGCCTGGCCGAGCGCATCGCCCACCTGCCCGACCTGTCGGCGCCGAGCCTGTTCGCGGCAATCCGCGACGAAGCGCACGCCGCCTGGCAAACGCAGGGTTTCTTCCGCATGCTCAACCGCATGCTGTTCCTGGCCGGCAGCCCGGATAACCGCTGGAGCGTGATGCAGCGCTTCTATCGCCTGCATGCGCGCCTGATTGCGCGCTTCTATGCCGGCACATTGACCTTTGGCGACAAGGCGCGCCTGTTGACCGGCAAGCCGCCGGTGCCGGTGCTCGAAGCCTTTACCGCCGTACGCAAAATACACCCCTATCAGATCAGGAAAGCAGCATGAACCAGATGAACATCAATCCAAAGACCGCCGTCGTTGTCGGCGCCGGCTTTGGCGGACTGGCCCTGGCCATCCGGCTGCAGGCGGGCGGCGTGCAAACCACCCTGCTCGAGAAACGCGACAAGCCGGGCGGACGCGCCTATGTGTATGAAGACCAGGGCTTCGTGTTCGACGCCGGCCCCACCGTGATCACCGATCCGAGCGCGATCGAAGAACTGTTCACGCTGTGCGGCAAGCGCATGGCCGACTATGTCGAGATGCTGCCGGTGGCGCCGTTCTACCGCCTGTGCTGGGAAGACGGCAGCCACTTTGATTACGCCAACGACCAGGAAGCGCTGGATCGGCAGATCCACGCGCGCAACCCGGACGACGTGGCCGGCTACCAGCGTTTTCTGGCGTATTCGAAGGCGGTGTTCGACGAGGGCTACCTGAAGCTGGGCGCGGTGCCGTTCCTGTCGTTTCGCGACATGATCCAGGCCGGCCCGCAACTGGCGCGCCTGGAAGCGTGGAAGAGCGTGTACGGCATGGTGTCGCGCTTCATCAAGGACGAGCAGCTGCGCCAAGCGTTCTCGTTCCACTCGCTGCTGGTGGGCGGCAATCCGTTTGCCACCAGCTCGATCTACACCCTGATCCACGCGCTCGAACGGCGCTGGGGCGTGTGGTTCCCGCGCGGCGGCACCGGCGCCCTGGTGCAAGGCCTGGTGCGACTGTTCCAGGACATGGGCGGCAAGATCGAACTCAATGCCCCGGTGGCGCGCATCGAGACCGCGGACAACCGCGTCACCGGCGTGCGGGTCGAAGACGGCCGCCTGTTCCAGGCCGACGCGGTGGCCTCCAACGCCGACGTGATGCACACCTACGGCAAGCTGCTCGGCCAGCACCCGCGCGGCGTCAGCCAGGCGGCGTCGATGGACAAGAAACGCTGGAGCAATTCGCTGTTCGTGCTGTACTTCGGCCTCGACAAGCACCACGCGCAGCTGCAGCACCACACGGTCTGCTTCGGCGCGCGCTACAAGGGCCTGATCAAGGATATCTTCAACGGCCCCGGCCTGGCCGATGATTTCTCGCTCTACCTGCACGCGCCCTGCGTCACCGATCCCTCGCTGGCGCCGCCGGGCTGCGGCAGCCACTACGTGCTGGCGCCGGTGCCGCACCTGGGCAACGCGGCAGTCGACTGGGACGTCGAAGGCCCGCGCTACCGCGACCGCATCTTCGACTACCTCGAGAAGCGCTACATGCCGGGCCTGCGCAGCCAGCTCGTCACCAGCCGCTTCTTCACGCCGAACGACTTCCGCGACCAGCTCAACGCGCACCTGGGTTCGGCCTTCTCGCTCGAGCCGATCCTGACCCAGAGCGCCTGGTTCCGTCCGCACAACCGCGACGCCGAGCTGCCCAACCTGTACCTGGTCGGCGCCGGCACCCATCCCGGCGCCGGCGTGCCGGGCGTGATCGGCTCGGCCAAGGCCACCGCCGGTCTGATGCTGCACGAGGTGCACGCATGAGCGAAGCGCTGATGCAGCACGCGACCCAGACCATCGAGGTCGGGTCGAAAAGCTTTGCTGCAGCCGCCAAACTGTTCCCGCCCGCCATCAGGCGCAGCGTGTTGATGCTGTACGCGTGGTGCCGCCATTGCGACGACGTGGTCGATGGCCAGGAGCTGGGGTTCAACACCCCGGCCGATGCGACAGCGCCGGCGGCGCACGACGCGCGCGCCGAACTCGACAAGCTGTACGACCAGACCCGCCGCGCCTATGGCGGCGAAACGATGCACGACCCGGCGTTTGCCGCGTTCCAGGAAGTGGCGCTGTCGAACGCGATCGCCCAGCGCTATGCGTTCGACCACCTGGCCGGCTTCGCCATGGATGTCAATGGGGCGCACTACGACACCATCGACGACACGCTGCGCTACTGCTACCACGTGGCCGGCGTGGTGGGCCTGATGATGGCCTCGATCATGGGCGCGCGCGACGAGCGCGTGCTCGATCGCGCCTGCGACCTGGGCCTGGCCTTCCAGCTGACCAATATCGCCCGCGACATCGTCGAAGACGCGCGCGTCGGCCGCTGCTACCTGCCGGCCGAATGGCTGCGCGATGCCGGCATCCCGCCACACGAGATCGCCCTGCCGCAGCACCGCATCGCCGTGGCCCGGGTGGCCGCGCGCCTGGTCGACTATGCCGAACCGTATTACGACTCGGCCTCGCACGGCATCGCGGCGTTGCCGCTACGGAGTGCGTGGGCGATCGCCGCTGCGCGCAATGTGTATCGCCAGATCGGGATTGAAGTGAAGCGGCGCGGCGTGCACGCCTGGGATGATCGGGTCGGCACCTCGAAGGCCGCCAAGCTGCGCCTGCTGGCGCTGGGCGGCTTGCAGGCGCTTAGCTCGCGTCTTCGAGCGGCGTCGCCGGCGCAGCGGCGCGGCTTGTGGTCGCGTCCCGGTCGCGCCGATGAAGCGATGCCGGTTGCTGCGCTTGCAGCTGACGCTTGAGCGTCGCCACCGGCGGCGCGTACAAAAAGCCGAACGACACGGCGCCCTCTTTGCCCGGCACCGCATGGTGCATGCGGTGCGCCTGGTAGAGGCGCTTGAAGTAGCCGCTTTTGGGCACGTAGCGGAACGGCCAGCGCTGGTGCACCAGCCCGTCGTGGGCGATGAAGTACAGCGCGCCGTAGGCGGTCATGCCGGCGCCGATCCATTCGAGCGGATGCGCGCCGCGTGTGCCGAACCAGATCAGGGCGATCGCCACGCCCGCGAAGACGACCGCGAACAGGTCGTTCTTCTCGAACCAGCCGCTGCGCGGCTCATGGTGCGAACGGTGCCAGCCCCAGCCGAAGCCGTGCATCACGTACTTGTGCGCGACGATGGAAAACACTTCCATGAAGGCAATGGTGGCCAGGACGATAAGCGCGTTGAGCAGCATGATGAACAGGTCGACAGCAAGGGTCGATAGCAGAAAAAGGATGGCCACAGCCTACCACGGACGCGCATGCGCACGGGCGGACCTGGCCATAACAAACACCGTCAAACACGATACACCGTCATTACAGGAGCATCCATGCAATTGTTTTCCCATCACACCCAGCGCCTGATAATTGCCGCCATCCTGGCCGGCGCCTGCGCAGCCGTCTCGGCGGCCACCATCGAAGTACGCGTGAGCGGCGTGAGCGCCGCCAAGGGCAAGGTGGCCGTGGCCGTCTGCGACAAGGCCACCTTCCTCAAGGATTGCGTCCATTCCACCACCGCGCCAGCCACCGAAGGCGAGACCGTGGTGACGCTCAAGGACGTCCCCGCCGGCAACTGGGCGGTGCTGGCGTACCAGGACGCCAACAACAACGGAAAGCTCGACCGCAACTTCGTCGGCATGCCGACCGAAAAATATGGCTTCAGCCGCGACGCGCGCGGCAGTTTCGGCCCGCCCGATTTTGAAGAAGCGGCCTTCGCCGTGAGCGGCGAGACGGTCAGCACCGTCGTCAAGCTGCGTTGAACCTTCACCTACCCTTCAAGGAAAATTCATGAAACGCTATCAGGCAGCTGCTGCAGGTGGATTGATCGCCGGCCTCGTCACCACCGCCGTCATGGTCGCGGGCCGCAAGAGCGGCGTGCTGACCAAGACGCTCGACCGCGACGCGGTCGACTGGATCGACGACGTCACCGGTTCGCGCGCCGTCATCGGCGACAGCGGCACCAGCGTCGTCGAGTTCGTCAATCACCTGGGCGCCTCGGCCGCCTTCGCTGCGGCCCTGCCCGCCCTGCGCGGCCTGGCCCCATCGCTCTCGCCAGTGGCGCTGGGCACGCTCTACGGCAGCGCGCTGTATGCGGTAAACATCGGCGCCATCGCACCGGTGCTCGGCATTACCGAAGGCGAAGTCAAGGCCGGGCCGCGCAAGGCCGGCGAACGCTGGGCAATCCACGTGCTGCAGGCGGTGGTCAGCGCGGTGCTGGCGGAGCGCCTGACGACGCACGGCGCGACAGGCGCGATGCGCGATCGGCAACAACCGCGGTAAGACAGGTTTATCTGGCTGCCGGACGGATCTCCCTGAGCGCGGTTTGCAGTTCTGCGGGCAATGCGTTGAAATCGACCCGTTGCCTGCCGAGCGCCGTCCCGAGCTTGTCCACGCTGCCGAACGCCCTGGTCATCCTGGCTGCGTAATCGTTCGCCAGCCGCTGCAGAACATCCTGGGGCAGCGCGTCATCGACCATGCGGTCAGCAAAAAACTGGCGCGCGTCGGCGTCGATGACAGCGCATTGATCGTGCGTGGTCGAAATCAGTAACCCATAAGTACCGGTTTCATACCGGGGAAACGCAGGCGGCAATGGCCGCAGCCGGATCTCGTAGCCATTCAACAGATAGAAGGCTCTTCCGCTCGCGTCGATCGCCCTGGCATAGATAAACCACACGCCTTTGACCGTGCCGGATCCAGCAAGGAACGGGCATTGCGCTATCAGCTCGTTCGGAATGGCCTCGAAGCGGATGGCATGGGCATCGTATCGAAGACCAAGCAGGGGATCTTGCAAGACGCGCGGTGGCTTGGCCGCAGCGGTTGCGCACGCGATCCACACCAGCAAGGCAGCAGCATACTTAAGGACGGTAGAACGCATGGGAAGGCCTTTTTTTGCGGTAGTTATGGCCGGACCAGAAGTTCCGCTGTCTGAAGTCCGATATCCAGATCCTGCCGTCGAAAGCGGCGATGTGACCAGAGCGGTTTCCTCCTTCATACGGCTGAATGACGACAACGTCACCCTTGATTGGGATGAACCTGTCTGAATCCTCGACAGCAAGACGATGAAAGCCAAGACGAAGAAGCACTGGTCCCCAGTCTTTGGCATCGCGGGGGTGCGCACCGTTTGTGTGGGCGCCGCCTGCGGCGAGAGCAAGGCGGACAAACATCGCGCATTTGCGCTGACTTGCCTGACCGGCCTGATCGCGAAGCGTGGCAGTAAATCGTTCCACATTGACAGCCATGGTTCAGCATGCAATACGGTTCTGATTGAGATCCCATCCGCCCAAGGTAGACCCACCGCTGCCGCCGCCGATTTTCTGCTGGCTGTATCTCCATTTGACCTTGGCAAATTTAAGACATACGGTCTCGGACAAAAGCGCGCCAGACTCGATCCCGGGTGTGATCTGCCCGATCAGTACGTTCTCAAGCTCGACCTCGAAATACTTGATCGGCTTGCCATCGCCATCTGCGCGCATGAATTCGAACTTCGCCTTGGGGATGGTTCGTCCAGTTGCACAGGTTTGCATGAGAATTGGCGAAGCCAGGTCGGCGATTTTGTGGAACATGATATCGTCCAGCTCACAGCGCTCAGCGGTGTGTCCGCCGCCAGACGACGTGCACGCCGAGCGAGGCTGCATGATGCCCCAGTGAACTGACGAACACTCGATCCAGTCCTTGTGCGCACTGTCCTGAGACTCGCCTTTTATACCGTCAATTTGCAGATAAACGTCGCTAGCCATGTCTTCTCCAGAATGTGGACTCGATATCCCATTCTTGTTCGGCTTGCCAACTGCAGAATTGGTCATTCTCAAACCAGAACTTATCGTCGCTTCGGGATTTTCCGCAAATGAATCTCGTTATGCAGAAGATTTCTTGCGTACCCTTGACTGCGGGATATTAACGGCTTGCTACCCGGGGTTCTAAGTCTGATTCAGCTGCCGTGAATTGGCATTCGTCCGGAACACGATCGGCTGTTCGATCACCGACGCGGCGCCAAGCCCGGCGTCAGGCCGGCTGGCGAAACGGATCACCTGGTCGACCTGGTCGCGCTTGGGCGACTTGCTGCACACCGGGTCGGTGGCGGCGGCGTCGCCGGCGAGCATGAAGGCCTGGCAGCGGCAGCCGCCCAGGTCGCGCCCTTTTTCATCGCAACTGCGGCACGGTTCCTGCATCCAGTCGTTGCCGCGGTAGGCGTTGAAGGCATGGCTGTGGCGCCAGATGTCGGCCAGCGCCATGTCGCGCACATTCGGCAGGTTCAATCCCGGCAAATCGCGCGCGTTGTGGCACGGCAGCGCCACGCCGTCGGGCGCCACGCCCAGGAATACCGAGCCCCAGCCATTCATGCAGGCCTTGGGCCGGTCCTCGAAATAATCCGGCACCACGAACAGCAGCTTGCAGGCGTCGCCGATGCGGGCGCGATAATCTTCCACCACGCGTTCGGCCGCGCGCACCTGTTCCAGGGTCGGCATCAGCTGGGCGCGGTTCTTCATCGCCCAGCCATAATATTGGGTATTGGCCAGCTCGAGATACTCGGCGCCAAGCGCCAGCGCCATCTCGATGATCTTGTCGACATGCGGCAGGTTATAGCGGTGCAGCACGCAATTCATCACCATCGGGTAATCGTATTGCTTGATCAGCTTCGCCACTTTCATCTTGAGGTCGAAGGTCCTGGTGCTGCTCAGGAAATCATTGAGCTCGCGCGTGGAATCCTGAAACGACAATTGGATATGGTCGAGGCCCGCATTCTTGAGCGCGGCAATCCGCGTTTCATTCAGGCCGACGCCCGAGGTAATCAGGTTGCTGTAAAAGCCCAGGCGGCGCGCTTCGGCCACCAGTTCTTCGAGGTCGTCGCGGTTCAGCGGTTCGCCGCCCGAAAAACCCAGTTGCACCGCGCCCAGTGCACGCGCCTCGCGCATCACGCGCACCCATTCGCCGGTGCTCAGTTCGCTGCGCACCGCGTCGTAGTCGAGCGGGTTATAGCAAAAGGCGCAGTGCAGCGGGCATTGATAGGTCAGTTCGGCCAGCAGCCAGAACGGTGGCGACACCGTCGGCGCGCCGGCATGGGCGGCAGGCGTGGGCAGCATCACTCGATCCACTTGTGCTGGTAGGCGTGGGTCAACAGGCCCTCGACGTCGGCGCGCAGGCCGCTTGCCCCGAACCTGGTTTCCAGGTCGCTGACGATCTGCTCGACCGGCGTCTTGCCGTCACAGCATTTGAGGATCTCGGCGGCGCTGGTATTGAGCTTGACCATGCCTTCCGGGTACAGCAGCACGTGGCTTTGCTGGGCCTCTTCCCATTGCAGGCGAAAGCGCCGGCTCAAAAGCGGCGTGGCGGGGAATAAAGGATCGCTCATGTGGGATAGGCTTTTTCGATCGCGTCGAGCATGGCCCACAGGATATCGAGCTTGAACTTCAGGATATCGAGGGCGCGCTGCTGTTGCTGGCGCGTGGTGAAGTAGTCGAGGGTGACGCCCAGGCCATGTTCGACGTCGCGCTGGGCCAGCGGGATGCGGCTGCGGAAATACGTCAGGCCTTTGGATTCCACCCACGGATAGTGGCCCGGCCAGCCGGCCAGCCGGTCCTTGTGGATCTGCGGCGCGAACATCTCGGTCAGCGACGAGCAGACCGCTTCCTGCCACGGCGAGCGGCGCGCGAAATCGACATACGCGTCGCAGGCAAAGCGCACCGCCGGCACCACGTGCTGCAGCGACCAGAGTTCGGCGCGCGGGATCCCGGCCGCTTCGCCCAACTGGGTCCAGGCTTCCATGCCGCCCTGGGCGTCGCCCTGATATTCGTCGTAGCCGTCATGGTCGAGAATGCGCGCGATCCACAGCCGGCGCGTGGCGCGGTCGTCGCAATTGGACAGGATCGCCGCATCCTTTTTGGGGATGATGAACTGGTAATAGAACCGGTTGGCGATCCAGCCGCGGATCTGCTGCGGCGAACATTGGCCGGCATTCATGCGCAGGTTGAACGGGTGATGGATGTGGTAGCCCTTGCCCATCGCGCGCAACTGCTGCTCGAATTCTTCGCGCGACCAGGGCGCCAGTTCGGCCGTGTTGTCGTTGGGCGCCTGCGTCATACGATGATGTCCATGCCGTCGAACGCCACCTCGATGCCGTGCGCGGCCAGTTCAGCGCGTTCGGCCGAATCCTCGCGCAGGATCGGGTTGCTGTTATTGATGTGGATGAGGATCTTGCGCCGCGCCGGCATGCGGCCCAGCACCTCGATCATGCCGCCCGGCCCTGACTGCGGCAAATGGCCCATCATGTGCGCGGTCTTCTTCGACAGGCCGAGCGTGATCATCTCGTCGTCGCTCCAGCAGGTGCCATCGACCAGCAGCACATCGGCCTGGCGCATGGCCGCCTCGACCGCATCGCTCATGTGGCCCAGGCCAGGCGCATAGAACACGCGCGCGCCGCTGGCGCCGTCGTGCAGCATCAGGCCGATATTGTCGCCCGGATGCGGGTCTTCACGGTGCGACGAATACGGCGGCGCCTTGCTCAGCAAGGGGATCGGCAGGAAGGTGGTGTTCTGCAAGGGCGCAATCGACAGCCCCTCGCCATTGATCGCCAGCGGATGCGCGTCGACCCCGCAATAGTGACCCAGCACGCGCGTCAGGGGCAAGGCCTGCGACAGGTCGGCCAGCACTTCGGCAGTTGCATACAGCGGCAAGGGCGCGCCGCGCTCGCGCAGCATCAGCAAGCCGGTGACGTGATCGATCTGGGCGTCCATCAGCAGCACCGCGGCGATGCCGGTATCGCGCACCGCGCGCGCCGGCTGCAGGGCGGGCGTGGCGCGGATCTGCATCAGCACATCGGGCGAGGCATTGATCAGCACCCAATCGATGCCATCGTCGCTGACGGCGATCGACGACTGGGTACGGCTGACGGCCTTGATGGTGCCGTTGCGCACGCCGTCGCAATTCAGACAATTGCAGTTCCATTGCGGGAAACCGCCCCCGGCAGCGGAACCAAGTACGCGAATTTTCAACTGCTTATCCAACCTTTCGGCGTGGTCATTTCCAACAACTGCGGGCAAGCGTCGATCAGCCGATCAACACTTGCCTGCGTTACACATTAACGATTCATGACGTACATCGTGATTTCGAAACCCCAACGGAAATCGATTGCCTGAGGTGTTTCCCATTTCATGGTAAGTCTCCTGTCGAATGGATGAAGGTGTCGTGTTGCAACAGTCGTCGCCCGGATAGCCGACGCTTTATTGTGACGTAGTATGGAGGATCGTGCACGCCGCGGGACGGGCTGTTGTGTGGGCGTACTTACTGCGAATTTAGCGCCTGCTACAAACGTTTTTCAGCAGCAATAACAGCCCTGTCCAGAGCAAAAGCAGCGCTTGCAATGTGCTGAGCGACGGCGCACGATGCGTCGGCATATCCCCGCCATGTCAACCAGGAGAACCAGCATGATCAAGGTCAGCGTGATGTACCCGAACGGTCCCGATATCCATTTCGACCAGGCCTATTATTGCGAGCGGCACATGCCGATGGTGGCGGAGCTGATGGGCGAGCATTGCAAGCACTACACGGTCGACAGCGGACTCGGCGCCGGCGCGCCCGGGACCGATGCCCCGTATATCGCCATGGGCCATTTATTCTGCGAATCGGTCGCCGCGTTCGAAGCCGGCTTCGGCCCGAATGCCAAGGCCATCATGGGTGACATTCCCAACTACACCAATCAACGGCCGCTGATTCAGATCAGCGAAGTGCTGGTCGGCTGAGTTGACGCCTCGGCTCAATGCGTCGCACCACCCTGCTCCATCACATCCTCGGCCACGGCCAGCGTCACCTCGACCGCAATCCGGATCGCGGCCACGATATCGTCCAGCGCCATCGATGGCGGCGCCTCCGGGCGCCCTGCGGCCTGCTGCGGCAAGAACGGCACGTGGATGAAGCCGGCCCTGATCGGGGCTGGCCCGACGTGGTGCATCAGGCCATAGAACACGTGGTTGCATACGAAGGTGCCGGCCGTCTGGGATACGCCGGCAAGCAGGCCCCGGGCGCGTAGTGCGCGCACAATGGCCTTGATCGGCAGCGTTGAAAAATACGCGGCCGGGCCATCCTCGGCGATGCGCGTATCGACCGGCTGCTGGCCGCCGTTGTCGAGAATCGAGGCGTCGTCGACATTGATCGCCACCCGCTCGACCGAGATCTCGGGGCGCCCACCGGCCTGCCCGACGGCGATCACGACGTCGGGATGGAGTTCGTCGAGCATCCCGGCAATGGCGCGATTGGCTTGCCCGAACACGCACGGCAACTGCCGCACCTCGACCCGGAACGGATGACCGCCGGCCTCGCCTTGCCAGCCGGCCAGCGCGCGCACCGCTTCCCACGCCGGGTTGATGGTGGCCCCGTTGAACGGCTCGAAGCCGGTGAGCAGTATGGTCTTGATCATAGGTTCATCAAAAAGTAGAGCAGCAGGATGTTCGCTGCCAGCAGCGGCAGCGCGGTCGGAATCTGGGCCCGGATCACGGCGTTCTTGTCCGGCAGGTCGAGCAGCGCCGCCGGCACGATATTGAAGTTGGCCGCCATCGGCGTCATCAGGGTACCGCAATACGCGCTGAACATGCCGATCGCCGCCATCAGCGCCGGATTGGCGCCGAACACGCCGACCAGCACCGGGATGCCGACGCCGCCGGCCATCACCGGAAACGCGGCGAAGCCGTTGCCCATCACAATCGTAAACAGCGCCATGCCGAGACAGTACACCGCCACCGCCACGAAGCGCATATCGAGCCCGATGTACGCCGTGGTCAGGTGCGCCACCGCCTTGCCGACGCCGGCTTCGCTGAACAGCAATCCCAGCACCGCCAGCACATGCGGCAGCACCACCGCCCAACCCATGGCGTCGATCAGGCGCCGCGCTTCGCGCACGCCCTGCAGCGGCGAGGCGCGCGTCAGCCAGCAGGCCGCCGCCAGCGCCACCAGCGCGCCGCAGCCAAGACTGACCAGGGTCAGGTGCGCCGGATCGAGCAGCGGCAAGGCGCCGATCTGCACGTTCTTCAAGCCGACTGCGCCGATCACCGTTACCAAAGGCAGCAGCAGCGCCGGGATGAACAGGCGGTTGCCGAGGCGCGCGGCGGCGGCGCGGCGGCTGGCGTCTGGCAGCGCCGTGGGGGTGCCTGCGCGCACGCCGCCGAAGCCGGCGATGATCGCCATCGCGATCATCAGCGCGCCGATCCAGGCTGGTGCGATGCGTTCGCCGGCCAGGTAGAGCACTGCGTACAGACCCCAGAACAGCGCCGTGGTGACGCGCCGCGGATTGCTGCGGTCGACCAGGTTCATGAGCGCGACCGCCGCCAGCAGCAGGCCGACCAGGATGTAGAAATGGTCGATGGTCAAGGTCATGCGACGTCTTTCTGCGCCACCTGCGCGGCGCCGGCGCCGGCAGTCATTTCGCGCCGCAGCTGGGCGTCGAGCCGGCGCAGGTTCCAGGCGTGAATCACAAACGCGCTGATCGCGGTCGGGATGCCCCACAGGGCGATGTGCAGCGGGTCGACCTCGATGCCTTCGGCCTGCAGGATGGTGTGCATCAGCACGATGGCGCCGAAGGCGACGAAGATATCCTCGCCAAAGAACAGCCCGACATTGTCGGTGGCGGCGGCCATGGCGCGGATGCGGTAGCGCAGGCGGTCGGGCAGCGGGCCGTATTGCGCTTCGGCGGCGGCTTCGGCCATGGGCGCCACCAGCGGGCGCACCATGGTCGGGTGTCCGCCGAGGCTGGTCAAGCCCATGGCGGCCGTGGTTTCGCGCGCGAACAGGTAGACGATCAGCAGGCGCCCGGCGGTGGCCGACCTGACCCGCGAAATCGCGGCCTGGGCGCGGTCGCGCAGGCCGAAACGCTCCAGCAGGCCGATGGCGGCCACCGGCAGCAGCAAGATCAGGGGCAGGTTGCGGGTGTTGACGAAGGCGTTGCCGAGCGACTCGAGCAGCGCAATGAAGGGCATGGCGGCGGCAGCGCCGGTGACGCCGCAGGCCGCCACGGCCACCAGCACCGGATTGGCCCGCAACAAAAAGCCTGCGACCACGACCGCCACACCGAGCAGCGGCCACAGGTTGACGCTTGAATCCATGAATGCTCCGGCTGGTAATGAAAGCCGGGCAATCTTACCCGATGTCGGTGGACGCCAAGCACCTGCAAATTTAGTCTGGACGGACCGGATTGGTGGCCAGCTCGCCAACCACCGTATTCCACTGGCGCACGTGGAAGGCGCGCACCAGGCCATGGGTGACATAAGGGTCCCTGGCGGCGAACAGCTGCACGGTCTCGGCGCTGTCGCACTGGAACACCAGCACCGCCTTGTCGGCCGGTTCGGCCAGCGCGCCGGCCAGGACCAGCTCCCCACGCTGTTGCGCCTCCCAGGCCAGTGTCAGGTGGGCGTCGCGAAACTCGGCGCGGCGTTCGAGATAGTCGGGGGCAAGGTCATACGTCAACAGATAGTGCACTGGCAGTCTCCAAAAAGTCATGGCGCTCAAGGCCGGATGTGCCGATGGTACTGGAATCGCGGCGGTAAGGGGCTGCAAGGCCGTCGAGCAATGAACGGCGCGGTCTTCGGTATAAAAACGTTGGATTAAAACAACTTTCAACGATGTCGACACATCCGTGACACATGCCATACAGAAAAAAACTGCTGAGCAGGCGTAGACTGGAGGGCATGGACACGTCGAAGAAAATGGCCGCGGGGATCACCGGATTGGCCAGCATGCTCTGGCTGGGGCTGACCGCCGCCGTGGCGGCCAACCAGCGCCGCCTGGTATTCAATCCGACCCTGGTGCGCGAAGTGCAGCATCCGCGTTCGAGCGGCCACCGCACGCGCCCGGTGGTGCTGCGCGCCACCGACGGCACGCGCCTGTGCGGCTGGCTGATGACCCCCACCATTCCCGGCCCGCGCCCGGCCGTGCTGTATTTTGGAGGGCGCTCGGAAGAAGTTTCCTGGGTCGTGCGCGACGCCGGCAAGCTGTTCCCCAACATGACCGTGCTGGCCATGAACTACCGCGGCTACGGCGAATCGCAAGGCATCCCGGCCGAGATCCACATGATCGAAGACGGCTGCCTGCTGTTCGACTGGCTGGCCACGCGCGGCCAGGTCGACGCCAGCCGCATCGCCGTGCTCGGCCGCAGCCTGGGGTCCGGCGTGGCGGTGCAGGTGGCCAAGGAACGCCCGGCCAACTCGGTGGTGCTGATCACGCCCTACGATTCGATCCTGGCGATTGCCAAGCGGCGTTTTCGCGTGATGCCGATCGAGTACATGCTGCGCCACCGCTTCGAATCGATCAAGCACGCGCCCTCGCTCAAGGCGCCCACCTATGTGCTGCGCGCCGCCAGCGACGACGTGGTGCCGCATGCCAACACCGACCTGCTGGTGGCCAAGCTGGGTCATCTGGTGGCGGACGACACCGTGCCCGAGTCCGACCACATGAACATTCCCTACCTGGAAAGCACCCAGAATCTGGTGGCCGGTTTCCTCACCCGCCAGTTCAGCCAGCCGGTGGCGGCGCCCACGGCTGTGCCGGCGGCGGCGCCGGCCGGGGTGCTGGTCGAATTGCCGGCGACCGCGGCCGCATCGGCAGTGCCGATCGCCCTGCCCGAGCTTGCGGCCGCGGCCAATAGCCCTCTTCCCGCTGCGGCCGAAGCGGTCGAAAATGCCGTCGCCTAGAAAAAATTTGGCGAAAGTTGTCAGCATTTATATTTCCACCGAATAAATTGGCAAGTAAAATCGTATTTGTCATCAACTTGTAAATTGATGCATATTTGACAGCTTGCGCTGTGATGCCCCGTGTTCGCCAACCAGCCTCACGAAACCGTCGCAGTGCGCCAGAGGTTCGCCGAAAGCCATGTTGCTGACATGCGACATGACATGACTTCCGCCGAAAAAATGGCCGCCAGATACAATTCGACACCCCCAGCATGCCTCCGGGCTGACACAATCGCGCAGCGCGACGTGCCGGCATCGATTTGCCGTTGAAGTCGCCGCTTGTACTGCCCATCCCATCGCTGGCTGTGCGGCGGGTACAATATCGCTATTCCAGGAGCCCATACATGAAATTCAAGCAACTCAGCATGACCATTGCGGCGCTGTCGGTCTTCGGTACTGCGATCGCCGCGCCGGCAGCAGGCCCGATCGCCGCGCCCAAGTTCGGCGTGGTCTACGATGCGGGCGGCAAGTTCGACAAGTCGTTCAACCAGTCGGCCTATGAAGGCCTGCAGCGCTATTCGAAGGAAACCGGCATCAAGGTGCTGGAAGTGCAAGCCAACAGCGATACCCAGGCCGAGCAGGTGATGCGCGGCCTGGCGCGCAAGAAGATCGACCTGATCGCAGCGATCGGCTTCTCGCAGACCCAGGCCGTGCAAAAGGTTGCCAAGGAATTCCCGAACGTGCGCTTCGTGCTGATCGACAGCATCGCGCAAGGCGCCAACGTCAATTCGGTGATGTTCAAGGAACAGGAAGGCTCGTACCTGGTCGGCACCGCCGCCGCCATGGCCTCCAAGACCAAGAAGCTCGGCTTCGTGGGCGGCATGGACATTCCACTGATCCGCGCCTTTGCCTGCGGCTACGCGCAAGGCGCGAAAGCGACCGCACCGAAAGTCGAGATCGTCCAGAACATGGTCGGCACCACCGCCGCCGCCTGGAACGACCCGGCCAAGGGTGGCGAACTGGCGCGTGCGCAGTTCGACCGCGGCGTCGACGTGATCTTCGCCGTGGCCGGCGGCAGTGGCATGGGCGCGCTGCAGATGGCCAAGGAAAAAGGCAAGCTGGCGATCGGCGTCGATTCGAACCAGAACTACCTGCATCCGGGCACCATGCTGACCTCGATGGTCAAGCGCGTCGACGTGGCGATCTACGATTCGTTCAAGTCGGTGCAGAACGGCACCTGGAAAGGTGGCGTCACCTATAAAGGCTTGAAAGAAGGCGGCGTTGACTGGGTGCTGGACAAGGACAACCGCAAGGTCGTCACGCCCGAGATCGAGAAGCGCGTCAATGGCGTGCGCACCGACATCATCAACGGCAAGATCAAGGTCATCGATTACCGCGCCGGCAGCAGCTGCCCGGTCTGATTTTTTATTTCCATCGCGAAGCGCGCCGCACCGGTTGATCCCGGTCCGGCGCGCTTTTGAATGAATGCACACTCCTATTAACGACAGATCGCCATGCAGCCAGCCGTAGAATTTCGCAACATCAGCAAGGCCTTCGGGCCGGTGCAGGCGAACGCCGACGTCAGCTTCTCGATCGCCAAAGGTTCGATCCATGGCGTGATCGGCGAAAATGGCGCCGGCAAATCCACCCTCATGAGCATCCTGTACGGCTATTACCATGCCGACAGCGGGCAGCTCGTCATCAATGGCGCCGAGCAGAAGATCCGCACCAGCCAGGAAGCGATCGGACTCGGCATCGGCATGGTGCACCAGCACTTCATGCTGGTCGAGAACATGACCGTGCTCGACAACGTGATGCTGGGCAACGAGGGCGGCTTCAAGCTGTCGAAGAAACGCGCCGAAACCGAGGCCAAGCTGCGCGAGATCTGCGTCAGGTACCACCTCGACGTCGATCCGCTGGCGACCATCTCGGATCTGTCGGTTGGCGCCCAGCAGCGCGTCGAAATCCTGAAACAGATCTACCGCAGCGCCGAAATCCTGATCCTGGACGAGCCCACCGCGGTCCTCACCACGCAAGAGATCGCGTCGCTGTTCGACATCCTGCGGCTGTTCAAGGAACAGGGCAAGACCATCATCCTGATCACCCACAAGCTGCAGGAGATCATGGACATCACCGATCAGGTGACGGTGATGCGCGCCGGCCGCGTGGCCGGCGCCGTGGCCACCGCCGACACCTCGAAAGAGCAGCTGGCCAATATGATGGTCGGGCGCCCGATCGAGGGCAACCTGCCGCGCAAACCGTATGCGCCCGGCGCGCCGGTGCTGGTGGTCGACAAGCTGCAGCTGACCGACGCCAATGGCGTGCAGCTGCTGGGCGACATTGCGCTGAACGTGCGCGCGGGCGAGATCGTCGCCATTGCCGGCGTCTCGGGCAACGGCCAGAGCGAACTGATGGAGATTTTGTCGGGCATGCGCCTGCCGAGTTCGGGCACTGTGACGATGGACGGCAAGCCACTCCCCTTCGCCGGCCGCTCGAATGCCGACGGCCTGCCCGCCATGTTCCGCAACCTGGGCATCGGCCACGTGCCCGAAGACCGCCTGCGCGACGGCGTGATCAAGGATTTCTCGGTGATGCAGAACACCGTGTTCGGCTACCAGGACCGGGTCACCAAGGGCCTCGGCCTGTTCGACTTCAAGGCCATCGCCGAGCGCTGCGCCCATTTGCTCGAGCAGTTCGACGTGCGTCCGAAAGACCCGAATGTGCGCATCGGCCTGCTCTCGGGCGGCAACCAGCAGAAGGTGGTGATCGCGCGTGAAGTCTCGGCCCAGCCGAAACTGCTGCTGGTCGGCCAGCCGACGCGCGGGGTCGACATCGGCACCATCGAAAGCATCCACACCCAGCTGCTGCGCCTGCGCGACGAAGGCGTGGCGATTCTGCTGGTGTCGACCGAACTGGAAGAAGTGCGCGCACTGAGTGACCGCATCGTCGTGATGTCGGGCGGGCGCGTCACGGGCGAACTGAAAATTGACGAATTCGACACCACCCGCATTGGCCTGCTGATGGGCGGGATGCACAAATCATGAAAACCACTGAACTCCCACGCTGGGCCTCGGGCTTTGTCCTGCCGCTCCTGAACCTGCTGTCCGCGCTGCTGGTGGCGGCCCTGGTGATCCACCTGCTGGGCGAAAGCCCGGTCGAGTCGCTGCAGATCCTGGTCAACAGCGCCGTGCTCAATCCGGAAGGCCTGAGCTACACGCTGTTCTACGCCTCTACCTTTGTGTTCACCGGCCTGGCCGTGTCGATCGCGATGAAGGCCGGCCTGTTCAACATCGGCGCCGAAGGCCAGATGTACCTGGGCGGCCTGGGCCTGACCCTGGCCATGCTCAGCTTCGACGCGACGCTGTCGCCATGGCTCCTGATCCCGCTGGCGATCGTCGCCAGCGCGGCATTCGGCGCCGGCTGGGCCTTCCTGCCGGGCTACCTGCAGGCCAAGCGCGGCAGCCACGTGGTGGTCACGACCATCATGTTCAACTTCATCGCCGCCGGCCTGATGAACTTCATCATCGTCAAATACCTGATCCCCGAAGGCGACCAGAACCCGGCCAGCCGCACCTTCAGCGAGGCCGCCGCAATGCCGCAGCTGTTCAACTGGTTCCCGGCGCTGGGCGACACGCCGCTCAACATCTCGTTCATCCTGGCCCTGGTCGCGCTGGCGATCTATGGCGTGGTGGTGTCGCGTTCGAGCTGGGGCTACAAACTGCAGGCCACTGGCCTGAACGCCCACGCCGCCCACTACGCGGGCGTGCGCATCAGCCGCACCATCATCGTCGCGATGCTCATTTCGGGCGCCCTGGCTGGCCTCGCGGCAGTCAATTCGATCCTCGGTTCGACCCACTACCTGAGCCTGAACTTCCCGGCCGGCGCCGGTTTCATCGGCATCGCGATCGCGCTGATGGGGCGCCAGAATCCGATCGGCATCCTGCTCTCGGCCGTGCTGTTCGGCGCCCTGATCCAGGGCGGGTTCGACCTGTCGCTCGAAAAACCGAACATCCCGCAAGAAACCATCGTCTTCATCCAGGGCCTGATCATCCTGTTCTGCGGCGCCATGGAAAACATGTACGGACCGGCCGTCCTGAAACTGATCAACGCAACGCGTTCCAACGCACGCAAGGGATAAGCCATGGAAGACTTCCAGTTCGCCAGCATCGTCGTCTCGACCATCCGCAATGCGCCGGTGCTGATCTTCGCGGCCATGGCCGGCCTGTTCGCCGAACGCAGCGGCGTGGTCGACATTGGCCTCGAGGGCAAGATCCTGGCCTCGGCGTTTGTCTCGGCCGGCGTCGCCTACAGCTTCCAGGACCCGTGGCTCGGCATCGCGGCCGGCATCCTGGCCTCGATGGCGCTGGCGCTGGTGCAGGCCTTCGTCTCGATCACCCAGAAGGGCAACCAGCTGGTGGCCGGCATCGCGATCAACATCGCCATGAGCGGCCTGACCTTCGTGGTGGCGCAGTACTTCTTCCAGCAGGGCGGCCGCACGCCGGACCTGGGCGAGGCGCGCCTGTCGGACATCATCCTGCCGGGCACCGAACTGGTGGCCGACGTACCGGGCCTGGGCTGGTTCTACGGCCACGTGATCGGCGGCCATTCGCCGCTGGTGTACATGGCCTTCCTGCTGGTGCCGCTGGTGCACTGGGTGCTGTACCACAGCCGCTTCGGCTTGCGCCTGCGCGCCTGTGGCGAGAACCCGCACGCGGCCGACGCCGCCGGCATCCAGGTGGCGCGCACCCGCTACACCGCGATGATCATCGCCGGCGTGCTGTGTTCGTTCTCGGGCGCCTACCTGTCGATCGTGCAGAGCGGTTTCTTCTTGCGCGACATGTCGGCCGGGGCTGGCTACCTGGCGCTGACGGCGCTGGTGTTCGGCAACTGGCGCCCGCTCTACACGGCGCTGGGCTGCATCATGTTCGGCTTCTTCTCGGCGGTGCAGATCCAGATCGAAGGCGTCGACCTGCCAGTGGTGGGCCGCATTCCCGGTTCGCTGATCCAGATGATTCCGTACGTCGTCACCGTGATCGTGCTGGCCGGCCTGATGGCCAAGTCGGTGGCGCCGAAGGCGCTGGGCAAACCGTTCGTCAAGTCGCGCTGAAGCGACCGCTTCGATCCCGTCCGCCAGCGCGGGCGGGATCCATCCCTCCCCCCTGTCGAGCGTAAATACCCCGTTTCGCTGGCGCATCCAAAACGTCGATACCACGCCACGATCTTTAAAAATCGCGTTAGCCAGTTCACAACTTTTTCGGTTTTTGGTTCCCGCATCTGCGAAAATGTCATTCCTCATGGCAACATACGCTGCCTGAGAAGAATATGCACTTTTCAAGGGAAATCATGAATATCCAAAACATCAAGATCCGGACGCTGCTGTTCAGCGGATTCGCCACAGTCCTGGCGACCATGCTGCTGTTGGTGGGCATTGGCCTGGTCCAGATGAAGAACACCGAAACCATGACCGATCGCCTCACCGGTGAGAGCATGCAGCGTCTGGCCATGCTGCAGGAATGGCAGGCAATCATAGAGACCAACGCGGCGCGCACGCTGGCCATGATCAAACTGGCCGATGCGGCCGATGAGAAGTTCTTCCTCGACCAGATCTCGGTGGCGTCCAAGCGTTCCGACGTGCTGCACAAGGCGCTCACCGCCAGCCTGGCCGGCGATAGCGCCGCGATGGCCCTGTTCGCCAAAGTGGACGAACAGCGCAACGGCTACCGTGACGCGCGCAAGAGCGTGATGGCGAAAAAAGCCGCCGGCGACATCGAGGGCGTGCGCCAGTTCATCAACGCCGACATGGTGCCGCGCGTCCAGGCCTACGTCGACAGCCTGCGCGCAATCGTCAAGTACCAGCAGGATGTGGTCGCTGCCGATGCCGATAGCATCGACGCCGGTTTCCGCACCAACCTGGTGCTGCAGGTCAGCCTGACCGTGATCGCCCTGGTTGCCGGCATCGGCTTCGCCTGGTGGATCGCACGCCGCATTACCGCGCCGCTGACCGATGCGGTGTCGGTGGCCCAGACCGTGGCCCGCGGCGACCTGACCAGCCGCTTCAATGTCGAAGGCAGCAATGAAACCGGCATCCTGATGGGCGCGCTGCGCGACATGAACGACAACCTGGTCAACATCGTCGGCCAGGTGCGCAGCGGCACCCACGCCATGGGCGAAGCGGCCAGCCAGATCTCGGCCGGCAACCTGGAACTGTCGGCCCGCACCGAACAGCAGGCCAGCGCGCTGGAAGAAACCGCATCGTCGATGGAAGAACTGACCTCGACCGTGCGCCAGAATGCCGACAACGCACGCCAGGCCAACCAGCTGGCGCAGGTCGCTTCGCAGGTGGCCGGCCGCGGCGGCGACACCGTCGGCCGCGTGGTGCAGACCATGACCGCGATCGCCGATTCGTCGAAGAAGATTGCCGACATCATCGGCGTCATCGACGGCATCGCGTTCCAGACCAATATCCTGGCGCTGAACGCCGCAGTCGAAGCGGCGCGCGCCGGTGAACAGGGCCGCGGCTTCGCCGTGGTGGCGTCCGAAGTACGCAACCTGGCGCAGCGTTCGGCGGCCGCCGCCAAAGAGATCAAGACCCTGATCGGCGACTCCAGCGGCAAGGTCGAAGAAGGCAGCCGCCTGGTCTCGGACGCCGGCAGCACGATGCAGGAAATCGTCGACAGCATCGCCCGCGTCACCACCATCATGGCCGACATCTCGATGGCCAGCCAGGAGCAGTCGGCCGGCATCGAGCAGGTCAACCAGGCGATCGTGCAGATGGACCAGAGCACGCAGCAGAATGCGGCGCTGGTCGAAGAAGCGGCGGCGGCGTCGGATGCGATGCGCGAACAGGCAGAGGCGCTGACGGCGCTGGTGTCGACCTTCCGTTTCGCAGCGGCGCAGTCGCATGGCGCGCGCCCGGCACTCAAGCCTGTGGCACGCCCTGCGCTGACTGCGTAACGCCCGTTTCACGGCTGCTGCGCGGCCGATTTAAAAAGAACGCCGGGATTTTCCCGGCGTTCTTTTATGGTGTGACCGGATCGATCGGTTCGTAGCCGGCGGCGCGCCGGCTCGACCGTGCCAGGGTCCAGGCGAAGCCGATGCCGGCCGAGGCGCCGCTGTTCTTCTGGTGCAGCGGGCTGTCGCGGTTGGCGCTGCCGGCATACGACTCGTAGCGCACGAAGCCGAACAGGCGCAAATCAGGATTCATCTGGCGCGTGGCGAACAGTCCCAGGCGCGCCAGCACCAGGCCGGCATCGGCCTGGTAGGCCGGCCGGCTGGCGGTGGCGTATTGCGGCGCCACTTCATAGAAATAGCGGTTCAGGCGTTGGTCGCCGAACACCACCGAGGCGCTGGCCTCGAACGCCCATGGCGCACGCGGAGCGCGCAGCTCATAGGCCAGGCGCGGCTCGAACGTCCAGCCCTGGCGCCGCAGCCCGCCCCTGGCTTCGATGACCGCGCGCAGCGGCAGCTCGGCGCGCAGCCGGCTGGTGGGGCTCAGGTCGGCCAGCTTGATCTTCAGGCGCGGGCCGAATTCGAACAGCGTGCCGAGATCGGGCATGCCTTCGCGCGCTTCGACGTCGTCCGAGTCGGACGGCAAGGCGCCGGCCAGGCCGATGTCGAATTCCACTTTATCCGAGCGAAACAGGCGCGCGCCCACGCCCGACTGGTCGGCGCGCAGCACTTCGCCGCGGTACAGCAGAAAGGGCAAGGCCAGCACGCGGCCGTTACGGTCGTCGGCGCCGGGATAAGCCGGCGTGGTGACGCCGAAGGCGCCGACCCCGGCCTCCCACAGCGGCAGGCTGCGCTCGTCGGCTGATTGGGCGAATGCGGGGGCGGCCAGCGCCAGGCAGGCGGCGGCGAGGTAGGCCTTGGAGATGGGATGCATGGGCTTTGGGGATCGGGTCGGGGAGTGAACCCGATTCTAGCGGAGTTTGAGGGCGTTTCACGCGCGCGCGACAATGATCCCAGCCATGCGCGAAAACGGCATCCTCGCTCGAAACGTGAATCGCACAGCAAGAACGTCGTGCTCACAGCAAAACGTCGCCTGCGCCGCAAAACATCACCCGCTCCGTAAAAACGTCATCCCCGCGAAGGCGGGGACCCAAGTATGCGTGATCAGAGCGAACGTTAACTCTGTGCGAGGCACTTGGGTCCCCGCCTGCGCGGGGATGACGATTCTTCGGTTAAGGGGGGAGTTGGAAATAGCTTGAATTCGAACTCGAACTCGAACTCGAACTCAAGTTTGAACTTGCTCCCAGCTTTACATTGAATCTACGGCCAGATCGCCGTCAACATCGCCGCCAGGTTGTACCCACCCTTAATCAGCTGCGTCTTCGCCACCGCCGAACTGGGCACCGGATAGTTGTCCGGCACTTCCAGCGCGAAAGTGTAGTAGGTCTCGCCCTTCTTGCCCGTCTGCGGCGTCAGCTTGCCCGGCACCACGTCGGCGTAGGCCAGCTTGGCCGCCACCAGGCCGTCGTCGGCCCATTGCACCGGCCAGGTCGAGACGTCGCCTCTGGCCTTCGCGACCTGCGGCTTGCTGTCGATCGCCACCTGCGCGAACTGCTCCGGGGTGCGGGTCTGGATGCGGCGGAACGCGTAGTCGACGGTGGTGCTGTCCCAGTACGAGTGGAACGGCTTGGTCAGCGCGCGCGGCACGCCTTCCTTGACCACCACCGGTTCGCCGGCAGGGATCAGCTTCGACGACAGCACACCCAGGCGCTCGTCGTCGAGCAGCAGGTTGTTGCCGCCGCGCGAATCGAAGATCAGGGCCTCGTCGACTTCGGCGCGGTTCTTCGGCACCACGAACTTGCCGTCCTTGCTCACGAAGGCCGAGCCGACGTGCAGCGGCTGGTGGATGTCGCCGGCGAAGTGCGTCAGCAGGATCAGCGCCTGGCGCTTGGTGAAGTTATGCGGGTTCAGCGCCGGATCGGTTTTACCCTGCAGCACGGCGATGCACTGCTCCAGCGTCTGCACGATGTCGACCTCGCTGGCGCCGACGCCATGCGCATGGTAGTGCTCGAGCTGGAACGGCGTGTTGGTGTAGTGGTATTCGCTGTGGCGCGGATTGCCCGCGACGTAGTCGACCATCTCGCTCGTCTGCGGGCCGCAATACGTGCCCTTCACGCAGTCGGCCCAGTTGGCGATCGACGCCAGCGATTCGCCGCCCTGCAACAGCTGCGCGATCTGCTTCTGGGCGTTGGTGCCTATCAAGAGCTTGTCGGCGATGGCGCCCACGGCGCGGTGGCCGTCGCGGCCCCAGGCGGCGGCGTCAGGCGCCGCGGTCGATGCAAAGGCGGCGCTCATGGCCAGCACGCATGCGAGTTTCTTCATGATTCAATTCCTGTTGGTTGGTGCTGACGCTCAGTCGGCTTTCTGGATACGTGGCGTGGCCTTCGGCGCGCCCTGCCCTTCGATTTTCTTCAGGTAGGTCGTGAAGCCATCCAGGTCGACCATGCCGGTGTCGATCCGGCGCGTGCCCTGGGCAAATTCCGGGAAGCCGTCGCTGCCTTCGGCCAGGAAGTTGTTGGCGGCCACACGGTAGGTGGCGCCGTCTTCGAGCACCTTGCCATCGAGCTTGACGCTGCCTGGCACCAGGCGGCTGCCGACCGGACGCCTGGCGTCCCACGCATAGCTGAAGCCCTGCGACACGTGCATGATGGCGTCGTTGCTCGCCACCGGCGTGTTGAACTGGCGTTCCAGCAGGCGCTTGATCTGGGCGCCGCTCAGGTCCATCACCACCATCGTGTTGCCGAACGGGAGCACTGCCTGCACCTGGCCGAAGTTGACGCTGCCATCAGGCGCGGCTTCGAGGTCGCGCCGCACCCCGCCATTGTTCATGAAGGCGAGCTGCGCGCCCAGGTGACGGGTCGAGTCCAGTGCCGCATCGGCCACCAGGCGGCCGATGGTCGATTCGCCGGCCACGTCGCGCTTGCGCAGCAGCGGCGTATTGGCGACCTTCGCCACCGGACGCACCAGCGCGGCCTGGCTGCGCTGCTTGACCTGCGCGACAAAGGCGGCCATTTTTTCGTCGGCCGGGTATTCGCCCGGCGTCATCACCACATTGCTGACCTTGAGATCATGCACCGCGCCGGTGGCCGGCTCGACCTGCATGCTCACGCGCGTGAGCAGGTGGCCGGCGGTGTCGGCCTGGGTCACGGTGCGGCCCTCGACGTCGCACAGGTAACCCTGGTGCGAGTGGCCGGTCAGCACCAGCTTGACCGACGGGTCGATCTTTTTGGTGACGTCGACGATGTCGCCCTTGAGCTGGGTGCAGCCGGCCTGCAGCGGCGACTCCACGGTGCGCCCGCCCTGGTGCACCAGGGCCACGATCACCTTGGCGCCGTCGGCGCGCATCTGCGGCAGCAGTGCGTTGATCGCATCGGCTTCGTCGCCGAAGGTCAAGCCGGCCACGCCCGAGGCCACCACCATGTTGGGCGTATCGCGCAGCACCACGCCGACCAGGCCGACCTTGATGCCCTTCACGGTTTCGATGGTGTAGCCCGGGATGAACGGTTTGCCGGTGGCGGCATCGATCACGTTGGCGCCCAGGTAGGTGAATTTGGCGCCGCCGAAGTTCGGGGTGAACTTGCACGCCCTGGTCGGACGCGACGAATCGCAGCCGCCGCGTTGCTGGCGCAGCAGTTCCTTGCGCCCGCCATCGAATTCATGGTTGCCGACCGCGCTCGCGCGCAGGCCCAGCATGTTCATCGCTTCGATGGTCGGCTCGTCCGCCCACAGCGAGGACAGCGCCGGACTGGCGCCGACGATGTCGCCGGTCGAGACCAGCAGCAGGTCCTTGTCCTGTTTGCGCCACGCCTGCAGCGCCGCGGCCACCGCTTCGGCGCCGCCGGCGCGCAGCACTTGTTCCTTGCCGTCGGCGCCCTTGATGGTGTAGCGGCTCGGCTCGAGGTTGCCGTGGAAATCGTTGAGCGAGACCAGGTTGATGGTCACCGGGGCTTGAGGCGTGCTGGCGCAGGCCGACAGCAGCAGCGCCATGGTGAGGGTGGACAGGCCGGCGACTGCGCGACGCGAAGCGATCATGGGAAATACCTTTAGTGAATACGGACCACCGTGTCAGTGGTCGAGAATGCGGAAGTTCGAGCGAACTCGGCAGCCGAGATTATCCCACGCGGCTCGGCGGCAGGAAATCCTTACAGTGGCGCTTACGCCCATTCAACCAACAAAAAACGGCCGGTGTTTCCACCGGCCGTTCTGGCTTAACGCAAACGCGTGCTAAGCGATTAGAACTCGTAACGCAGGGTGGCCTGGATGGCCCACTGCGACTCGCCCTTCGACTGCTTCAGATCCTGACGCTCGACGTCGTTACGCACGACGTAGACGTAGCGGCCTTGTGGATCGATACCGGCGACGTCGACGAAGCTACGTGCTGCGCCACCGTTCGACTGGAAGCTGATCTCTTCGGTACGGCCCCATTTCTTGTTCAGCAGGTTGCCGAAGTTCATGAAGTCGAGCGTGAAGGTTGCCTTGTTGCGCGAGAAGAAGCCCGGGATTTCCTGGCTGACGCGCACGTCGAAGGTGTTGACCCATTCCGAGGTGCTGTTGTTACGCTTGACGACACCGCCGGCCGAACCGTGCAGGCCCTTGTTGGCGTTGACGACGTCCCAGAAACGCTGCTCGTTGGCGTGGTTGGTCGCGGTATCACCCGAGAACACGACTTCGCCGGAACCGAACGCGGTCGGGATGTACATCAGGTCGTTACCGGCCAGGTTGTCGCCGTTCATGTCGTTGTTGAACGTCCAGCTGTACGGACGGCCTTCACGACCTTCGTAGAACACGCCCAGGCGGGTGTTGTAGCTGCCGAAGAACTTCTTCTGGAAATTGGCCAGCGCATTGATGCGGTTCTTGATCGCGTAGCTCGAGGTCGCGGCGACTTCTTCGTTCGGGTTGAACACCGAGCGGCCGTTGAAGTTCGAGTTCGCAACCGACGAGGTCAGCGGCGAGACTTCGGTGGCATCGGTGTAGGTGTAGGCCACCGACCAGCCGAAGCCCTTCATCATTGGACGCGACAGCGAGGCGGTCAGGACCTTTGCATCGCCCTTGTCGGTATCGCGCGCCACCAGCACGTTGCCGTAGCTGCGGTTGTTCAGCGAACGGTTGACCGCGCCGCAGGTGGTGATCAGGTTGGCCGAACCGTTCGACACGCCGTAGCACGCCGGGTTCAGGCCCTGCGCATTCCAGAACAGCTGGCGGCCATCCGAACCGGTACGGGTCGCCGCGCCCAGGTTCAGGTGTTCATAGTAGATGCCGTTCTTGTTCTTGGTGTACAGCGCTTCTGCGCCGAATACCAGGTTGTACCATGGCAGTTCGGTGTCGAACGCCAGGTTGGCCTTCCAGATCGATGGCTGGCGGAACGCCGGGTCCAGGAAGTTGACGTCGGCAGCTGGAATCGCGCCGGCCACGTTCGGCTGGTTGTTCGGATCAACGCTGATCAGGCCACCGGTGGTCGGGCAGCGGGTTGCGCCGGTGCCCGAGCAGCCGATGCTGGCGGTTGCGGCGCCGGTGCCCGAGAACGGGTTCGACTGCCACACGGTCGCTGCCGCGCCCTGGAACAGGCCAACGCCGCCGCGCAGCTGGGTCGGACGCTCCGACTTGTCGAAGCGGTAGTTGAAGCCAACACGCGGTTGCACCAGGTCGGTGCCGTCGATGGTCTGGGTGTTGTCCAGACCGAAGCCGCCGGACTGGCGCACGCCGGTTGCCGGATTGCCGGCCACCAGCGGCTGCGCTGCAGCAACGTTGGCCAGTGGCCGGCCGCCGACGCTGTTCTTGTCGTAACGCACGCCGTAGGTCAGGGTCAGCTGGTCATTGACGGCCCAGGTGTCTTGCAGGAACAGGCCGGTGTTCTTGGTTTCGAACTGGGCAATCGCGTCGTTCAGCGATGCACCCGCCAGGGCGCGCTGCACGCTGTAGTTCAGCGGACGGCCGCGCTGGAAGTTCTCGAGCACAGCGCGTTCGACGTCGGCGCTGGAAGCGCGCGCGCAGCTTGGCAGTGCGCCGAAGCTGTAGAAGTTGGCGTCGGTCGAATCCAGGCAGGCGAAGGTGTACGAACCGTAGACGCCCTGCAGGAAGGCGTTGTAGACCTTGTTCTTGGTCTGGTCGACGCCGAACTTCAGTTCATGGTCGCCCACGATCCAGTTGGCGCCGGCGTACATGTCCTTGGTGTCGTTGCGCAGCACGTTGTTCTGGCGGCTGAATTCGGTACCGAAGTTCAGGAAGCGGTTGGCGGTCGACAGGCCGCTTGGCGCGCCGGCCGGCAGGGCGCCGGTGAATTGCAGCGCCAGCGCGGGCAGCTGGGTCGCGTTGACCGGAACCGAATCGTATTCACGGGTCGAGAACTTGAGCTCGGTCGAGAAGGTCGGGGTCCAGTCCGAGAACAACTGGGCGACCACGGTCTCGATCGACTTGCCCTGGTTGTAGAAGCTCGACGACAGGCCGACGCCGGTAGCCGAGAAGCCCGGGTAGAACGGCTCGCCCTGCTCGGTCTTGGCATAACGCAGGTTGGCGCGGTGCTCGTCGGTGATGTTCCAGTCGAACTTCACCATGCGCTCTTTCGAGGTCAGCTTCGAGCCGCCTGGCACTGCGGTGCTGCCGATGTCGATGCCGTAGGCGCTCTGGGCGATGCTGCGCGCGGTGTCGATGGCCGATTGCGAGATGCCGACGGTGGTGCCGGCGCCGCTGCCGATCTGTCCGAAGTCCGGGCTCGAACGCGAGCTCTCGAAGTTTTCAGCCAGGGCGTAGATGAACAGCTTGTCCTTGATCAGCGGACCCGAAGCCCACACACCCTTGGTGGTTTCCTTCGACTTCGGTGCATCGGTGTAGACGTCGGTGATCGGGTTGAAACGGTCGCCAGCCATCGTACCGTTGCGGAACACGTAGTACGCGCCGCCACGGTAGGTGTTGGTGCCCGACTTGGTCACGGCGTTGATGTTCGCGCCCGTGTAGCCCTTCTGGGTGACGTCGTAGTTGGCGACGTTGACCTGCACCGACTGGATCGCTTCGATCGAGATCGGCTGGCGCGCGGTCGGGCTGCCGTTGGCTTCCAGGCCGAAGGTGTCGTTGATGGCGACGCCGTCGATGGTCATCGAGTTGTAGCGCGAGTTCTGGCCGGCGACCGAGATTTCGCCGCGGTCCTTGTCGGTCTGCGACACGCGCGGATCGATACGGGCGTAATCCTGCAGGTTACGCTGGATCGAGGCCTGGGTCTGCAGTTCGGTGTTGCTGATCGCGGTGCCGGCGCCCATGGCGCTGCGCGAGAAGATCTCGGCGCGCGCGGCGTTGCCGGTCACGGCCACGGTCTGGATCTTGCCGCCCAGGGTGGCATCGATTTCGGCGGTCTGCGCCAGGTCGGTGAAGACGTTGTCACGGCGCTCGGTGACGCCGTCTTTGGTGATGGTAATCGTGTAAGGACCACCCACGCGCAGGCCGCGTGCAACGTAACGGCCTTCAGCGTCGGTTACGACATTGCTGACAGAACCCGACTCGACGTGCGTGATCGTCACCTGGGCGCCCGAGGCAGGCGCGCCGCTCGATGCCGAAATACGGCCGCCGATGGCCGAGGTGGTGTTCTGTGCAAACGACGGCGCAGCCGCCAGTGCAACCGACAAAGCCAGCGCCAACTTGGTGAGCCGGATCTGTTGTTGAGTGATCATTGATAACCCCAAAAAGAACTTCAAGTTATGTTGGACGCCCTGGTGGGACGTCTTCCCCTACGATTTACAGCTTGTATGTATGCTTTGGTGCAGCCGGCGCTTCAGCCGACAAGCGGCTGCGATTGTATCGTTGCAATGTTTCAACAAAGTGACGCGGCGGAGAGAAGATTGACTGCGGAATTCCCTCAATATGCATGAGCTTTGAACAAGCCGACAAATTCGATTTGGCTTTGTTATTCAGAGCTTTTGCGTATATATCACCGGCAAAGTGTTGTCACTGTGCGACAGAAACGTTCTCGTTCCGAGCCGAAATATGACAAGGCGGGATTATATGGGTGGCATTCTTCCTTGGAATCTTTTCGAGAAAAATTCGGCGGAAGACGGGGTGGAGCGAAGATTTTTGTAGCAAGAAGGCGACATAAGTTAATTTTAGATTAACTTATTGCCAAAGAGTCGTTTGAAATTTATGACAAGAAAGCCGGTCCGGCGAGCGCTGGACCGGACCGGGCAAACTTTATTTAGCGGGCACCGCGCGCGCGTCCAGCGCGGCGATGGTGGCTTCAAAATTGTTGAAGCGTTGATCCAGCTGACGGGTCAGTCGTTGCTTTTCCGCGACGGGGAGGAAGGCATAGCGGATGCTGGCGTACGACGCCTTCTTGATCTCGGCGTAGCTCGGCTTGAACCCGCTGGCAAACTGTACGTACTCGTGGCTCAGCGTATGCCGCGTCACGCCGGCGTCGTCGGTCGAGATCACATACGGCACACCATATTTACGGTACAGGTTGAGCGGGTGGTTCGCGCCCGCGATGCCGCTGATGAAGGCGTTCGACGTCAGGTTGATCTCGACCGGGATGTCCTTCTCGCGCATGGTCTTCATGATCGCCGGCGCATTCGCCTCGTGCGCCAGGTCGAGCCCATGGCCGATGCGGTGCGCGCCGGCCAGGTCCAGCGCCTGGTCGATGTGGAACTTTAGGCCTTCGGGCGGCACGTCGCCCAGCGCCAGTTCGCCGGCGTGCATCGCCACCTTCACGTCTGGATACATCGCCTTCATGAAGCGGAACATCTTCATGTGCAGCGTGTAGTCACGCATCGAGACCGGCTGGCTCTCTTGGCCGACGATGTTGACGCCGACGATGCGCGGATCTTTCTGCGCCGCCTTGAAGCTCGACACCATCGACGAAAACACCATCGACGGATTCAGCAAACGCAGCACGTAGTTCTGGTAGCGCATCGTGAAGCGCTCGTCGTCGATGCCGTTCGAGGCTTGGGCGATGCCGGCCACGAAATCGTCGACCGTCTTGTTGAAGGCCGGGTCCTTGTCGAGCTGGGCGAAGGTGGCGCGCATTGCGGCCTCGAGCGCCTTGTCGTCGCCGACGCTGTTCCAGGCCTGGGTGTCGAACGCGGGGTTGACCGTGAACGGCGCGAGCAGGAACATGGTTTCGATGTAGCCGACGTTTTCAGCGATCGCGCGGCTCTTGATCTCTTGCAGGCCTTCGCGCAGGTTGTCGTTGGCGACCGGACCGAAGTAGCCGAAGGTGTGGAAGAAGCGGCGGTCCGGCGCGATCTGGACCGATGTGTGGTTGCTGAAGTCCTTGTTTGACCAGCGCTTGACCAGCTCGCGCCAGGTGTCTTCGTCGGCCAGCGCTTCGGCGCCCGAAACACACACGCGCTCGAGCGCCGGCCTGGCGCGTTCCTGTTCGATCACCTTTTTATCGGTCTCGATGCGGTAGGTCTTCTTGTTCACGCACAGGCCCTGCTTGTCGACGAAGCCCAGATAGCTCTCGGCGTAGATCGAGCCCGAATAGTGGTGATGCAGGTCGCCGCCCTTCGGCATCTGGGTAAAGAACATGGTCAGTTCGGCCAGGTTCGGCTGCGCGCCAGCGATCAGGGCGGCGTAGTGGCGCGCGGTCCTGGCTTCATTGGCGCTGGCGGCCGGTTCCCGCGCCAGGGCGGGAGCGGCGCCAACGGCCAGCGCCAGCAAGGCGCCGGCGGTCAGTTTGAGGTGCATGGTGTACTTTCTTCGATGAGTAACGGCCGCTCGTGGAAGCGGCGGACGATCGCGCCACTCTAACGCCTTCACTGAGCATTGGCAATATTGGCAACGCCGCGTCAGGCAGCGCGCGCATGCACCTGGCGCCCGGCCGAATAGGTGGCGGCAACGGTGCGGTCGTCGCCCAGCAGGGCCAGTGCAAACAGCAGTTCTTCAAGGCTGTTGCAGTGGCCGGTGCGCCGTTCGAGCAGTGGCGTGGCCTTCGGGTCGAGCACCACGAAGTCGGCTTCCAGGCCGGGGGCGAAGCTGCCGATCGTGTCCTGCAGGCCCATGCTGCGCGCCGCGCCCAGCGTGGCCAGGTAGAACATGCGCAGCGCCGGCAGGTAACTGCCCTTCAGGCGCGCCACCTTGTAGGCTTCGTTCATGGTCTGCAGGAGCGAGAACGAGGTGCCGGCGCCGACGTCGGTGCCGAGCGAGAGCAGCATGCCGGCGCGGTCGGCGCGCTCGAAGTCGAACAGGCCGCTGCCCAGGAACAGGTTCGAGGTCGGGCACACGGCGGCGGCGGCGCCAAGGGCCGCCATGCGCGCCATGTCTTCGTCGTCGAGCCAGATGCAATGACCGAACATCGCGCGCGGACGAATCAAACCGAAGCGCTCGTACACATCGAGATAGCTGCGCGCCTGCGGGAACAGCTCGCCCACCCACTTGCACTCGTCCTGGTTTTCGGCGACGTGGGTCTGGATGAAGGTGTCGGGATGGCGCGCCGCCAGTTCGCCGGTCAGGCGCAGTTGCAGGTCGGTCGAGGTCGGGGCAAAGCGCGGCGTGATCGCATACAGTGCGCGCCCGCGCTTGTGCCATTTTTCGATCAGCGCTTCGCTCTGGCCAAGGTCGCCCTCGAGGTCGCGCAGAAAGTCCGGGCAGTGGCGGTCCATCAGCACCTTGCCGGCCACCATGCGCAGGTTGCGCGCCTCACTCGCCTCGAAGAATTCGTCGACCGATTCGGCATGCACGGTGCAGTACACCATGGCGGTGGTGGTGCCGCAGCGCAGCAGCTCGTCGAGGAAGAAGTCGGCCGTGGACCGGGCGTGCGGCGCATCGTTGAAACGGCCTTCGCTGGGAAAGGTGTAGGTCTCGAGCCATGGCAGCAAACCCGGCGCCGGCGAGGCGATCATGTCGGTCTGCGGGTAATGCAGGTGGGTGTCGATGAAGCCGGGCGCGATGATCTTGCCGCGGTAGTCAAGCGCTTCGACGCCGGCCGGCAGCATGGCCTTCAAGCAAGCGTAGTCGCCGGCAGCCTTGACGCGGCCATCCTCGACGACCAGCAGGCCGTCTTCATGCCACAGCGCGGCGCCGTCGTCGAAGGCCGGATCGGCGCGAAAATGCAGCAAGCTGGCACGGTAGGCTTGCACGGTGGTTGGTGCGGTGGACATCAATGGTATTCCGGTTGTTCTGTGAGGTGGATTGCTGATTCGGCGGCTCTCTGGCCTGATTCCCAGACCGCCAGCAGCTGGGCTGCGCAGGATGCGGCGATGACGGCCGGCGCCTTGCCGCCAATGCCGGGCAGGCCGATCGGGCACACCATATCAGCAATGCGCGCGTCGCTGACGCCGCGTTGGCGCAGGCGCGCTTCGAACTGGCTGCGCTTGGTGCTTGATCCGATCAGGCCGAACCAGTCGCCGGCCCGGCGCGACAATATCGCGTGGCACAGGCGCAGGTCAAGCGCGTGGCTGTGCGTCATGACCAGGAAGCTGGTGCCGGGGGCGGCTTGCTCGGCCAATCCTTCGGGCGTATCGGTGGCTTCGACCGTCACGTTGGCCGGGACCTGTGGCGGGAACAGCGCTTCGCGCTCGTCGACCCAGGTGACGCGGCATGGCAGCTCGGCCAGCGCGCGCACGATGGCGGCGCCGACGTGGCCGGCGCCGAACAGCATCAGGTGGGCGCGCGGCGCAACGATGGCATCCAGCAGCCAGCGCCGGCCGCCCTCGGCTTCGATCACGCGCGTGGCGCGGTCGACGACCAGCGCATCCGGCGCATCCGGCGCATCTGGGGTGCCGGCCAGGCGCGCGCCGCCGGCGTCGAACAGCGCCCACTCGGGTTCGCCATCGAGCGCGATCAAGCGCCAGGTATCGTCGTTGCGGCGCGCGCGCAGCAGCGCCATGTGACTGGCGTCGGCGCGTTCGAACGCCAGCCAGGCAACGCCGCCGCAGCACTGGCCCAGGCTGGGGCCGAGGGCGAAGCGTTCGAAGCGGCGCGCCTGGCCAGCTTGCAGCATGCTGCGCGCCAGTTCGAGCGCGCGGTGCTCGAGGTGGCCGCCGCCGATGGTGCCGTCGAAGTCATGTTCGCGCACCAGCATTTTGGCGCCCGGCTCGCGCGGCGCCGAGCCTTTGCTGGCGGCCACGGTCACCAGCACGCCTTCCGAACCATCCTCGCCGCTGCGCCAATCGTCGCTCATGGGCGCACCGCCGCTTGCACGAATTCGACCGCGTCCAGGATCGCCTCGCAGGTGGCCGGCGCGTTCAGCGGCGGATTGACGCGGTGTTCGCCGACCGCCGAGATGGCGTCGCGGATGGCGAAGAACACCGAGAACGGCAGCAGCAAGGGCGGCTCGCCCACCGCCTTCGAGCGGTGGATGCTGTCTTCGACGTTGGCGTTGTCGAACAGGCGCACGCGAAAATCGTCGGGACAATCGGATACCGCCGGGATTTTATAGGTCGACGGTGCGTGCGTGGTCAGCTTGCCGGCCGCGTTCCAGCACAGTTCTTCGGTGGTCAGCCAGCCCATGCCCTGGATGAAGGCGCCCTCGACCTGGCCGATGTCGAGCGCCGGATTGAGCGAGCGGCCGGCATCGTACAGCGCGTCCACCCGCAGCAGCTTGAATTCGCCGGTGAGCGTGTCGACGACGACTTCGGACAGCGCCGCGCCATACGCGAAGTACGAGAACGGCCGCCCGTTCATGGTCTTCGGGTCCCAGTGCAGGCCGGGCGTGGCATAAAAACCGTCAGACCACAGCTGCACCCGCGCCAGATAGGCCTTGGCCACGACTTCCTCGAACGGCAGCGCCAGGCCGGCAACCGAGACCACGCCGGCGGCGAAGCGCACCTCGTTCGGGGCGCCGCCATACTGCTGCGCGGCGAAGGCGGCCAGGCGCTCGCGGATCTTGCGCGCCGCGTCTTGCGCCGCCATGCCGTTCAGGTCTGCCCCGGTCGAGGCGGCGGTGGCCGAGGTATTCGACACCTTGGACGTATTGGTGGCGGTGGCGCGCACCCGTCCCAGTTCGACGCCCAATTCGTGCGCGACAACCTGCATCACCTTGGTGTTGATGCCCTGCCCCATCTCGGTGCCGCCGTGGTTCACCAGGATCGAACCGTCCACGTACACGTGCACCAGTGCGCCGGCCTGGTTCAGGTGGGTGACGTTGAAGGCGATCCCGAATTTGACGGGCGTGAGCGCCAGGCCTTTTTTCAGGACCGGGCTGCGGCGGTTGTAGTCGGCAAGCGCGGCGCGGCGGGCGCGGTAGTCGCTGCTGGCTTCGAGTTCGGTCACCAGCTTGTCGATCACGTTGTCGACGATGGTCTGGCCATACGGGGTGACGTTGCGCTCATCGACGCCATAGAAATTCAGGCGCCGGATGTCGAGCGGATCGCGCCCCAGGTTGCGCGCGATCTCGTCGATCACGTACTCGATCGCGATCGCGCCCTGCGGGCCGCCGAAGCCGCGAAACGCGGTATTCGACTGGGTGTTGGTCTTGCCGCAGGCGGCGCGGATGTCGACGTCGGACAGGTAGTAGGCATTGTCGAAGTGACAGACCGCGCGCGTGGCCACCGGTCCGGACAGGTCGGCCGAATAGCCGGCGCGGCTCACCATGTCGACCCGCGCGCCCAGGATGCGGCCGGCATCGTCGTAGCCGACCTGGTACAGGTAGTGGAAGCAGTGGCGCTTGCCGGTGACGAGCATGTCGTCGTCGCGGTCGGCGCGCAGCTTGACCGGGCGGCGCGTGGCCACGGCGGCGATGCTGGCAGCGGCGGCCCACAATGCCGACTGCGATTCCTTGCCGCCGAAGCCGCCGCCCATGCGTCGGCATTCGACCGTGACGTGGTGCGAGTGCAGGCCGAGCGCGTGCGCCACCACATGCTGCATCTCGCTCGGGTGCTGGGTCGAGCAGTACACGTGCATGCCGCGCTCTTCGCCCGGAATCGCGTACGCGATGTGGCCTTCGAGATAGAACTGCTCTTGCCCGCCGACCGAGAGTTCGCCTTCGACCAGGTGGGCGGCACGCGCGAACGCGGCTTCGGCGTCGCCGCGCGCCAGGCGCATCGGCGGCAGCACGAACGACTCGGCCGCGCGCGCCGCTTGCGGGGTCAGGATGGCCGGCAGATCCTGGTAGTCGACGACGCCCAGGCGCGCCGCGCGGCGCGCGTTGTCGTGGCTGTCGGCGACGACGATGTACAAGGGCTGGCCGACGTACTGCACCAGGCCATCCGCCAGGATCGGATCGTCGTGGATGATCGGGCCGCAGTCGTTCAGGCCCGGGATGTCGCAGGCCTGCAGCACCGCCACCACGCCGCGCGCGGCGCGCACCGCGGCCAGGTCGATGGCGCGCACGCGGGCGTGGGCGCGCGCCGACAGGCCGAGCGCGGCGTGCAGCGTGCCGGCCAGCTCAGGGATATCGTCGGTGTAGCTGGCCTGGCCGCGCACGTGCAGCTCGGCCGATTCGTGCTTGCGCGCCTGGCCGACTTCGGCCCAGTCGGCCGCTACCGGAAGCACCATGCCTTCCCTGGCGCGGGCAATGCCGGCGTCGTTCATGGCGCATCTCCTGAAGCAGCAGCGAAGACGTTGACTGCGCTTGCGGGCAGCGGATCGTCGGTGCGGGTTTCGAGCCAGAAGCGGCGCAGCAGGTTCTGCGCGCTGCGCATGCGATAGCTGCTCGAGGCGCGCATATCGCTCAGCGGCGCATAGTCGTGCGCCAGCGCGTCGATTGCGGCGCGCAGCGTGGCCTCGTTCCACGGCTGATCGCGCAGCGCGCTTTCGGCCTGCGCGGCGCGCCTGGGCGTGGCGGCCATGCCGCCGAAGGCGATGCGGGCGTCAATGATGGTGTCGCCTTCGAGCGTGATGGCGAACGCCGCGCACACGGCCGAGATGTCCTGGTCGAAGCGCTTGGCCAGCTTCCAGGTGCGAAAGCGCAGCGCGGGGCGCGGCAGCGGCACATGCAGCGCCTGCACGAATTCATCGGCGCGCAGGTCTTTCTGCTGGTAGCCCAGATACAGGTCTTCCAGCGCCAGCGCGCGCGTGCCGTGCACGCCCCCCAGCACCACGCGCGCGCCGAGCGCGATCAGCCATGGCATCGAGTCGCCGATCGGCGAACCATTGGCGACGTTGCCGCCCAGGGTGCCGGCATTGCGGATCGGGAGCGAGGCAAAGCGCTGCCACAGTTCGGACAGTTGCGGATAGTGGCGGCACAGCGCGGCGTAGGCGTCTTCCAGCGAGACGCCGGCGCCGATCTCGATCATGCCGTCACGCTCATCCACCGTTTTCAAGGCCTCGACCTGGCCCAGCCAGATCATGTCGCCCAGCGTGCGCAACTGCTTGGTGACCCACAGCCCGACGTCGGTCGACCCGGCCAGCAGCAATGCCTCGGGATGCGCGGCGCGCAGCTGCGCCAGCTCGCCCAACGTGCGCGGCGCATGGAAGCGCTGGCCGTGGGCGCTGTAGCTGAAGCCTTGACTGCGCTGCAGCGCTGCGAGTTGCTGCGCCAGCGCGGCGCGGTCGAATGCCACCGGCGGCAGCTCGCCCATGCGGCGCGCGGCGTCGATGATCGGACGATAGCCGGTGCAGCGGCACAGATTGCCCGACAGCGCAGCGTCGATCTGGCAGCGCGATGGCTGCTGGCCTTCGTGCTGGATGTACATGCCCCACAGCGACATCGCGAAACCCGGCGTGCAAAAGCCGCATTGCGAACCATGGCAGTCGACCAGCGCCTGCTGCACCGGGTGCAGGCCGCCATCAGGCTGCGTCAGGTCTTCGACCGTGAACAGCGCCTTGCCGTCGAGCGTCGGCATGAACTGGATGCAGGCATTGACCGCCTTGAGCGCGACCGCGCCATGTTCGAGCGAGGCGACCATCACCGTACAGGCGCCGCAATCGCCCTCGGCGCAGCCTTCCTTGGTGCCGCTGCAGCGGAGGTCCTCGCGCAGGTGCTGCAGGATGGTTTGCGTGGGGGCGCCATCGCGCACTTCGCGCACGGCGCCCTGGTGGAAAAATCGGATCGGTTCTGACATGGGAATGGTCGCTGGTCCGGCTGGAGGCCAAGGGCGGAAGGCTACCATCTGCGTAGCCTCCCCATATATTCAATTTCTGATAAGCATTATCATCAAATTCACATACTAGAAGCTGCTGCAAGAAGTGTCCGCCTCATTCTACCCACGGGTGCACCAACTGCCAGTGATTCGCGATGTCGATCCGGCGCGCTACCCACACCTGATCGTGCTGGCACACGTAATCGAGGAAGCGCGCCAGCGCCGCCGCCCGCCCTGGACGTCCGGCCAGGCGGCAGTGCAGCCCGACCGAGAGCATCTTGGGCCGGTCCAGGCCGTTCGGGTCGCCCTCGGCGTAGAGCACGTCGAACGCATCCTTGAGGTAGTCATAGAACTGGGCGCCCGAATTGAAGCCCTGGGCGCTGGCGAAGCGCATGTCGTTGCTGTCGAGTGTGTACGGCACCACCAGGTGCGGCGTGGCGCGCAGTTGGCCGTCCGGGCCGTGCGCAGCGACTTTTTGCCAGAACGGCAGATCGTCGCCATAGTGATCGGCATCGTAGGTAAAACCGCCATGCTCGACCAGCAGGCGCCGCGTGTTGGGCGAATCGCGCCCGGTGTACCAGCCCAGCGGCGCGGCGCCGGTCAGCGCGCGCATGATCTCGACCGCCTGTGTCATGTGCGTGCGCTCGGTCGCTTCATCCACGTTCTGGTACGAGATCCAGCGCAGGCCGTGGCAGGCGATCTCATGCCCCAGTTCGCGAAACGCCGCCACCGCGTCGGGATTGCGCTGCAGCGCCTGCGCCACGCCGAACACGGTCAGTGGCAGGCCGCGATCTTCGAACAGGCGCAGCAGCCGCCACAGGCCGGCGCGCGACCCGTATTCGTAGAGCGACTCCATGCTCATGTGGCGCATCGGGAACGGCGCCGCGCCGACGATCTCGGACAGGAAGGTCTCGGACGCCGGGTCGCCGTGCAGCACGCAATTCTCGGCGCCCTCCTCGTAGTTCAGCACGAACTGCAGCGCGATGCGCGCCCTGCCCGGCCAGCGGGCATGCGGTGGGTTGCGGCCGTAGCCGATCAGGTCGCGCGGATAGGAGGTGGCCATGTCGGGGAGGATGGGCAGCAGATATACGACCGATCATATATTGCAAGTTGCACAAAGATATACGGCTGGGCGCATACCAAACTCGGGATCGGCGTATACAGACCCGGCACGGGTCAAGGCCGGCAAACGAACATCGGCCCCGATCGCATACACTGAAGGCCCATCCATCAGGAGCCAGTATGAGAACGACACGCATCACACAGATCATCCTTGCCCTCGCCAGCGTCTGCGCCGCGCCGGCATTCGCGCAGCAACCGAACATCAAACCAGGACTGTGGCAGATCGACATGACCCTGCCAGGCAAGGGGGCCGACAATCCGATGGCGGGCTATGTCGCGCTGATGAAGAGCCAGATGGCCCTGATGGCGCCCGAGCAGCGCGCGCAGATCGAGAAAATGATGGCGGCGAACGGCACCGAACTGACAGGCGACGGTCTGCGCACCAAGCAATGCATCACCCAGCAAGACATCGACAAGTTCGATGTGTTTGGCAAGAAAGCACCTGATTCCTGCACCAGAAAGACCACGCCCGTACCTGGCGGGATGAACGTGAACATGGTCTGCACCCAGCCGCGCATGAAGGTCGATGCCGTCGTCAAGGCCGAAAGTGAAAAATCGTATCGCTTCGAATCGGTCGCCACCCTGCCAGGGCCCGACGGCAAGGAAATCAGCCAGAAATCGAACGGCACCGGTAAATGGCTGGGGAGCGCGTGCGGGAACAGCGGCGCGGCGTCGGCCGGCCGATAATCTGCATGGCGTCGCTGAAGGCAGCGTACGGCGGTGACGGTCGGCGCCAGCAACACGACGCCGTATCGCTCAGCCCAACAGGCGCAGCGCCGCCACCAGCCGCTCGACCTGCGCCTCGGACGTGAAGATCGACGGCGTCACCCGCACGCAAGCGCCCGAGGCCAGGCCGTCACGCAGCACCGCGAACACGCCGTGCTCGCGCAGCAGGCGCTTTGCCAGGGCGGCATTCTGCGCCAGCGAGGTCTGGCCCTGCAGCCGGAGCGACGCGATCGCGCTGGTCAGGCGCGGATCTGGCGACGCCAGCACCTGCACGCCCTTGAGCTCGCGCGCCGCCTCGACCCAGCGGTTGCGCAGCCGGTGCAGGCGTGCCTGTTTGTTGGCCACGCCGATCTGCGCATGGACCTGCAGCGCCAGCGGCAAGGCCAGGTAGGCCGCGAAGTTGACGGTGCCGGTGTGCACCCGGGTGCGGATATCGTCGCCATCCGGCTCGCCCATATACGGATCGATGTCGCGCACCCGCCCGCGCCGGATGTAGATGGCGCCCACGCCGACCGGCGCGCCGATCCACTTGTGCAGGTTGATGCCGGCGAAGTCAGCCTCGAGGTCGGGGATCTTCATGTCGAGCTGGCCGAAACCGTGCGCGGTGTCGACGATCACGCCGATGCCGCGCGCACGCGCCATGCGGCTGATTTCGGCCACCGGCAGCACCATGCCGTTGCGGTGATTGACGTGCGTGAGCAGCATCATGCGCAGCGTCGGATGCGCCGCCATCGCCTGCGCATAGGTGTCGATCAGCGACCCATGCGTGGCCGGCTCGGGCATCGCGATGCGCACCACATCGACGCCGCGCCGGGTTTTCAGCCAGCCCATCGTCGTGATCATGTTGTCGTAGTCGACGTCGGCGCACAGCACCGTGTCGCCCGGGCGCAGGCGGTTGTAGCCGCCGATCAGCGCCTGCAGCGCTTCGGTGGCGCCGCGCGTGAGCACGATTTCATCGGGTTCGACGCCGAGTGCTTCGGCCACGCGCAGCCGCGCCGCCTCGTACTCGGGCGGGAACTGCAGGCGCCCGTAATACGCGTTGCCGTGGTTGACCTTCGCCACATGCCCCTGGTAGGCCGCCAGCACCGGGCGCGCCATCGAACCCCAGTAGCCGTTGTCGAGCATCGCCACCTCGGTGGTGACGTCGTACAGTGCGGCGACACGGCCCCAATATGCCTCGTCGGCGGCCAGCGCCGCGGGTGATCGCGCCGGCGGCGTCACGCTCTCCAGCAATGCCGGCAGGCTGTCGCTGGCGGCCATCGCGCCGGCCGCCGGCAGCAGCGGCAATGCCGCGCCGCCGCGCAGCCAGGCGCGCCGCTTCAAGTCGGGCTGGTTCAAAACTTCACCGTATAGTCGAGATACAGATTGCGGCCGTCGGTGTCGTATGGCGCGTTGCGCGAATAGATCAGGCCACGGCTGGCCTGGAACACCGCTTCGTCCGGATATTTGTCGAGCAGGTTGTCGACCCCGAAGCGCACGGTCTGTTTTGGCGTGACCTTGTAGCTCAGCGCCGCATCGAAGAAGTGGATGGCGCCGAAACGCTGGAAGATGTCGCCACTGGCGTTGCCGGTGCTGTCGGTCCAGGCGCCGTAGTGGCGCAGGCGCCCCATGCCGCTCCAGGCGCCGCGCTCGTAGACTGCGCCCAGCGTTGCCTTCTGGCGCGGCAGGCGGTCTTCGAAGATGGTGCGCTGGGTGTCGTTGGCGGCCACGCTGGTGCGCCCGCCATCGACCTCGGTTTGGTTGTAGTTGTAGCCCAGCGTCAGATTGAGCTTGCCGTCGGCCACGCGGCTGAGGTGGCTGGCGACGAGGTCGATGCCTTGCGTGGTGGTGTCGAAGTCGTTGGTGAAGTAGTTGACCGAGGTGTAGCGCAGCGGGTTGGCCATCCCGGCCGGCACCGCGAACGAGGCCGATGTACTGAAGCGGTCGCGCAGCTTGATGCGGTACAGGTCGACCGATCCGGATAATCCGATGCGGCTCTTGAACGCGACGCCGAGCGACAGGTTGCGCGATTTCTCGGGCGTCAGGGGCTGCGCACCGAGCGCCAGCGCCAGCGGGTCGCTGGTCGACAGGCGGCCACTGGTAAACACCAGCAAGGTGCGCGTGTCCAGGCCCTGGCTGGTGCTGCTGGTATTGAGTTGACCCGGCGTCGGCGCGCGAAAACCCGACGAATACGATCCGCGCAGCGCCAGGTCGGGCGTGACTTCGTAGCGCGCCGACAGCTTGCCGGTGGCGCTGTCGCCATATTCCGAATAATCCTCGTAGCGCGCCGCGGCGCCGATCGACAGGCGCTCGCTCAGCGGCACCTCGACGTCGATGTAGGCGGCGTAGCTGTCCTGGTCCCAGCGCCCGGCCTGGCGCTCGCTGAACCCCGGCGCGCCATTCGCGCTGGGATCGAGGCCGAAGGCGGCGCCCGGCCCCACCGCGTAGGATGCCGCGTCGCCGGCCACGACCCCATACTGCTCGTTGCGGTACTCCAGTCCGAAGCCGATGTTGACCGGCTGCGCCAGCGCCGCCACACCCCAAGTGTAGTTGAAGTTGGCGTTGACCAGCTTTTCCTGCTGCGTCAGGCGGCCAAGGTCGAACGCGGTCGGGCTTTGCGGGCCGAGCGAGGCGTTGAGCGAATTGTGCAGGCCGTAGTCGATCCGGTTGCGGCCGAACGAGGCGCTGACATCCCACGACAGATCATCGCTCACGCGGCCGCGTACGCCGCCCAGCAGGTGCAGGTCGTCCTGCTCGTTGCTGTACTGCGGGCTGAAACCGAGCGGATAGATGCTGCGCACATCCCAGCCCGGGAACAGCGGCACCGGCTTGTAGACGCTGGCGCTGGTATCGGGATTGCGCCAGTTGAAGTCGGACGTGCCGTCGCTGTGGCCGAACAGGCCATGGCTGTAGGCGCTGATCTCGGGCGCCAGCTCGACGCTGGCGTTGTAGCCGATGCGCTGGCTTTTGAGTTCGGGTTGGCCCCAGCGCTGCACCGGGTTGGGCAGCGCCAGCGCGGGATGCGCGGCCTGGAACGCGAGCGCGTCCGGGCGCTGGCGGGTGCGCGAGGTCGGGTCGGCCTTGGCTGCCTCGGCGAACAGGTTCACGCGCGCGCTCTCGCCAAGCGCGAAGCCATACCTGGCGCGCAGCGTGTTCGACTTGCCGTCGCCTTCCTGGTACTGCGAATGCTGGGCATTGATCTCGGCGCCGATGCTGTCGTCGAGGATGATGTTGATGACGCCGGCGATCGCGTCCGACCCGTACTGGGCCGAGGCGCCATCGCGCAATACTTCGATGCGCTTGATCGCGCCCGCCGGGATCTGCGCCATGTCGGGGGCCTGCGAGCCGCGCGCGCCGAGGAAGGCGCTGCGGTGGAAGCGCTTGCCGTTGACCAGCACCAGAGTCTGGTCGGGCGACAGGCCGCGCAGGGTGGCCGGCCGCACGAACACCTGGCCGTCGGCCATCGGCAGGCGCTGCACCACATAGGACGGCACCAGCTGCGCCAGCACGTCGTTCAGGTCGGACGATTCGACCGCCGCGATCTCTTCGCGGGTGAAGACGTCGACCGGAGCCAGGGTGTCGAACTGGGTACGGTTGCTGGCGCGGGTGCCGGTGACGATCACCGATTGTCCTTCGGCGGCGATTGGCGCCGCTGCTGGAAGAGCTTGGGCATGCACGCCAACGACGGCTTGGCATGCGCACAGCGCGGCGGCGCTGGCGATCTGGCTTCGTGTGAAATTCATTGCGACTCGTGTGATGGGTTAAAGGCTGCCGCGGCGCCGGCATCGACCGGTGAACGTTGACAAACCGATAGCCTAAACAGGCAATATTTCGTGAAGATGAATCGACGCATCGCATCACGAAATCTCGCGCTGTTCGCCAATCGCCGCGCCGCTGCCGAGTGGCCTGCAATCCGGGTTATGATTTCTTCATCACCAACTACGCCGGATATCGGAGCGCCATGGCAAAACTGAGCACGCACGTCCTCGACACCGCGCATGGCTGCCCCGGCGCCGGCATCAGCATCGCGCTGTACGCAATTGGCGCGCGCGGCCGCACCTTGCTCAAGACCGACGTCACGAACGGCGACGGCCGCTGCAGCGAGCCCCTGCTTGACGGCGCCGCGCTGCAGGCGGGCCAGTACGAACTGGTGTTCCACGCCGGCGACTACTACGCCGCGCGCGGCGTCGAACTGCCGTCGCCGCGTTTTCTCGAGCGCATCGTGATCGCCTTCGGTATCGCCGACCCGGCCCGGAACTATCACGTGCCACTGGTGATGACGCCGTGGTCGTACTCCACCTACCGCGGCAGCTGAACGTGCACGCCGCCACCCTTGACGCCAACGACGGCGCGCCGCTTCCCGCCTGGATCGGCCGCACCCGCATCGCCATCGGCCTGGTCCAGGGCGTGCTGTTGTATCTGCTGTATGCGGCGGCCAAAGACAAGCTATGGCCGGCGAGCGCGCCGCTGCTGTTTGCGCCGCTGGTCTTGACCGCGGCGCTGGTGCCGGTGATCGTGATCAATGGCCTCGGTCACATGACGCGCCGCCAGCTGATCTTGTGGGCCGGCGTTGCGCTCGTGATCAGCACTGCGCTCGGGTTGTACGATGCGTGGCGCAATCTTGGCCTGAACCTGGCGCGCGGTGGGACGCCATCCGGGCCGTTGGCGGTGTGCCTGACGGCCGGCCTGTTCATCGGCCATGCACTGGTGCTGGCCGGCGCGCGCGAGCGGCGCCGCATCGCCTCGTACGCCAGTTATTTCGACCTGGCCTGGAAGCTGGGCCTGCAGATCGCGTTCTGCGGCCTGTTCGTGGGCGTTACCTGGCTGGTGCTGCAACTGGGCGCGGCGCTGTTCGCGCTGGTCAAGCTCAATCTGCTGCAAGAGGTGATCGCCGAATCGTGGTTCGCGATCCCCGCCACCGCTTTTGCCTTTGCCAGTGCGATGCACCTCACCGACGTCAAGCCCGGCATCGTGCGCGGCATCCGCAACCTGGTGCACGTGCTGCTGTCGTGGATCTTGCCGGTACTGGTGCTGCTGGTGGCCGGCTTCCTGCTCAGCCTGCCGTTTACCGGCCTGGCGCCGTTGTGGGCCACCCGCAGCGCGGCCGCCATCCTGTTGACCGCCGCCGGCGCCTTCGTGGTGCTGATCAACGCCGCCTGGCAGGATGGCGCGGCGCCGGCGGCGCGCCCGGTGGCGCTGGCCGCGCGCGTGGCCGCCCTGCTGCTGGCGCCATTGACGCTGTTGGCCGGCTATGCGCTGGCGCTGCGCGTGATCGATCATGGCTGGACGGTCGACCGCATCATTGCCGCTGCTTGCCTGGTGGTGGCGGCCTGTTATGCCGGCGGCTACGCGGCGGCGGCGCTGCGGCGCGGCTGGCTGCCGACGCTGGCCGGGGTCAATATCAGCGCCGCCTTCGTGGTGCTGGCCGTGCTGGCGCTGCTGTTCTCGCCGCTGCTCGATCCGGCGCGGCTGTCGGTGAACAGCCAGATGGCGCGCCTCGAGGCCGGCCGGATCACCCTGCGCCAGCTCGATGTCGCTTACCTGCATCACGATGGCGCGCGCTATGGCCGCGCCGCGCTGGCCACGCTCGAAGCGCGCACCAGGCACAAGGAAGACGCGCTCTGGCTGGGCCAGCAACTGGCGCGGCTGCGCGCCGCCCGGCCCGACGTCGACGATGCGTCGGTGAAGGCGGCCGACAACCTGCGCGTGTGGCCGGCCGGCGCGCGCCTGCCGGCCGGTTTTGCCGACACTGTCTGGGCTGGCCACCGGCAACGGTATGCGTTGCCGCGCTGCCTGCGCCAGCGCGGCATGCTGTGCGACGCCTTCGTGATCGATCTTGGCGGCGACGCCGCGCCGGAAGTCATCGTGGTCGATATTGCCGACGGCGGCAATGCAGTGTTGCGCCGGGGCGGCGACGGCTGGGAACTCGCGGGCAGCAGTAGGTCGTTGCTTGATTGCCAAGCCCTGGTGCAAGCCATGCGCGACGGAAAAATACGCGCTCTGGCGCCACGCATCGCCGATCTCGACGTCAATGGCCAGCGGGTCGAGATCAGGAGCGAGATCAGGAGCGAGATGCAGTCGGTAAATTGTCCGATCGGGCTTGGCAACGCGCCGCCCTCGCCCTGACGCCCGAGACATTCACGACAAGCGGTTACCAAAAAATCGCGACGAATTATCATTGTCATGAACGCACCAATTTTGACAACGGAATGTGTCAATCTCGCTACACGAGCATGCCGATCGTCTGGAAATGTCTCGAATTGTCATAAATTTGTTGTCGTAAATATTTCCTCTTGGATAGAATAAGTTCTAACTAGAACCTGCGCAGACAGGTTCTACGTTCCGGTGCGCATGCCTGCTGCCCTTGCCCGCGCCGTAGTCCAAGCAGCTGACGTAAAAACATCGCAACACACTCCACCATGAACAAGAAGATTCTCGCCAGCCTGCTGGCGCTGCCATTGATCGCGCCTGTCGCCATGGCCCAGGACAATGCCGTCAAGATCAGCGGCTTCGGCACCGCCGCCCTGACCTGGTCGGACGATGAGCGCGCCCAGTTCGGTCGCCCGAACCAGGCAAGTGGCGCCGCCGACAACTTCCGCACCGGGGTCGATTCGAACCTTGGCCTGCAAGCCGACTACGCCGTCAACAGCTGGCTGTCGCTGACCGCCCAGGGCCTGGTGCGCCACGACGGTGAAGACCACTATGGCGCCGAGCTGAGCTGGGCGTTCGCCAAGTTCCGCATTTCTGACGAACTGAGCGTGCGCGTGGGCCGCGTCGGTGCGCCGATCTTCATGATTTCGGACTACCGCAACGTCGGCTATGCCAACACCATGCTGCGCCCGCCAGCCGAAGTGTATTCGCAGGTGCCGTTCAACAACGTCGATGGCGCTGACGTCACGTGGCACCGCGACTTCGGCAACACCAGCGTGACGTCGCAGCTGGCGGTCGGCACCATCAAGACCCCGCTGACCGGCTTCCATGCACGCGGCAAGAACATCCTGGCCCTGAACGTGGTGGCCGAGAACGGCCCGTTCACGCTGCGCGCCGGCCACGCCCGCGTCAAGGTGACGATCGATGACCTGGCCTCGCTCAACACGCTGGTTGGCAGCCTGCGCGCCGCCGGCGCCGGCTACCGCCTGCCGCAAGTGAACGCACTGGCCGATGAGATCCAGGCCGACGGCGCCAAGGGCACCTTCAATTCGCTCGGCCTGGCCATGGACTGGAACAACTTCGTGGTCCAGACCGAATTCGCCAAGCGTAAGACCGACACCTACATCAACGACACCACGTCGTGGTACCTGATGGGCGGCTACCGCATCGGCAAGTTCCTGCCGTACTACACCCGTTCGGAACTGAAGATCGACGGCGCCGTCAATGCATCGCAGCTGGGCGCCTGCCCGGCCGGCTATCCGGCCGCCTGCAGCGCCACCCTGCAGCAGCTGGGCAGCGCCGTGAATCGCGTTCCATTCACTGGAATCGGCCAGGGCGAGCAGAGCACCGATACGATCGGCGTGCGCTGGGACTTCGCGCGCTCGGTGGCGCTGAAGGTGCAGGTCGACCGCGTCAAGCCGAAGGGCAACGGCCTGTTCATCAACGCCCAGCCCGGCTTCGCCGGTCCGGTCACCGTGGGCGCAATCGCCCTCGACTTCATTTTCTGAGGAGCGCCGCATGAAGAAGCCGTTCATCGCCGCCCTCGCGGCATCCGCGTTCTCGCTGCCGGCACTGGCCGAAGTGGCGGTTGTCGTCAGCGCCAAGGCGGCCGAGTCGTCGCTGACCAGGGAACAAGTGGCCCAGTTCTTCCTGGGTAAATCGACGACCATGACGCCGATCGACCAGGCCGACAGCGCCGCCGTGCGCGCCGAGTTCTACAAGAAGGTGGCGGACAAGGATGCGGCCCAGGCCAAGGCCCTGTGGTCGAAGCTGGTGTTCACCGGCAAGGCCACGATGCCGAAGGAAGTCGCCGACAACGCCGCCGTCAAGGCCGCCGTCGCCGCCAATCCGAAGGCGATCGGCTACATCGACAAGAGCGCGGTCGATGCGACCGTCAAGGTCGTGTACACGGCGCAATAAGCCAGCACATTGCAGCAAGCACGTCGGCCGCCGGTGTTCGCAGCGCCGGCCGACGCCTGTAATCGGGAGACCAACACCATGAGCATCAAGCGCAGGATCTGGGCATTGCCCGTCATTTCCGCCATCATCTTCGGCCTCGGCGCCGGCGCCAGCACCCTGATCGCGA
>Ga0265797_10001079_pt1 | contig 49072 bp, 45 predicted proteins | sample P2T30metagenome_FD_192433 | JGI IMG/M metagenome (GOLD analysis project Ga0265797, IMG submission 192433) | Plant litter microbial communities from East Loma Ridge, Irvine, California - P2 T30 | ecosystem: Environmental > Terrestrial > Plant litter > Unclassified | place: USA: California...
GGCGTCAGCGCGCAGCGCTGCCGTCGCCCGTCGGCGGAGCCGACCGATACGGCCAGCGTCGCCCCGACTGCGTCGGCGTCAGCGCGCAGCGCTGCCGTCGACGTAGTCGCTGTCCTGCTGCTTCCAGGCGAACAGGGCGCGGAGCTCCTGGCCGGTGGCCTCGATGGGGTGCTCCTCGCCCTTCTTGCGGAGGGCGACGAACTCGGGGGCGCCGGCGTCCTGGTCGTCGATGAAGCGCTTCGCGAACGCGCCCGACTGGATGTCGGCGAGGACGGCCTTCATGTTGTCCTTGACGTCGGGGGTGATGACGCGAGGGCCCGAGACGTAGTCGCCGTACTCGGCCGTGTCGGAGACGCTCCAGCGCTGCTTGGCCAGGCCGCCCTCCCAGATGAGGTCGACGATGAGCTTGAGCTCGTGCAGGACCTCGAAGTAGGCGATCTGCGGCTGGTAGCCGGCCTCGGTCAGGGTCTCGAAGCCGTACTGGATGAGCTGCGAGGTGCCGCCGCAGAGCACGGCCTGCTCGCCGAACAGGTCGGTCTCGGTCTCTTCCGTGAAGGTGGTCTTGATGCCGCCGGCGCGGAGGCCGCCGATGCCCTTCGAGTACGACCACGCGAGATCCCAGGCGGCGCCCGAGGCGTCCTTCTCGACGGCGACGATGACGGGGACGCCGCGGCCTGCCTCGAACTCGCGGCGGACCGTGTGACCCGGGCCCTTGGGGGCGACGAGGACGACGTCGACGCCCTCGGGCGCCTCGATGTAGCCGAAGCGGATGTTGAAGCCGTGCCCGAAGACGAGGGCCTTGCCGTCGGCGAGGTTCGGAGCGATGTCGTCGGCGTAGACGTGACGCTGGACCTGGTCGGGCGCGAGGATGACGATGACGTCGCCCCAGGCGGACGCCTCGGCGGGGGTCTGAACGGTGAAGCCGGCCTCTTCGGCCTTGGCGCGGCTCTTCGAGCCCTCCTTCAGGCCGACGACGACCTCGACGCCCGAGTCGCGGAGGTTGAGCGCGTGCGCGTGACCCTGCGAGCCGTAGCCGATGACGGCGACCTTCTTGCCCTGGATGATCGACAGGTCGGCGTCGTTGTCGTAGACGATTTCAGTCACAGTGGTGATTCTCCTCGGTTGTCGACGGATGTCGGTGGGGATGTCGGTTGATGGGATGACGAGGAGGCGCAGGTCGACCGCGCCGCGCCCGTCTAGTTCTTGAAGACGCGGTCGGTGATCGACTTGGCGCCGCGGCCGATGGCCAGGAGCCCGGACTGCGAGATCTCCTTCACGCCGTAGGGCTCGAGCACCCGCAGCAGGGCGGTCGTCTTGCCCGTGTCGCCGGTGACCTCGATCACGAGGGAGTCGGTCGAGACGTCGACGACCGACGCGCGGAACAGCGTCACCGCCTCCAGCACCTGCGAGCGGGTCGTGTTGTCGACCCGCACCTTGATGAGCATGTGCTCGCGCTGCACGGACTGCGAGTAGTCGAGCTCGACGATCTTGATCACGTTGACCAGCTTGTTCAGCTGCTTCGTGACCTGCTCGAGCGGCAGCTCCTCGACGTCGACGACGACCGTGATGCGGCTGAAGCCCTCGAGTTCGCTCTTGCCCACGGCGAGGCTCTCGATGTTGAAGCCGCGGCGGGCGAAGAGACCGGCGACGCGGGTCAGCAGACCGGGCTTGTCTTCGACCAGCAGGCTCAGGACGTGGCTCATGCGTGCTCTCCTGTCATGTCGCCGTCGCGGGTGGTGTCGGAGGCGCTGGTGCCGGGTGCCTCGTCGTCCCACTCGGGGGCGAGGGCGCGGGCGTGCTGGATCTCGGAGTTCGAGACGCCCTGAGGCACCATCGGCCACACCATGGCGTCGCGGCTGACGACGAAGTCGATGACCACCGGGCGGTCGTTGGTCTCGAGGGCGAGCTTGATGGCGGCGTCGACCTCGTCCTCACGGCGGACCCGGATGCCGAGGGCGCCGTAGGCGTCGGCCAGCTTGACGAAGTCGGGCACCATGCGCGTCTCGTGCCCGGTGTTGAGGTCGGTGAACGAGTGGCGACCCTCGTAGAAGAGCGTCTGCCACTGGCGGACCATGCCGAGCGACGAGTTGTTGATGATCGCGACCTTGATGGGGATGTCGTTGATGACGCAGGTCGCGAGCTCCTGGTTGGTCATCTGGAAGCAGCCGTCGCCGTCGATGGCCCAGACCACGCGGTCGGGCTGGGCGACCTTCGCACCCATGGCGGCCGGGACCGAGTAGCCCATCGTCCCCGCGCCTCCGGAGTTCAACCAGGCGTGCGGACGCTCGTACTGGATGAACTGCGCCGACCACATCTGGTGCTGACCCACCCCGGAGGCGTAGACCGCCTCGGGGCCCGAGAGCTCGCCGATGCGCTTGATGACGCCCTGAGGCGAGAGGAGCCCGTCGTCGGGCTCGGTGTAGCCGAGCGGGAACTGCTCGCGCAGACCGTTCAGGTGCTCCCACCAGGCGGAGATGTCGGGGCGGACGCCGCCGGTCACCTCGGCGAAGGCGCTCGTGAGGTCGGGGATGACGATCTTGGCGTCGCCGACGATGGGCACGTCCGCGAAGCGGATCTTCGAGATCTCGGCCGGGTCGATGTCGACGTGCACGACCTTCGCGTTCGGGGCGAAGAGATCGGCCTTGCCCGTGACCCGGTCGTCGAATCGGGCGCCGAGCGCGATGATCAGGTCGCTCTCCTGGAGGCCGAGCACGGCCGGGACCGTGCCGTGCATGCCCGGCATGCCGAGGTGCTGGTCGTGCGAGTCGGGGAACGCGCCGCGGGCCATGAGCGTCGTGACCACAGGGGCCCCGGTGGCCTCGACGAGCGTCTTCAGCTCGGCCGACGCGCCGGCGCGGATGACGCCGCCGCCGACGTAGAAGACGGGCTGCTTCGCCTCGGCGATCATCTGCGCCGCGGCCGTGATCTGCTTGCCGTGGGCCTTGGTGACCGGACGGTAGCCCGGCAGGTCGACGACGGGCGGCCAGATGAACGGCGCGCTGTTCTGCTGCGCGTCTTTCGTGATGTCGACCAGCACCGGTCCGGGGCGACCCGTCGTGGCGATCTGGTAGGCGGCCGCCAGCGTGGCGGGGACGTCTTCGGGCTTCGTCACGAGGAACGAGTGCTTGGTGATCGGCATCGTGATCCCCACGATGTCGGCCTCCTGGAAGGCGTCCGTCCCCATGAGGGTCGAGAAGACCTGACCGGTGATCGCCAGGAGCGGCACGGAGTCCATGTAGGCGTCGGCGATCGCCGTCACGAGGTTCGTCGCGCCAGGGCCGGAGGTGGCGATCGCCACGCCCAGGCGGCCGGACGAGGCGGCGTAGCCCTCGGCCGCGTGACCGGCGCCCTGCTCGTGCCGGACGAGGATGTGCCGGATCGCCGTCGAGGCCATCAGCTCGTCGTAGAACGGGATGATCGCGCCGCCGGGAAGACCGAAGACGTCGGTGACCCCGAGGTTCTCGAGCGACTTGAGGATCGCGCCGGAGCCCGTCAGGACGGGAGGCGCGGTGGTCGCGGCCGGGCTGTTCGCGCGACCGGAGGCACGGGTCGTGGCTCCGGGCAGTGGCGTCGTTTCGGAGGGCATGAGTGCCGGGTTCCTGTTCGTGGTGATGTGACGGTGATGACGGGTGTCGTCGACGACGGACGGGCCCTGGCCGCCGAGCCGGCGGTCGCGGTGGGCCGACCCTGTCACGGCCGGCCGAGGAGGCGCGGCCTAGTAGGTGACGGCGCCTTCCGCTGCGGAGCGGACCTGGCGTGCGTACTTGGCGAGGACACCGCGGGTGTATCGCGGCGGGAGGGGCTCCCAGCCGTCGCGGCGGGATTCAAGCTCAGCCGGATCGACGAGTAGGTCGATCGAGCGAGCGGCGATATCGACCCGAATCAGATCACCATCGCGCACGAACGCGATCGGACCGGAGTCGACCGCTTCGGGTGCTATGTGGCCGATGCACAGGCCGGTTGTGCCGCCTGAGAATCGTCCGTCCGTCAAGAGTAGTACATCTTTTCCGAGCCCCGCGCCCTTGATGGCCGCCGTGATGGCGAGCATCTCGCGCATGCCCGGGCCGCCCTTGGGACCCTCGTAGCGGATGACGACCACGTCGCCGGCCTCGATGCGCCCCTCGGTGAGGGCGTCCATGGCGCCGCGCTCTCGTTCGAAGACCTTGGCGGGCCCCTGGAACACCTCGGCGTCGAAGCCGGCGGTCTTGACGACCGCGCCCTCGGGGGCGAAGGTGCCGCTCAGGACCGTCAGACCGCCCGTCGCGTGGATCGGGTCGTCGAGCGTGCGGAGGACCTCGCCGTCGAGCGGCTTGGGCTTGATCGCCTCGAGGTTCTCGGCGACCGTCTTGCCGGTGACGGTGAGGCAGTCGCCGTGCAGCAGACCGGCGTCGAGCAGGGCCTTCATGACGACGGGCACGCCGCCCATGCGGTCGACGTCGTTCATGACGTACTTTCCGAAGGGCTTGAGGTCGCCGATGTGCGGCACCTTGTCGCCGATGCGGTTGAAGTCGTCGATCGTCAGGTCGACCTCGGCCTCGTAGGCGATGGCGAGCAGGTGGAGCACGACGTTCGTCGAGCCGCCGAACGCCATGGCGACGGCGATGGCGTTCTCGAACGCCTTCTTCGTCAGGATGTCGCGGGTCGTGATGCCGAGGCGGAGCATCTCGACGACGGCCTCGCCCGAACGGTGCGCGAAGTAGTCGCGGCGACGATCCGCCGACGGCGGGGCCGCCGAGCCGGGGAGGCTCATGCCGAGGGCCTCGGCCACGCTCGCCATCGTGTTCGCGGTGTACATGCCGCCGCACGCGCCCTCGCCCGGCACGATCGCGCACTCGATGGCCTTGAGGTCCTCCTCGCCGATGGTGCCGGCCTTGTAGGCGCCGACGGCTTCGAAGGAGTCGATGATCGTGACGTTCTTCTCGGTGCCGTCGCTCAGCTTGACCCACCCGGGGGCGACGCTGCCCGCGTAGAGGAAGACGCTGGCGAGGTCGAGTCGGGCGGCGGCCATCAGCATGCCCGGCAGGGACTTGTCGCAGCCGGCCAGCAGGACCGAGCCGTCGAGGCGCTCGGCGTTCATGACGACCTCGACGCTGTCGGCGATGACCTCACGCGAGACCAGCGAGAAGTGCATGCCCTCGTGGCCCATCGAGATGCCGTCCGAGACGGAGACCGTGCCGAACTGAAGCGGATAACCGCCGCCCGAGTGCACGCCCTCTTTCGCACCCTGGGCGAGCCTGTCGAGCGACAGGTTGCAGGGGGTGATCTCGTTCCAGCTGCTCGCGATGCCGATCTGGGGTTTGTCCCAGTCGGCGTCGCCCATCCCGACGGCACGGAGCATGCCTCGGGAGGTCGTGGCTTCGACGCCGTCGGTGACGACTCGGCTCCGCGGTTTGATGTCGATCCCGACCGGGGTGTCCTTCTCTGGCATGGGTCGAGTTTAGGGCGTGGCGGCGGCGCCTCCGTCCACCCCGCGCGGAGCGGTCAGAGGCCGCCCGGACGGCTCCCGCCCTGCTCGCCCGCCGTCGACGGACGACCCTCGACGTCGCGGTCGACCTCGCCGTCGTCGGCGTCGTGCTCCCCGAGACCCTCGACGCGATCCAGCTCGACGGCCAGGGCGTCGGCGGAGCCGACCGGCAGGTCGGACACGTCGATGTCGGCCTCGTCGCCCTCGACGGTGTCGGCGAGCTCGCCGGCCGCGCGGGCCACGGCCTCGTCGAGTTCGTCGACGACCAGCTGGTCGCGGAGGAGGTCGCCGTTGCGGTACCCGGCGCGCCCGATCATGTGGGCCGAGATGGGCGCCGTCAGCATCTGGAAGACGAGGACGACGAGCAGCGAGGCGATCGTGCCGACGGTGTGCTGATCGAGGGCGATCGCGGCGAGGACGAGGATCAGCCCGAAGATCTGGGGCTTGGTGGCCGCGTGCATCCGCGACAGCGCGTCGGGGAAGCGGAGCAGACCGATCCCCGCCGCCAGCGAGAGGAGGGCGCCGCCGATCAGCAGCACGGAGGAGGCGACGTCGTAGACGGACTGGGGGATCATGACGGGTCCTGCCGGGAGACGTAGCGGGCGACCGTGATGGATCCGAAGACCGCCGACAGGGCGAGGACGATGATGACCGGGATCGTGCGGGTGTGACCCGAGAAGACCATGTCGGCCGCCAGGACGCAGATCAGGGTGGTCAGCAGCATGTCGGAGGCGATCATGCGGTCGAGGATCGACGGACCCTTGACGATGCGGATGACGGAGGCGAGACCGGCGAAGGCGAACAGGGCGCCCACGACGTATTCGACGACGATCACGAGGGACCCCCTTCGGAGGACGAGGACGGTGCCACGGGATCGTGCACCTCGGACGCGGCCGGCGTGCCCGCCGCGATGCGGCGGAGGTCGTCGGCGCTGCCGAGCACGCGCGCCAGGCGCTCCTCGACGACCAGCACGTTCGCGCGGACGGCGGCGACGCCGTCGGCGTCCTCGACGGCCAGCGCGTGCAGGTAGAGGATCGACCGCTCGCGGTCGGCCTCGACCACGAGCGACCCGGGGACGAGCGAGATCGCCTCGGCCACGAGCGTCATGATGAAGTCCGACCGCGTATGGAGCTGGACGGCGACGATGGCGTTGGAGTCGACTCCGCGCGGCCGCACCGCCTGCCAGGCGACCTGGACCGATGCCCGGACCAGGTCGAGCACGAAGTGCCCGAGGAACACGAGTGCGAACCAGACGTTGAAGCGTCCGCTCAGCTCGACCGGAGGGAGGAAGAACACCCGCGTGACGAGCAGGGCGACGGCCACGCCGGTGACGAAGGCCAGCACGGTGAACTGGTTCCACAGGCACATCCAGAGGACGACCAGGCCGATCAGCAGCGGCAGCTGGCGGGCGAGGCTCCGGCCCACCTCACCGCGGGACGGTCGGGCGCTCATGGCGCGCTCCCCTCGTCGGCCGGTCCCCCGGCGGGTGTCGGAGCCGGCGACGACGTCTCGGTCTGGGTCTCGCCCTCACCCGACGGGAAGACCAGCTGCACGTACTCGTTCGAGCCGTACACCCGGCCGGCAGCCCGCTCGGCCACGCCGTAGAGCGGACCGGCCGCGAAGGTCAGGACGAGCGACACGAGGACCATGCCCGCCGTGGCACCGACCATCGTGCGCGGATTGGTGCGCTTCTGCTGGACCGCGACACGGTGCGGCGCCTCCTCGAGGTGCTCGGTGAAGGGCGACTCGTGATCCTCCACATCGGCCTTGGGCCGCCAGAAGGCGAGGTTCCAGGCCCGCATGAGTGCGTAGAGGGTGAGCAGCGACGTCAGCGCGCCGGCCCCGATCAGCACGTAGACGAGGGGGTCGTCGAGACGGGCACCCGCCTCGAAGAGCGCGACCTTGCCGATGAAGCCCGAGAACGGCGGGATCCCGCCGAGATTCAGAGCCGGGATGAAGAAGAGCACCGCGATGATCGGGGCCGCCTTCAGGAGTCCGCCCAGTCTCGTGATGGAGGCCGTGCCTCCTCGGCGTTCGATCAGACCCGCCCCGAGGAAGAGGGTCGTCTGAACCGTGATGTGGTGGACCACGTAGTAGATCGTCGCCGCCAGGCCCTCGACCGTGCCGAGCGCGATGCCGAAGATCATGTAGCCGATGTGGCTGACAAGGGTGAACGAGAGCAGCCGCTTGATGTCGGCCTGAGCCACGGCGCCGAGGATGCCGACCACCATCGTCAGCAGCGCGATGATCAGCAGGTAGACGTTGACGTTGCTCTCGACGAACAGCACGGTCTCGGTGCGGATGATCGCGTACACGCCGACCTTCGTGAGCAGCCCGGCGAAGACCGCGGTCACGGGAGCGGGCGCCGTCGGATACGAGTCGGGCAGCCAGAACGACAGCGGGAAGATCGCCGCCTTGATGCCGAAGGCCGTCAGCAGCATCACGTGGATGATCGTCTGGACATCCGCCGGGATGGTGTCCATCCGCTGCGCGATGTCGGCGATGTTGACCGTGCCGAGCGCCCCGTAGATCATGCCGATGGAGGCCAGGAAGAGGACCGACGACACCAGGCTGACGACGATGTACACGACGCCGGCGCGGATGCGCTGCTCGGTGCCGCCGAGGGTGATGAGCACGTAGCTCGCCACGAGCAGGATCTCGAACCCGACGTAGAGGTTGAAGAGGTCGCCGGCGATGAAGGCGTTGAAGACCCCCGTCGCGAGGATCAGATACGTGGGGTTGTAGATCGAGACGGGAGCCTCGCCGTCGCCGTCGGCCTGCCCCTGCCCGACGGAGAACACGAAGACCGCCAGCAGGACGATCGACGAGATGCTGAGCATGAGGGCCGCGAGACGGTCGACGACCAGCGTGATGCCGTACGGGGCCTCCCATCCGCCGACCTGGACGGCGATCGCGCCCTGCGTGTCGACGACGACGAGCAGCACCAGGCTGATGACCACGACGACGCCGAGCGCGACGATCGAGAGGATCGACTGGAGGCGGGGCCGGCGACCCGTGATGAGCGCGGCCGCGGAGCCCAGCAGAGGGACCAGGACGACCAGCGGGACGAGGAAGCTCATGCGTTCTCGCTCTCGTCGGTCGGTGTGCTTCGGGGGCGGGCGGAGGCGGGAGCGCCCGGGTCGTCGGGCGCGACCCGGTGCGTCGCATCGGCGGGCACCGCCGCCTCGGCCCGATCGCCGAACTCGCTCTCTCCACCCGACTCGTCGTCGCCGTCGCCTTGCGAGTCCTCTTCTTCGGCGGGCACTCCGCGCCGGCCGATCTCGAGGTCCTCGACGTCGTCCGCCACCGTGTCGGCCTGGGCCAGGCGCCAGGAGCGGTAGATGAGCGCGAGCATGAACGCCGAGATCCCGAACGTGATCACGATGGCGGTGAGCACGAAGGCCTGCGGCAGCGGGTCGGCGAAGTCGACCGGCGGTGCCTGCCCGTCGACGATCGGGGCGGCCCCGCGTCGACCCGACATGATCAGGATCAGGATGTTGGTCGCGTTGCCGACGAGGAGGAACCCCAGCAGCACACGGGTCATGCTGCGCTCGAGCAGGAGGAACACCCCGCACGCGTAGAGAGCCGCCATGACGACGATCAGGACGAGCGATACGCTCATGCGCGGCCTCCGTCGTTCGTGGTCGGCCCGGATGTCGCGACCGGGATGGTCTCGCTCCCGCCCTCGCCTCCGGCGTCGTGCTGCGGGACGGACGACCCCGTGTCGTCCTCTTCTTCCTGACGGTCGACCTCGGCCCCGAGACTCCGGAGCACGTCGAGCACCAGCCCGACCACGACGAGGTACACGCCGATGTCGAAGAAGGTCGAGGTGACGAACTCGAGGTGCCCGAGCACGGGGACCTCGCCCTCGACCCAGGTCGACGTCAGTGCGTCGACGCCGAAGAACAGCGGGACGAGCGCCGTGGCCGTCACGGTCAGGAGACCGGCGCCGAGCAGCTTGCCCGCGTCGAGGGGTGCTGCGGCGCCGAGCTCGTACCGGCCCCCGGCGAGGTAGCGCGCCACGAACGCGAACCCCGCGACGAGACCACCCGCGAACCCGCCGCCCGGGGTGTTGTGACCGGCGAAGAGCAGGTAGACCGACACGACGATGATGGCGTGGAAGATCAGCCGCACGACCACCTCGAGGAGGATCGACCGGTTCTGCGGCGCGATCTTGCGGCCCGCCAGGAGCCACGCGCGGCGGTCGCCCTCGGCGCTGTCGCCGATCTGCACGGCGGATCCGCCGTCGGGGACGACCGGAGCCGGCTCACGCAGGGGACGGACCCGTGCGAGGAACCGCTGCGCCCGGGTCCGCCTCTCGGGACGCGGCAGGACGTCGGCCCGCGACGTGATGAAGACGAGGCTCGCGACCCCGGTCGCGGCGACGATCAGCACGGCGATCTCGCCCATGGTGTCCCAGCCGCGGATGTCGACGAGCGTGACGTTGACGACGTTCTTGCCGTGACCGCCGTCGACCGCCAGCGACGGGAAGGCGCCCGAGATGGTCGCCCCGGGCCGGGCGCCGAGCGCGACGACGGCGATGGCCGCCATGACCGACCCGACGGCGATGCCGATGACGGCGCGGGCGACGGTGTGCGTCCGGCCGTTGCGGTCGCCGAGCCGGGCCGGCAGGCGCCGGAGCACGAGCACGAAGGCGATCAGGGTGATGGTCTCGATGAGTGCCTGGGTCAGCGCGAGGTCGGGGGCGCCGTGCAGCGCGAAGAGCGCGGCCATGCCGTAACCGGTGACCCCGACGAGCACGACGGCCTGGAAGCGCTTGTTCGACAGCGCCGCCGCGATGGCGCCCATGATCATGAGGGTGCCGATGGCGAGCTGGGCCGGGTAGTCGAAGAGCACCGCCGTGCTCGGCCAGCTGCGGTTGAGCGACAGCGTGACGATGGACGACGCGATGAACACGACGAGGATGGTCGCGAGGTAGAACGGCAGGGATCCACGCTGCGTCGTCGCCGTCGTGCGTGACGCCGTCCGGTCGATGCCGGCCATGATCGCCACATAGCCGTCGGAGGCGCGGGGCAGGAACGAGACCGCCTTCTGCAGAGCGCTGACCCGCTCGCGCTGCCAGAAGAGCAGGGCTCCGACGCCGAGGGAGACGACGGTGAGCCCGAGTGCGGGCTCGAGCCCGTGCCAGAGGGCGAGGTAGTACGGCTCGTGGTCGCCGCCGCCGGCCGGCAGGGTGTCGGCGTAGAGGGCGAAGACGGGATCGATCGGGTGCGCTGCGAGACCGAGGACGAGACCGGCGAGGGAGAGGATGACCGGGGCCAGCAGGAAGTCGATGTGCTCGCGGACGAACTCGACCGGCTCGACGCCCTTCTTGCGCGCGAAGGCCCCCCAGAGGAAGCGGAGGCTGTAGGCGGTCGTGAGGATCGATCCGACGACCACGCCCACCAGCGCGACGAGACCCCAGACCGAGCCGGTCTCGGCGTCGTGCAGCAGCGAGGTGAGCACCGCCTCTTTGGCCACGAAGCCGAAGAGCGGCGGCACGCCCGCCATCGAGGCGAGGGCCAGCACCGTCACGACGAGCAGCACCGGCGTCTGCCGGCCCAACCCGCTCAGTCGGCGGAGATCCCGGGTGCCCGTGCGGTGGTCGATGACCCCGACCACGAGGAACAGCGTGGACTTGAAGAGGGCGTGCGCGACGAGCAGGGCGAGCCCCGCGAGAGCGGCGTCGCGGGTGCCGAAGCCGACCACGATCACCAGGAAGCCGAGCTGGCTGACCGTGCCGTAGGCCAGCACCAGCTTGAGGTCGTGCTGGCGCAGCGCCCGGTAGCCGCCGAGGATCATCGTGACGACGCCGACCGTGACGATGACCTCCTGCCAGCCGGGAGAGTCGTGATAGCCCGGCGCGAGACGGGCGACGAGGTAGATGCCGGCCTTGACCATCGCGGCCGCATGCAGATAGGCGCTGACCGGGGTCGGCGCGGCCATCGCCGCCGGCAGCCAGAAGTGGAACGGGACGAGAGCGGACTTCGAGAGGGCCCCCACGAGGACCAGGATCACGGCGACGGTGACCGCCGTGCCGGCGGGCGGGTCCGCCACCAGCTCGGAGAGCGAGCTCGTCCCGCCCTGCACGGAGAGGATGACGAGTCCGACCAGCATGGCGAGTCCGCCGGCCGTGGTGACGATCAGCGCCTGCAGGGCCGCGCCGCGGCTCGCCTGCTTCGACGTGTAGTGGCCGATCAGGAGGTACGAGAAGACGCTCGTGGCCTCCCAGAAGACGAACAGGACGAAGACGTCGTCGCTGGTGACGAGACCGTACATCGCACCGGCGAAGGCCACCAGGACGGCGGCGAAGCGGGCGAGTCCGGTCTCGTCGTCGCGGAAGTAGCGCGCGCAGTAGACGAGCACGAGACCACCCACGCCGGTGACCACGAGCGAGAGCACCCAGGCGAGGACGTCCATGCGCAGGGTCAGCGAGATGGCGAGCTGCGGGATCCACGGCACCGTCTCTTCGGGGATCTCACCCGAGAGGACGGCTGGCCCCTGCAGGGCCGTGAAGACGAAGACCGCGAACGGGACGAGCGACGCCCAGAGGAAGAGCGAGACGCCGATCCGCCGGCCGACCGCGGCCACGATCACGGCCGCAACGGCGAACGCTGTCAGGGCTGCGATCACGAGGACCTCCGTCGGCTGGCGACCTCGTCTGCCGATCGGATGAGCGGGCGCGGGGAGTCGGGCGGAGGGTCCAGACTACCTTGCAGTCGCCTGGGAAGGCCCAGATCGGTCAGACGCCCCGGGACACATGCTCCGTCAGGAATGCCCCAGGTGCTCCCGCAGATCGGCCAGCTCGCCGAGGAGGCGCGCGATCGCCGCCGGGTCGGCCACGCGGTGACCGGCCACCGACTCGCCCGGACCGACCTTGACCGCCAGGTCGCCCTCGCCGAGGGCGGCGAAGCCGTCCTCGTCGGTCACGTCGTCGCCGGCGTAGAGGACGCCCGTGGCGCCGACGATCTCGCGGAGGCGGTCGATGCCGTCGTTCTTGCCCGTGGCTCTGACGGCGAACTCGAGGACGTTCTTGCCGGTGCGCTCGTGGATGCCCTCGAGCGCGCCGACGGTGCGCCGCGCCTCCGACAGGACCGTCTCGGTCGTCGTGGCGTCGGCGAGGCGCGTGTGCAGCGCCAGACCCGCGGGCTTCTCTTCGACGAAGACGCCGTCGTGGCCCTCGGCGGCCGCGTGGACCGCCTCGGAGAGGCGCGCACGAGCGGCCGCCTCGTCGTCGGTGAGACTCGTCTCGTGGCCCGCCATGCGGAGCTCCACGCCGTGCGAGCCGACCAGGAGGACCTCGTCGGCCGTCTCGCTGATCTCGCTCAGCGACGCCAGGTCGCGCCCCGAGACCAGGGCCACGGTCGTGGCCTCGGCCGCCGACAGCCGGGCGATCGCCGTCAGGGCCTCGGGCAGAGCGCGGGCGGCCATCGGAGCGTCGACCTCGGGCGCCAGCGTGCCGTCGAAGTCGAGGGCCACGAGGAGGCGCGGGGTCGTCGCGAGGCGTCCGAGGGCGTCGGACAGGGCGCGGGGGTCGTCTGAGGTCATTCGGCTTCGCTCTCGTCGGTGGTCTCGGTGTCCGCGGGGGTGATCTGCTGCCCGGGTCGCACGTTCTCGAGCGCCTGGAGGAACGACGCCGACCACTTGGCCACGTCGTTGTCGAGCACTCGCCGACGCAGGGCACGCATGCGCGTCGTGCGGTCCCTCCTCGGCATCTCGATCGCCCTCATGATGGTGTTCTTCAACCCGCCGATGTCGTGCGGGTTGATGAGCAGGGCCGTCTTGAGCTCGTCGGCGGCGCCCGCGAACTCGCTGAGCACGAGCACGCCGTCGTTGTCGCGGCGGACCGCGACGTACTCTTTCGCGACGAGGTTCATGCCGTCGCGGAGCGCGGTGACCAGCATCACGTCGGCGGCGAGGTACAGCGCGACCATCTCTTCGCGGGGGTAGCCGTGGTGGTGGTAGCTGATGGCCGTGTGGCTCATGGTCGCGTAGTCGCCGTTCACGCGTCCGACCGTGAGCTCGATCTCGTCGCGGAGCTGCTTGTACGTCTCGACGCGTTCGCGGCTCGGGCTGGCGACCTGCACGAGCGTGGCGTCCTCGACGCTGAGACGACCGTCGGCCAGCAGCTCGCCGAACGCCTTCATGCGGTGGCGGATGCCCTTGGTGTAGTCGAGACGGTCGACGCCGAGCATGACGGTCTTGGGGTTGCCGAGGCCCTCTCGGATCTCGCGCGCCCGGGCCTGGATGTCGGGGCGCGCCGCCAGCTCCTCGTAGCTCGCCGCGTCGATCGAGATGGGGAAGTGCTTGGCCAGCACACGGCGCACCTTCTTGCCGCGCTTCGAGACCGATGCGCTCTCGTCGTCGACGGGCACCTCGACGTAGGGACGCGTCGTGCCGTAGCCGAGGAGGTGGCGGACGGCGCGGGAGAAGTTCGAGGCGTCGTCGGCGCGCTGGAACCCGATGACATCGGCGCCCAGCAGCCCCTCGAGGATCTGCTTGCGCCACGGCAGCTGCGAGAAGATGCCGAGAGGGGGGAAGGGGATGTGGTTGAAGAAGCCGATCGTGAGGTCGGGGCGGGCCTCGCGGAGCATCCGCGGGACGAGCTGGAGCTGGTAGTCCTGCACCCAGATGGTGCCGCCCTCCTCGGTGATCTCGGCGGCGCGATCGGCGAAGCGCTGGTTGACCTGCACGTAGGCCTCCCACCAGACGCGGTGGTACGTGGGGGCGGCGATCACGTCGTGGTAGAGCGGCCACAGCGTGTCGTTGCTGAACCCCTCGTAGTACCGCTGCACCTCTTCGGCGCTGAGCGGCACCGGGACGATCGAGATGCCGTCGTCGTCGAACGGCTCGAACTCGAGATCGGGCTGCCCGGCCCAGCCGACCCAGGCGCCGTCGTTGGCCTTCATGACCGGCTCGAGGGCGGTGACGAGCCCGCCGGGCGAGTGCTGCCACGAGGCGCTGCCGTCGTCGGCGATCACGCGGTCGACGGGGAGGCGGTTGGAGACGACGACGAAGCCGTAACGTTCGGAGGGGTCGGGCATGAGGGGGGTCAGCTCCTGTCGGATCACCCGCACGGGCGCGGGACGGCCAGATTATCAGCGGGCCCGGGCGGCGCCCCGGAGGTCGTACCCCAGCCGGAGGGTCTCGTCGGCCGCCGAGACGAGCGCCGCGCCGTAGCCGGGGCCGTGACCGGCCGCGTGCACGGCGAGGGGATGCAGCTGATGCACGGCCACCCGGTCGCGCCATCCGTCGCGCAGCGGTGCGCGCTCGTCGTAGGCCCCGAGCACGTCGTCGAGGAACGGGCAGCCGAAGAGCGCGAGCATCGCGAGGTCCGACTCGCGGTGCCCGCCGTGCGCCGCCGGGTCGATCAGCACCACTCCCCCGTCGCCGAAGAGCACGTTGCCGGACCACAGGTCGCCGTGCAGCCGGGCCGGAGGCTCGTCGTCGTCGAACACGCCCTCGGCGAGCAGCGCGCAGGCCCGTTCGACGACGTCGAGACCCGACCGGTCGAGGTTGCCCGCGTCCAGCGCCGCGACGGCGTAGGGCAGCACCCGCTGCTCGGCGGAGAAGGCACCCCAGGTCGGGGCCGGCCGCACCGACATCGGTCGGCGGCCGATGAAGCACGGACCGTCGTACCCCTCGGGAGGCGCACCGAAGGCGTCCGCGCCGGTCGCGTGGGTCACGGCGAGCGCCGCACCGAAGCGCCGGGCGGCCTCCGCGGTCGGACGCGCGGTCGACACGGCCTCGAGGTCGATGCGACCCGGGGAGACCGCGTGCACGCCCACGATGCGCGCGCCTCCTCGGCTCTCCGCCGCGGCCAGCCAGCCGAGGCCCGCCGCCTCGGCCTCGAAGAATCCGGGAGGGGCGTCGACGCGCTGCTTGGCATGGAGGCTCACGGGATTAGCATGCGCCTCATGACCGACACCCGCCCCGCGCGCACCGAACCCGACCCCGGCGATGGGGAGGGCCCCGCCGGACGGGTCCGAGGGCCGAGCGGCGCTCCCGTCTCGACCCGCGCCTACCGGGGAGGGCGCCTCATCTCGGAGGGCTTCACGCTCGCCGAGGTCAGCGATCATCTCGAGAAGGACGGCTGCGTCGTCTGGGTCGACCTGACCGACCCCACGGCCGCCGATCTCGCTGCGCTCGAGGAGGAGCTCGGGCTGCACGAGCTCGCCGTCGAGGACGCCCTGCAGGACGGTCAGCGGCCCAAGATCGACCGGTACGAGGGGCACCTGTTCACCGCCCTCTACGACGTGCGCTTCGACCGGAGGACCGGCGTGCTGACCACCAGCGAGGTGAAGGCCTTCGTCACGGAGCGGGCTCTCGTGACCATCCATCACCCCGAGTTCGACCGGGCCCGACTCGAGCGCGTGTTCGACGACAGCTCGGATCTCGCCGAGCACGGCGTGACCTTCCTGCTGTGGGGCCTGCTGGACTGCATCGTCGACCGGCACTTCGAGGCGACGGACGCCCTCGACGACGAGATCGAGGGCATAGCCGACGACCTCTTCGACCCCCGCCCGCGCACGGTGGACGTGCAGAAGCGGTCGTTCGCCCTGCGCAAGAGCCTCGTGCAGCTGCGCCGGGTCGCGTCCCCGATGCGCGAGGTGCTCAACACCCTGCTGCGGAGGGACCTCAAGCAGGTGGACTCCGAGATGCAGCCCTACTTCCACGACGTGTACGACCACGTGCAGCGGGTGGCCGAGCAGAACGACTCGCTCCGGGATCTCGTCTCGACGATCCTCGACACGAACCTCAATCTGCAGTCCAACCGGATGAACCTCATCATGAAGAAGGTGACCAGCTGGGCGGCCATCATCGCCGTGCCGACGGCCATCACCGGCTTCTACGGCCAGAACGTGCCGTACCCGGGGTTCCAGTCGACGACCGGCTTCATCACGTCGTGCGTGCTGATCGTCGCGATCGGCGGTCTCCTGTGGTGGCAGTTCAGACGGCGCGACTGGCTCTGACCCTCGTCGCGCCGGGGCCCCGGGCTAGGGGACGACGACCAGCGCCAGCACGGCGAGCGGCACCGCGACGGCCGCCACGGCGAGGCCGCCGAGGATGACGCGCGGCCACGAGACCTCGACGCCCATGGCCGTCAGGCGCGAGTGCCAGAGCAGCGTGGCGAGCGAGGCCCACGGCGTCACGAGACAGCCGATGTTGACCCCGATCAGCAGAGCCACGAGACGCAGCGGGGATCCGGCGACGGGCTCGAGCGCCAGATAGGCCGGGAGGTTGTTCGCCAGGTTGGCCGCCGCGGCCCCGCCCCCGGCGAGTCGGAGCAGGTCGGGCAGCGAGTCCCCTCCCCCGACGACCGAGCCGAGCAGATCGGCGAGACCGAGCGAGTGCGCCGCCTCGACGACGACGAACAGACCGCCGGCGAACAGCAGCGTGCTCCACGGCACCATGCCCGGTCGGAGGACCGCCGGGCGGCGCACGGCGAACGCGACGACGAGGACGGCCGCGGCGACGGCCGCGGGGATCCACACCTCGACGCCCGACACGAGGGCGGGCACCAGCAGCGCCGTGACGAGGGCGGCGACGCGGAACAGCACGGGGTCGTCGGCCTCGTCGGGCTCGGGAGGCGCGAACCGCCCGGCGAGCTGACGGCGGTATCGGACGCCGATGGCCGCGACGGGCACGACGATCCCGACGGCTGCCGCAGGCGCGACCAGCGCCGCGAAGGCGAGCGGGGCGGGCGAGCCGAGCTGACCCAGGGCGAGCAGGTTCGTGAGATTCGACACCGGGAGGAGCATCGACGCGCAGTTGGCGAGCCAGACCGTCGTCAGGGCGAACGGCATCACCGGCAGACCGGCGTGGCGCGCCACGAGCACGACGACGGGCGTCAGCAGGACGGCCGTCGTGTCGAGCGAGAGGAACACCGTGCAGAGGACGGCCAGCACGACGACCAGGAGCCACAGCACGACGACGCGCCCCCCGGCGAACCGCGAGCAGGTGCGCGCCAGCCAGGCGAAGAGCCCCGCCTCGGCCGCGAGCTCGGCGACGATCGTCAGGGCGACCACGAAGCCGAGGACCGGGGCGACCCGCTCGACGAGGACCACGAGCTCGGGGCCCGTCAGGACCCCCGTCAGGAACGCGACGAGACCCACGGCGAGGAACACGGCGCCGAGCACGGCTGTGCGCACAGGGACTCCTTCGCGATCGACGAGGCGGCCCGTCCGACCGGCGGGCAGCTCAACCTACAACCGCCGGCCCGACCTCCGGACAGCGCTGCTCGCAGCGGATAGCGTGATCACAACGAACACGGGAGCGAACAGTGCGCAAATTCCTTTTCAACGGAGCCATCCTCAGCTCGATCTTCTCGGGCGTCAGCCTCCTGAAGAGCCTCACGGCCGGTCCTCGCGACTGGCGGCTGCTGCTGACCGCCGTCGCCTGGGTGGCGACGACGGCCATCGCCATCGGCAACGTCGTCGACGCCGCCAACGACGACTGACCCGAGCGGAACACACGAAGGAGGCGCGTCCCGACGACCGGGACGCGCCTCCTTCGCATCTCCCGGGATCGCGGGTCAGCGGTCCGGTCGGGCGACGGGGCGGCCGTCGGGACGACCGCCGTCGTCCGGGCTCTGGACGGGGATGGCCGAGGTGAACAGGGCCGTCCGCTCGCTGTCGGCGTTCTCGCCGCTGAAGAGCCCTCCCGCCTCGGACGTCGACCGGCGCGGTCGTCCCGAGACCGCGGGCTCGTCGGCGACCATCTGCACCCTGGCCCTCGGGATCGAGACCGGACTCGATTCGTGCAGCCAGGAGATGAGGTCCTCGCGGACGAGGCAGCGCAGGTCGAACAGCGTCGGGGCGTCCTTCGCCGTGACGAGCACCCGCACCCGCACGTACCCGCCCGTCGCGTCGGTGACCTGGAGCACCTTGACCCGGCCGTCCCAGAGATCGGTCCGCTCGAGGATGCGATCGAGCTCGGCGCGCATGTCGCCGGGCTGCACCCGCCAGTCGAGATCGAACTCGACGGCGCCGAGCAGCTCGCTGTTGCGGCGGGTCCAGTTCTCGAAGGGCGTCGTCGTGAAGTAGGTCGACGGCAGGACGAGGCGCCGGTCGTCCCAGATGTGGACGACGACGTACGAGAGGGTGATCTCCTCGATGAGACCCCACTGCCCCTCGACGACCACGACGTCGTCGATGCGGATCGCGTCGCTGAAGGCGAGCTGGATGCCGGCGAACACGTTGGCGAGGGTCGACTGGGCCGCGAGACCGGCGACGACCGACACCAGACCGGCGCTGGCCAGCACGCTGGCCCCGACGGCCTCGACCCCGGGGAACCCCAGCAGCAGAGCGCCCGCCGCGACGATGACGATGAGGGCGACGGTCAGTCGTCGGAGGATCAGCACCTGCGTGCGCACCCGCCTCGCCACCCTGTTGTCGGGGGTGTCGACCCGGTAGCGCGAGAGACCGAGATCCTCGAAGAAGATCGCGAGGGCCCCGACGAACCAGGCGACGACGACGATGATGGCGCAGCGGAACACCTGGGACACCGCCTCGTCGCCGGGGTAGTCGGCGCCGAGGCTGCGGGGCAGCGTGGTCGACAGGGCGATGGTGAGCAGCACGACGAGGAGGGACCACCGGAACGGGCGGCGCATGCGGGTCACGAAGTCCACCGCCCAGGTCTTCCGACGGGCGACGAACGAGAAGACCCAGCCGACGAGGGCCGAGACGACGAAGGTGAGGACGACGGCCGAGACGACGGCGACGACGGGTGCGATCCAAGGCATCGGACCAGCCTGGCGGACATCCTCAGCGAGCACGACCGCCGATCGGCCAGGATGGGAACCGTGAGACAACGCACAGCTTCCCGTCACGAGCCCGCCACACGGGTGCCCGCACTCCACCGTGGGTCGCGGTCGCGACGCATCGTCAAGATCGTGGCCTCGGTGCTGTTCGCCGCGGTGGTGCTCGGCGCGACCGGCTTCTTCACGTGGGCCAAGCTGCCCATGGCGGCCACCGCCTCCTCGGTCGCCGCCGTGGCCGAGGACACCGCCGTCGACGTGACGGACCGCCCCGACACGGTCGTCATGCGTCCGGCCGACACGACGCCGCGGGACCAGGGCCTCGTCTTCCTCGCCGGCGCGCGCGTCGACCCGCAGGCGTACGAGGAGGTGCTCTCGGGGGCCGTGCGCTCCGGGGTCACCGTGATCATCGTCCGACCGGTGCTCGGCTTCGGCCTCTTCGACTGGCGGGCCCTCACCGACTTCACATCGGAGGCGCCCGAGATCTCGCACTGGGCCGTCGGCGGTCATTCGCTCGGTGGCGTCCGCGCCTGCGGCTACGCCGAGAGCGACCCGCGCGTCGACGGTCTCGTGCTCTTCGGCTCGTACTGCGCGACCACCGATCTCTCCGACGAGACCGACCTGCCCGTGCTCAGCCTCGGCGGCAGCGAGGACGGCCTCAGCACGCCCGACGACATCGAGCGGTACCGCGACCAGCTGCCGCCCGATGCCTCCATCGTGCAGATCGAGGGGTCGAACCACGCGCAGTTCGGCGCCTACGGCGATCAGGCGGGCGACGGGACCGCGACGCTGACGGACGAGGAGGCGCGGGTCGAGATCGATCGCAGCCTGCGGTCGTTCCTCGCCTCCGTCGGACCCTGAGCCCGCGGCGGGTCCACCCGGTCGGAGGGCCGGCCGACCGCCCGGGGGACGGCATCCCGACGCGGTGCCGTCAGACGGAGCGCTTGCGCAGGCGCAGAGCCTCGAGGGCCATGCCCTGCGTGGCGTAGCGGCCGACCTCGTCGCCCCAGTGCGGGTTCGATCCGCGGACGGCGACGTACGCGCCGTTCTCGACGCGGATGTGGCCGAGCACGCGGTCGGGGGTCGACACCTGCACCAGGTCGGCTGCGATCGTCCGGGTGCTGACCCGGGCGTTGCGGCGGACGGCGTCGATGCTGGTGATGCTCACGGGTGGTGCCTCTCGTGCTGTTCCCCGGGGTGTCCGGGGTGGTGGTGCCGTCGCGGGATCGGAATGCGACGTGCTCGACGCTAGTCGCGCCTCCTCGGCCACGTCCTGCCGATTCACTGTGCGTCGCCCGCCCGTCGGCTGGGGATACGCCGGCATGCCGCAGGGCCCCGGGGACGACGTCGCCCGGGGCCCTGCGGTCGGCCGCAGCCGATCCGTCAGCTGGTGAGGCCGTCGACGTAGTCCTGGTTGTCGGCGACCCACGCCTCGACGACCTCGGTGTAGTCGCTCCCGTCGACGCCGCTGTTGAACATGGCGTTCTCGAGCGACGAGAGGCGGTCGTTGTCCATCTCGAAGCCCTCGAGCCACTCGGCGAACTGCGGGTAGTCGGCCGTGAAGCTCTTGCCGCCGAACGAGTGGATGCCCTCGGCGTCGCCGAGCGTGCCCTTCGGGTCCTCGAGGTCCTTGATCGGGAACGCGTCGTACGCCCAGTGCGGGCTCCACAGCGTGACGGCGATGTTCTCGCCCGAGTCCGTGGCGCTCTTCAGCTCGGTGAGCATCGCGGCGGTCGACGACGTCTGGAGGGTCAGGTCGTCGATGCCGTAGTCGGGGATCGTCGCGTTCTCGACGGCCGAGGTCAGGCCGGCGGCCGGCTCGATGCCGACGATCGTGCCGCCGAACAGGTCGGCGTTCTCGTTCAGCTCCTCGATCGAGTCGATCGGGGCGTCGGCGTTGACCGCGATGGCGAGCTTCGCTCCGTCGTTCCAGGCGCCGAGGTCGGTGAGGTCGTCGCCGAACTGGTCGATGTACTCCTTGTGCGTGACGGGCAGCCAGGTGTCGAGGACCACGTCGTAGTCATCGGTCGTGAGGCCCTGGTAGACCGGTGCGACGTCGGCCATCTTCAGATTGACCGTGTAGCCCTCCTCCTCGAGCACGGACTTCCAGAGCCAGGAGGCGGCGATGCCCTCGTCCCAGCCGTTGAAGACCGCGATGTCGACGACGCTCTGGTCGCCGTTGTCGAGGGTCTCGCTCTCCGTCGAGCTGCCGGGGGGCGAGCAGGCGGCGAGGCCGAGGACGGCGGAGGTGCCGAGGGCGACGGAGGCTGCGATGGTGGTGCGCTTGTTCATGTGATCCTTTCGGGTGGTGCGGGAGGTGCGGGCCGACCTGATGACTCCGGTCGCCCCGTCGGGGTCTAGACGGACGCCGGCGTCCGATCGGGGGCGGGCGCGTCGGGCAGCGGGGACTCGGACGTCGAGGCGTCGGCGGACGCGCCGGTCGGACCGGATTCCGGGACCGCGTCATCGGACCCGCGGGCGATGCGGGACGGCCGGCGCCGTGCGCGACGGTCGGCGCCGAGGGCGGCCGTCATGCGGTCGAGGATGATGGCGAGGACGACGACCGAGATGCCCGCCTCGGCGCCGAGGGCGACGTCGATCCGGTTGAGGCTCGCGACGATGTCGCCGCCGAGTCCGCCGGCTCCGACCATGCCCGCGATGACGACCATGGAGAGCGAGAGCATGATGACCTGGTTGACCCCGGCCATGATGCTCGGCTTCGCCAGCGGCAGCTGGATCTGACGCAGGATGCGCCAGGGCGACGAGCCGAAGGCCTGGCCGGCCTCGACCACCTCGGTGTCGACCCCGCGGATGCCGAGCTCGGTGAGCCGGACGCCGGGCGCCATCGCGAAGACGATCGTGGCGACGATGCCGGGGACCACGCCGACGCGGAACAGCAGCAGCGCGGGGATCAGGTAGACGAAGGCGGGCGTGGTCTGCATGAAGTCGAGCACCGGTCGGATGATCTGCGAGGCGATCGACGACTTCGCGGCGAGGACGCCCAGCGGGATGCTGACGGCGATCGCGATGACTCCGGCGACCAGCACGAGCGCCAGCGTGGACATGGCGTTCTCCCACTGGTTGACCGAGCTGATCAGCAGGAGGCCGACGGCCGACCCGAGGGCGAACCTCCACCCCCGGGCGACGAACGCGAGCGCGGCCACGACGAGCACGATCGCCCAGAACGGAGGCGCGCTGAGGAGGTACTCGGTCCACTCGTAGAAGAAGAGGAAGACGGCGCGCACGACGTCGAACAGGCCGCCGAGGTGCGTGGTGATCCAGTCGACGACGGCCGAGACCCAGCTGCCGAAGGGGATGCGGAGGATCTCGTTCATCGGGTGGCTCCTTCGGTGGCGGCGACGGGGGTCTCCCCGGTCGCGAGGGTGGCGTCCAGCTCGCTCTCGGAGTAGCGGGTGACCGGTTCGAGCACGGGGATCGGCGAGGTCGTCGTGTCGACGTTGCCGAGGGCCGCGAGGAGCGTGACCCGCGGGATGACGCCGATGAGGCGGTCGTGGTCGTCGACCACGGCGATGGGCAGCGGGCTCTCGACGGCGAGTTCGAAGAGGTCGACGAGGGCGGCGTCGGGGCCGACCTTGGCGAACTCGGTGGTGACGATGGCCTCGAGATCGGTGTCGTTCGACTTGACCTGACGCATGACGTGCCGGTCGCGCACCCAGCCGAGCAGCCGGCGGTCGCGGCCGAGGACGAACAGGGCGGCCGTCTGCAGGTCCCGGAGGGTGCGCAGGGCTCCGCGGGGCCCGGCGGTCAGCTGCACGACCGCACGGGCCGGCTCCATGACGCTCGAGGCCGTCAGCACGCGGGCGCGGTCGACGTCCTGGACGAACTGGGCGACGTAGTCGTTGGCCGGGTCGGTGAGGATGTCCTCCGGCGTGCCGATCTGCACGATGCGGCCGTCGCGCATGACGGCGATGCGATCACCGAGGAACATCGCCTCGTTGAGGTCGTGCGTGATGAAGACGATGGTCTTGCCGAGCTTCGCCTGGAGCTCGAGCAGCTGCTCCTGCATCTCGCGGCGGATGAGCGGATCGAGGGCGCTGAACGCCTCGTCCATCAGCAGGATGTCGGTCTCGGCCGCGAGCGCTCGGGCCAGGCCCACGCGCTGCTGCATGCCGCCGGAGAGCTCGCTCGGGAGCTTGTCCTCCCACCCGGCGAGACCGACGATCTCGGTGACCTCCCGCGCCTTCGCCAGCCGCTTCGCCTTCGCCACGCCCTGGACCTCGAGGCCGTAGGCGACGTTGTCGATGACGGTGCGGTGCGGGAGCAGGGCGAAGTGCTGGAACACCATCGACACGTGCTGACGCCGGACGTCGCGCAGCCGCTTGGCCGGGACGTCGGAGATCGAGGTGCCCGACACCTCGACCGACCCGGAGGTGGGCTCGAGCAGACCGTTGAGCATCCGGATCAGCGTGGACTTGCCGCTGCCCGAGAGCCCCATGACGACGAAGATCTCGCCGGGCTGGACGTCGAAGGACGCGTCGATGACGGCCGCGGTGCCGAGGGCCGAGGCCTCGGTGCGGCTGGCACCGGACTCGAGTCGGGTGACCGCCTCTCGGGGTCGGCGACCGAAGACCTTGTAGAGGTTCTTCGCACGCACGGCGGGTGGTGTCGTTGTCATGGGCTCTCCGCGGGCACGCCGGGGAACGCCTTCCGCTCGGGCAGGCGCGCCGTCGGCGGCGTTCTGGTCGGGCGGACGGGTCGACGGCGCATGCGGGACGTGCTGGCTCAAGCATCGTGATCCTGGATGCGAACCTGTACCCCGCTGGTGCGGTCATGGGACCGGCACCGACGCCACCAGACCGTACGGGGATCGGGATCCGAGACTGCCGGACCGCCGATCATCGCGTCCTGATGATGACGGGCCCACCGGAGCGGGCCTCGACGACCGTAGCGAACATGTGTCGTCCATCCCAATCCGCACCCCCCTCCGGAGGGACCGGACGTGTACCCCGATCCCCTCCGATCGCCGTGTTCATGGGCATCGACATCGTGGCCTTTTCGTTACACGCCGTGCACCTTCGAGGGCCGTCGTCCGCGGAGCGCAGGTCCCCCGACATGCCGACCGCTCGATGTGCACGAACTGCAGACTCGGGCCTACCCTCTCGGCATGAGCGCATCTGACGGAGACCGCGGCTCGGCCGCGCACCCGGACACCGTCCCCCAGGACTTCAGCCACGAGCAGGAGGGTTTCCAGCACGGCCTCAAGCCCCGGCAGCTGCAGATGATCGCCATCGGCGGCGCCATCGGGACGGGGTTGTTCCTCGGCGCCGGCGGGCGGCTGGCGACGGCGGGGCCCTCTCTCGCGATCGTCTTCGCGATCTGCGGCGTGTTCGCGTTCTTCATCCTGCGCGCGCTCGGCGAGCTGGTGCTTCACCGCCCCTCCTCGGGATCCTTCGTCTCGTACGCCCGGGAGTTCTACGGGGAGAAGTTCGCCTACGCGGCGGGCTGGATGTACTTCCTGAACTGGGCGATGACGGCGATCGTCGACGTCACCGCCGTGGCCCTCTACCTGCAGTACTGGAAGGCCTTCACGGCCGCCCCGGAGTGGCTGCTGGCCCTCGTGGCCCTGGCCGTCGTGCTGTCGGTGAACCTGCTGGCGGTGAAGGTCTTCGGCGAGATGGAGTTCTGGTTCGCGATCGTCAAGGTCGCGGCGCTCGTGGTGTTCCTGGTGGTCGGGGTCGTCTGGCTGGCCGCGGCGTTCCCGGTGACGCACGACGGCGCGACGGTCGACACGGGCTGGTCGGTCGTGGCCTCGAGCGGGATCCTCCCGAGCGGGCTGCTGCCGGCGGTGCTGGTCGTGCAGGGCGTCGTCTTCGCGTACGCCGCGATCGAGCTGGTGGGCACGGCGTCGGGCGAGACCGAGAACCCGGAGAAGGTGGTGCCGAGGGCGATCAACACGGTCATCCTCCGGATCGCGGTCTTCTACGTCGGTTCGCTGGTGCTGCTGTCTCTGCTGCTGCCGTACACCGCCTACGCCGAGGGCGAGAGCCCGTTCGTCACGTTCTTCAGCAGCATCGGGAGCCCCGAGGTCGGCCGCATCGCGGGGTCGATCATGAACTTCGTCGTCGTGACGGCGGCGCTGTCGAGCCTGAACGCCGGGTTGTACTCGACCGGTCGGGTGCTGCACTCGATGGGGATGAACGGATCGGCTCCGAAGTTCACGACGAAGATGTCGAAGGGCGGTGTCCCGTTCGGCGGCATCCTCCTGACGGCGTCGATCACCCTGCTGGGGGTGGGTCTGAATGCGATCGTCGGGGCGAGCGCCGCGTTCGAGATCGTCCTGAACATCGCGTCGTTGGGGATCCTGACGGCGTGGGGCACGATCATCCTCTGTCAGATGCGGCTGCGTCGCTGGGCTAAGGAGGGCAAGGCGGAGGAGCCGTCGTTCCGTCTGCCGGGGGCGCCGGTCACGAGCTACCTGACGCTGGCGTTCCTGCTCGCGGTGGTGGTGCTGATGGCGATCGACTGGCCGATCGGGTCGTTCACGGTGATGTCGCTGGTCGTCATCATCCCGCTGCTGATGCTCGGCTGGCACCTGCAGCGCGACCGCATCCTCGCCGCGGCGCGCCTCCGCGAGGGCATGACCGGCCCCTACCCCGTGACCGGCCGGGATTCAGCCGCCCAGCACCCCCGCCCCTCGGACCGCCCCTAGCGGTGACGGAGGCCCGTCTCCCCTCGTGGGGCTCGGTCCTCGTCGGACTCGACCCCATCGCGCCGGAGATCCAGGCGCTCCTCGCTCACAGCTCTCAGGGCCTGACGCGCGAAGCGCCGTCCCCCTCCCCCTGACGCGCGAAGCGCCGTCCCCCTCCCCCTGACGCGCGAAGCGCCGTCGCCTCCCCGCGACGCGCGAAGCGCCGTCGCACCGTGACGCGCGAAGCGCCGTCACCCCCGGGCAACAGCGACCTGGCGGCAAGGACCCCCACCCCGCGCGGCCCCAGGCCGCACGTCGGCGCAGCCGACCAAACCGGCACGACGACAAATCCCCCGCTTCATCGAATGATGAACACGGGGGATCGATTTGTCGTGCACCCCCTCGGACTTGAACCGAGAACCCACTGATTAAGAGTCAGTTGCTCTGCCAATTGAGCTAGAGGTGCGTGCTGCGGTGAGTCCCGCAACGAGGATCAACATTAGCATGAGTTCTGACACCTGTTGAACACCGGGGCGCTTCGCGCGCCCGAAGATCGGAGCACCATGGCCACGAAGCTCGAGAAGGGCGCTGCTGCGCCGTCGTTCACCCTCGAGGACGAGAGCGGTTCGCCGGTCTCGTTGTCGGACTTCGCGGGGCGGAACGTGATCGTGTACTTCTATCCGGCGGCGTCGACGCCGGGCTGCACGACCGAGGCGTGCGATTTCCGCGACAACATCAACTCGTTGAAGTCGGCCGGGTATCAGGTGCTGGGCGTCTCGAAGGATGCTCCGGAGGCGCTGCGCCGGTTCAAGGACGAGCAGGGCTTGAACTTCCCTCTGCTGAGCGACCCGGAGCTCACCGTGCACGAGGCGTACGGGGCGTACGGCGAGAAGAACAGCTACGGACGGATCGTCACCGGCACCATCCGGTCGACGTTCGTGGTGGACGGCGAGGGGGCCGTCGTGCTCCCGCTGTACAACGTGAAGGCGACGGGTCATGTGGCGTCGCTGCGGAAGAAGCTGGCGCTCGACTGAGGGCGGTCCCGGGGCGCCGTCGCGCGCCTCCTCGGCTCCGCACTCGTCTGCGAGGCGGCGTCAGTAGGTGCGGGGCGGCGCTTCGTCGCGGGCGGCGGTGGCTGCGGTCACCGACGGGGTGAGCAGCAGGACGACCACGAGCACGGCCGGGACGATGAGCCAGAGCCCCACGGTGGGGTTCGCGAACGTCCCTTGGAGGCTGCCGACGCCGACGGCCACCTGGAGCACCTGCCAGACGATGGCGGCGCCGCGGATCCAGGCCCGGCCACGGAAGGCCCCGACGACGATCGAGCCCAGCCACGCCGCCGCCATCAGCGTCAGCACGAGCACGGCCACCGCGGAGGGGTACGACGACGGGGTCGCGACGACGAGCTCGATGAGCAGGTAGGCCGCGGCCCCGCCCACGACGACGAGCTCGCCGACGAGCAGCACGAGCAGCACCCACAGGAGGGGCGGTCGACGTGTCGCGGCAGACGGATCTGTCGGCTCGGCGGGGTCGTTCTCAGCCGCTCGGCTCATGCGTGGCCCTCCACAAAATCCTTGATTTGGCCGTACCAGTATGCGACCATATTCGAGGTCGAAGTGACGTGCACACGGCTGTGCGCGCCTCCCGAATTCTTTCTCTTTCCCCCATCCGGAACCGGTGCTTCGTTGCGCCGGTTCAGCATTTAAAGGAGTACCCATCGATGGATTGGCGTGACAAGGCCGCCTGCCTGACCGCAGACCCGGAGCTGTTCTTCCCCGTCGGCAACACGGGCCCCGCTGTCGACCAGATCGACAAGGCCAAGACCGTCTGCGGTCGGTGCACCGTCACCGAGACGTGCCTCCAGTACGCCCTCGAGACCAGCCAGGATTCCGGCGTCTGGGGCGGCCTCAGCGAAGACGAGCGTCGTGCGCTGAAGCGCCGTGCGGCTCGCGCTCGTCGCGCCAGCTAGACCTTCTCGCCCGACGGCGGTCGCGACCGACCGACGGGCTCGTCACGAGGCCGGCTCCCCTGGGGAGCCGGCCTCGTCGCTGTCCGGGCACGCTCGTCGCGTGCTCGGGCGGGCCGTCAGGACTGGGTGAGCCAGCGGAACGGGATCTCGATGGTGACCTCGGTGCCGCTGCCGACGAGCGTGTGCCAGTCGATCGTGCCGCCGAGCTCGCCCTGGATGAGCGTGCGGACGATCTGCGTGCCGAGACCGGAGCCGACCTTGCCCTCGGGCAGACCGACGCCGTTGTCGCGCACCTTGACGGTCAGCTGCTCGTCGTCGCGCTCGGCGACGATCTGCACCTCGCCGTCGCGGCCGTCGAGGCCGTGCTCGACCGCGTTGGTGACCAGCTCGGTCAGCGCCAGCGCGAGCGGTGTCGCGTACTCGCTCGGCAGGGCGCCGAAGCTGCCGACGAGGGCGGGCCGCACGGTCGTGTTGTGACTCGAGGCCACTTCGGCGATGAGCATGAGGACGCGGTCGAAGACCGTGTCGAAGTCCACGTTCTGGCTGAGGCCCTCGGACAGCGTGTCGTGCACGACCGCGATCGAGGCGACCCGCCGCATCGCCTGGGTCAGCGCCTCGCGGGCCACGTCGGTGTGCGTCCGCCTCGCCTGGATGCGCAGGAGGGACGCCACGGTCTGCAGGTTGTTCTTGACCCGGTGGTGGATCTCGCGGATCGTCGCGTCTTTGGTGATGAGCTCGCGCTCCTGGTGCCGCAGCTCGGTGACGTCGCGGCAGAGCACGATGGCGCCCATGCGCTCGCCCCGATCACGCAGCGGGATCGCCCGGAGCGACACCGTCACACCCCGGGCCTCGATGTCGGTGCGCCATGGCGCCCGCCCGGTGACGACCAGCGGCAGGGACTCGTCGATGACCAGCTTGCCCTGCAGCAGGTTCGTCGTCACCTCGGCGAGGGACTCCCCTTCGAGCTCGCCGTCGAAGCCCATGCGATTGAAGGCCGAGAGCCCGTTGGGGCTGGCGAAGGTGACCGTGCCGTCGACGTCGAGGCGGAGGAGCCCGTCGGAGGCGCGGGGAGCGCCGCGCCGGGGGCCGGTCGGCGCCCCGAGGTCGGGGAAGTCCCCCGCGGCGATCATCGCGAACAGGTCGTTCGCGCACTGGTTGAACGTGAGCTCCTGCCGGCTCGGGGTGCGGGCCTCGCTGAGGTTCGTGTGCCGGGTGATGACGGCGATGGGCGCCTCGGTCACATCGGGGCGGCTCGCACCGAGTCGACGCAGCACGGGGACGGCGCGCACCCGCGTGGGGGTCTCTTCGTACCAGTCGGGGGCGGCGGAGTCGACGATGCGGGTGGACGAGAACGCCGCATCGATCTGCACGCGCCACTCGGGGCGCACCTCTTGTCCGACGAAGTCGCGGTAGAAGAGCGTCGCGCTGCTGGACGGGCGCGCATGGGCGACGGCGACGAAGCTGCCCGTCTGCGTGGGCACCCAGAGGACCATGTCGGCGAAGGCCAGGTCGGCCAGCAGCTGCCAGTCGCCGACCAGCAGGTGCAACCACTCGATGTCCGCTTCGCTGGAGCGGCCCTGGGCGAGTACGAGATCACTGAGCGTCGACACCGCCCCAGTCTAGGTCGACCCGTGGACCCCAGGAGGCGCGGGTCGCGCTCTGTGGACGACCGCGATCTCTCCACAGCCCGGCCTGTCCTTGTCGAACCAATACCGGATGTCATATGTTGTGTACGACCGAGCCGCCGTCACGAAAGTACGAGCACGATGCCCTCTTCACCACGCGCCACCACGTCAGCCCGCCCCCGCACGGGCGTCGAGTCGCCCACGGGGTCGATCCCGCTGGAACGCCATCTGAGCGCCGTGCCCGGCTGCGGGACGCTGGCGGCCATCTCGCCGGACCCCTTCGCACCCCGGGGCAAGCCCATCACCGCCGAGGCGGCCGTCGAAGCCCTCGCCCGTTCGGTGCTCGAGGTCATGGCCGGGGCACGCGACATCGAGCAGCTGTCGCGCTGGGTCACCGCCGAGGTGTTCGCGACCCTGCGCAACAGGGTCAGGATCTCGACGAGGGCCCGCGTCGCCCACGGCGTCCGACCCCAGCGCCCGATCCTGCGGTTCGGGCCGGTGCGGATCGCGGAACCCGTTCACGGCATCGTCGAGGGCGTCGTCGTCGTCCACGGTCGGGGGCGCAGCCGCGCCGTCGCCGTGCGCCTCGAGACCGTCCGGGGCCGGTGGCAGGCGAGCGCCCTCCACATCCTCTGATCCGAGAGGCGGCGCCGACACGGGGCCTCCCCCGCCGACGACGGAGGCGCACCCGCCTGAGCGGGTGCGCCTCCGTCGTCGCGTGACCGGTCGCGACCGATCGTCCGGTGCCGGCCTACTTCTTGCCGGCCGCCCGGCGCTCGGCCCGGTTCACGGGTGCGGGCTCGTCGCCTCCGGTCTTCTGACCGAACGCGCCCTTGCCCGCCGGCGCCGTGCCGCTCGATGCCCGCGCCGCGGCCACCTCGGGCGCCGTCGTCTGCGTGGCGGTCTCCTGCAGGCGCTGGGCGCGGGCCGTGGCCCCCTTCTCGAGGCGGCCCTTCTGGTCGCGGACCTCGACCTCGCCGTCGATGTTCGGCGCCGAGTACTCGAGGGCGGGAGGGGCCTGCTCGTTGCCGAGCCCCTTCGCAGCGATCACCGGCGTCTTCTCGGCGCCGACCTGGTTCTGGACCTCGACCTCGAGGTTGAACAGGAAGCCCACCGACTCCTCGCGGATCTGGCCCATCATGCTCTGGAACAGCGCGTAGCCCTCGCGCTGGTACTCGACCAGCGGGTCGCGCTGCGCCATCGCCCGCAGACCGATCCCGTCTTTCAGGTAGTCCATCTCGTAGAGGTGGTCGCGCCAGCGGCGATCGATCACCGAGAGCACGACACGACGCTCGAGCTCGCGCATGGCCGCCTCGCCGAGGGTCGCCTCGCGGTTCTGGTAGGCCACCTTGGCGTCGGAGAGGATCTCCTGACCGAGGAACTCGCGCGTCGCCTTGCCCTTCGAGCCGGCCTCGGTGATGACCTCGTCGATCGTGATCGAGATCGGGTAGAGGGTGCGGAGCTCGGTCCACAGGGCATCGAGATCCCAGTCGTCGGGTCCGCCCTCGCCCGTGTGCTGATCGATGACCTCGTTCACGACGTCGTCGAGGAACTTCGAGGCGCGGTCCTGGAGATCGTCGCCCTCGAGGATGTGCCGACGGTCGCCGTAGATCGCCTCGCGCTGCCGGTTGAGGACGTCGTCGTATTTGAGGACGTTCTTCCGGATCTCGGCGTTGCGGGACTCGACCTGCGACTGAGCGGAACGGATCGCCCGACCGACGATCTTGTTCTCGATGGCGAGGTCGTCGGGGACGTTGCCGCGGCCCATGAGCGACTCGGCGGCACCGGAGTTGAACAGACGCATGAGATCGTCGGTGAGCGACAGGTAGAAGCGGCTCTCGCCCGGGTCCCCCTGACGACCGCTGCGGCCGCGGAGCTGGTTGTCGATGCGACGGGACTCGTGGCGCTCCGTGCCGAGCACGTAGAGCCCGCCCGCCTCGACGACCGCGGCGGCCTCCTCGGCGACGGCCTCCTTGTGGGAGGCGAACACGGCATCCCAGGCCGCCTCGTACTCGTCGGGCGTGTCGACCGGGCTGAGCCCCTTGGCGTTCATCTCGGCGACCGCGAGGAACTCCGCGTTGCCTCCGAGCATGATGTCCGTCCCACGGCCGGCCATGTTGGTGGCGACCGTGACGGCGCCGGCCCGACCGGCCTGTGCGACGATGGCCGCCTCGCGGGCGTGGTTCTTCGCGTTCAGCACCTCGTGCTTGACGCCCTTCTTGGCCAGCAGACGCGAGAGGTACTCGCTCTTCTCGACGCTCGTGGTGCCCACCAGGACGGGCTGCTTCTTGGCGTGCCGTTCGACGATGTCCTCGACCACCTGGTCGAACTTCGCCGTCTCGTTCTTGTAGACCAGGTCCGTCTGGTCGATGCGCTGCATCGGCCGGTTCGTGGGGATCGGGACGACGCCGAGCTTGTAGGTGCTCATGAACTCGGCGGCCTCGGTCTCGGCCGTTCCCGTCATGCCCGAGAGCTTCTTGTACAGACGGAAGTAGTTCTGCAGCGTCACCGTCGCGAGGGTCTGGTTCTCGGCCTTGACCTCGACGCCCTCCTTCGCCTCGATGGCCTGGTGGATGCCCTCGTTGTAGCGGCGCCCGCTGAGGATGCGACCGGTGTGCTCGTCGACGATCAGCACCTCGCCGTTGATGACGACGTAGTCCTTGTCGCGCTTGAACAGAGCGTCGGCCTTGATGGCGTTGTTGAGGAACGAGATGAGCGGCGTGTTGGCGGACTCGTACAGGTTGTCGATGCCGAGGTAGTCCTCGACCTTCTCGATGCCCGGCTCGAGCACCCCGACCGTGCGCTTCTTCTCGTCGACCTCGAAGTCGACCCCCGACACCAGGCGACGCGCGATGGTGGCGAACTCCGCGAACCAGCGGTTGGCCTCGCCGCTGGCGGGCCCCGAGATGATGAGGGGCGTGCGGGCCTCGTCGATCAGGATGGAGTCGACCTCGTCGACGACGGCGAAGAAGTGTCCGCGCTGGACCATGTCCTGCGACTGCCAGGCCATGTTGTCGCGGAGGTAGTCGAAGCCGAACTCGTTGTTCGTGCCGTAGGTGATGTCGGCGGCGTACTGCTCGCGGCGCTGCGCCGGGGTCTGGCCTGCGAGGATGCACCCCGTGGTCATGCCCAGGGCGCGGAAGACGCGACCCATCAGCTCGGACTGGTAGCTCGCGAGGAAGTCGTTGACCGTGATCACGTGCACGCCGCGCGAGGCGATGGCGTTGAGGTAGGCGGCCGTGGTCGCCACGAGGGTCTTGCCCTCGCCGGTCTTCATCTCGGCGATGTTGCCGAGGTGGAGCGCCGCGCCGCCCATCAGCTGCACGTCGAAGTGCCGGAGACCGAGGGTGCGCTTGGAGGCCTCGCGGACGGCGGCGAACGCCTCGGGCAGCAGATCGTCGAGCGACTCGCCGCCGGCGTAGCGCTCGCGCAGCTCGACGGTCTCGTTCTTCAGCTCGTCGTCGGTGAGGGTGGTGAAGTCGTCCTCGAGCTCGTTGACGGCTTTGGCGTACGCCTTCAGCCTGCGGAGGGTGCGACCCTCGCCGACGCGAAGGACCTTCTCGAGAACGTTGGCCACCGGTTACTCCCTGTGTTTCGGTCGAGCGCACGACGAGAGCCGCGCGCCCCGTGAGGCGGGCCCGTGGGCCACGCCGAGATCGGCTCGACCCGCGGACGGACGAGCACGGAATGGTAACAAGACTAGCGGCCACGGCCCTGTGAACCGGCAAGCGATCACCTCGCCGCCTTCTCAGGACCGTGGCCGCCGAGGGACCGCGAGGGCGCCCGACCGGCTGCGCCGGATCGGACGCCCCGACGGTCAGTCGACGAGGCCGGCCCGGAGCGCCGTGGCGACCTCCTGCAGCTCGGGGGCCGACTGGTCGAGACCGATGACGCCGTAGTCCCAGCCCTTCCGTCGGTACACGACGCTCGGCCGATCGGTCCCCGAGTCGATGAACAGGTAGAAGTCGTGACCGACGAGCTCCATGTAGTAGAGCGCGTCGTCGACCGTCATGGGCGTGGAGGCGAAGACCTTCGACCGGATGACCACCGGGCTGTAGTCCTCCTCCGTCTCCTCCGCGTCGATCGAGGCGTCGTCGTCGACGACCGCGATCGACCCCGTCCGGACGGCGTCGAGGGTCTCGGCAGCGGCCGGTGTGACGCCGTGCGTGCTGAAGTCGGAGGTCGAGGCCTCACGCAGCGATGTGGGCCGGTGCTGACCGCGATGCACCTTCTTGCGGTCCTTGGCCCGACGGACGCGTTCGAGCAGCCGCGCGATGGCGAGGTCGAAGGCGACGTACTTGTCGCCGCCGGTCGACTCGGCGCGGACGAGGGGCCCGGGCCCGATCAGGGTGAGCTCGACGCGGTCGTCTCCTGCCTGACCGCTCGACTTCTCGTGGTGCCTCGAGACCTTGATCTCGAGCGCGAGGGCTTTCGTGGCGAGCTGCGCCACCTTGTCGGCCTTGTCAGTGGCGTAGTCGCGGAAACGATCGGTGATGCCGACGTTTCGACCCGTGACGGAAATTTCCATGACGACCTCCTTTGGCTATGACGTGCCGCCTGTCAGCCAGGCGGATGTGCTTTCACGCCTTTTGCCCCACCGTAACCGTGACGGCACCTCGGCGTAACCCCGCGTCCACCGTGTCGCGAGTCGCTCAGGCACCTCGGATGCTCCTCCCGGTCTCCGGAGTGGACGCCAGGCACGCCGCGGCGACGACCGCCGCACCCCGTGCCGCGAGCGCCCGCTCGGCCTCGAGGAGCGTCGACCCCGTCGTCACGACGTCGTCGACGAGCAGCACCCGGCGGCCCGTCAGGTCGGTCGTCGCCCTCAGCGTCCCCTGGCGCGCCCGCTGGCGCTGCACCCGGTCGAGCCTCTTCTGCGGCCCGCCGGCCCCGGCGACCGACACGAGGAGGCGCGGTGCGAGGACCAGCCCGGCCTCGCGGGCGAGCAGACCCACGGGGTCGTACCCGCGCCTCCTGAGTCCGGACCTCGACGCGGGCACGGCCACGAGGAGGGGCGGCGACGGTCCCGGCGGACACGCGCGGTCGAGGGCGGCCGCGAGTGCGGGGGCGAGCCGGCGGGCGAGCCGCAGACGCCCCTGCTGCTTGAACGCGATGACGGCGCGGCGCACCTCGAACTCGTAGTCGAGCCCCGACACGACGACGAGCCCCGTGAGGAGCTCGCGCGAGCGGACCGTGGGATCGAGTCGCCTGCGGCAGTCGGGGCAGAGCTCGACGTCGGGGCTGCCGCAGCCGGCGCACTCGACCGGGGAGACCACGGAGAGCGCCTCGCGGAGCGCGGATCGTGCGGACATGACGACAGCCTGCCGCGGCGGCGCGGGCCGGCGCGAGCGGGACCGGCGTCGTCCACGCCGACGACGGGGAGCGCTCTGCTGGGGAGGGGAGGATGGTCCGCGGGTCAGCGCTGGGTGGCCAGCAGATCCGCGCGGATGCCGCTGTCCTGCCAGCTGCTCCCCCGGGGCTCGAGGACCATCCCGTCGGCCGTGCGCACCTGCAGCCGGCCCACCCCGTTGCCGCCCACGATGGACTCGGGATCGCCCGGCGGACGACCGCGGGACGTCGCGGGGCCGCCGACCTCGGAGACGGTGACCTGGGGCTCGTCCCCCGCCCGGGTGAGGACGGCCACCGACGACTGGTCTGCCCAGGTGGCGTCGACGGGCACCCCCGTCGCCGTGGCGAGTTCGAGGGCCGGCCCGAGTGCCGTGGGGACCCCCTCCGAGTCGCGGACCACCGCGGCGACCGTCAGACGGGCGTCGCCGTCGTCGTCGAGGAGCGCGAGCACCCGGCTGCCGTCGCGCGAGACGCGCAGGGTGACGACGTCGGCTCCGTCGGGCAGCGAGGAGGACACGGCGTGCACGACGCCGTCGCCGCCGATGACGAGGAGGTCGCCGGGGTCGCTCTCGGGGACGCTCCAGACGTATCCGCGGTCGTCGAGCGATGGAGGCGCGAGTCCCGGCCGGGCGTCGAGGAGGCGGCTGCTGCCGTCGGCTCGGACGAGCACGGCCCCCTCGGGGGTCGCGACCGCCGCACGGGTCTGATCGCCGGAGAGCTCGAGGGCGGTGGCCCCGAGGTCCGTCACGGTCGGCGAGAGCCCGGCCAGCTCGCTGACGGCGCTCCTCGACGCGAAGCCGAGCACGCCGTCGGCGACGACGAGAGGCCGGGCGTCGACGGTCGGGTCGCGCAGGGGCGAGTCCTGGCCGAGCTCCGGCACGTCGAGCGCCGTCGACTCGACGCTCAGCTCGACCGCCGTGATCGCGGCCACGCTCGAGAAGCTCGCCAGAAGCTGGGCCTGCATGCGGGCCCGGGCCGTCGGGTCCGCGCCGAGCGCATCGGCCGTGAGGTCGACCCTCGCCGTGCCGTCGTCGACGGTGATGGCGGTGAGCGAGAGCCGGGTGCCGTCGGGGAACGCCGACACCACGGCGCCCTGGAGCCACGACGACGGGCCCGCGAGGACCGCGGACGCGATGCGCGTGCTCGTCGACGACCGGGCGAGGAACCAGCGCTCGTCGGGCACGAGGTACGTGAAGGTCGGGTCGTAGAAGTAGATGGCGTGCGAGCGGAACACCGACTGGAACGTCGCCGGGGTCAGCACGATGCCGTCGGGGGCGTCGCTGATCCGCCACTGGCCGTCCTCCTGGACGAACCGGTAGCCCAGCGTCGTCGGGACGGAGGACGTGGCGGGCGTGTAGCGACCGGTGTCGTCGACGGTGGCCGAGTCGACGAACGTGTAGTCGAGACGGGTGTCCGAGACGCGGGTCGTCGTCCCGGTGCCCGGACGGACCATGACGCTGTCCCTCGGGTTCCAGCCGTCGGCGAACCCCGTCGAGAGGAACTGCCTGGCGACCGCGTAGTCGTTCTGGGGCCCGGTGCCGGCGGCGAGGAACCCGTTCAGCAGCTGCTCCTGGGAGCTGCCGACCGAGGGGCCGTTCGGCGTGTACACGACGTCGCTGTCGACGACGTCGCTGGTGATCGGGTCGCCCTGCTGGACGGACCCGCTGTCGGGGATGCCCGCGCAGCCGGCGAGCGCCGCGAGGAGGGATATCGCGACGGCGACGGCGGGGAGTCGTCTCGGGGTGGTCATGCGTCCTCCTCGGGTCGGACCGGCAGCGGGCGGGAGCGGACCTCGGCGCCCACCACGCGGGGCAGCGTCACGACGAAGCGGCTGCCCGAGCCCGGCCGCGACCAGACGTCGATGCGACCACCGTGCAGGACGGCGTCCTCGAGGCTGATGGCCAGACCGAGCCCCGTCCCGCCGATCGTCCGCCGACGGGACGGGTCGGCCCGCCAGAACCGGTCGAAGACCCGTTCGGCGTCGGCCTCGGTCATGCCGACGCCGTGGTCGCGAACGGCGATGGCGACGGCGTCCGGGTCCGAGTCGACCTCGACGACGATGGGTCGCCCCTCGCCGTGCTCGATGGCGTTGCCGAGCAGGTTGCGGAAGATGCGTCGCAGCCGACGCGCGTCGACCTCGCTCTCGAAGTAGCCCCCGCGGGCGACGATCTCGATGGCGCTGCCCGTCTCGGCGGCCAGCGGCTCGTACTCGGCCACGCCGTCCTCGACGAGCCGCACGAGGGTGATCCGCTCGAGCTCCAGTTCGACCGCGCCCGCGTCGAAGCGCGAGATCTCGAGGAGATCGGCGAGGAGGAGCTCGAACCGGTCCACCTGCGTGTGCAGCAGTTCGGTGGTCCGCGCCGCGGACGGGCTGAACCCCTCGCGCTGGTCGTACAGGACGTCGCCGGCGAGCCGGATGGTGGTCAGCGGGGTCCGCAGCTCGTGCGAGACGTCGCTGACGAACCGCTGCTGCACGCGAGACAGCTCCGCGAGCTGCGTGATCTGCCGCTGCATGGCGTCGGCCATGCCGTTGAAGGACCGCCCGAGGGTCGCGACGACGTCGTCGCCCTTCTCGGGGATGCGCTCCTCGAGGTGCCCCGCGGCGATCTTCTGACTCGTCTCGGCGGCGACGCGGACGGGTGCGACGACCAGACGCACGACGGCGTACGTGATGAGCGCGATCAGGACGACGAGGGCCAGCGACCCGATCGCCAGGGTGCGCTGCATCAGGGCGAGGGTCTCCTCCGCGTCGCCGAGGTCGTACACGAGGTAGAGCTCGTACTGACCGGCGGTGGGCACCTGCAGGGTCGAGCCGACGGCGATCCCCGGCGCCGCGCCTCCTGAGGGGGACGCGAGGGACACGGACTGCAGGGCCAGCGATCCGGTGTCGGCCGCCACCTGCTCGCGCAGCTCGGGGCTGATGACGTCGGCCGGGAAGTCGGGGCTCGCGATGTTCTGGATCGTGCGCGCCGTCGTCTGGCCCGGTGTGCGGAGGATGGCGATCCGGGTCCCGCCGGGGCTCGAGGTCGACCCCAGGATGGCGCTCTGCGCCTCGTTCTGGAGCGAGTCGAGCTCGACCTGGTCGGCGTCCTCCGTCGCCGTCGCCGAGTCGAAGATGCTCTGCGCGAGCAGCGTCGCCCGGAGCGACTCGGACTGCACCTGATCACGCCGCTGGTCGTAGAGGTTCGCGCCGATGCTCACGGAGATCGACGCGGCGATGATCGAGGCGCCCACCCCGGCGAGCACGACGGTCAGCGCGACCGTGCGGAGCTCGAGGGACGACCGCCAGCCGTCGGCGAGACGACGCCACACGACCGCGAGGCGGCGAGCCGTCGCCCCGGGGAGCGCCAGCCTCGGCGACGTCATCGGACCGCGACGCTCGACGGCCGGCCGATCGCGCCGGGCACGGGGTCAGGCGCTCGCGCCGGCACGGTACCCCACGCCGCGCACGGTCGTGACGATGCGCGGGTTGTCGGGGTCGTGCTCGACCTTCGCCCGCAGACGCTGCACGTGCACGTTGACGAGCCGGGTGTCGGCCTTGTAGTGGTATCCCCAGACCTGCTCGAGCAGCATCTCGCGGGTGAACACCTGCTGCGGCTTCGACGCGAGAGCCAGCAGCAGCTCGAACTCGAGCGGCGTGAGCGCGATCGCGGTCTCGCCACGGCGGACCTCGTGCGCGGCCACGTCGACGCGGAGGTCGCCGACGGTCAGGACGTCGTTCGTCGGCTCGGTCGCGGGGCGCAGCCGGGTGCGGATGCGCGCCACGAGCTCCTTCGGGTTGAACGGCTTGACGACGTAGTCGTCGGCGCCGCTCTCGAGGCCCTTGACGACGTCGACGGTGTCGCCCTTGGCCGTCAGCATGATGATCGGGACGCCGCTCTCGGCACGGATCGCGCGGCACACCTCGAGGCCGTCCATCCCGGGCAGCATGAGGTCGAGCAGCACGAGGTCGGGCGACGAGTTGCGGAAGGCGTCGAGGGCGGCGCTGCCGTCGCTGCAGAAGTGGGGCTCGAAGTCGTCGGCTCGGAGCACGATGCCGATCATCTCGGCGAGAGCGGGGTCGTCGTCGACCACGAGGATGCGCGGGGTCATGGTCTCCGTCTTCGGCTGGGCCGCTCGGGCGGCGGCACGTCGGACCAGATTAGTGCAGGAGGCGCGCTCGGCTGGCACCCCGACCCGCGCTGTGGAAACATGGCAGCACCTGCGAGGACGACCTCGCCGGCGGACGACCCGGGGGAACGCATGACCGATCCGAACGGCTGGGCCGCCCCGGGCGGCGGCGACGCCCCCCGCTGGGGCGAACGCGTCGACACCGGGATCGGGGTCCCTCAGGGCCAGCACGCCCCGGCGGCGCCGCCGCAGGGCGCCGAAGCACCCGGAACGCCGGGGCAGCACCCCGGGGGCTGGACCCCGCCGCCGCGACCGGGTCTCGTCCCGCTGCGTCCGCTGACGTTCGGCGAGATCCTCGCCGGCTCGTTCCAGGTCTTCCGCCGCAACCCGCGCACGACCTTCGGCACGGCCCTCCTGGCGCAGGTCGTCATCGCCATCGTGACGGCCGGCGCCGTCGGCGCCGCCACCTTCGCCGCGATCGGGCGCATCGACTCGGCCCTCCCGTCGGACCTCGAGACGGTGACGGCGGGCGCCGTGGCCGTCGTGCTCCTCTCGGCGCTCGTCCCCGCGGCCCTCTCGCTCGTCGTCGGTTCGATCCTGCAGGGTCTGTTCGTCCTCGAGACCTCCCGGCAGATCCGCGGCGAGCGCCTCCGTCTCGGCGGTCTGCTCGCCCTGGCCAGGGGTCGTCTCGGCGCCCTCGTCGGCTGGTCGGCCCTCGTCGCCCTCGCCACCGTCATCGCTCTCGCGGTCGTCGCCGCCATCGTCACCCTCGGCGTCGTCATCGGCACGGGCCCGAGCATCGCCATCGGCATCGGCGCGGGTCTGCTCGCAGGGCTCGGCGCCACGGCCCTCGGAGTCTGGCTCACCGTGAAGCTCTGCCTCGTGCCGAGCGTCCTCATGCTCGAACGGACCACGCTCACGACGGCCGTGACCCGGTCGTGGGCGCTCGTCCGAGGCGGGTTCTGGCGCACTCTCGGCATCGTCGCCCTGGTGTTCGCGATGATCCAGGTCGCCGCGCAGGTCGTCGCCACGCCGTTCTCCCTCCTCTTCGGCGTCCTCGGCGGGACCCTCGCCCCCACCGGCGACGCCCTCGACCCCACCGCCCTGGTCGTGACGGGGGTGGGGTACCTGCTGACGATCCTCGTGACCTCCGTGGTGACGGCCATCGGCTCGGTCGTCCAGGCGGCCTCGGTCGGGCTCGTCTACGTCGACCGGCGCATGCGACTCGAGGGTCTCGACCTCGAGCTCGCGCGCTCGGCCGACCTGCGCGCCGCCGGCGCCACCGGTCCCGACCCCTACCGGACGCCGGGCGACGACGCCTCCGACCGCCCGGCGGAGACACCGGCGCGGTGACGATGCCGACGGCGTGGGCGGCGACCCCGCTGACGCCCGACCCCGACGAGGCGCGCCGTGAGCTGATCCGCGAGCTCACCGGCGCCGACTACGCGGCCGCACGACCGACCTGGCTGGATCGCGCCGCCCAGGGGTTCTGGGACTGGATCGCCGGCATCCGGTTCGGCGGCGCCGAGGGGGCTCCCGCCGCCGCGCTGCTCGTGGCCCTGCTCCTCGTCGTGGCGCTCGTCGTCGTCGTCTTCGCCGTCTACGGCCGACCCCGTCTCGATCGCCGCTCCGCTGCGGTCGGCCGGGTGTTCGGAGTCGATGACGACCGCGACGCCGACTCGCTGCGCGCCGCTGCTCGGGCCGCCGCCGACCGCGGGGACCACTCGACGGCGGTGGCCGAGTCGTTCCGGGCGCTGACCCGCGCCCTCGTCGACCGCGGTGCCATCACGACCTCCCCGGGCACGACCGCGAACGGGGTCGGCGACCGCGCCGGCCGCGTGTTCCCCGATCGGGCGACGGAGCTCAGGGGCGTCGCGCGGATCTTCGACGAGGTCCGGTATCTCGGACGGCCCGGCTCCGACGCCGACTACCGCGCCGTCGCCGAGCTGGACCGAGCCCTGACCGTCGACCGATCATCGGGCGGGTCGGCAGGCGACGACGCTCGCGAGGGGGTCGCCTCGTGACCGTCGTCACCCCCACGCTGCGGGCCCGGCTGCGTGGCGCCCGCGTGTGGATCGCCCTCGCGGCCGTCGCCCTCGGCGGGGCCGTCGTCGTCGCGGTGCTCGGGGCCGGCGGCGGGACGGGCGGTCGGCCCCTCGGGCCGTCGAACCCCGCGCCGACCGGTGCCAAGGCGGTGGTCGAGGTGCTGCGCGACCAGGGTGTCGACGTGACGGTGACGACCTCCCTCGCGGACACGCTCGCCGCGACCGGCGACGCCGACCGGACGGCCCTCGTCGTCGACGACGCCGACGGGTTCCTCACCGACGACCAGTGGGCCGATCTGGCCGGGGCACGGACCCGGCTCGTGCTCCTCGCCCCGTCGCAGACGGCCCTCGACGTCGTCGCACCCGGCGTCGCGCTCGTCGGCGCGGCCGACGACGGCGTCGTGGCCCCCGCCTGCGACCTCGCGGCCCTGTCCCGCGTCGAGCGGGTCGACGCGGGCGGCCTCGCCTACTCGGCCGACGACGTCGACGGGGCGGGCGACGGCACGGCCGTCGGGTGCCTCGCAAGCGACGGAGGCGACGGCCTCGTCGAGGTCGTCGGCGCCGATGCCCCTGTGACGGTCGTCGGCGCCACGACGGCCCTGACGAACGCGGCGATCGCCTCCGACGACAACGCCGCCTACGCCCTCTCGGTGCTCGGTCAGGCCCCGGAGGTCGTCTGGTACCTCCCCGGCGCCGCCGACCTGCCGGAGGGCGAGGGCACCCTCGCGACCCTCACTCCCTCGTGGGTGACGCCCGCCCTCGTCCTGCTGGTCCTCACCGGTGTCGCCGCGATGGCGTGGCGGGGTCGGCGGCTGGGCCCCCTCGTCGTCGAGCGGCTGCCCGTCACGGTGAAGGCGTCCGAGACCACCGAGGGACGCGCCCGCCTCTACGAGAGATCGGGCGACCGGCTCCATGCCCTCGATCAGCTCAGGATCGGCGCCCTCGGCCGCCTCGCGCGCACCGCCGGGCTCCCGGTCGGAGCCTCGGTCGACGAGATCATCGAGCGGGTCGCCCCGCTCGTCTCCGCTCCCCCGGCCGCCCTGCGTCACGTGCTCGTCGACGCCCGCCCCTCCAGCGACCGCGAGCTGCTGTCGCTCAGCGACTCGCTCCTCGACCTCGAGCGGGTCCTCCGGGCGGCGACGGCCCCCTCGTGACCGGCGCCGCGCCTCCTCGGCTCCCCCGCCGGCCCCGAACGCGAACCCCGACCGACAGCCACCACGACACACCGGAGACGAGCAGCACATGACCTCAGACCTGCAGCAGACCTTCTCGCGAGTCCGCGCCGAAGTCGGCAAGGCCGTCGTCGCGCAGGACGGCGCGGTGACCGGTCTCATCGTCACCCTGCTCGCCCAGGGCCACGTGCTGCTCGAGGGGGTGCCGGGGGTCGCGAAGACGCTGCTCGTCCGCGCCCTCGGGCACTCGATGTCGCTCGACACCTCGCGCGTGCAGTTCACCCCGGACCTCATGCCCGGCGACATCACCGGATCGCTCGTCTACGACGCCAAGGCGGGCGACTTCGAGTTCCGGCCCGGGCCCGTGTTCACGAACGTCCTCCTCGCCGACGAGATCAACCGGACGCCGCCCAAGACGCAGTCCGCCCTGCTCGAGGCGATGGAGGAGCGCCAGGTCTCGGTCGACGGGCTCTCGCGTCCCCTCCCGACCCCGTTCCTGGTGGCGGCGACCATGAACCCGATCGAGTACGAGGGCACCTACACGCTGCCCGAGGCGCAGCTCGATCGATTCCTCATGAAGCTGACCCTCGACCTCCCGCCACGGGATGCCGAGGTCGAGGTGCTCGGACGCCACGCCGCCGGGTTCTCACCGCGCGATCTGCGCGCCGCCGGCGTCACGCCCGTCCTCGGGCCCGACGACCTGGCCCGAGCCCAGGCGGAGGTCGGGCGGGTGGGGGCCTCGCCCGACGTGCTCGCGTACATCGTCGACCTGGCGCGGGCGACGCGCGAGAGCCCCTCCGTCGTCGTCGGCGTCAGCCCTCGCGGCTCCACCGCGCTGCTCGCCGCGGCGAAGGCGTGGGCCTGGCTGACCGGGTTCGACCGCATCACCCCCGACCACGTGCAGGCGATGGCGCTGCCCGTCCTCCGCCACCGGCTGAAGCTGCGCCCCGAGGCCGAGCTGGAGGGCGTCGACGCGGACAGCGTCGTGCGATCCGTCCTCCAGCAGGTCCGGGTCCCGCTCTGACCATGGCCGTCACCGGTCTGTTCGTCGCGCTCGTCGCGCTCGGGGTCGTCCCCGTCATCGCGACGGGCAGCCCCTGGGCGCTCGTCGTGTGGCTCGTGGTCGTCGCCGTGCTGACGGGCCTCGACGTCGCCCTCGCGGGCTCGCCCCGACAGCTCACCCTGCGGAGGCGGCTGCCGGGGGCCATCCGTCTCGGCGAGACCGCGGAGGCGCGGCTCACGATCGTCAACGACGGCCGTCGGACGATCCGCGGCGTCGTCCGCGACGCCTGGCAGCCCTCCGCCGGAGCATGGCCCACCCGTCGGGCGCTGGCACTGCCCCCGGGAGGCGCGACGACGAACACGACGACCCTCACGCCCTTCCGTCGGGGCGTGCGCTCGGCCGACGCCGTCACCGTCCGCACGATCGGCCCCCTGCGACTCGCCGGGCGTCAGGCGACGCACGCTCTCCCCGGTGCGGTGACGGTCCTGCCGCGGTTCTCGTCACGCAAGCACCTGCCCTCGCGGCTGGCTCGTCTGCGCGAGCTGGACGGCCGCACGAGCGTGATGATCCGCGGGCAGGGCACCGAGTTCGACAGTCTCCGGGAGTACGTCCGGGGTGACGACGTCCGCTCCATCGACTGGCGCGCCACCGCGCGCCGCGACGAGGCGGTCGTCCGCACCTGGCGGCCCGAGCGCGATCGCCGCGTGGTCGTCGTCGTCGACAGCGGCCGCACCTCCGCCGCGCGGATCGACGACGAGCCCCGCCTCGACACGGCCTTCGAATCGGCCCTCCTGCTGGCGGCCCTGGCGTCGCAGGCGGGCGACCGGGTCGACGTCGTCGTCGTCGACAGCCGCGTCAGGGCCCGCGTGCAGGGGACGTCGGGCCCCGCGCTGCTGTCGTCGATGGTCGACGCGATGGCGCCGCTCGACCCCGAGCTCGTCGAGACCGACTGGGCCGCCGTGCCCGGCGTGGTGCGCTCGGTGACGACGCGACGCGCCCTGGTCGTCCTCGCGACCACGGTCGACAGCCCGGGGGCCTCCAGAGCCCTCCTGGCCGCCGTCCCCCAGCTCGCCCGCCGGCACCTCGTGGTCGTGGCCTCCGTCACGGACCCGACCCTCGAGGCGCTGAGCGTCGAGCGCTCCTCGCGCGACGCCGTGTACCGGGCCGCCTCGGCCGAACGGGCTCGACTCGACGCCGCGCGGGTCCGGGCCGCGCTCGTCCAGTCGGGGGCGGAGGTCGTCACGGGCGCACCGGCGGACCTGCCGCCCGCCCTGGCCGACCGCTACCTCGCCTTGAAGGCGGCGGGCCGGCTCTAGCCCGCCGCGGGGTCAGCCCGCGACGAGCCGGGTCGCCCCCGCCTCGAACTCGTCGAGGTCGCCGGTCTGCCCGGCTCGGCGCGCCCGACCGCCCAGGATCCACTGGTACGCGAGGAAACCGGCCAGCGCGACCGTCCCGATGCCGATCTTCACGGGCCAGGGCCACGCCTGCCGCGTGACGAAGCCCTCGATCACGCCCGAGACGAGCAGTGCCAGGACCAGGCCGACCGCGATGGTGACGAGGGCGCGACCGTCCTCGGCGAGGGCCTGACCGCGGGTCCGCGGGCCGGGGGCGACCCACGACCAGAAGATCATCAGACCGGCCGCCGCCGCGACGAAGATGCTGTACAGCTCGAGCTGCCCGTGCGGGGCGATGTACAGGAAGAAGTAGTCGAGACGGCCCTGATCGGCCATGATCCCCGCCGACACCCCGAGGTTCACGGCGTTGCCCATGATCACGTACGGCACCCACACCCCCGTGATGCCGAAGGCGACGCACTGCGCGGCGATGTAGGCGTTGTTCGTCCAGACCTGGCCGGTGAACGACCCGGACGCGCTCTCGGAGTAGTACGCCACGAAGTCCTGCTCGGCGAACTGCCGCCGGAACTCCTCGCTGCCGAACGACGCCAGCACCGCGGGCTCCTGCGCGGCCCACACGGCGAAGACCGTCGCGACGATCGCGGTCGCCAGCGCCACGACGATCGACACCCAGCGGACCCGGTGCAGGGCGGCCGGCAGCTGCGCGCCGAAGAACGTCGGAAGCTGCCGCAGCACGTCCCGCCCCGCGCCCGTGAAGCGGAGCCGGGCCCGCGAGAGGGTCATCGACAGGCGATCCGCCGTCGGGGAGTCCCCGGTGGCCGTCGTGAGCGCCGACAGCTGCCCCGCACCCGACTGGTAGAGCGACACGAGACGATCCGCCTCGTCGCCGGTCAGGGCCCGCCGGCGGGCCAGGCGATCGAGCTCGGCCCAGTCCTGGGCGTGGGCGGCGGCGTAGGCGTCGATGTCCATTCTGATTAGATACTAGGCATGCCTCGTCGCGAGTCGCCCCGCGCCTCCCCGGCGGTCCTCCGCGCCGATCAGGTCGAGGCCTTCAGCGCGGGCGGCGACGAGCTCGTCACCGGCGAGGCCGTCGCTCTCGATCTGCGTCCGACCAGCATCGTCCTCCGCGGCGCCGGGGTCGTCATCGACTACCTCGTCTACGCCGCCGGGGTCGTCGCCCTCATCATCCTCGTCGGCCTGCTGAACGACGCCGGAGCCCTCGACGACGCCCTCGCGCAGGCCCTCGTGATCGGCTCGGTCGCCTTCGGCCTCATCGTCGTCCCGGCGATCGTCGAGACGGCGACGCACGGGCGCTCGCTCGGCCGCCTCGCCGTCGGGGCCCGCATCGTGCGGATCGACGGCGGCGCCATCGGATTCCGGCACGCCCTCACCCGGTCGCTGGTCGGGCTGCTCGAGATCGTGCTCACCACGGGCGGACTCGCGGTCGTCGTCGGCCTGCTGAACGGGTCGTCCCGCCGACTCGGCGATCTGATGGCGGGCACCTACAGCCGCAACGAACGACTGGCCCGAGACACCCGCGTCGTCGCCGTGCTGCCGCCGGGGCTCGAGGGCTGGGCCGGCGTGGCGGACGTCGCGCGACTGCCCGACGGCACCGCCCGCCGCGTCGCGGCGTTCGTCCAGCAGGAGGCGCGGCTCACCCCGGCGAGTCGGCGCCGGGTCGCCGAGCAGCTCGCCGACGAGGTCCGCCCCTTCGTGTCGCCGCTGCCCGACGTCGACGCTCCCCTGCTCCTGACGGCGGTGGCGGTCCTCCGGCGCGATCGCGAGTCGACGGCGCTCGCTCGGGAGGCGGCGACCCTCGCCCGGCTGCAGCCCGCTCTCACGGGGACCGTGCCCGGCTTCCCGAGGCGCTGAGCGCCTCCGAATCGACCGCCCTACGAGCGGACGAGCCGGGCGATCGCCGCCGAGGCCTCGCGCACCTTCTGCTCCGCGACGTCTCCGCCCTCTCGGGCCGCCTCGGCCACGCAGTGCGCCAGATGGTCGTCGAGGAGCTGGAGGGCGACGGTCTCGAGCGCCTTCGTCGCCGCGCTGACCTGCGTCAGCACGTCGATGCAGTACGTGTCGTCGTCGACCATGCGCTGGATGCCGCGCACCTGGCCCTCCGCACGCCGCAGGCGCTTGAGGATCTGCTCCTTGTCGCCGCTGTAGCCGACGTGCGTCGTCGGCTGCGGCTCGTCGTGGTCGGTCACCGCGCCTCCTCGTGACTCCGGATCGGGAGGGAGGGGCGTCACGCCCCACCCGCCCGTGGATACCCCCAGGGGGTACAGTTTAGCCCCGGATGAGCCCCAGCACGGCATCGCGCACGTGCACCATCTCGGCCTCGGTGGCCGCCTCGGCGTTCAGGCGCAGCAGCGGCTCGGTGTTCGAGGGGCGGACGTTGAACCACCAGAAGCCGCCGTTCTCGGAGGTGCCGCTCACGGTGAGGCCGTCGAGCTCGTCGAAGTCGCCCTGCGACGCGTAGGCGTCGACGATTCGGGCGTAGGCCGCGGGGACGTCGGTGACCGTCGAGTTGATCTCGCCGCTCGCCGAATACGGCGTGTAGCGATCCGTCAGCGTCGAGAGCGGCTCGGCCTGCGACCCGAACTCGGCCAGCACGTGCATGGCGGCCAGCATGCCGTTGTCGGCTCCCCAGAAGTCGCGGAAGTAGTAGTGCGCCGAGTGCTCGCCGCCGAAGATCGCACCGGTCTCGCGCATCTCGTCCTTGATGAGCGAGTGCCCGACCCGCGTGCGGACCGCGCGGGCACCCGACGCCTCGATCGCCTCGGGCACGGCGCGCGAGGTGATGAGATTGTGGATGACGGCGATGTCGGCGTCGGGCTCGAGCGCCCGGACCCTCGCGATCTCGCGGACGGCGACGATGGCCGCCACGGCCGACGGGGTGACGGCGTCGCCGTTCTCGTCGACGACGAAGCAGCGGTCGGCGTCGCCGTCGAACGCGAGCCCGAGATCGGCGCCGTGCTCGACGACGGCCTTCTGCAGGTCGACCAGGTTGGCGGGCTCGAGGGGGTTGGCCTCGTGGTTCGGGAACGTGCCGTCGAGCTCGAAGTACATCGGGATGATCTCGATCGGCAGCTCGGGCAGACCGGCCGCGGAGCCCAGCACGGCGGGCACGGTGAGGCCGCCCATGCCGTTGCCCGCATCGACGACGACCTTGATGGGCCTGATGCCGGACAGGTCGACGAGGTGGCGGAGGTAGGCGGCGTAGTCGCCGAGCGCGTCGTAGTCGCGCTGCCCGCCGGGCTCGGCGACGGCCTCGATGCCGTCGGCGAGATACGAGGAGGCGCGGTCGCGGATCGAGGCGAGCCCGGTGTCGAGGCTGATGCCCTGGGCGCCCGCCCGGCTCATCTTGATGCCGTTGTAGCTGGCCGGATTGTGGCTCGCGGTGAACATGGCCGCCGGCGCCGACAACGAGCCGGAGGCGAAGTACGACTCGTCGGTCGAGCAGAGGCCGAGGGACACCACGTGGGCGCCCCGGGCACGGGCCCCGCGAGCGAAGGCGGCGGCGAAGGCGGGCGACGAGTCGCGCATGTCGTGGCCGACGACGAGCTCGGAGCCTGCGCCCTCGATCTCGTCGGCGAAGGCCGCACCGAAGGCCTCGACGACCTCGCCGGTGAGTTGGCTGCCGACCAGCCCCCTGACGTCGTAGGTCTTCACGAAGGCGGTGAGGTCGGGGCTCTCAGATGTCATTCCCCAAAACTACCCGGCGGAGGACCTCCCACCCCTGCGGAACCGACAACGACGACGCGTGTCGCTCGCAGAGGTCGTACCCGTGGGGCTCGACGACGCCGCTCAACGGCCCGACGACGACCATCTGGTCGGAGTAGACGTACGTCAGCGTCGCGACGGCCTCCTGGTGGCAGGTGACCTTGCTGCAGGGACGTGCGTTCATCGAGGACGAGACTAGCCCGTCGCCCCGGGGCGGCCGCCCCGGGGCGACTAGCATGACGGGATGGCCAGGCCCCGTCACGTCCGCGTCACCGACCGCTCGCGTCACCGCGATCGGCACGGCCGGGGTCTGCGGTCATCCGCCGCCGGGCCGCACCTGCCGTTCCTCCGCACCCGCGTCGACCTCTTCGACGACATCGTCGCGTCGACCGCCGACTACCTCCGGGAGCTCTGGCCCGATGAGCTCGAGGGCGTCGTCTTCGAGGTCGCCGGATTGCCCGCCGAGCCCGACCGCACCCGCGTCGAGCGCTGGCTCGTGGATCGTCAGGCCCGCAAGGTCCTGTTCTACCGGCTCCCGATCGAGCGCCTCGCACCCGCGCTCGAGCACCGATCCTCGCCCGACGGAGAATGGGACCACCGCGTGCTCGTCGAAGGGCACGTCTTCCGGGCCGTGGCCGAGCTGCTCGGCAAGGACCCCTGGGATCTCGCACCCGATCGATGGCGCGACCGCTGACCTGCCACCGGCGTCCGACCGACCGGCCCCGCGCCTCCTGAGGCTCCGTCGGCGGGTCGGCGGGTCGGCGGGTCAGGGGTAGACGGTGACCGGCGACGAGGCCGGCAGAGGTGAGACGACGGGCCAGGCGGCCACGGCGCCGTCCGCCGAGAAGC